>ERZ842401.3156-NODE-3156-length-20859-cov-8.501923_pt1 | contig 20859 bp, 21 predicted proteins | sample MGYA00521270_ERZ842401 | MGnify/ENA primary metagenome ERZ842401 (study PRJEB31892, sample SAMEA3878208) | bioreactor metagenome | biome: Moose rumen | place: Sweden | collected 2011-10 | study: EMG produced TPA metagenomics assembly of the PRJEB12797 data set...
GAAGTTAAGCCCGCCTGCGCCGATGGTACTGCAATGCAATGCGGGAGAGTAGGAGACCGCCACTTTTCTGATGAAGAGGCCCTGCCGTCGAAAAAGATGGCAGGGCTTCTTTGTTTTTTGAAATAAAGTCATTAACTTTGCAATATGAATCGTATCAAACGCATATTCGTCTGGCTATGTCGCCTACCTTATAGTTGTGGCTTTGGTATACAGTCACCGACAGATTATGCGTTTGTCCGTGAGGTGGTTAATGAACATGGTGCTTATTATGCGTACCAACAATTTGCTGCTTTCAAAGAAGATTCCTTACACCAGAAATTAGGTAAGTTGTATTTCCGTTTGGCAAACTGGCGTCAGCCTTCTGAAATGCTGCAGGATGAATACAAACCCTATTGGGAGGCAGGATGTCGGAGTGTTCAGTGGAAGTCCTCACTGGATAATATGGAATTGGTGCGTATAAAACTAAAGGCAGATGATAAAGAATGGATTCCCTATATATATAATAAGGTGAATCATCGTACTGTTCTGGTCATAGAGGACATCTATCGAGACTGGGACTTCTGGCATAAGGTGGAGAAAGACCCGCGGACAGGGGTCACCTTCGATTTATACTATTGCGGTATTGTCTTATTTGATTTGACTAGACATAAGAAAAACTATAAAGTGAATTTCTAAAAACCAAAAGACGATGAAAAAAATCACTAAAGTATATACTCGGCGTGGCGATGAAGGGATGACCTCGTTGGTTGGCGGTCAACGAGTGAGTAAGGCAAGTGTCAGACTGGAGTCTTATGGTACAGTCGATGAGTTGAGTGCTCATCTTGGACTGCTTGCCGCCTTTCTGCCAGAGGGTGAAGATAAGGTGATGGTTCAGCGTATACAGAATAACCTATTTAATATCTGCTCCAATCTGGCGACAGATCAAGAGCAGACCCCCCTTTATCCTTCTGCCCACCTGCCAGAAGGCGAGATACAATTGTTAGAGCAGGAGGTGGATAACATCATGGGATTGTTGCCCGAGAAACAAGGTTTCGTACTGTCAGGTGGAACCCGTGAGGCTGCCCAAGCCCATGTGTGCAGAACTGTCTGCCGCCGTGCGGAACGTCGTATTGTGGAACTCTCTGAGACAGCCCTTGTATCCCCGGAAGTACTCCAATATATGAACCGTTTGAGTGATTATCTCTTTGTTTTGTCGAAAAAGTTGAATTTTATAGCAGGATGTAGTGAAAAATTATGGCAGAATGCTTGTGAATAAGAAAAAATATATTACTTTTGCGGGCAAATTCTAAAACTGATATTATTAAGTTATGTATTGGACACTTGAATTAGCATCAAAACTAGAAGACGCTCCTTGGCCTGCAACCAAGGATGAACTTATAGATTACGCAATACGCTCCGGAGCCCCTTTGGAGGTTCTTGAAAATCTTCAAGAGATAGAGGACGAGGGTGATGTCTACGAAAGTATTGAGGACATTTGGCCTGATTATCCCACAAAAGAGGATTTCCTGTTCAACGAGGATGAGTATTAAGTCCATTCGCCCAGTGGACTATCTCAATGCGGGCAATATTGCAAAAAACAGGAATGGAATAGAGTATCATCCACTCATTCCGTTTCTTCCTCCTCTTGCCAAAGTATTGTTCTTAGGCAGTTTCCCACCGCAGATGAAACGTTGGTGTATGAATTTTTATTACCCGAATTTCATCAACGATCATTGGCGGATAGAGGGAGAGATATTCTTTGGCGACCGACAGCATTTTGTTGTTCCAGAGGAAAAAACTTTCAATCTTGATGCCATCGTTGCATTTTGTCAGGAGAAAGGAATTGCGTTTTTTGATACGGCAAGTGCTGTCCGCCGACTCAAAGACAATGCGTCTGACCTGTATTTGGAGGTGGTAGAGCCTACGGATATCCGTGCGTTATTGCGCCAGTTACCCCATTGCGGTGCTATTGTCACTACGGGACAAAAGGCAACCGATACCCTTTGCCAATATTTCGACATCAGCGAAAGTCCTAAACTCGGAACTTTTGTTCCTATTCCCAATTGCTATGACCATGAGGGAAATCAAGTAAACCTATATCGTCTCCCATCATCATCAAGAGCCTATCCTCTGTCGTTTGATAAGAAGGTAGTTTTCTATCGTGAGATGTTCACCTTTGCAAGTGTCATAAAATAAAAGTACGTTTTCTTGCGTTATATAATCGTGAAAAAACTACTGTTGATAGGCTTGATGTTCCTGCATGCCGTCATGATGAGGGCTCAGCAGGAGGCTTCCTTTGCTCATTATTGGGCAATGGAGCCTTCGTTTAATCCAGGAGCCGTAGGCAAAGAGTCTAAGATTAATGCAGTAGGAGCCTATAACATGTCTCTGGCAGGCTATGAGCATAATCCCCGTACGATGTATCTTGCGGCAGACATGCCCTTGCGCTTTCTAGGGATCCTTCATGGTGTTGGCATTCAGTTGCTGAATGACGAGATAGGACTATTCACCCATAAGCGAGTCCTGCTGCAATATGCTTTGAAGCAACGTCTTTTTGGTGGAACACTGAGTATTGGACTGCAGGGAGGTATGCTGAGTGAGGGTTTTAAAGGCTCGGAGTTGGATTTGGAGAATCCCAGTGACCCCGCTTTCGTGACATCTGACGTGAATGGCGTGGCTCTTGACCTGAGTGCAGGACTCTATTATCAGCATGGGAACTGGTATGCGGGCATCTCTATCTTGCATGCCACAGCCCCCGAGATAGAGATAGGCGACCGTTCCATTTTTGAGGTGAGCAGGATGTTTTATTTGACAGGTGGATACAATATTCACTTAAGAAATCCGTTTATAACAATACACCCCACTGTGTTGGCACGTACAGACGGCAATACCTATCGTGCTGACGTGACAGTGAGGGTGAAATATACACATGACCGTAAGATGCTTTATGGAGGTGTGGGCTATAGCCCGAATAATTCTGTAACAGCACTGATTGGTGGAAACTTTCATGGTATCTGTTTAGGTTACAGTTACGAGATGTTCACCTCAGGAACGGGCTTGGGAAATGGTTGCCACGAGTTATTTGTGGGATATCAGACGGAGTTGAATCTTTATAAGAAAGGTCGTAACCGTCATCAAAGTGTAAGAATACTATAATATAGAAATATGAAGAAGATTCTTAGTATAATAGGCTGCATCTGTGCAATGCTCATGCTTTCGAGTTGTTTCGGCTCGAAACTTGCCTCTATGAAGGGGGGCGAGGTGACAGGTGCCAGTGGTCGCGCCTTCAGTGAGCCGACTCCTTATGGCATGACGATGATCAAACGTGGTCATGTCAAGATGGGAATAGAACAACAGGACAGTTTGTGGGGAAAGCCCATGCCCGTACGGGATATCTCCGTGGAGAGTTTCTGGATGGACGAGCACGAAGTGACAAACTCGATGTATCGACAGTTTGTGAACTATGTCCGCGACTCTATCCTTCGTGAGCGTCTTGCTGACCCCAACTATGGTGGGGATGAGAGTTATAAGATAGAGGAGGACAAGTATGGCGAACCCGTCACTCCACATCTGAACTGGAAGAAGCCACTGCCTCGGAAGCCCAACGAGGATGAGCAGCGTGCTTTTGAGAGTCTGTACACCTACAATCCTGTGACAGGCGAGAAGATGATTGACTGGCGTCAGTTGAACTATCGCTATGAGGTCTATGACTATACTGAGGCGGCTAAGCGTAAATATCGTGTGAATCCTCAGGAGCGAGTCCTTAATACAGATGTTCGTGTGAATGCCAATGAGCAAGTGTGGATTTCGAAAGATACTGCCTATATCGATGATGAGGGAAAGATCGTCCGCCAGACTATCAACCGTGAGTATACGGGTCCTTGGGACTTCCTGAATACCTATATTGTGAATGTCTATCCAGACACTACATGTTGGGTCAACGACTTCCCCAATGCGGAGAACGAGGGCTATATGAGATACTATTTCTCTAGTGCCGCCTACAATGAATATCCAGTAGTGGGTGTGACTTGGGAGCAGGCTAATGCCTTCTGTGCGTGGCGTACTGAATATCTGTTGAAAGGTCTGGGCGGCGCGGCGCGCTATGTGCAGCGTTATCGTCTGCCGACAGAGGCAGAGTGGGAATATGCCGCTCGTGGCAAGGATCAGAATGAGTTCCCGTGGGAGAATGAGGATGTTGCCTCAGGCAACGGGTGCTTCTATGCCAATTTCAAACCCGATAAGGGCAACTATACCAAAGATGGTAATTTGATAACCAGTAGGGTTGGCATCTATTCCTCTAACTCAAACGGCTTGTATGATATGGCGGGTAATGTCGCGGAATGGACAAGTACCATCTATACAGAGGCTGGTGTGGAGTCGATGAACGACATCAATCCCCAGTTGAAATACAATGCGGCATTGGAGGATCCCTATCGTCTGAAGAAAAAGAGTGTGCGTGGTGGTTCGTGGAAAGACCCAGAGTCGTATATCCGTTCCGCTTGGCGTACCTTTGAGTATCAAAACCAACCACGTAGTTATATCGGCTTCCGCTGTGTACGTAGTATGGCGAATACAACGAGTGATAAGGTGAAAGGTAAGAATTCAAAACGTAGCAAGAAATGACTGAATATAGTAAACTGAATATCATTTATAAGTTACAGAAATGGATGGACAGCGTGCCTGGCCAGACATTCCTGAACTATGCCTATAGTTGGGGTGCTTCGATTGTGATTTTAGGTACCTTGTTTAAACTGACCCACCTGCCAGGTGCGAATTTCTTCCTGTTCCTGGGTATGGGTACAGAGGTCATCGTGTTCTTCCTTTCTGCTTTCGACCGTCCATTCGATAAGACGACCGATGGAATGGACTTGGATATCCATCCAGAGTTAGAAGGTGAATCTGCTACGATTGTCAATGGCGAGCAAGTTGCGCATGCTGCTATCAGTGGCGGTGGTGGCACCGTCATTATTAATGGTGGTGGTACGATAGGTGGTGGTGCTGTAGGTGGCACTGCCAAGGGCAGCGACGTGGTCACCGCACAGGTTGACGGGGTAGAGACTGGCGATCAGCAGCATGGCGCTGTGGCTCTGACAACAGGTGCTCCTGCTGGTGTCGCTGAGGCAACAGGTAATTATATCGATGAGTTGAATGAGTTGACAGAGGTGCTCAAGAAAGTCAGTGAGCAGAGCAAGCGACTCACAGCCGACTCAGAGGAGATGGAGAACCTGAACCGTACCTTGACGGGTATCAGTCGTGTCTACGAGATGCAACTCAAGAGTGCAAGTTCCCAGATGTGTACCATCGATGAGATTAATGAACAGACACGTCACATGGCACGTCAGATAGCCGAGTTGAACGCTATCTATGCCCGTATGATTGAGGCGATGTCAGTACAGAATATTAACAAGCAATAAGCATGGCAATCAAGAAACGCCCGGTCTCCCCTCGCCAGAAGATGATAAACCTGATGTATGTCGTCTTGATGGCAATGCTTGCATTGAATGTCTCGACAGAGGTGCTCAATGGCTTCTCTGTCGTGGAGGAAAGTCTCAACCGCACCACACTCAATGCCGCGCAGGAGAATCAGGCTATATATGATGACTTTGCTGAGCAGTTGAAGAAGAATCCCCAGAAGGTTAAGCAGTGGTTTGACCGTGCCCAGCAGGTACGACAGATGAGCGACTCGCTCTATCAGTTGGCAGCCGACCTGAAACTTGCCATCGTGCAGGAGGCGGATGGAAAGGATGGTGACATCAGTAATATCCGCAACAAAGAAGACTTGGAGGCTGCCTCACAAGTGATGCTTGCCCCAGGTCGTGGTAGGGGAGGTGAACTCTATCAGGCTGTCAATCAGTTTAGGGAGCGTATCCTTACGATGGTGACAGATGAGACGCATCGGAAGTCCATTGCCACCAGCCTTTCAACAGAGCCGTCGGCTGCCGCCAAAGCACTGGGTAAGAACTGGCAGGAATATATGTTTGAGGATATGCCTGTGGCTGCTGCTGTGACAATGCTTAGCAAGTTGCAGAATGATGTGCGCTATGCGGAGGGAGAGGTACTGCATACTTTGGTGTCCAATATCGATGTGAAGGATATTCGTGTTAACGCATTGAATGCCTTTGTGATTCCTAATGCCCAGACCGTGGTGCGTGGTGATAAGTTCTCTGCCCGTATCGTGATGGCGGCAGTGGATACCACCCAGGCTCCTCAGATATTCATAGGGGGTAGGGAGATGAACCTGCCTGACGGACTTTACGAGACTATCGCTGGTCGTACAGGCGACTTTACCTTGGAGGGCTATATACAAGTGCAGAATGGTAATGGTGATTTGATCAAGCGTGACTTCTCCCAGAAATATAGTGTGGTAGATCCTTCTGCCACCGTGAGTGCCGACTTGATGAATGTGCTCTATGCTGGCTATAGTAACCCGCTGAGTATCAGCGTGCCAGGTGTGCCTGTCACCAAAATCCAGGCATCGATGAGTGGAGGAACCCTCCAACCTGTAGGTCCTGGTAAGTATATCGCCAGGCCCTCAACTCCAGGACAGAATGTGACCATCACCGTCACTTCCACCAATACAGGTCGTGCCCAGCAGATGGGAACCTTTACTTTCCGTGTTCGTCGTCTGCCAGATCCTACACCTTATATAGTAGTAAGGGACGAGAATGGTGCCGACCGTTTCAAGGGAGGAGGTCTGTCGAAGGCTCAGTTGACTGCTGCTGATGGTATTGGCGCAGCCATTGATGACGGTATTCTGGATGTGCCTTTCCATGTGCAGAGTTTCGAGACCGTGTTCTTCGACAATATGGGTAATGCTGTGCCAATGGTCAGCGACGGTGCCCATTTCTCAGCACGTCAGAAAGAGACATTCCGAAAGTTGCAGCGCAATCGCCGTTTCTATATCTCAAGAGTCACTGCTACAGGACCAGATGGTACGGCGCGTAAGTTGAACGCTTCTATGGAAGTAATTGTGAAATAAAAATCATACAGATATGAAGAGATTATTTTTCCTATTGATGATAACGCTGGTGACGGGTGTCGCAGTGGCACAGCCCAAGGCACGTCGTCAGCAGCAAGCACAGAAACAGGCTCAACAGCAGGCTACCCAGCAAAACCAAGGGATTAGCCAGCGGGCTCGTCTGATGTATCCCACCTCCTTGGATATGCCAGAGGATGTGGTATGGCGTCGTGACCTCTACCGTGAGATCAGTCTGGAGGATGAGGCGAACTCAGGTCTCTATTATCCTGTGGAGCCTATCGACAAGCAGATGAATCTCTTTACCTATATCTTCAAACTCGCCCTCAATGGCTATATTCCCATCTATGAGTATCGCCTTGACGGTAATGAGTCGTTCAGCGACTCGTCGAAGGTCGCTATGAAGACGTTGCTCGACAACTACCATATTTTCTACGAGACGCGTGATAATAAGTTGCGGGTGGAGAACAGCGATATCCCTTCCGCAGAGGTGAAGATGTATTACCTGAAGGAGTCTGCCTATTATGACCAGTCGAATGCCCAGTTCCGTCGTAAGGTCATGGCACTCTGTCCTGTGATGATGCGTGAGGATGACTTTGGTGGTGAGGCTGCTAAGTACCCCCTCTTCTGGATCAAGTATACCGATCTGGAACCTTATCTGAGTCGGCAGAGTGTGGCAGCGTCAAGTCTGAATAACGCTTCGATGATGACCTTGGAGGACTATTTCACGATGAATAGTTATAAGGGTAAGATCTATAAGGCAGGAAATCGTATGAGCCAGACTGCCTCACGCCCCCAGTTTGGTGATTTCAACGCCACCAATGCTGATGAGGCAGCGAAGAAGGAACAGGCAAAGATCGAGAGAGAGTTGGAGGCTTTCGAGCGTGGTATGTTCGGTCAGAGAGAAAAGAACGACTCTACAGACTCGATAGCCAAAGTGCAGCCAGACAACGAGAAGGCAACGAAGAAAAAAGCCTCCCGTAGCAGAGAGCGTTCACGTACCGTGAAGCAGAAGAAGAGTAAGACGACATCAGAAGGTGGCTCCTCTTCCCAGGCACGTATCTCTGTGCGTCGTCAGAGACATTAAGAAGGAAATGTGTTAAAAAACTTGGAGGATTAAAAGATATTTTGTATCTTTGCAGCAGGAACTAAAATTTATGAAGATATGAAAAAGATATTGGCTATCATTGCAATCGCCAGCATAGGCTTTGCGATGCCCAGTCAGGCTCAGGTGAAGTTTGGCTTGAAGGGAGGTTTGAACCTGACAGCAATAACAACAGATGGAAGTTCATCTGATATCTCTAACAAGGCAGGTTTCTATGTTGGTCCTACAGTGAAGTTTACTGTTCCTGTAGTAGGTTTGAGTTTCGATGCTTCTGCTCTATTTGATCAGCGTAATGCCAAAATTAAGGGTACCGATCAGACTTTGAAGACCCAGTCCATCCAAATCCCCGTCAATATTCGTTATGGTATTGGTCTGAGCAGTTTGGTGAATGTGTTTGCTTTTGCCGGTCCACAGTTTGGTTTTAATATTGGTGATAAGAGCAAGTTGCTGGATGAGATAGGCGAATGGAAGTTGAAGAGCAGCAATATCAGTGGAAATGTAGGTATTGGTGCTACCGTTTTCAGCAAGTTGCAGATTACGGCAAACTATAACTTCCAGTTGAGCAAGACCAGTGAGGTGATTTATGAGGGTGAGAATGGTCAGAAAGCCTCAGGCAAGTTGAACTTCAACTCATGGCAGTTAGGTCTGGGCTACTACTTCTAATCGAAAGTTATTTAATGAAATACAAGGAGGCACCCCTATGTCATGGTGCCTCTTTTTTATTCTCTAAACCGTATCTTTGCGACTGATGACCTACGCAGACCTGATATTACCCTTGCCCCTACAGGGAACTTTCACCTATGCCCTGCCTGCCTCGATGCAGTCGGAGGTACAGGTGGGTATGCGTGTACTGGTGCCTTTTGGTCGTAACAAAACCTATCTGGGCATCGTGGCAAGGCTGCATGACGAGCAACCCCAGGGCTATGAGGTCAAGAGCGTAGTGCAGTTGATGGATGCGGAACCGATAGTTACTCTCCAGCAGTTGAAACTCTGGCAATGGATCTCCGACTATTATCTGGCACCCATTGGTGATGTCTATAAGGCTGCACTTCCTGCTGGCTTGAAGGCGGAAGACGGTTATCATCCCAAGACAGAGACGTATATCCGACTGACTGCTGCCTACCAGAACGAAACATCACTGCATGTCGCCTTGAACATCTTAGGACGCGCCCCCAAGCAGTTGGAGGCTTTTACTTCCTATCTCGAGTTGTCGGGCTGGGACCAGATGGAGGAGGGCAGAAAGGTAGAGGCTACGGAGATTACTCGTGAGGAATTGCTGAATGCCAGCCATGCCTCTGCCGCTACCTTGCAGCAGTTGGAGAAACGAGGGATGCTGGAGACCTATGAGGTGGAGGTGGGACGACTGAACCACGGAGGCGCATACCGTCCAGAACTCATCAAACCATTGAGCGAGGCACAGCAGATGGCATACAACCAGATCCTGATGTCGATGATGAAGAAACCCGTCACCTTGTTGCATGGAGTAACCAGCAGTGGCAAGACAGAGATATACATCCACTTGATACAACGTGCCTTGGAGCGGAAAGAGCAGGTGCTGTACCTCCTGCCAGAGATAGCCCTGACGGTGCAGATGATGCAGCGACTTCAACGAGTCTTTGGCAATCGCTTATGCATCTATCATTCGAAATACTCAGATGCGGAACGGGTGGAGATCTGGCAGAAACAACTCTCGCAAAATCCATACGATGTCATTCTTGGTGCTCGCTCGGCAGTGTTCCTGCCTTTCCAACGGCTTGGACTCGTCATCGTGGACGAGGAGCATGAGACCTCCTATAAGCAACAAGACCCAGCCCCTCGCTACCATGCCCGCTCTGCTGCCATCATGCTGGCCACTCTCGTCCCTCGTTCCTCGTCCCTCGTTCCTCGCGTATTATTGGGTACGGCAACGCCCTCGTTGGAGAGTTATCATAATGCCAAGACGGGGAAATATAGACTGGTGGAACTCAAGGAGCGCTATCAAGGTATCGAGTTGCCTGAGATACAGGTGGTGGACATTGCTGACCTGCAGCATCGGAAGATGATGGCGGGACCATTCTCTCCCTTATTATTAAATAAGGTACGCGAGGCATTGGAGCGTGGTGAGCAGGCAATCCTCTTTCAGAATCGTCGCGGCTTTGCTCCTATGATAGAATGCAAGCAGTGCGGATGGGTGCCCCATTGTCAGCATTGTGACGTGTCACTGACCTACCATCGACAGTTGAACCAGTTGACATGTCACTATTGTGGTTATACCTATCGGGTACCCACCGAGTGCCCCTGTTGTGGCTCCACAGAACTGAAGACACGTGGCTTCGGCACGGAGAAGATAGAGGAGCAAGTGCGTGAGGTGTTCCCGGAGGCCCGTGTAGCCCGTATGGACTTGGACACCACTCGTACCCGTAATGCATATGAGCGTATCATCATGGACTTTGGGGCAGGGCGTACGAATATTTTGATTGGTACACAGATGATTTCCAAGGGACTTGACTTCGATAAGGTCAGCGTGGTGGGTATCCTCAATGCCGACTCGATGCTGAACTATCCCGACTTCCGGGCGTATGAGCATGCGTTTATGATGATGGCGCAGGTCAGTGGGCGTGCTGGTCGTAAGGGAAAGAGAGGTCTTGTCATCCTACAGACCAAAAGCAAGGACGTGCCAGTCATCCAGCAGGTGGTGCGTAACGATTATCTCGCCTTATACAAAGACCTGATAGCAGAGCGACAGGCGTTTCATTATCCGCCCTATTACCATCTTGTCTATGTCTACCTAAAACATCGTTATGACGATGTGGTCAATACGGCAAGCATTGAGTTGGGCTCCCGTCTGCGCCAATGGTTCTCTGGTCGTGTCCTTGGTCCCGACAAGCCCGCTGTCGCCAAGGTGAAATCGCAGAATATCCGCAAACTCGTCCTCAAACTGGAGAACGGCATCGACATGCGGAAAGCCCGTGAGTACCTCCTCATGGCACAACAACAGATGCTTGCCGACAAGCGTTACAACTCCCTCCAAATCTACTACGATGTCGATCCGTTGTAGAATTTTTGGAAGACCTATTTTTTTATAGTAGGTCTATTCGCTTACACAGCAAAATGGTATAGTCTTCCTTCATCTTTTCTGGAAGGAAGGACTGGTTGATGAGTATTTTCCATTTAGGAAGGAATCCCTTCATACGCTCTATCATTTTCTCCGCAACAGTAGTCGGAATACCACTCTGGGTGAAAGCCGTCAAGAAGGTATGGCGATCGAAACCGCTTTTATCGCCCCCTACCACGAAACTCATCGCCATCTCTTCAGTGTCCTCTGGGTCGGCTAACAGCACAGCCAGCAAATCATAGGCAGGAGCCAGCGTATACTCTCCGTTCCCTGTATCTACTAATGAGAAGTTCTTGCAGTGCATGTCAGAGTTACCTGTTATCCAGGAGAATAATACGACTTCCCAGAAACGCTGGACATCAAGCATGGGGGCTGCAGAGTACTTCTTGACTGTCTCTGCCAATTGTTGGTAGGTACCGTAATATTTGTGTTCTGTAAGACGGTTGGTAAGTTGACACATATCCAGCATGGAGATCTTTTCGCCTTTCCGTCCACGGTCCATTCTAAGAGTAAGATATCCTAATTCACCATCGGCTAGTCTGATAAGTGTATGGCGGGCAGTACGGATATGGGCAACTTCAGCCATCTTCATCGTGACATCTTCTAGTTCAGGCAGGAAGGGATATTTTCCGCTTTGTGGCTTAAAGATATATTTTCCCCAGAGTGCTACAATGGTGAATTTGGCAGGCTCATTCTTGCCCTCACGATTGACATCCAGCGACATCTTAGCCTGTACACCTGTCACAGAGGTACTGGTGCGAATCACTTGGCGAGCCAATTCGGACATGTTGTCCCGTGTGTAGGGAAGAAGTGGGGCTGTCTCACTTCCAAAAAACTTGCGGGCACAAGCAGGATGATAGTCCACCTGCCCCTCTTTCAATTCCTGATAACAGAATAGACACTTACTCATGATTCAAGTTTCTTTACGCTGATATTTCCAATACAGTCTTTGCAGCAAGCCATCAAGAGCGACATCCTGTCGCGTGGATCAATCTTCCATGACGAGGATGCGATATCTAACAGCCATCCTTCGGGAATAAGTCCGTCGAAGACGGGGAACATCATTTCCTTGTCGTACTGCTGTGTCGTCAGAGGCATGGTAGGGCTTATAGAGACTGCGTCTGGACGAGTAAGGTAGGTCTCGTCGTAGGCGAAATGAAAGCCTTCCTCATCTTCAGTGAGTACACCACAGAAGACATCATTTACGTAGATACCTGCTTGCTTCATAAGATATCAGTTTTTATGGGACCAAGACATTCCCCGAACAGGGACAGAACGTCGTTGACCTTATCCATCCTCAGAGTCTGCTTTCCTTGTTCGAGATCTCTTACGAATCGAAGTCCCACTCCTGCTCTTGTAGCCAATTCTACTTGAGAAAGATTGTTTTTCTTCCTTTTTTGTTTGATATGTTCCGATAAAGTCATAAGCATTATACCTTAACGGGTACAAAGATACTATTTATTTTTTAATATTATACCAAAACGGGTATAAAGTTTAATTGTTTTTATAATATTATACCCGAACAGATATAGTATATATTACTCCCTCCAAATCTACTACGATGTAGATCCGTTGTAGTACTTTCTGTTTTTTTTATTTGGTTTTCTCAAAAAGATTGCATATCTTTGCAGCATGTGACGGAATAGCGATTTCCGTTCAAGACTTATTGGATATTGGACTTAAAGTCCATGTTCTGAATCATCGAATAACCGCCAAAGTATTCTACACAAGAACATGTGACGATTAGGTTCATGCCCCTTGGGGCGTGGACTGTTCGTGCTTGTTTGTGTACATGGTTTGCTTGGCGGTTAACCAGATGATTGAATAAGCATAGAATGGACCCGCCTTTTTTCGTTACACCTTATTTATATATAATAGGAGTGTGACATGGTAAACATCGGACAACGTATCAAGGAGGAGTTGCAAAGACAGGAGCGGACAGTCAGTTGGTTGGCTCGCAAGTTGAACTGTACTCGTGCAGCCGTTTACCGTATCTTTGACAAGAACAGTATTGATACTGCCCAGTTAGCCAGTATCTCTCAAGTCCTTCACCATAACTTCTTCAGGGAACTTTCAGAGGACATAGACTTTTCCATGAATGAATAATGATACAGAAGTGTATCAATTGCGATACGCCGCAAAGTTAAACAAGTCAAAATAAGTGTTTAACTTTGCAAAATAAAATGTTAGAAGTTTTAATCAATTTAATCTAGAGAGTATGAAAAGGACATTGTTTGTGATGATGGTATTGGTAATGTGTACGATTTCCTATGCCCAAAAAACAGAGTTTAGGTTTCAAGCAACACAGGCTCGTTTGTTGGATGTGCAGTCAAATGCCTATGTAAAACCACTGACAGTTGAACTACAGGTAGTTTCACAAAAGCGAGTTTCTGAAATAATAAAACTAACTCGGCAAGAAGTAGAGCAGGACATGAAAGGTGATCTTGAGAATATTCGCAGTTATGCTGTTTATCGTGCTTCTCAAATACATGATTGTGACGTGATAGTTGCCGCTACTTTCAATGTAAGAACCGTAGATAATGGTTATGAAGTGAATATTATTGGTTATCCTGCTAATTTCGTAAATTGGAAGACTGCAAGTCAGGCAGATTACGAATGGATTAAGATGGAAAAAACCGTTACTACTTCTGAACGTGAAAAAATCTCCGCAGCAGTAAGGAAGTAATGGTCTATAAGCATGCCAAAGTTTTAAACTGCTATTTATTTGAAAATGAGAAATCTGATATTGGTCATTTGTTTAATCGCTTCTCTCAATGTTTTTCCTGCTTATGGGCAAACGTATGAAGAGATTAATCAAGTATATCCTGTTAGTGAAAATAAAGGACAACGGGTTATAACGGGCTTTAAGGAGTTTGCAGGTTTAAGCGATGAGCAGATATTTGCGAATACTTTAAAATGGTCAATTAACGAATATTGTCAAGAAAAGCGTGATGGCTTGTCTGACATTCAGGTCAATAAGAAAAGTTTTTCGTATACTGCTAATCTTACTTATGTTGTAGAAGGAAAAGCCAAATACATATTTCATTATAAGGCAAACCTAAGAGTGTCTGAAGGCAAGTTGGTATATACGCTATATGATGTACAATACAAAGCCAGCGGTGTCCTCTCACTATCGTCAAATAATCATCTTGACAAACTCAATCCAGATAAAAAGCCTAAACATAAAGAGATTATTACTGCATTTCAAGAAGAGGCATCTAAAAAACTCAATATAATGTTTGATGCAGTTGTTGCTAATGAGTGTGGTCAAATTACACATTGGAATGACATTAATATCCAACGCCCAGTAAAAGGCATGAATGAGGATGAGTGCTATCTGGCATTAGGAAAGCCAAGCACTAACTATGAAGACAACAATAATCGCATCCAATGGTCTTATGGCTTGAATTTGATTCTCATTTTCAAAGGAGGCAAACTTGAGACAATTATAAGATAAAGAATAACAGTATTAACATTTAAAAAGTAAGAACGTATGAAAAAGTATTTTGTATTAGCCATTATGGCAATGTTTACTCTGGCTTCTCAAGCACAGATTGTTTCTTCTCGTAGTTCACGAGTTACTACGACTCAAGGACTTTATGAGGATTACAGTACTCTTTATTTGCAGTGGAACCCCAGTTCTTTTAAAGAAGATGATGAGTCTGAGTCCTTTAATGGCTTCAGCGCAGGCTATAACCATGCTTTCAGCCTTTCGCAGAGCATTCCTCTTTATCTTGAGGCAGGATTAGGTGTTCAGTATTCTCATTGGTCAAAAGAACGTTCTGGTTATGAAATAACTTTAAATATGTTATCCGCAAAGGTTCCTGTAAGTCTTGCTTATAAATTCGACATTCCTAATTCCGAGTTCTCAATTGTTCCCAATGTTGGACTTGACTTCCGCTTTAATATCATAGGTAGGATGAAAGTAAAGTCGAGTTATGGCGACGAGTCATGGAGTGTCTTTTCTGATGATGATATGGGTGACGATGCTTGGAAACGCTTTCAAGTAGGTTGGCATATTGGCGCAAACTTTATGTACAAATCCCTCCTGTTAGGTGCATCCTATGGAACTGACTTCTCTGAGATTGCAGAAGACGCAAAGGTTCATACTGCCTCTATCACGTTGGGATACTGTTTCTAAGGAGGTGAAATAGAACATCCCTTTTCAAGGGACTTTTTAGTGAATAGATAACTCTGTGCCACTGCTCTGTGAAGAGCGGTGGTATTTTTTGTTTAACGTGAATTCGATGAAACCTTAACCATGGAATATCATAGTAGTAATTTTCGAGAAAAAGGTTGTCAGGTTGTCAAAACATCGATAACCACTACGTTTGCAACCTTTTTTGAGGTTGTCAAGGTTGACATAAGGTTGTCAAGAAAAGAAGGGGTAATGATGAATTCTCTCGAGAATTGGAGCGTTTGAAGGTACCTAACAGGGTGAAAGGTGCCTCCTTTCGGATGAATTCTCGAGAGAATTTGGTAAGGAGTGGCAATATAAAGACAATAAAGCCTCAAGCACAAGCACTGTCCTGTCTGTTGTAGTGTGTAACACCCTTGTCACACCCTAAAACGTAAAATTTCCATACAGAAATTCGTTGAACTCACGTTAGTTGAAGATGTTTACTGTTATAGCGGATTTCCTTCCTATGGACTTGGGGGCGTTGCTCAAATAGCAACGGTATAAAAATGAATGAAAGAGGTTTTTGCCTATAGCCCTAACATCTTATGCCTGTAGGCATAAACGTTTATGCCTATAGGCGAAAGATAGTTGGGTGGCATCTAAATCCTCGAAAGAAGTCGCCCTCCCCCTCGTTAGGGGGCACCTTTGTCCTCGTTAGGTTGCTTTTCGCTTTTCCCAAAATCACACTAATGCGCACAAATGTGAACTGTTTTTCTTGCAAATGTGCTCGTTTCATCGTATCTTTGCAGTCAGATTCGTAAAACTTAAAACATAAATAAGCGATGAAGAAAGTATTATTCCTCAGCATGATGCTGACAACAGCGATGGCTGCGAGTGCGCAAATGAAAGTTGCCCCTGAGTTGCAGAAGGGGATGGAGAAGGTGTATACCACAGAAGCGACCATGACGATGAATGGTCAGAAATCATTGAAGTCAACCACAGAGACGAAGTATACCGTGACGGAGGCAACAGCCAATGGCTATGTGATAGACGTGATGACCACCCAGTTCGGTTCTGATGCCGCCGCAGATGATATGACGGGACAAATTATAAACAGTGCCATAGAGATGATGAAAGGAGTCAATATTCGTATTGCTACCAATCAGAGCGGTAAGGTTGAGAAGATATTGAATTTTGCGGAGGTGTCGTCGCAACTGAATGCCAATAGCGATAAACTGGTGGATAAGATGTTCCAGATGCTTCCCCAATTGTCACAGGCGATGTCGAAAGAGGACATGAAGAAACAATTGATGTCAAGCATGACAGAGGATCGGATTCTGGAAGGTATTAAAGAGAATACCAGTCCACTGGCTCTGAATGGCAAGACCATCACGACTGGCGCTCAGGAGGATTTCGTCTCGAAAGACGGCTTGAAGATGAAACGTATGTATTTCCTCACAGGCAAGAATGTCGTGACCAACTCAACTATCAATATGACTAAGGAGGATTTGAAGGCATTCATCATTGCGGAAGTCGAGAAGACGGCACCCGAGCAGGCTGAGATGGTCAAACAGAACATCGATATGGTCATGGGAAGCATGAAGTTCGACATGAAGGAAACTGCCTCCTACGAACTGCAGAGTGACAGTTGGGTGAAGTCCATCACCTCTGATGTCACAACAGACATGATGGGACAGTCGACGACTGCTCACACTATTGTCACAGTCAAATAAACAATAAGACATCACCTATAGGTGCAAATATGTGCACCTATAGGTGAACACCTTAGAAGTCTAACTGGCAACCTAAGCCCAGTACACGATTGGTACGGGTAAAGGTATCGCTGACACCCTCAGTGGGATAGTTCTTGCGGTCGTAGTCAGAGTAGTTGGTCTGGAAGTAGGCGGCAGTAAGGGTGATGTTCTCCCTCACCTTGTAACTGATACCAGCACCAACACTATAACTATTGACGACGAACGACATGTCGTTCATATACTCGTCGGAGAGTCCATAGCGGGTAATCTGTCCGCCAGCAGAGACGTTTACTTTGTCGTTGATATCCCACTCGATACCAGCCAGATACTCATTGGTGTCGTGTGACAACAAGTCTTGGGCGTTGTTATACCAATGGGCGTTCTTGTCGAAGTAGTGGTGGTAGCCTAAGTTGAGGCGCACGTCAGGGCGAATGCTCCACTGAGCGCCTATGGTGAGCAGGGCAGGAGCGTCCTCGTCCACCTCCGTACCATCCTGGTATTTGTTGATGGCGTCGATCTCCATCGCCTTGTCGAGGGTAGAGTGGTTCTTCATCTTCATCTCTGTATTGAACTCATACTTGGCGGCAAAATTGAAGTTGCCAATCTTATAGTCGATGCCAATGATGGGGGCAAAGCCAAATCCTGTCTGGATGCTCATCAGGTTGACACCCTGTGAGTACTTCTGCAAAGCCTCCAGACGGTCGATGCCAGGCTGTGCCAGAGCATAGGCGCCCTGTAACTGCTCTTGCGTATACAAGCCTGCGGCTGTTGCGGCTTCAGCCTGACCCAACTGTTTGTTGATACTGGCAATGTTATCGTTGATGAAACGGTCGAAGTTGACCCAGTACATCTCGCCCTGGGCATCCTTCATACCAACCTGTATATTGTTAAGACGTGCCTTGTAGGACGCATCGCCATACAGCATGCGCAGACCTCCATAGACCGACCAGTGCTCGTTGATCTTATAGGCAGCACCTAATTGGAATCCGAAGTAATACTGGCGACCACGCATGTATGCGTCAACGTCATATCCCTCTGCTCCCAGACCAGCCTGTTTCAACTGGTAGGCAATACCGCCCACAGCGCTCTCGAACGAACCGAGTCCGCTGCCGTATTCGCAGACACCACCCCCACCAGGCATGGAGAAATTGAACTGAACACTCCAGTTGCCCTTGTTGTAGGCAGCCTGAACAGAGGGAATCATATAGGCATTTGCCACACCCTCGAAAGTCTTGGTTGTCTTTCCGTCATTCTTCTTGCCCCATGCGAACAAAGGGTTTGTGGAAGTGATGGTACGTGTCTGGTGTGCCATCTGCCAGTTGACGGCAAGATGGAAACCCTCGGGCATGAAGGCGACACCTGCGGGGTTGCTATAGACACCATCGAGCCCGATTGCCGCATCGCGTGCGGGATTCTTTAAGAATAGTACACTCTGGTTAGTGTTGGTGAGGATACCGCCAGCCCAGGTGCTCACCGTAGTCATCGTGAAAACAGCCAATGCTATTAAACCTTTTCTCATTTTCTTTCTATGTTACGTTTTAAATTAAATTTTCTTAAATCGGCTGCAAAGGTATAATAAATGTTTATTGATTGTTCTGTAAACGCACACAGATTAAGGTTTATTAACTAAATATTGCACAGTTCTTGCACAAAGTGTGCATTTTGTGCATAAAAACGATGCACAAAACGACAAAAAGTGCGCAAAGGGAATCAGGTTATTTCTCTGACGGATAACTGATACGAGTATGATAGATGGTCTTCAGTTTCTCGATGAGTACCGTCTTGGCATACTGGATATCACGGAAGGTGATGGGGCACTCACGGAAATAGCCCTCGTTGACCTGTGTGTCGATCAGTCGGTTGACAAGGTCGCGGATAGCCTGCTCCGTATACTCTGGGAGAGAGCGGGAGGCAGCCTCCACCGTGTCAGCCATCATCAGGATCGCCTGCTCGCGAGTGAACGGATTAGGACCGGGATAGGTGAACAGCAGGTCGTCGACAGGCTCGTCGGGATGCTCCTTGTGGTATTTGATATAGAAGAACTTCGCCTTGCCCTGTCCGTGGTGGGTGGAGATGAAGTCGCGTATCTCCTTGGGCAGGTTGTATTTGTCAGCCATCTTCTGTCCTTCTGTCACATGGCTGATGATCATCTGCGCGCTCTCGATCTCCGACAACATCTCATGCGGATTGATGCCCGACTGGTTCTCCGTGAAATAGATAGGATTCGTCAACTTGCCGATGTCATGATAGAGGGCACCCGTGCGGACGAGTTGAGCCTCCGCCCCAATCTTATTGGCAATCTCGCCAGCCAGGTTGGCAACCTGGATAGAGTGGTTGAAGGTGCCTGGTGCTATCTCGCTCATCTGGCGCAGCAACTGGTTGTTGGTGTTCGAGAGTTCTATCAGCGTGATGTCGCTGGTGAAGCCAAACGCCTTCTCTATCAAGTAGAGGAGGGGATAGGCGAACAACAGACCGATGCCATTGACGACGAGGTAGTTATAGATGCTATAGTCGACCTTCGACAGAGAGTCTGTGCGCATCCAGTCGAAGGCAAGATTGACAGCCATCATGGCAAGGGCGATGAAGATTGCCGTCTTGAACAACTGTGAGCGTTGCGACAGTTCTCGCAGTGAGGTGATTGCCACTAGACCGCCTACCGTCTCAACGACGATAAACTCAAACGAGTGTACCAGCATAACAGCGCAGATGAGCACCATCGTAATATGTGCCATGAAAGCCGTGCGGGAGTCCATGAACACACGGATAAAGATAGGCACCATGGCATAGGGCAGGATATACACATGGATGAAGGTGTTGCGCATAAACAGTGCCGTCAGGATGGCGAAGAGCGTGATGAGGGTGTAGGCCATCATGATTTTGCGCGACTTGACGAGGTAGTCTCTGCGATACAAACTAAGATAGATGGTGAAGCCGAAAATGATGATCGCCACATAGAGTATCTGTCCCAGCAGCGCGAACTGGTTCTGGGTGTCGTCCTGGTGCAGTCGCTCGTTCTCTTTCATAAACGACTCTATGGTACGGTATATCCTGTCAGTGACGATCTCGCCTCTTCCTACGATCTTCTGTCCCTTCTGTACCACTCCAGTGGCAAGGGCGATGCTCGACAGGAGGTCGTTGATGCTGGTCTCGCTACGCTCCCTGTCGTAGATCAGGTTGGGCGTGATATAGTCGTTGAGGTTACATTTCTGGAGCACAGGACGCTGCAGCGCCAGTATCTCGTCTTGGAACAGTTGCTCGTAGGCGGTCTTGGCGGAGTAAACCTCCAGGATGGAGACGCTGTTTGCCTGCTTGCCGCTCACGATGCGGATCATCCTCGCCGTGTCTGCGCGCAGTTCGGAATATTCTGTCGGCGACATAATACCCTGCTGATACAAACTATGCAAGCGGTTGGAGATAATCTGCACATACTCGTCGCCCAGTCCTGGAATGCCCTCAGGGTAGTCCTGCTGGAACTTCTTCACCATCTGAGCCTCCTTTTCCTCATGGAATTGGTAATAGGGCTCATAGGATTTCATCAGACTGTCTTTCTCAGCCTTGATAGCCTCGTCGGACTTATAGACGGGGAAGTCAAAAGGAGCGGTGAAGTCGGCATACTTCCAAGGCTTACCTTTCTCAATATGGAAATAACTGCGATTGTCGTGGGGCATTGCCCATACAATCAGTCCGATAGACATGACAATCAAGACTGCGCGCATCACCAGATTACGCCAAGTCTGCTCCTCTTTGATATTGAAGTTCGTATTCATTTCACATTGCAAAGATACAAATAAACGAGCAAAAAGCCTTAGAAATCAAAAAAAAATAGTAATT
>ERZ842401.3157-NODE-3157-length-20859-cov-4.370698_pt1 | contig 20859 bp, 18 predicted proteins | sample MGYA00521270_ERZ842401 | MGnify/ENA primary metagenome ERZ842401 (study PRJEB31892, sample SAMEA3878208) | bioreactor metagenome | biome: Moose rumen | place: Sweden | collected 2011-10 | study: EMG produced TPA metagenomics assembly of the PRJEB12797 data set...
GCTTATTTTTTTCAAAAAAACTCTGAAAATGTCATATTTTTGAAAAATAATTTACTAACTTTGTCATCAAGTTAGATTTTGATTAAGCATCAAATTAGTTTATTAAACAAAGCATTCAACTTTAAAAATATAATTAAAACATTATGAGACGTGTAACAATGATTTTATCGGCTATTCTTGCTGTTGTTCTATGCGCTTGCGCTGGCAATAAACCACAACAAGATAGCCAAAACAGTAACAAAGAGAACATGGAAAAGAAAACTACATTGGTAGCCTATTTCTCGGCTACAGGAACAACAAAAGCTGCCGCCGAGAAGCTGGCAGAGGTGGTAAATGGTGATTTGCACGAGATTCAACCCGAGCAACCTTACACCGACGCCGACCTTGACTGGCATAACCAGCAGAGCCGCAGCTCGGTGGAGATGAAGGACAAGAGCAGTCGTCCAGCCATCAAAAATAAGGTGGAGAATATGGACCAGTACGACACAATCTATATTGGCTTCCCCATTTGGTGGTATATCGCTCCAACTATCGTCAACACCTTTGTTGAGCAGTACAACTTTGAAGGCAAGACTGTTATCCCATTCTTTACTTCTGGCGGAAGCGGAAAAGGCGAGACCTTGAATTATCTCAAACCCTCGGCACCTAAAGCCAACTGGAAAGAGCCAATCAACCTCACTGGCAAGAGCAAGGGAGAGATTGAGAAATTGGTGAAGTAATTTGTTTAAGACATTGAAGGGCAATTTACAAGGTTGTTTATTGCCCTTCTTTCTTTTTTTACCGGTAATAATTGTTCTTAATAAAGAAGAAACATTATCTTTTTGTCGTTAATTATCATTCAGAGTCCTATGGAACTAATCAACGACTTACATAGGCTGCAGCAAGTGGTTGCCACCAGCCAGCTTTGTTTGCTATACATCCAGGCCCCCGACTGTGGCTTGTGCTCTCTTATGCTCGATAAGATAGATGCTGTGGCACAGCAGTTTGACAAGTTGAGCTCCGCTCGTGTTGAACTACATGTGGTGCCACAAGTCGCAGGCACTTTCTTGGTAGCCACGGCACCCACAGTTCTGCTCTTTGCTCAAGGCAAAGAGGTTTATCGCGCTGGCAATTTCATTGATGTCTCTGAATTGCAGCAGGTGTTAACAAAATGGCACACTGCTCCTATATGGCAGCCTTGATAGTCTCAAACTTTTTCCTGAATTCCTTGTTGATTTCTCGACACAAAGCCATTACATTAGGTTGGTTGCCCTCACTGAAAGGTTTGTGTAGCCCTTTGCTCGTGGGCCATGCCTGTTGAAAAGCATTAATGTCTTCTTTCAACTTGGCATTGTTGTATTCAGAGCCATTGATAAGAGAGATGTTGAGATAATCTATATAAATGCTCCACCGCATGGCGTAATAGTTGGAGATTAATCCTGCCCAGTTGCGGCAAGAATAATCGTTGAGGTCGCCTCCCCACGTGGTTACCAGGCGCCGAGCATTCATCTCATAATAATCTTTCACCCTGGGTGTTTCGCCCAAATCTCTCGCCTGTTCAATCCACTTATCCAAGGTGCAGAAGGGTTGGCACGCATTTAATGCCTCCATGCTAAGCATTATGTAGAGCATGTGAGCACTCATCTCATCAACTTTAGCGCTATCTCCTGCATGGTAGGCTTTATCGAGCTCATTTTTCTCGGTTAGGAATAGGTCTCCCAGCAGCTGCCGTCCTGTCCAAATCAGGTCGATTGTCATGGCGTCGGTGGTAACAGTGTCTTGTTCAAGCAATTTGTCCCAAGCATAGAGCAACTGTTCGGGATTGTAGCGAACTGAGCATCGGCCATGTTCTTTGTCGAGTTCAGGATATTGGCAAGGGAGTGGTCCGCAAAAGGTGGTGGGGCGTATGTTGAGCACGCTGTCATAAAGCATCTTCCAAGCCTCACGCGCAGGTCGCGACTCGTGGCCGGCATGACGGTCGGCAAGTTCGTTAACTACCTGTTCATCAGTTTTCTTGAAATCCCAGGCTTTCTCAAAGATATACTCGTAGGGGAACTGTTGCACCTCAAGACCTTCGAGAGTTGAGCCGATGCCCACAAGGTTGTTGCCGCCTTCTTTCAATGCTGCTTCAAGTTTTTGTCCAGCCTCTTTTACATTGCCTTGAATATTACTGTTTCCTCCAAAATTTCCAAGGTAGCACCATATGTATGGCTGTCCGAAGAATCCGTCAAGGTCGCGCCACATCTCCTTATATTCGCAGTAATAGTCAAGCATCGTCATTTTGCCTTGCGGCACACCAGTAAGCATAGCTTTAGCTCTTTCAGGAGTGTAGTCTTTGCGCTGATAATAGAGGAACCATCCCATTTGCAGCCATTCGGCATAAGGATCAACAGCTGTGAGGCTCTCGTAAATGTGCTTTGAAACATTATGCAGATATTCAGGTTCAAAGCTCGGTGGATCCATCTCGTTGAAGGGGTCGATGCCGTATATATGGTCGGTGCCGAACATGCGGGTCTGCTCCTCAAGGAACATCTTCTGAATCTTGGCATATAACGGGTCTTCGCTGTTGAGGAAGAATGTGCGGTAAGGTTCCTCAAACTCATCCCAAGTGCTCATTGCCTTAATGTCGGCATTAGGGTACATTTCTTTGAGTTTGCGAGGCACATGACCAGCAAAGGCTGGCAGCACAGGTCGCATATTCAACGCTCGCTCACGTGCTACAATCTTCTTTTGCACCTCGGCTTGTCCGTCAAGCCACTCCTTGGGCAATGGACCACACCATGCATCGATATTCGCCATTCGGTGCCAGGGCAGATACGCTGGTCCTGTAAAATATCCACGAACTTCATCGTCGGTCATGCCCATCTTGGTCCACACATTATACCACACCGCCTCTTGTCCGGTGATTGCCAGTGGCATGTTGATGCCATTTAGCGCCATCCAGTCGATGAAGCGTTCCCAGTCCGCCCAATTCCAGAATGGCATTGTGTAGCCGAAGGTGCAGTAGTTCAGGAAAAAACGTTGTGGCACACGTGCCTCGATAGTCTCTTTCGCAGGCACATCGGGTAGAGTAGAAGGCAAGTCAATGGCTATGTCGGCATACCATGACACTGTAGTCTTGCAGTAGCGGTTTAAGTATCGGTTTAAGCCAACCGCCATCGAGTTGGCATTGTTGCCGCCAATCACCACTTTGTCGCCACGGCTTTCAAGCGTGAAAACATCAACAAGGGCAGGAGCATGAGGGGTGCACACCTTTTCAAATTGCACCTTTTGTGCCAGTCGTGGCGAGAGGCGTTCGGCTAATGCCTGTGCTTGGGATATGTCGCTTGCTAAGGCATTTACTGCTATAAATAGAATTAATGCGATTGAGGATATTGCTTTTTTCATGATTCTCATTTTATATATGTAGTAAACAAGTTAACGAGTAAACAAGTTAACGAGTAAACAAGTAAATAAGCAGAATGTTTTTCTAGCTGCTCGTCCACTTGTAAACTGTGCAAAATTAATAATTCTTTTTCAAGAAATAAGCATTTTTTTCAAAATGATTATCAATAAATAAAAACTTATGTGTAACTTTACACCGATTTATTATAAATCATTATGGAACACTTGAAGAATATGCTCAATAATCCCGAGATTAGGGGAGTGGTGCGCACTGCTACAGGCGAGGTCATTGAGTTTCACAACCCTGGGGTGAAAGACCTCTATAACCTGTTGGCAACAAAGCAAAATGCTCTTGAGGGGGCTTCTTTTGCCGACCGAGTGATAGGGCGCGGAGCGGCGTTGTTGCTGGTTAAAGGCCATGTCGCTCAAGTCTTTGCACAGGTCATTAGCGAGTCGGCACTTAATGTGTTTCAAGACGCTGGCATTGCCGCGAGTTACGATTGTCTTGTCCCTAACATCATTAACCGTGCTGGCACCGACATCTGCCCTGTCGAGAAATTGACGTTGGGCATCTCCCAACCTGGTTTGGCATTTGAGAGAATAAGAGAATTTTTAATCAACAATAATATTATATAAAATGAAAACCACATCACAACCTGTTGCGCTGTATCAACTGAGTTACAGCCAAGTAAAGACTTATCTGTTTGCAGCACTGTTCATTGTTGGCAACATCGCTTTGCCACAACTGTGCCATCTAATGCCTCAGGGCGGACTGATTTTCCTGCCCATCTATTTTTTCACACTTCTTGCCGCCTATAAGTATGGCTTTACAGTGGGATTGACAACTGCCGTACTCTCACCACTGGTGAATAGTGCTGTCTTTGGCATGCCTCCCGCTGCCGCGTTGCCCATTATTCTTATCAAGAGCGTGACACTTGCCGTTGCCGCAGCCTTGATTGCCAAGAAGACCAATAAGCTGACTCTGCTCACCATCGCTCTGGCGGTTATCGCTTATCAACTCATCGGCTCGCTCGCCGAGTGGGCGATGACTGGCTCATTTGAGAAAGCCTCACAAGATATCATCCTCGGTTGGCCTGGCTGCCTTATCCAGATTATTGGCGGATATTTAATCCTTCGCTATCTCCTTAAGAAGTAGCATATTGCAAATGCAATGGAGCTAACAAGCTGACAAGGAACAGGCTGACGATTCCGCATTTCGCATTACCATGAGGATAAATGGGCGCTTCGCTTAAAATTAAATTAAAATTTATTATAAAATTTCATATTTTCCGGTAACATATTTTTATTTTAATTTTCAAAAAATTTTAAGCGCGTAGCGCGCTCCTCCAGGATATAACATGTTAGCTTGTCAGCTCGTCCGCTAAAAGAATATGGAATACAAAAAATATAAAGACATTACCATCTCCCGCTTGGGGTTTGGCAATATGCGTCTTCCAGAGAAAGAGGGGCGCATCGACCGTGAGAAGGCCTCTGCCATGATTGACCGTGCCATGAAAGGTGGAGTGACCTACTACGACACCGCATGGATGTATCACCACGAGGACAGCGAGACGTTTCTTGGTGAGGTGCTACCCAATTATCCCCGCGACAGTTTCTGTCTCGCCACAAAGTTCAACATAGGCTTTAATCCCGATTACCGTCATGTGTTTGAGACTCAGCTTAAAAAACTCAAGACCGACTATCTCGACTTCTATCTCCTTCATGCCATAGGAGACAATACTATTCATCCCTACGTTGATGATGGCAGTCTCGCCTATCTCATTGAGCAAAAGGAAAAAGGACGCATCCGCAACCTCGGTTTCTCGTGTCATGCCAGCAACGACTCGTTGAGGTGGTTTGTGGAGCAATATGACTGGGATTTCGCACAAATCCAGCTTAACTGCTTCGACTGGCTTTTCTCCCACACTCAAGAGGAGTATCGCATTCTTGAAGAGCGCAACATTCCCATCGTTGTGATGGAACCTGTGCGTGGTGGCAGGCTCTCAAGACTCACTCCCGAAGCCGAGGCAATGCTGCATGAGGCGCATCCCGAATGGTCGCTGGCGTCGTGGATGTTCCGCTTCGTTCGCTCATTGCCGCAGGTTCAGGTCATCCTCAGCGGAATGAGCACAATGGATCAGGTAGAGGACAATCTTCGCACCTTCGACGACGATAACAATTTCACCGATACCGACCGCGATTTGCTTTTCAAAGCAATGGAGATGTTTCACGACAACATGCAAGTGCCATGCACCGCTTGCCGCTACTGCTGTGATGACTGCCCGATGGGTATCAACATACCCGAGTTTATCACCTACTACAATAAGTTCAAGGTAGATGGCACGTTTGGACTGAAGGAGCAACTCGATAAAGTTGAGACAATGGCAACTCCCGACGAGTGCCTTAACTGCGGTTCCTGTGCAAATCATTGCCCACAATCAATCGACATCCCATCAATCATGACAGAGATGGGGGAGAAGTTCTATTAATTATTTGTCATACAATTGCTAACAAATCTTAGTAAAATTCGTGCAAATTAGTGTTTGTTTTATAGTCAAACGACCAGAAACGATTAGAAACTATTCTCCTCAACTCAATAATTCCGTAGAAAAATACGATTAAGCGAGTCCAAAATTGAGCAGCTCAAAGCCTTGCGAGCGAGAGCATTATATTTAAATAAATTCTTTGTTTGAAAATAGAGTGTCGGGGAGATGAGCATTTTATTCTCTTTCCCTTACAAGTTCTATTGCCTCTTTCCCTGTCAGATGTTCGATGTCAAGGCGCAACAGAGTGACGCGACCCTTAGCCTTGTCGATTTCATGTTGTAATCCTTCCTCATTGAGGGGTGAATATCGCGAACCAAGCAATCGCAATGCTTGTAGTTGCTCATCTACATCTTCAATTACTGTGATTTGCCCAAAGGCTATCACGCTTCTGAAATAAGTCGTGAACTCGGCTGGCTTAACGTCATCCCTGTCAATGACACAAAACGAGCAGCGGCTGTCACGGTTTATGGCATCAATTTTATGCCCCTGCACTGCCGAATGGAAGTAAATCTTGCCGCTGTTATAGACAAAGCTGAGAGGAACGGCATAGGGAAATCCTCCGTCACCGGTCACTGCAAGCACTCCCGATGTGCAACGAGAGAGTATAATCTCGCAATCTTCTTTAGATAGTTGCTGCCGATTGCGGCGCATGGGTCGGAATGATGTCATGCTGAGATGATTTTAAGTCCTATAACCGAAGCTATAAGAGTGGTGATCAGTGTTATACACAAGCTGCTGCCTGAAAGCAATCAACACCTAAACGTTCTTCAATTTCAGCGATTGTCTTGAATGAGAAATTCACTTTTCCTGAGAGTATCTTGCTCACATATTGAGGACTTACTCCTAATCGCTCAGCTACATCATTGCGTGAAAGATTGTTTTCTTGCATGAAATCTATTATTGCGAGGGCAACACTTCTTGACCGTTTAAGCCATGAAGCATTTTCTTGACGCCATTGTGCGTCGGCCACAAAAGTGGATTGCTCTCCCGACTGGTGAGCTTCCAAAAACTGTACTGCTTTTGTTCTCATTAAAGGTCCTCCTTTCTTAAATCAATAAAACTATCAGCGTCGAATACACATTAGTAATTAAATATTGCCGGCAACGATTTAGTTTGTCAAGTTGCTCTTGTGTGTGAGGACGCTCTTGCATTGTCCGTGTCAGCTTAATTGCTCCGCCAGTAATGACAAATACATTTTCTTCTAAACGGATGGCATATATCCTCAACCAACTAGCATGACCTATTCTGTCCCAATTGCGTGCTTTCTCTCTAGTCAATTCTCGCACCGACATGTCCATTGTTCCTAATGGCTTGAACAATTCGTCTAAGTTGTCGGTGAAAGGAATATCGAGAATCAGCCTCTCAAGTTGTTCTGCATCATCAAGCGTGTCTTCTATGGCATCACTTATGCGCTCAATATGAAACATCTCTTTCAAATCACGGAAATTGTCAATAAAGAACTGCATTAGATACTCCATGTCGTTCCATGTATCGAACAACAATGCCAATTCGTTCTTGGGCTTTGCTATATCACGCACCGCCCAAAGGTGATCTTTGCCTTCTATTATACGTTCAAATCTCATATCAGCTGCAAAGATACAACATTAATCTTAATCGTGCAACTTATAAGTTGCATTTTTTAGAAAAAATCATGTATTAATTGATACAAAGATAAAGATTTGAAAGAAACTGCTGGCTATGAAATCTCAAGTTGGTTATGTCCACTTGTGACATAAAAACAGATAACATAAAAACAGATATTTGATGTTGTTAATATGGGTTTTAAAAAAACACCGACAAGGGATTTGCCGGTGTTTTTATTTTGAGAAATGTTGAGACTCAATTAAGCGAGGCGTTTCTCGAGGTTGGCGCGGATGGCCTGGATGAACTCGAGGCTGTTAACCTGCTTGGGCTCGATGCCTTCCATAAGGTTAACGAGGTCCTTTGTAACGATACCAGCATTGAGGGTATCGAAGCAAGCACCTTCGAGTTGGTCGCCAAAGTTGATGAGGTCGTTGAGACCGTCTTTCTCACCACGTTTGCGCAGAGCGCCGCTCCATGCGAAGATGGTTGCCATTGGGTTAGTAGAGGTCTGCTCTCCCTCAAGATACTTGTAGTAGTGGCGGGTCACGGTGCCGTGAGCTGCCTCATACTCGTAGTTTCCGTCGGGGCTAACGAGGACGCTTGTCATCATGGCGAGCGAGCCGAATGCTGTTGAAACCATGTCGCTCATCACATCGCCGTCGTAGTTCTTGCAAGCCCAGATGTAGCCGCCCTTGCTGCGAATTACGCGAGCCACAGCGTCGTCGATAAGGGTGTAGAAGTACTCGAGACCGAGTTTCTCGAAGTCGGCCTTGTAGTTCTGCTCATATACCTCCTCAAAGATGATGCGGAACTGAGCGTCATATTTCTTAGAGATAGTGTCCTTAGTAGAGAACCACAGGTCTTGCTTGGTGTCGATAGCATACTTGAAGCAGCTGTGAGCAAACGAGCGGATTGACTTGTCCATGTTGTGCATGCCCTGAAGAACGCCAGGACCCTTGAACTCGTGGATAACCACTTCCTCGTGCTTGCCGCTCTCGCCGTCGAAGACGAGCTTGGCAACGCCTGGCTCATCGGCACGAATCTCTACGCTCTTGTAAACGTCGCCGTAGGCATGACGAGCGATAGTGATAGGCTTCTCCCAGTTCTTGACAACAGGCTTGATGCTCGGGATGGTGATAGGAGCGCGGAACACGGTACCGTCAAGGATAGAACGGATGGTGCCGTTAGGGCTCTTCCACATCTCGTGGAGCTTGTACTCGTCCATGCGTTTGAGGTTTGGAGTGATAGTAGCGCACTTAACTGCTACACCAAGCTCTTTGGTCTTCTCGGCAGCCTCAATAGTGATTTGGTCGCGAGTCTCGTCACGTTTCACGAGGCCGAGGTCATAATACTCAGTTTTGAGGTCCACGAATGGGAGGATGAGTTCGTCTTTGATCATCTTCCACAGGATGCGTGTCATCTCGTCACCGTCCATCTCCACGATGGGAGTGGTCATTTTGATTTTTTCTGTCATAATTTTTTTATTTATTATTTTTGCTGACAAGCTGACGAGCTAACGAGCTGACGAGGCAAGTGATATTAAGTGTTAAGTTTTAAATTTCAATGTTAAGTGACTGCGCACTCTAAACTCTAAACACTTAACTGAGTAAAGCGCATTGCCTTGTTTGCTTGTTCCTCATCTGCTTGTCAGCCTGTTAATTATTTTTTGCTTTTGTAATAGTTCATCAAACAGCCTTGTGCGAGAATCTCACGCTCGTCGGCAGTGAGGTTCTGGAAGAACAGGTGGATGTCCTTAACGCCGTCGGCAGTGATAACCTTAGCGTCGATTTCCTCCTTGCCGCTGACGATAGCCTCGCGGATGCCAGGAACAAATACGAAGTCGCCTGGGTTGTAGTTGAACTCGGTCTCTGGAGCGATAGTGAAAGGAACGATACCCCAGTTGATGCAGTTGCTGCGATAGCGCTTGGTGGCATACTCGTAGCAGATGTTGGCGTCACCACCAAGCACCTTCTGGCACGAAGCTGCCTGCTCGCGTGCGCTACCATCGCCGGGACGGTTAGCGAATACGCAAGAACCAAACGAAGTGTCCTCGGCCTTAGCACCAACCTTAGCGAGAGCTGTGGCAACGTTCTCGGGAACATTACCAGCACGACGCTCGAGGTCTTGTGCCTGGATGCGCTTGCTCAAGCCTACGTACTCAGGAACGCGGCGAGAGAGAGCGAACTCCGAGAGCTTCAATGGGTTAGAGCGATAGCTTGAAGTTTCTCCAGAAGGAATCAACTCGTCGGTAGTGGTAACGGGGTCGTGTATAACAGCAGCCAGTTCAAGGAGCATATTGTCCTGCATGGGGTACATCTTGGGCCAGTCCTTGATGTTTGGACCATACTTCAGCTCCTCTTTGAGGTCAGCCTTGTCGAAACCGTTGAATACGCGACGCTCATAAACTCGTGCATCGAAGTCATAAGGCTTGTGGTCGTCGGTGTAGTCAACATCGGTAGCAGCAGTGATAACGCCACCGTTGGCAGCTGTAGCGGCGATAGAACGAGCGTCCATCAGAGCCACGAGCGAAATCTGACCCTGACCGGGCTTGGAACCCTCGCGGTTGGGGAAGTTGCGGGTGGTGTGGCGAATGCTCAGGCCATTGTTGGAGGGCACGTCGCCGGCACCGAAGCAAGGACCGCAGAAGGCAGGCTTGATAACCACGCCAGCCTCAAGCAGCTCCTCGGCGATGCGGTTGCGGGTAGTTGCCAAGTAAACGGGAACCGACTGTGGATAAGCGCTCATGGTGAAGTAGTCATTGCCAATGCTGGCGCCCTTCATGATAGAAGCGGCAGCGCTGAGGTTGTCGTAAGTACCTCCCGAGCAACCAGCGATGATACCCTGGTCGGCGTGAACCTTGCCGTCGATAACCTTGTCAACGAGGTCAACCTGAATCTTGTCGCCAAAGCGCTTCTTAGCATCTTCCTCAACAGCCTTCAAGATCTCAATAGGATTCTCCTGGAGCTCATGGATGGTGTAAGCGTTAGATGGGTGGAAGGGCAGAGCAATCATTGACTCCTGAGTAGAGAGGTCAATCTTGATCATTGCGTCGTAGTAAGCCACATTGCCGGGTTTGAGCTCACGGTAGTCCTGTGGACGTTTGTGAATCTCGTAGTGGTGCTTAACCTCGTCGTCGGTAACCCAGATAGAGCTCAAGCATGTGGTCTCGGTGGTCATGATGTCGATGCCGTTACGGAAGTCGATAGGCAACTCCTTAACGCCAGGACCAGCAAACTCGAGAACTTTGTTCTTCACGAAACCGCTCTCAAAAGTGGCTTTTACCAGAGAGATGGCAACATCGTGAGGACCAACACCCTTGCGGGGCTTGCCTTCGAGCCATACGAGCACTACCTCGGGAGCGTTGATGTCCCAAGTGTTCTTGAGGAGCTGCTTCACGAGCTCGCCACCACCTTCGCCAACGCCCATGTTGCCGAGCGAACCATAGCGGGTGTGACTGTCGCTACCCAGAATCATGTTGCCGCACTTAACCATTGCCTCGCGGGCATACTGGTGGATAACCGCCTGGTTAGCTGGAACGTAGATGCCACCATACTTCTTGGCGGCCGAGAGACCAAACACATGGTCGTCTTCGTTGATTGTGCCTCCCACAGCACATAGCGAGTTGTGGCAGTTGGTCATCGCATAGGGCAATGGGAACTTGTCGAGACCACTGGCGCGGGCTGTTTGGATAATGCCCACGTAGGTGATGTCGTGCGACATCATGGCATCGAAGCGTATTCTCATCTTCTTGCCCTTGCTGCCATCCACGTCGTGTGAACGCAGAATGCCGTAAGTGATAGTGTTTTCGCGTGCCTCGTCGGGAGTAGGCATGCCAGTTGCGTCGGTGCGGATTTCGGCACCGTCAATCAAGTAAACTCCATGTTTGATTAATTCTACCATAGTAAATTTAGAAAATTTAATTAGTTATAACTATTAAAATAAATTAATTATAGTCTTTTTTGATTAGTGCAGAGAGGAATATGGTGAGCGACAACATGTCGGCAGCACCACCAGGGGATATGTTGGCATCAATGAAACGAAGGTTCATTTGCTCCAGACCTTCAATTGAGAAATTCTCGAGCAGATGAGCCGCTTCTTGTTTCACTTGCTGCGCCATCTCAAAGCCCGCGCGGTGGATGACGTTAGTGTCGTCAAGCTCACTCATTATTAATAATAGGGTCTTGTGCCCAACATGTGGATCGTCGTTGTTATCACGATAAAAGCGAAGCCAGTTGCTGGTCAACTCCTTATAGCCATTTCTTGCCATCTCGAGTGCCCCAGCTACTTTGTGGTCGCGTTTGACGCTTACGCCATGAGTGTCGCTTCCTCCAGGCATTTGATGGGCTATAGTGGCGATTGTGTCACTCCAGTCTTTGTCATTCGCTAGCATTTGAGAAGCAGCGACAACCGCTAGTCCCATCGAGAACAATGCGCCTCGATGAGTGTTCACTCCGCCAGTTGCGGCAAGCATCTCCTTTTCGGCATCAATTCCCAATTGCTGCAGTGCTGATGCTTCAGGAAGGGTGGCGCTATAACTCATCACGGCAAGCGTGGTGAAATATGGCCTTAACGACTTGATGCTGCGGAGCATGGTGTCATAGTCCATATCGACGTGTGCGCCGTTGTCGTGAGCATCAACCAGTCCTGGTTTGGGAGTAAGGTCAAGTTCCTGCTTCAGGGCATTGACAGCCAGCCAGGACAGCAGATAGGGGAGAGTTGTGCTCGGAACCATGTCCTTTGCGTTGCCTAAATCGCCATCAGCAAGCATTTGCCTTAGAGTAGAAGCGCTGACAATAATGCCATCCTTCTCCAGTCTTGGAAGTTCCACCACCTCTATTCCATGCTGTGGCAAGAAGCGCTTCATCGCAGCATTGTAGTTGCGGGTTAGCTCATCGGCTGGCTCACTGCCCACAAAACGTACCGTTGCTCCCAAAGCAGGGGCGATGTGGCGTGCAGTGATGTCGAGGTCAAGTTCGATTTGAGCGTTAGCGGCATCATCAGCTTTCTTAATAAAATAGGATGGGAAGGTGGCAGCCGAGATGATGTAGCTGCTGCCACGGCACACTGTCACATTCGTAAGATGAGCGCAGCCAGCCTCTACCATAGCCAGTCGCTCATCGCTTGAGAATTGCGACTTGTCCTCGCCGACAACTATCACATAAAGGTTATCGACCTGCTTAGCGGCTTGCTCAACAAGGTACTGATGACCAAGAGTGAACGGATTGGCGTTCATCACAATCATACCGTTCTTGCCGTCGCGCTTTAGAGAGCGCAGGTAATTGACATAGGTAGAGAGTCCTTCAAGTCCATTCTCAAGAAGAATCGCCTTGCCGCTCTCGCCCAAAACCTTAAAGCCGAGGCTCTCGAAGATATCGGCATTACCGGGTTTGGTGAAAACCTTAACGTTGTTGTGCCCCAAGCTCGCCATTTGTGACATCAGGTGCGAGATTAGCTGCTGGCTCATGCCAGTACCCCGCAGTGAGTCGTCAACGGCGATGCACTTGATGATATCGTCCTTAAAGCCACCTCCAGCAAGAATCTGGTAGCTCTCGCGGTCAACGACAGCGGCATAGTAATCCATATCATCAAGTCGCAAGTCGCTCTTGGCGAGGAAATCCTCAACCATAGTACGGTTACGCTTCAGCGATAAGGGCATTTCCACTATGTCATAGTTGTTGAACATAGGAGTCTATCATCATTTGGATTTTGGTATTCAGTTCTTGTGGAGTGTGAGTGCGGTTGCGCATGCAGTATCGAGCCTCATTGTCGCACATCAGGCAACGGCGAGGGCTAGACCCCATAGTCTCGCGCTTCATAGGCACTCCGTCATTGTCGAGGATGTCGATGTCGAAGAGCCTTCCTAGCGGATGGTTGTCTTCAATGTCGCAAGCGATAAGCTTGGCTTCGCGTTGTGATAATGTAGTTACAAGATAAGCCTCAAAGCCAGTCACAAGGTCGCGAGAGATGACATCAACGATATTTCCCTCAAAACGATTGAGCATGGCGTTAATCGCTGCTTGTGAGACAATTAAAGACGAAAGATTACGCTTGATGTTTCCTGGCATTATCACCGTGAGGCATACGAGAGTGCTGTTGGGGTAATTCTCCCTCAACTGTTGTTGCATTTCAACTCTGCGGTCACGGCTTGCCAGCAACTTGTCAAGCGTAATCTCCATTATTTAGGCTTCAAGAATTTTAGTCCTTAATGTTCTTGATAACATCCATTACCGAGCCGTCGCGGTTCATCACGATGCCCACAACCTTGTCGCCGAAGGGCAGTGGTGCGGCCTCGCCAATGATGCTCTTGGCCTTGTCGCGCAGGTAGGTAATTTCTACTATTTCGATGCCTGCGTCTTGCAGACGCTTCTTGAGCTCGGGACGGCGTGGGTTCACGGCGATGCCAAACTCTGTGACAACAACATCAACAGTAGAACCCGGGGTGATGAGAGTGGTAACCTCGTCAACCACGCATGGGATGCGACCACGTAGCAATGGGCACACGATAACCGAAAGTGCCGAGTCGGCAGCGGTGTCGGGGTGTCCACCGATAGCACCACGGATGATGCCGTCGCTACCCACAAGCACATTTACGTTGAAGTTCACGTCAACCTCAAGAGCCGAGAGGATTACGACATCAAGGAAGTGAGTTGCCGAACCTGGCTCAAGCAAGGCGGCATACTCGTTGGCAGATACACTCTTGTGCATTGGGTCGTTCATCAGTGACTCGGCAGCCACCTTGTCGAATGACTGCACGTCGATAAGGCGGTCGATGAGACCTTCTTGATGCAGTTTCACCATGTGGCTGGTGATGCCTCCCAGGGCGAAGCGGGCTTTGATGCCCTTGTCGATCATTGCCTGACGCAGGTATTTGGTCACAGCGAGCGAAGCACCTCCTGAGCCGGTCTGCAATGAGAAACCGTTCTCGAAATATCCACTGTTGATAACCACCTTAGCCGCTTTCTTGGCGAGGAGGATATCACGTGGGTTCTTAGTGTCGCGGATGGCACCCGAAGAAATCTTGCTAGAGTCACCCACCGAGTCAACAACCACAACGTAGTCAACATCGGCTTCGCTGATGGCGTTGAGCTGGTTAGGATAGTCAACCAAGTCGTCGGTAAGGATTACGGTCTTGTCGGCATATTTTGCGTCGGGGAGAGCATATCCCAGAGAGCCGCAAATGCTCTTGGCGTTCTCGCTCATCGAGAAACCGGCAGCGTTGCCCAGAGGGTCGCAAGAAGAAGCGCCAAGGAATGCCACGTCGATGTGAAGCTCACCAGTGGCGATGGCATAACCGCGAGAGCCGTGCGAGCGGAACACTACTGGTTCGTCCATAAGGCCGTGTGACACCTCGGTAGCGAGGTCGCCGCGAAGACCTGAAGTCGAAATTTTGGTGATCACGCCGTTCTTGATGTGCTCAATCAGTGGCTTGTGAACGTCGATAAGGCTTGACGAAGCCAGATGCAGGTTTTTGAAGCCCATTTCGGCGAGTTTGTCAACCACCATGTTTATCACCTTGTCGCCACCGCGGAAGTGGTGGTGGAACGATATTGTCATGCCGTCTTTGAGTCCACTTTTCTTGATAGCGTCCTCAAGAGTCACCACTTTGCCTGATTTTCTTTGCAAGTCGTGGCGTGGTGTGCTGATTTTCACTAGGTCGTCTTTAAAGACGTCCTTACCCATTTTTTGTGCAGCAGCTGCAATGAGGTCTGCTCTGTCTTTTATGCTGTTCATTGTATGTCCTCCTTTGTTAAAATGCCTGAAGCGATAGCCAGGTCGATTGTACGTTGTGCTCTTAAAACTACTGGACGGTCCACCATCTTGCCGTTAACGGCAATCACGCCCGAACCTTTCTTCTCGGCCTCCTTAATGGCGGCGAGGATGGTGAGAGACTTCTGAATGTCTTTCTCCTTTGGAGCGAATACTTCATTGACAACCTCAATTTGACGTGGGTTGATAATTGACTTGCCGTCGAAGCCAAGTTTCTTGATTGCCTCAACCTCGTTGCGGAAGGTTTCCATGTCGTTAAGGTTAGAATAAACGGTGTCGAGTGCGTCGATGCCGGCGGCACGTGCAGCGACAACGATAGTCTCGCGGGCCAGAAGCAGCTCGCTACCTTCGGGAGTGCGCTGTGTCTTGAGGTTTGCGCTGTAGTCCTCGGCTCCGAGTGCTATACCCATCATGCGCTTGGAGGCGGTGGCGATGGCGTAGGCGTTAACTACACCGAGAGCGCTCTCGATGGCAGCCATGATTTGTGTGCGTCCCAAGCAACCAATTTCTTTCTCCACTTTCTCAATCTCGCGTTCCACCTCAATAACTTCCTCGGCGGTCTCGGTCTTAGGCATGCGTATCACGTCAACACCAGCCTTTACCACGGCCTCGATATCCTTCTTTCCATAAGGGGTGTTGAGGGGGTTAATGCGTACTACCATCTCGGTGTCGCCGTAGTCGATGGTTTTAAGTGCGTTATGCACGAGCAGACGGGCGGTGTCTTTCTCTGCCATTGTCACGCTGTCTTCAAGGTCGAGCATTATAGAATCGGGACCATAGATATAGGCATCGGCCATCATTCCAGGGTTGTTACCTGGAACAAACATCATTGTTCTTCTTAATCTTTCCATTGTTTCTTGTTTTTAAAAGATTGTTAGATGAAATGATCAAGCCCACACGTCAACGCCTGTCGAGCGCACAGCGGCAGCGGTAACGCGAGCCTTGATTGTGCAGTCGAGAGCGCCCTTGTCGGTGGCTTTCACATTTGCTTTGGTAATTCCCAATTCTGTTAGGGTGTTGATGATCACTTTCTTGATTTGCTCGCCAAATTGATAGGCTACCGTGCTGTCGAGCTCAATGTGTAGTCCGTCAACGTCAGATGGCGCAATTTGGATAAGAATGTCGCCCGACTCAAGAGTGCCGGCCATTGCATTTTTAAGTTCCATCAGGTTCGTTTTTGGTTTAAAAGTTTATTTGAAAAATTAATTATTTGGTTTATTGTTTTCTCTGTATTAAAAAACAAGCAAAAGTAGGCATATTTTCGGAACTGACAAAAGTTTTTCAAAGAAAAAAACGACTGAAACACATTTATTTAAAACAATTTCACGATTGATTTTAAGAGGTCAAAATAAAGTTTTTTTGCCTTTTTGTCGTTTTGGGTTTCATTTCGGTGCTTTTGGGTTGTTTTTGTTGTATTTTTTCGTTTTGATGTGCGATTTTAAAACATATTATAATTCAATTATAATTAAAGATACAACGCATAAATGCTGATGCACAGTTTCACTCATTATACGTTTTTATTGAACGCCGTGCTTACGGCGCAATACTCAACAGCACCCAGGACTCATTTGCCTCGTGTTATTTAAACTCAAATCGTTCATTAGGTGACGAAATTTTTAATGACCAAAACTCAATTGAACTGTTAGTGTGGAATTATAATCTGGAAGCATTTTTTCGGGTTATTTGTAATATAAGAGGCAATATTATTATCATGGTTGAGATTGTCAATTATGTCGCTTGCTAATAGAAAAAAGAAATGCGTCCCAATTGCTTGAGACGCATATATATATCATGCATTATGCATTGAGTTTAAGGTTCACGTCCTTCGATGATAGCCTCGGTATCGCGTGCTATCATGTATTCCTCGTCGGTCATGACTACAACAACCTTCACCTTGCTGTCTGGGGTGCTGATTTCACCTTCCTTGCCGCGCCATAGCTTGTCGTTGAGTTCTTCGTCGATTTTCACACCTAAGTACTCTAGGTTGCGGCAGATGTTGCGGCGGGTGGGAGTCTGGTTCTCGCCAACTCCGCCAGTGAAAGCGATGATATCGACGCCGTTAAGCTCGGCGGCATATGCGCCAATGTACTTGAGTATGCGCAGCTCATACATGTCCATTGCGAGCTGTGCGATGGGGTTGCCTTTGTCAATCTCGTCGCAAATCTCGCGCATATCGCTGGAGATGCCGCTGATGCCAAGCACACCGCTCTCCTTGTTGACGATGCGCATGAGGTCGCGGGCAGTGAGGTTGTATTTCTCCATCAAGAAGATGAGCGCGCCCGGGTCAACGTCGCCGCTGCGTGTGCCCATCATTAGTCCCTCGGTGGGAGTGAGTCCCATAGAGGTGTCGATGCTCTCGCCATTTTTTATTGCCGAGATGCTGGCTCCGTTGCCAATGTGGCAGCAGATTATTTTCTTGTCTTTCCAGTCAGTACCCAGCATCTCGCACACACGGCGTGAAACGAAGCGGTGGCTAGTGCCGTGGAAGCCATAGCGGCGCACATGGTCTTGCTCATAGTATTTCATGGGAAGAGGGTAGAGGTAGGCATGTTTGGGCATGGTCTGGTGGAAAGCGGTGTCGAAGACTGCCACCTGTGGCACGCTCGGGAGAACCTTTGTGATAGCGTCAATGCCCGCCATGTTCACAGGGTTGTGAAGTGGAGCGATGCTGTAGCACTCCTTAATCATGTCTTTCACTTCCTCGGTGATTAGCATGCTCTTGTTGAACTTCTCGCCGCCATGCACCACGCGATGACCCACAGCGTCAATCTCGTTAAGGCTCTTGATGCAGCCGTATTCGGGATTGACAAGGGCGTCGAGAATCGCCTTGATGGCACCGTCGTGATTGATGAGCCCTAGGTCAACATTCTTCTTGCCGTCCTCAAGTTTGAGCTTGATGAAGCCGTCGGGCAAGCCAATCTTCTCCACGCCACCCTCAGCGAGGATGGTGTTGCTTTTTACCTCAATAAGTTTGTACTTGGCAGAGCTACTGCCGCAATTAAGCACTAAAATATTCATAAAGTTATTTAGTTTATAGTTTATAGTTCTTGATTTTTAACTAGAAGTTCTAGAGATTCTAGAAGTTCTAGATTTTCTAGATTATTCTAGGTCTAATGAGGATATGGAGTCACCTTCCCTTCTCACCCCTTCTTGGCAATTGCCTGGTTGCAGGTGAGGAGGATGGTTTTATACACGTCGTCGGGTGAGCAGCCGCGGGAGAGGTCGTTGACGGGTGCGCCAAGACCTTGCAGCACGGGACCTACGGCTGTGGCTCCAGCTAGACGCTGCACGAGCTTATAGGCGATATTTCCTACTTCGAGGTTGGGGAACACCAGCACATTGGCCTTGCCAGCGATGTCGCTGCTAGGAGCCTTAGAGGCACCCACGCTAGGCACGATGGCGGCGTCGGCTTGGAGTTCGCCGTCAATTTTCATGTCGGGGTTCATCTCGCGAGCGAGGCGAAGCGCCTCAGTCACTTTGTCAACTTTCTCGTGGCTTGCGCTGCCCTTAGTTGAGAAGCTGAGCATTGCCACCTTGGGGTCGATACCAGCGATGTCGCGTGCGGTGCGCTCGGTGAGCACAGCGGTCTGTGCGAGCTGGCTGGCATCGGGGTCGGGAATAACGGCGCAGTCGGCAAATACCATTGTACCGTTCTCTCCGTAGGGGCTGCCCTCGGGCAAGAGCATGATAAACGCCCCCGACACGGCACTCACGCCAGGAGCTGTCTTGAGCACTTGGAAAGCGGCGCGCAGCACGTTGCCAGTAGTATTCTCAGCACCTGCCACTTGAGCGTCGGCATCGCCATTCTTGATTAGCAGGCATCCCAAATAGAGTGGGTCGGCAGCTGTGACGCGAGCCTGCTCAATGGTCATGCCTTTACTCTTGCGCAGCTCTTGCAGCAGCTGTGCGTAAGGCTCCAGCTCCTCGGCATTTGCAGGGTTGATGAAAGTGGCGTTCTCAATGTTGTTGAAGCCAAGTTCTTTAGCTTTAGCGACAATCTCGTTTTTGTCGCCAATCAATATCACATGCGCGGCATTGCTCTCAATCACGAGATTGGCAGCTTGCAGTGTGCGTGGTTCAAAACTCTCGGGTAACACTAAGCGCTGCGGAGTTGCAATCGCTTTTTTCTCAAGGTCTATAAACAGTTGTTCCATTGTTTTTGTGAGTATGTTTTATGTTGCGGTTTTGAAAATCTTTGTGCAAAGGTAGTAAATTTTATCAAACAAAAACAACAAATCTTGACAATAACATCAAAAAAGATATTTGCTGCTTTTGTGATTGTTTGACAAAAAGAGTGCAGCAATAATTATTGCATATTGCGGAAAATGGCTTTAATCTTTGCGTCTTCGAGTGCTTTCTTCATTTCATCTACTGGCGTTTCGCTGAAATGATAGGGATAAACAACTTTCGGCTTAATCATAGTAGCGGCATGAGCTAGCTGCTGAGGTGTCATCGTGAAAGGCTGGTTGCAGGGCAGGAACGCGATGTCGATGTCCTTGAGCTGTTCCATCTCGGGGATGTCCTCGGTGTCGCCAGCGATGTAGATGCGCAGACCGTCGAACTTGCGGATCAGCTTCAGCATGCTGTTGAACGGCTTCCAGTCCTTGCCCTGATCCTCCTCCGACAGCTGCAGATAATGCCGCGCGATCTCGAGCTCGCCGAAATCACCGTTCATGCAAAGCTTGTGCTGCCGCATTTGCTCGCGCAGGCAATACCGATTCGTGCCTTCCGGAACCGCGGCGGTCTCGTACAGGTCGCCCGCGGTCCAGCCCATCGCGCGGTGCGAGAGCACCCAGCGGGCGTGCTCCATCGGCGCAAAGACCGCGATCTGCTCCTCGTTAAACGCGCGCAGCATTTCAAAGTCGACCGGACGATCCGTATAGAAGCAGCCGATCGCATTCAGATACTTCGAAAAGCTCTTGACCTGATTGATGTTGTAAAGCTTGTATTCCAGCGACATACTGTCGAAATCGCGTTCGAGGGTGTCGGCGCTGACGGTTTCCTCCTGTCCTTCATAGCGATAGCGGGCGTTCAGCGCGACGGCGAAGTCGTACATGTGCAGAAAGCTGCTGCCGGACAGATACGTGTGCTTGCTTCTGCGATCGGCGGTGCGCATGAACGTGGTGATAAACAGCGGGTAGCCCGAAAGATCGACGATCTTTTCGATGTCGGTGCGGAAGCGCTGTTCCTTTTCCGCCATGTCGCTGTAGGCTTTGAGCCGCGGCGCTTCTCCCTTCTCCCCCGCATCTTTCCATGCTCTGTACTCGGCGCGGAAGCTGTCAATCTTTTCCTGTTCCGCACTGTCATAATAATAGCAGGCGGAAACGGCATTGCAGCTGAAATCAAAGTCAGCCGCCATGGGGTGCAGCTCTGTTCTGGAGTTACGGCCGTAGGCGGTTCTGTCCCAGCACTGCAGCTCATCGCAGAGCATCAGCAGCCATGCCAGCGGGTGGAGCTCTGCTTTTAACGGCGCTTTGCACTTCTCATTATCTTTGTAAAAGGAGATGGAGAACTTGTAGAGGCTGTTATGCAAAAGGATCGCCGACAACGCATCTACATGCATTTCAGAAAGATTTTGCGCTCCCTGGATGCGTGCAAG
>ERZ842401.3158-NODE-3158-length-20856-cov-6.289265_pt1 | contig 20856 bp, 14 predicted proteins | sample MGYA00521270_ERZ842401 | MGnify/ENA primary metagenome ERZ842401 (study PRJEB31892, sample SAMEA3878208) | bioreactor metagenome | biome: Moose rumen | place: Sweden | collected 2011-10 | study: EMG produced TPA metagenomics assembly of the PRJEB12797 data set...
CCGCTCGGAGAGGAAGTCGAAATGCGAATCTGCAGCGACCCTACCGTGCACGCGGCCGAGATCTACGATGCGCTCTCGTTCAGGCGAACGCCTTTCCGGCGGATAAAAATCCGTGGGACACAAACCTGAAATCCGGAAAGGCTAAGTGACTGAACAGCAGGAACTATGAGCCGATAGGGTGGAAACTTGGGTTAAGGTGATTTTGCTGAGGAAAGTAAAACGAGGCGAAGATATGGTCAAAACGCCCGTGAAGTAAGATACGTTTTTGCGAATCACAGGTATATTCACTATCTTAGCGGGTATAAGGATAGCATTTGCGCAAATGCAGTCTATGCTAATAAGCAATTTACGTTAACAAGCAGTTTGTAATGGTCAAATAAATCAGATAATGAAAGCAATGAGCATAATAACATCAGTATTGGCACTACTCGGAGTCGGGGGATGTACAGGATTCAAAACGGTAAGCGCCGAAGAATTCGAGGCAGTTATTGCTGACGGAAAGGCCCAGATCGTCGATGTAAGGACTCCGGAAGAGTTTGCCGAGGGGCATATCGCCCGCTCCGTCAATATTGATGTAAATGGAGCTAAATTCATGGAGAAGACCCATGCGAAACTTGACAAATCTAAGCCGGTAGCTGTCTATTGCAGAAGCGGCAAAAGGAGCGCCAAGGCGGCCAGAATGCTTGCAAAAGAAGGATTCGACGTTATCAATCTCGACGGAGGCATCATCGCATGGAAAGATGCTGGAAAGCATATCATGGCAGACTCTCCCTACGAGGTGGATTCTTTCTTGACAAAGAGCGGGAAACAAGTATGGATCAATGCTTTGATGCACGCAAGCGTATGGATCCAGTACGACGGTCTGAACATCTTTGTGGATCCGGTGAGGACCCTTGGCGATAGGACTGTGAAATATAATCGTCTCCCAAAAGCAGACCTTGCCCTTGTCACCCATGAGCACGCAGACCATTTCGATAAGGAGTTGCTGGACAGCCTTGGCACCAAGGTCATTACCAATAGTAGGTGCGCTGAAATGCTTGGGTTCGGTGAAATCATGGCAAATGGAGATAAGATGGACCTGAGGGACGATATCAAAATCGAGGCAGTTCCTGCTTACAACACGACCGTAGGTCGAGACAAGTTCCATCCGAAGGGCCGCGACAACGGCTATATCCTGACTCTGGACGGACTCCGCATCTATATAGCCGGAGATACTGAAGATATTCCGGAAATGGTTGATATAAAGGATATTGACATTGCCTTCCTACCATGCAACCAGCCGTACACGATGACCCCGGACCAGCTTGTAAAAGCGGCAAAGACGATTGCTCCGAAGGTAGTATTCCCCTATCACTATAGTTCGACAGATGTCAGCGTAATCAAGGAGATGCTCCCAGAAATCAACGTCAGAATCAGACAATATCAGTAGCCTTACATGGAAGGAGAGTTTAAAGATACTTACCGAAGCATCGCAGCAAAATCCGAAGGCCTTTTCAAGGACAATGGATCCCGCTTTATCGCCCTAGCCTACCCCATTGAAACGGAGGAGGAGATAAAGCAGATAGTGCAGGGGCTGAAGAAGGAGTATCATGATGCCCGACACCACTGCTACGCATACCGGCTGGGGCTTAAAGGTGAGAAGTTCCGCGCCAATGATGACGGAGAGCCTTCCGGGTCCGCAGGAAGGCCGATTCTCGGACAAATCGACTCCCTAGGCCTAAGCGATATTCTAGTTGTGGTAGTAAGGTATTTCGGGGGGATAAAGCTCGGCATCCCGGGACTGATAAGAGCCTATAAGACATCTACTTCCGATGCCCTTCAAGGAGCCGAGATAATCGAGAAGATAGCGGGCAGGAATTTCCGTATCGAATTCGGTTACGAAGTCATGAATTCTGTCATGAAAGTCCTAAAGGATCTCTCCCTGCCCCAGAGCAAGCAGTCCTTCGGGATGGAATGCTCCCTCGAAACAAGAGTTCGGCTCGCGGCCGAAGATGATTTCAGAAAGCGACTGCAAGACATAGAAGGTTGCAATTTTATAGAAATTTAGCTTAAATAAGTAATAATTCATTATCTTTACTGCAAATTTGAATTATGATTAAAAACCAATATTGAAATGAAGAAAGTTCATGTTTTTAACGCCGGTCCCTGCCTTCTTCCTCAGGTGGCGATCGATAATGCAATCGAAGCCCTAAAGGATTTCAAGGGCACTGGTGTCTCCGTCCTCTCCATTTCCCACCGGACAAAGGAATGGGACGAAGTGATGAATGAATGCAGGGCCCTATGGAGGGAACTTCTCCATATTCCAGACACCCATGAAGTAATCTTCCTCGGAGGTGGCGCATCTCTCCAATTCCTCTATGTAGCTATGAACTACCTGGAGAATAAGGCCGCATATCTGGATACAGGCGTATGGGCCCACAAAGCATTGAAAGAGGCTCAGGGCATCGGAGAGGCCTATGCTATCGCCTGCTCGAAGGACAAGAATTACACCTATATCCCGAAGGGATTTGAGATTCCTGCCGATATCGATTACCTCCATATTACGACCAACAACACAATCTACGGCACCGAGATAAAGGAAGACATTGACTGCCCGGTCCCCCTCATTGCCGATATGTCTTCGGATATCATGAGCCGCCCGGTGGATGTCTCCAAATATGATCTCATCTATGGTGGAGCCCAGAAGAATGTCGGTCCAGCAGGAGTCATTTTCGCAATAATCCGCAAAGACTCACTCGGCCGCGTCAGCCGCTATATCCCAACAATGCTCGACTACCGCACCCATATCGACAAGCTCTCGATGTTCAACACTCCTCCGGTGTTCTCGATTTTCGTGATGAACGAGACTCTGAAGTGGCTCAAATCAATCGGTGGAGTGGAGGCGATTCACAAGATCAATATGGAGAAAGCTGACCTCCTCTACGGAGAAATCGACCGCAACCCCCTTTTCGTCGGGACCGCAGAGAAGGAAGACCGCTCCTGTATGAATGTCTGCTTCGTAATGGCTCCCGGACATGAGGACCTTCAGGACGAGTTCTTCGCCTTCGCGAAAGAGAGGGGCATGATTGGCATAAAGGGCCACCGCTCCGTCGGAGGCTTCCGAGCTTCCATCTACAACGCATGCTCTCTTGAAGATGTCCAGGCCCTTGTCGATTGTATGAAAGAATTTGAAAGTTTAAAGAAATGAAAGTACTCTTGGCAACCCAGAAGCCTTTTGCCGCCAAGGCGGTTGAAGGGATCGAGTCCATCCTTAAAGAGGCTGGACATGAAGTAGCTAAACTCGAAAAATACGAGGCCCAGTCTGACCTTATTGCTGCCGCCGCGGATGCAGAAGCGCTTATCATCCGCTCTGACAAAGTGACTGCAGAGGTGCTTGAAGCAGCGAAAAAGCTCAAGATAGTCGTTCGCGCGGGAGCCGGATTCGACAACGTCGATCTCGAAGCCGCTACCGCTCACGGAGTTGTCGTCATGAACACACCGGGCCAGAATAGCAATGCCGTCGCTGAGCTTGCAATCGCCATGATGATTTATATGTCCCGCACCCAATTCACCCCGGCAACAGGATCCGAGATTATGGGGAAGAAGCTCGGAATCCAGGCCTTTGGCAATGTCGGCCGCCTCGTCGGAGCAAAAGCGGAAGCCCTCGGCATGAAAGTCAAGGCCATAGACCCCTTCCTCCCCGCCGAGAAGATTATTGAAGGCGGCGCCGAGCCCGCATCATCACTTGAGGATCTATACGGCAGCTGCAATTTCGTCTCCATCCATATCCCTGCTACCCCAGAGACTATTAAATCCATCGGATATGACCTCGTCTCGAAGATGCCGAAGGGTGCATGCCTTGTCAACACCGCCCGCAAGGAAGTAATTGACGAAGATGGACTTATGAAAGCTCTTCAGGAGAGGGAAGATCTTAAGTACATTACCGATGTTATGCCTGACAATTATGCTGAAATGAAGGAGAAGTTCGGCCTCCGCGTATTTGCTACGCCAAAAAAGATGGGTGCCCAGACCTCTGAAGCCAACATCAACGCCGGCCTTGCCGCAGCCCGCCAGATCGTTGATTATTTCTCCACCGGCAACACCCGTTTCCAAGTTAATAAGTAAGGCCACAGGCAGGCACAACAGGTTTCAGATAGAGACAATACCGAAAATAATCTAATTTATGGTAAGAGTAAAACCATTTGCTGCGATACGGCCGCCGAAAGATATAGTGACACAAGTCGCTGCGCCGCCGTATGATGTTCTCAACTCCGAGGAAGCCTTGAAAATGGCCGGAGAGAAGTCCCTGCTGCATATTACAAAGCCTGAAATCGATTTTTCGCCCATTGCTGGAGAGCATGAGCAGCGCACCTATGACAAGGCTGTCGAGAATTTCAAGGCATGGAAGCAGCGTGGATGGCTAAGGCAGGACCCAAAGGAGTATTACTATGTCTATGCCCAGACGATGGACGCCCGCACCCAGTACGGAATTGTGCTATGCGCCCACATCGACGACTATGCCGACGGACATATCAAAAAGCATGAGCTGACCCGCAAAGACAAGGAAGACGACCGTATGGTCCATGTCAGGATCCAGAGCTCCAATATCGAGCCTGTATTCTTCGCCTTCAAGGACAACCCTTCAATTCTATCTATCATCAACAAGACCATAGAAAAGGTACCGGAGTACGATTTCACCGACGAAAACGGCTTTGGACATACTTTCTGGGTGATTAATGGCGATGAGGATATTTCCCGCATCACAGAGCTCTTCATGGGCGAGGTCGATGCTTTCTATGTCGCAGACGGACACCACCGCACCGCTGCTGCAGCCCGCGTAGGAGCAGAAAGAAGGGAGCATAATCCCAATCATACCGGAGAGGAAGAGTACAATTGGTTCATGGCCGTATGTTTCCCAGAGAGTCACCTTAAAATCATTGACTACAACCGCGTTGTCAAAGACCTCAACTCTCTCCCCAAAGAGGCCTTCCTAAAGGCCCTGGAGGAAGATTTCGAGGTAACTCTTGAGACCAAGCCGCGCTGCGGAAGGCCTGCAAAGCCATATTCTCCTAAGACTCTCCACAACTTCAGCATGTACCTCGATGGCTGCTGGTACAGCCTGACTGCAAAGCCCGGCCGCTATGACGACAGCGATCCGATAGGAGTCCTCGACGTCACCATCCTATCCAATCTGGTGCTTGACAAGATTCTCGGCATCAAGGACCTTCGCACCGACAAGAGAATTGACTTTGTCGGCGGTATCCGTGGTCTAGGCGAACTCTCAAGAAGAGTCGACAGCGGTGAGATGAAGGTTGCATTCGCTCTCTACCCAGTCTCCATGGATCAGCTCATGAAGATTGCAGACAGCGGAAACATCATGCCGCCGAAGACCACATGGTTCGAGCCTAAGCTACGCTCTGGGCTTGCTATCCACAGTTTCTGATTCTTTTTTTTACTAAAAAAGGTGGCCTTGCGGTCACCTTTTTCATTATATGGAGATTATACTACCTGTAGATCGAGTACCTGTTGTAGAGGTCGCCATACATCTGGCCAAGAACCTCGAGATAAGGCTGGGAATTGAAGAGCATTGTACGGTAGACTGTATTGTCGACCAGATAATATTCAATTCCGTTCATTACGATCGTCTCGTAGTCATCCGGCAGCGAAGTGACAAGGGCACCTGCAGGAGGGATGATGGTAGTGTAGTTGCCGTTCTGATAAAGATAGAACACGCCGTCCTGATAGAAGTAGTCAGAATTTGCATATGCGTAGCTCTGGACAAGCCCGAGTTTGGATGCAATCTCATAAGCTGAGAGAGCGCGGTTGCTGTTGAGCGCATAAGTTGCATTCTGCTGTGCTATGATGGCATTATTCTGTGCAATGATACGGTTCTGCTCTGCGATGGTCGCGTAATTTGCGAATGTCGTATTGAACGTCCTGTAGACGTTGGTGTAGTATGCGAACCTCACTGCATTGAGCATTGCACGCTCGATAGCATGATCTACTCTGATTCCGAAAGGAGGTCTGCAAACGTAGTAGATTCCGCCGTGGAGTCTGTAGTAGATATTATTGTAGATGTAGTAGTCGATCCCCCAGAAGGTCTCTCTACGGAAACGAGGAGGCAGATAGCTGACTCTGTAGCCATAGTAGTGAGGATTGTCACCCCAGAAGAGGCCAGGACGGTCGTAGGTAAGGTGGGTCCTCTCGCGAGGAGGGATACGTCCTACATTGTTGTGGTCGTCCATCCGGAAACCGCTGTCGGTATAGCGGAAATTGCCGCCGTTGTCACGATAGTTCTCCGAAGGAGCCAGATTATTGTTGGTTGAAGGATTTCCGAGGCCCTGACGAGTCACATTACTGTTATCGCGGACTGTATTGCCGGATACCCTTGTAGCTGTTCCGCTCTGGACAGAACGGGAAGCGGCTGCGTCGTTAGTGCTGGTAACGGCCCTGGTGGAAGAACCGCTGGTGCGGGTCGCCGTGCCACTCTGGGTCGAACGGGAAGTCGTGCCGCTCTGTACGGTGCTGCCTGTAGAACGGGAGGTAGTACCGCTCTGACGAGTAGTAGTGCCGCTCTGACGGGTAGTAGTTGTGCTCTGAGTAGCGGTGCTGCCGGTAGAACGGGAGGTCGTTCCACTCTGACGAGTAGTAGTGCCGCTCTGACGGGTGGTAGTGCCGCTCTGACGAGTGGTAGTGCCGCTCTGACGAGTGGTAGTGCCCGAAGTAGACCTTGATGTTGATGATGTTGAACGTGTTGTATTTCCGCTCTGGCGAGAAGTGATTCCGCTCTGACGGGAAGAAGAAGAACTTCTCATAGAGGAAGAGCTGCGTGTGCTCTGAGTGGTAGTCGCTCTTGCGGAGCTCCGAGCCCTTGTCTGGGCAAATGCACCAGAAGACGCGGTTGTGATTGCGAGTGCCATCACGAGGGCTGTTACCGCTGTATAGAATCTTTTCATGACTTTAGGTTATTAAATTATCTGTATAAATAGTACTTCCGGGAAAGAGCCTTGAAGTCTTCGACATCTTTCATCCAGTAGGACTCTATGTCTGCGACTTTCAGCCGCTTTCCGAATTCCTTACGGACAAAATCCGTACCACAAACGATATCGAACATCCTAAGACGCCCTTCCTCGAGGAAAGGATTGTGGTCCGGATAGAGCTCGCCGACTGCCTGCATGACAAAGAACTGCACCAGAGTAACTTTTGCCGCTTCATAATCTGTATAGAAATATTGAACACCATTCAGATCTTTTCCTGCTAGATTACCGAAATACGGTTTATAATGAATTGTGCGGAAAGCAACTCCCTCTATACCATAACTGTCAAGTTTGGCCTTCAAATTATCCGCGTCTATCCATTCTGCGGCGAAAATCTGGAAAGGAAGGGTATAGCCGACTCCGATATTGAGGTAATTCTGGAACTCTCCGGCAATTCCGGCTGACGGATATCCAATCGCAGCATCAGGAGACGGTATCTGAGGAGACGGAAGAATCCATGGAAGCTTAGTATCCGTATAGTTCATGTTTCTGTGCCATCCTTCCATTGGGACTACCGTCAGTTTGCATGAAAGAGGTTTCTCATCTCCTTTTTCACCGCAGTTCAAACTCTCTTCATTGATGAGGATGGCAAGCTCGCCAGGGGTAAGGCCATAAATGTAAGGAATCTTGAACTCACTGACAAATGAGTGGAAGCCCGGCTCCGTGTAGCAGCCCTCGACCTTGTTGCCTCCCAGGGGGTTGGGGCGGTCGAGAATGACTACCTCTATACCCTGCTCGGCGCAGGCGCGCATCACAAGTCCCATCGTGCTGATGAATGTATATGAGCGGGACCCTACATCCTGGATATCATAGACCATGACATCGATTCCCTTGAGCATGGCGGGACTGGGCTTGCGGTATTTACCATAAATAGAATAGACGGGAAGGCCGGTCGTAGGGTCTTTATAATCCGTCACCTTACCTCCTGCATACACATCTCCGCGAACTCCATGCTCGGGGCCGTAAAGAGCCACAAGTTTTACTTGAGGAGCTTCAAAGAGAATGTCTATAGTAGAACGCAGATTGCGGTCTACGCCGCTCGGATTGGTCACAAGTCCGACTTTTTTCCCCTTAAGAACATCGAATCCGCGCTCGGCAAGGACTTCGATGCCGGGCTTGACCTGTGCAAAGGCGCTGGCGCTGAAAAGCACCGCCAACGAAATGAATAATGATCTTATTTTCATTTGTTAAATATTATTTCTTTCCAAATTCAGCAGGAACTGTCCTCCTAACGACAATGGTAACGGCAACTGTCGCCAGGCAGCAAGAGATGACCATCCAGAAGAAGCCGACATACCCGAGAGACTCCTGGAGCCATCCCGCGAAAAACCCGGGAATCATCATACTGAGGGCCATGAATGCCGTACAGAGGGAATAATGGGAAGTCTTGAACTCGCCTTCTGAAATGAATATCATATATAGCATATAGGCTGTGAATCCGAATCCATAACCGAACTGTTCAATAAAGACGCAGGTGCTGATAACAGCAATATTTGTCGGGCACGCCATGCTGAGATAAACGAATGTCAGGCAAGGAAGGGTCATACATGCCGCCATCGGCCACAGAGCCTTCTTAAGGCCCCATCTGGACGCAGCAATACCGCCGATGATGCCTCCGACAGTAAGGCCTATGATACCGATGGTTCCATACACCAGGCCGACAGTCTCAGTCGAAAGAGCGAGTCCGCCCTTATCCGCTGCATCAAGAAGGAAGGGGTTGATCATCTTGATCAGGAATGCTTCCGGGAGACGGTAAAGCAGCATGAAAACAATCGCAAGCCAGACGAAAGGCTTCTTGAAGAAGGTCACGAAAGTACGGCCGAACTCCTTGAAAATCTCACCCGGAGATGTTGCATCTTCACGTTTGAAATCGGCTGCGGGACGCGGCATCATAAAGACATGGTACAGGGTAATCAGACCGAAGAGAACGGCACAGATTATCATAGTAACACTCCAAGCTCGTGGAATATCTCCGTACTTGGTCTCCAAGAGGCCTGCAATTACGACGAGAACGCCCTGCCCGAAGATGGAAGAAAGGCGGTAGAAAGTGCTTCGGATACCCACGAACAGGGATTGGTCACCTTGGCTAAGAGCGAGCATATAATACCCGTCTGCAGCGATATCATGGGTAGCAGAAGCGAAAGCTGTCACCCAGAAGATAATGAGAGTCAGTACAAACAGCGACACCGGAGTCTCCCCTGTAGCAATGACTTCCGGAGAAGGATGCGGCAGAGCAAGTGCCAGCCCGATAAAGGTCGCACTCATGAGAATCTGCATGGCCACGACCCACCAGCGCTTAGTCTTGATAATGTCAACAAAAGGGCTCCAGAAAGGTTTTATAACCCATGGAAGATAAAGTATACTCGTATAAGCGGCAATGTCCACATTGGACATTCCCATCTTCTTGAACATTATCGTAGATATAGTGTTGACGATAAAATAAGGGATTCCCTCCGCAAAATAAAGCGTCGGGACCCAGAACCATGGAGAAAGGCTATTAGACTGTTTCATCGAATACTCTGTGTTATCATGCAAATATACAAAATCGCTCAGAAAAAAAGGAAGTAAAGTTTTTGAATCGGAATGCTTATCTTTGTGAAATAAGAAAAACAGTAGGATGAAACGCCTTCTATATATATTTATACTGACTCTCGTTGTCCTTGGATGCACTAAGGATCCCGTTGAAAGCAAGCTGAAGGAGCTGGACAAGATGCTTTCCAACAGGTCTGTATACGCCCAAAAACTTGAACACAGGGCGGATAGTATAAGGCTCGAAATGGGGAAAACAGAAAATGATTCCCTTAGATGGGAATATGCTGATACTCTCTTCAACATGTATCGGTTTTTCCAGGTCGATTCATCCATGAAGTACCTGAAGATCATGGAAAAGTGCGCAGGAGAAGATCCAACTAGACAGTTCCTGTGCTCTTTCTGTCAGGTGGAGATTGACGTGTCGTTAAGAAAATACAAAGATGCGGAAGACATCCTCACATCCATGGATACTCTCCAAATGAACAACCAGTTGAAAAGCCAGTATTATTCCTCACTGCTCCTTTTGTATGCCACAGAAGTTAGGGATGTCGCCCTTCCGGAGGATATGCGCTTTTCAAATGACTCAACCCGCGACGAGATGAGAAACAGGCTCATCGCGAGTCTGAAAACATCTTCTTTCGAATATATAAGGAGGAATGCAGTCAGAGATTATAAACAGGGGCGCTACGAAGAATCAATCCGAAGCCTGGAAGAACTTGTCGAAAACTCAAAATCGCTGCAAGAAAAATCAAATGCAGCCTGGTCTTTGTCGAACGCCTACTGGAATGCAGGCGACAAAAAAAATCAAATGATCTGGCTTGCCCAAGGGGCAATTTACGATATACAGATTCCTGTCAGGGAGTTCTTGTCGCTTTACGAACTGGCAAATCTCGTTTATGAGGACCACCAACTGGTTCGAGCTTCAAGATACAACCAGATAGTCCTCGAAGAAGCACTTCTATGTAACTTCAATGCCCGCCTTTACAGTTCTGCCTCTTCCCAGCTCAACATAGTAAGAGCCGTAGAGTACGAGCAGCGGCGCCAAAGGATAATAAGTATTCTCGTCATCCTGCTTCTGAGCGCCCTCACTATCACTATCGCTGCACTGCTGAGACATTCAAGATCGCAGGCAAGGAACATCCGGGTAGGGGCCAAGAAACTTGAAAAAGTCAACAATAGACTTGAGGAGGCCAACAGGATAAAAGAAGGATATGTCTTTCAGTATATGAACCTCTCGGCAAAATACCTCGGTCTTGTAGAAGACTATCGCCACTCTCTACGTGTAACCCTCAAAGAAGATGGAGAAGAGGCCTTAAAACAAATGCTACGCGAACAATCGGTGACGAGAGATAATTATAATGAGTTCTACCGCATTTTTGACGAAACTTTCCTCGGGGTATTCCCGGACTTTGTAGAGGATGTCAATTCACTTCTGAGAGAAGAAGCACGCTTCAGCCTTAGCAACAAGAAGGAACTGTCCACAGGGCTAAGAATCCTGGCCGTAATCAGGCTCGGAATTACAGACAGCGGGAAGATCGCACAGTTCCTCAACTGCGCTCCTACGTCGGTCTATACCCACCGCAGCAAAATCAAGAAACAGGCCCTCTGCCCACCTGAAGAATTCGAAAAAAGGCTTTGTCAAATCTAGATAATACCCTTGACTGCTCAATAGCCAATAACCTGCTTATCAAAATATTACAATAATAATACCAAAAACAAATCTAGAAAAGGGAAGACCCGGTTTTTTTGAATACATATTTGGGGGTACATTTGTCAAAAAAACAGACCAAATATGTTCAATAAATTCCTAAGAATCGCACTTGCTCTTTGCATTCTTCCTGCATGCACACAATGTGCCTCACAAGAGAAGGAAGAAGAAGCCCCGAAAAGCATCGCATCTGTAAAACTGATCTGGGACAAAGACTATAGCGCCTTCCCATCCTTGGAGAAATTCTCCGGATCATACTTCGTTTCTTTCAGAGAAGGAGAAAGCCATATATTTGACAGTAACGGAGAAGCCAACGGGAAAGTCCGTATTCTCCGCAGTGAAGACGGAGAGACTTGGTCCCCCGTCGCCTTACTTGAAAAGAAAGGCTTCGACCTGAGGGATCCTCACCTGAGCATCACTCCGGACGGAAGACTCATGGTAATAATGGGAGGATCCATTTACCGTGACCAGAAACTCACCGGGAAAAACCCGCATGTATCTTTCAGCACAGACGGAAACACCTTTTCCAATCCTGAGCCCGTCGTATATGAGGACAATCCCGCATCCAACAACGAATGGTTCTGGAGAGTAACCTGGTTTGGCGACACCGGATATACCGTCTCATACGGGAGCGGAGAGCTCCTCCTTCTGAAAACCAAAGACGGAGTTCACTACAATAAGGTCACAACACTGGCAATCGACGGCTCGCCTAACGAGACCACCCTTCGCTTCCTTCCAGACGGAAGGATGCTCCTTCTTGCCCGCAGAGAGGGAGGAAACCAATTCGGGTGCTGGGGAGTCAGTTATCCGCCTTACTCCGACTGGGATTTCAATCTCCTGAGCTTCCGAATCGGCGGCCCTGATTTCATGGTACTTGATGACGAAACGGTAATCGCCGCCGGGAGAGCATACCTCGAAAAGGCAAACCGCACAAGAATATGGAAGGGAAACCTTCAGGGACAGTTCAAAACTGTCTTTACCCTTCCTTCCGGAAGTGACAACAGCTACCCCGGTATCCTCAAGGTCGGAGACGAACTCTGGGTAGTCTATTATTCCTCCCATGAACTTCGTACTGAAGACGGGGAAAAACGGGCGGGAATTTATTTCGCGAAGGTTCCCATGTCGGTATTTGACGAATAGGACTCGCTGCTTTATCTGAAACCAAATATTATCAATTATTATAATGAACACTAAAACAGTCGTTTCCGCAATGATATCATTGCTGGCAATACTCTCATCTTGCCAAAGGGAGGGAGGTATCACTACGGCTCCCCAGAGAGTAAGCATCGAAGATGCGGACTCTTTCGGGGCAAAAGCATTGAAGTTTTCCAGCTCAGAATCTTCTCAGACAATTTCAATCCAGACCACCGGAGGTGAATGGCACGCGTACATACCATCTGGTGTAGACTGGCTGGAATTAAATCCTTCTTCTGGAAAAACTTCAGGGAAAACTGATATACAAGTCACTGTCGAGAAGAATTCCGGTTTTGCCGAGCGTAAGGCAACCATTTCTTTCATAGCTGATGGAATAGAGCAAAAGGGACTTCTTACGGTTATCCAAAACAAGCTCTACTATATTGACCTTACTCTTCTCAACCCGGTTGTAAACAAGAACGGAGGCACATTCAATATCGGAGTCTCCTGCAACAGCCGCTGGTCATACTCCATTGACGAAGAAGGAATGTCCTGGCTTACAGTTGATTCCGCAGAATCCGACAAACTGATTCTCTCAGCCGCAAAAGGCGCCGGCGATGAAAAGCACGGAACTATAACTTTCGCGTGCAAGGAGGATCCGGAAATCACCTCAAAGGTCGAAGTCTGGCAAAAAGACATGGGACTCTCTATCGAAGGAAAATCACTGACTGTATCAAAAGAGGGAGCTGATGTCACAATACCGGTAACCAAGACAAATATCTCTAGCTGGAAAGTAGACTCGGCTCCTGACTGGTTAACTGTCAGCGAAAGTGGCGCAGATGCCCTCAGGCTGCTCTTCTCTGCCAATACCGGAAACGAATCCAGACAAGGGTCCGTAGTCCTGAAAACAGACGAGGACGAACACCTCAGCGCGTCCATCCTGGTAAGCCAGCTCGCCACTGCCGCTCCCGAGGCAGACCTTATTGATATTGAATTCAATGCCGACGGAAGCGCTGTCGACCGCGCCTCCGGGACCGAGGTCACCCTATTCCCCGGTGATGTTTCAGTCAAGATGAATGAGGACTTCGGCGTATACGCACCTGTCTTCACTCATACTCTCGGTGCGGCTGCCACTTCAGGATACTACCGTTTCCCGATGTCAACCGAGCTCAGAAACAACCTCAACGACGGCTGTGCAGTAGAGGCTCTAGTCAGACTGGGCTGCCCTATCAACGGAAGCGGAGCCAAGCCTTTCACATCCCATCGAAGCGGCGGTGTCGGACTCGCTTTGACCTCCAGCAGTTCCGGCAACCAGTTCCTTTTCTGCCTTATTCAGCGCATCTCAGGCAGCTATGTAAATAACTACGCATACTCGGGCATTACCCCCGAAGAAGGAAAATACTACCACCTTGTCGGAGTCTGGGACAAGGAGACTGGAACCGAGACCATCTATGTCAACGGAGTAAAAGCCGGAACGCACAACTTTGAGGGAGACATCTACTTCAGTGTGAAATTCTTCGTTATCGGAGGAGCTGCCAACGATACCTCCGCTTCGAAGATCAACGCCACATGGAACGGAGATGTCCTCTTCCCGAGAATCTACTCCACCCCGCTGACGGAAGCGCAAGTAGAAGCGGCATACCTGGCAACCCAGAAGGGAAAATATCTATTGGAAAATGAATAGGGAAAGAAAATGATGAACAAGATATTCAGAACGTTATTCATTCTGTGCAGCATTCTCCTCGCTGCCCTGATGAATGCCCCCGAAGCATACGCCCAGACCGTCCTTAAGGGAACCGTCATCGGATCGGACAATAATCTGCCGCTTCCCGGTGTCACCATTCACCTTAAAGACAATGCGAAGGTATATACCATCACCGACGACAAGGGCAATTATGAACTGAAGGTTCCATCCTCCAAAGGTACTGTAGTCTTTGAGGCAATGGGATATGACAATAAGGAACTCTCCTTGAGCGATCCTTTCCTCTTTACTCTTGTCACCATGATTCTCCAGGAGAATCTCCTCGACGAGGTCGTGGTGGTAGGCTTTGGTACACAAAAGAAGGAATCCCTCGTAGGAGCCGTTCAATCGGTCCGCTCCGAGGATCTTCAGATTACCACCAGTTCGCTGACTTCCTCCTTTGCCGGAAATGTCCCGGGACTCATCTCGATGCGCTCCAGCGGAGAGCCCGGTCTCGACCAGGCCACATTCTATGTACGTGGTGTTGGAACCTTCGGATATGATGCCAGACCAATGGTTATCATTGACGGTGTCGAAACCACTTCAGATGCAATGGTCAACATGATCGCCCCCGAAGCCATCGAGTCATTCTCCGTACTGAAAGATGCCACCGCAACAGCTCTCTACGGATCCCGCGGAGCGAACGGAGTCATCCTAATCAACACAAAAGAAGGTAGGAATGCGGAGAAGATGAGCATCAATGTGACATACGACACCTCAGTTGCGACTCCGACCTACCTCCAGAAGGTTGCGGACGGTCCCACTTATATGGAGCAATACAACGAGGCTCTTTATAACGACGCACGCTTCTCAGGGACTGAGTACGAGCCCAGATACACGAAGCAGCAGATAGAAGGGACCAGGCAACATCTGAACCCCTACATCTACCCCGAAAACGACTGGTACCACTTGATATTCAAAGACTACGCAGTCTCAGAACACCTAAACCTTTCGGTCCGCGGAGGAGGAAAGAAGGTCAACTACTTCATGAATGCTGCGATTTTCAATGAAGGAAGTATCTTCGCCCCTGTAAAGAACAACATGATTGACAACGGAATGTACAGCCGTAAGATTCAGCTCCAGAGTAATGTATCCGCAATGATAACGAGGACCACGAAGCTCTCCATGAAGCTCAATTGCCAATTCCGTTACAGGGGCACTCCAGCCGGGACCATATCAGATTACTTCGTGTGGACCATGAAAGTAAATCCTGTATACTTCCCTGCTGTTCTTCCTACGGAAGACGGAGATACATTTATCCGATTTGGAAACGGCGCGTCATGGAATGCAGGAGGAACCTCTGACATTGCCCGCAACCCCTATGCTTCTTATGCCTGCGGAAGCGCAACTATCAACCATATGTTCATGACAGCCGTTGTCCAGGCCGACCAGAACCTCGACTTTATTACAAAAGGTCTCTCGGCAAAAGCTGCTGCAACATTCTACAACTATTCATACGCCAAGGTTACCCGACAGTACATCCCCTTCTATTTCACAATTGACGACGGATATTACCAGAGACCGGACGGATCGTTCTTCTTTACGACCTCTCCCATTGGCCCTGACGGTTCGACATATATCACATATTCTGCAGGAGATACCGGTCATCACAGGTACTCGATTCTCGGCCAGCTTTCATACAAGCGTGCCTTCGGGAAACTCGATGTAGCTTCAGACCTGGTCTACCGAATGAACGAGAAGCTGAATAACGCCAACTCCGCCTCTGAAAACGACCTTCTGCCGTTCCGCGAGCAGGGAATTGCCGCCAGATTGACCTTGAACTACGGCAAACGTTACCTCGCTGAAGTCAACTTCGGCTACAACGGATCCGAGAATTTCATAACCGGCAAACGTTTCGGCCTTTTCCCTTCGGCAGCAATCGGGTGGACCCCCTCAAACGAGAAATTCTGGGCGCCGCTGAAAAAAACCATCTCGTCGTTTAAAATCAGAGCCTCATACGGACTTGTCGGAAACGATGCACTGGAAAAGCGATTCCCTTATCTCACCAGAGTCAGCATGGCCTCCCGCGGATATGTGTTCGGAAACACTTTCAGAACTGTAGGCGCCGGATACGTATCTACCTACGGCAACGATGATGCCACATGGGAACTTGCAAGGAAACTCGACGTAGGAGTAGATATGCAGTTCTTCAAAACCCTCGACATCTCTGTAGACTGGTTCAAGGAGCACCGCTCCAACATCTTCATGCAGCGAAATTCCATTGCCGCTGTTTCCGGCCTCGGATCTACCCTCCCCTATGCAAACATCGGAAAGATGGATAACGGAGGAGTTGATATGTCCCTTGCCTATAAGAAGGTGTTCAGGAAAGATTTCACAATGTCTCTCCGCGGGTCATTCACCTATGCCCACAACGAGATTGTCTATAACGACGAGCCGGACTACAGCCTGACTCCCAATCTTTCCAAAATCGGCCACCCGAACAACTCCAGGCTGCTCTACGTCGCTGAAGGAATCTTTACCTCCCAGGAAGAGATAGACTCACATGCACAGCAGACCTTCGGCAACTACGGAGTCGGTGACATAAAGTATGCAGACATTACCGGCCCGGAAGGAAAACCGGACGGAATAGTCAATGCCCTCGACAGGGTCCGCTTCGATATTCCTTCGATTCCTGAAATCCAGTACGGATTCGGAGGAGCGCTGACTTGGAAGGGACTGGATTTCAACTTCATGTTCCAGGGATCCGCAAGAGTAAGCATCCTGATGAGCGGCCATCATCCATTTATCTCCAACAAAGGAGCAGGATACAACATAATGCAATACATAGTCGACGATCACTGGTCTTGGGATAACAATCGCGCTGATGCTGCATATCCTCGCCTTAGCGCAAAGGTCATCAATAACAACATCCAGTCGTCGTCATTCTATCTCAAGGACGGATCTTTCCTCAGACTCAAAAACATCGAGATAGGATACTCCTTCCTCAAGAAGAAGGTCCGCATCTACCTGTGCGGAAACGATCTCCTCACTTTCTCCCCGTTCAAGTATTGGGATCCGGAGATGGGCTCCGGCAGCGGTCTGGAAGCCTATCCGCTTCAAAAATCTGCCAAACTGGGCATCCAGTTCAATTTCTAAAAAGGAAAGGTCATGAATATAAAAAGAATACTTATACTTTCGGCCGTCTGCGTTTGTGCCGCTGCGTGCAACTATCTGGATGTCGTTCCCCTCGGAAGTCCAAAGATGGACGACCTGTTCCGTACCCACACCCAGGCGAACAAGTTTGCATGCGCAATGTATTCGCATGTATATCAGCCGAACAAATATGATATCAACGCGTCGATGGAGCTCTGCGGCGGCGGAGACCTGATTTCCGGAGCCAGAGGAGACCGCCGGTACTTCAACTGGAAGAGCCTCGTATTCGACAACATCGAGACTCCTTCGCAGACTTATTTTGCCGCATGGATAGCTTCCGGAAGCCCCACCGGAGCTCATACCTACAAGGTATGGGAAGGGATCCGAAACGCCTATATACTCTTGGAACACATAGATGAGGTCCCTGATGCAACCGATGCCGAGAGGGCACAGTGGAGAGGAGAAGCTTATTGGATAATAGCTTACTACCACCACCTGATGCTGGAATACTACGGCCCGATCATTATTGTGGATCATCTTATCAGTATGAATGAGGATATGAACACTCCGCGGTCGCCATATCTTGACTGCGTAACCTTCATTTCCAATATGTACGACAAAGCTGCAGAGATTCTACCGGCAACCCAGAGTACCGACTACTACGGAAGAGCGACATCCGTTCTTGCCAAGGCGCTCAAGGCCCGCCTGTGGCTTACGGCCGCATCCCCTCTTGTGAACGGAAACAACTGGTATGCAGACTTTAAGAACCATGACGGCACTCCACTCATGCCTCAGCAGTATGACAAAGAACTTTGGAAAAAGGCCATGGATGCAGCCAGTGAAGCAATAGTAGCATGCGAAGCTAACGGTTACGGACTATATGAAATTTCATCTGCGAGCGACGACTTCACCCGCGGATATGAGAACTACCGTACCGCTTTCATCGGGCCTGAAGGCACAACCAATTTCTACAACAGCAAAGAAGACCTGTTCTCAGAGAATTCCTCTGCAACCCATGTTGAGTTCTTCGCCCCGAGAACTGTCTCCACCTATACTTCAGAAGGCCCTAAGGGATATATAGTTCCGACCTTGAAGGCAGTTCAGACCTTCCTTTCCAAAAACGGGCTTCCTATGGATGAGGACCCCGAGACAAAGAATCTGGATCTCTACTCCATTGACCAAGAACAGAACACTGTCCTTCTCCACCTCAACCGCGAACCTCGTTTTTACGCTTCTATTGGCTATGACAGAGGTGATTACGATTTCAATGGAACCACTTTCACGCTACTTTGCCGCAAAGGCGAGCCTCAGCAGAATGACGGAATATTCGCAAACGAGTACCAAACAGCTACCGGATACTATGTCAAGAAATGGGTGTCAAGAGCAGATGCATACAACCTCAGCAACAAATCGTTTACAACGGGAAAGCATACATTGCCGCTTATCCGCGTTGCTGAGCTTTACCTTGACTATGCTGAAGCCGAGGCTGAGTATACCGGTTCGTTATCTCAAACCGGACTCAGATATATCGATGTCGTAAGACATCGCGCAGGTCTTCCCGACTTCGCAGAGGCATGGAGCAGAGCCGGCGGCACTCCGACTGGAGAAAAACTTATCAAAGCCATCCGCCAGGAAAGGCTCAGCGAGTTTGTCTTTGAAGGCCGCTGGTATCACGATATCCGCCGCTGGAAAGTAGCAGACGAATATATAGGACACACTCCTGAAGGATGGAACCTTGACGGCTCGTCAGCGACTGATTTCTACAAGGTTACACCTGTAAATGAGGGTACCTTCGTAAGAAGCTTCGCTACTCCGAAGAACTACTGGTTCGCTATTCCACTGAGCCAGCTTAACATCAACAAGTCTCTGGTGCAGAACCCGGGATACAATTGATTTCAGAGATGAAAAGAATCGGTATAACAATCATGATGCTGCTATCCATCAGCATCGCTGCTTATGCAGGGAAACCTGCTCTTAAATACAAAAAGCTGAATGAACGGGCTCTTAAGGAGTATTCTGTCCCGGTAAGGCCGGGGTATGAAGGCAGGAACCCGTTTTGGAACGCCTATTCTGTAAAGTTCATATACTCTCCCGCCTTCGATTTTGAGAAGGTCGACGGAGCACTATCCTACCGTTTCACCCTTCGGCAGAAAGAGGGGAAAGGCGTATGGTCATTTAATGCCTCCAGCCCAAAGAGTTCCCTAGCGAAGATATGGAGGGAGGTTCCGCCAGGACCGGTGACCCTTACGGTTGAAGGTCTGGACCGGGACGGAAGAGTCATCGGGAAGGCTGGAGAGAGAGATTTCTTCCGCGATTATCCATTTGAGGGGCCGTTTTCGGGGCCTACAATCGACTACAAAGAGTCTGCAATCAAGGTCATGAGGTACACCCATGAAGCACCGTGGGTACAATACTGGCTCACTCATGATGAGCCTGACATGTCCTTCAGGCATTATACGTACGCATGCAAGACCATCAGCGGCCTTATCAATGTAGAATGCCTTGTAGCCGAGAATATTCCGTCCCTCCGGGAGGAAGCAATCATAATTGCCAAAAAGGCTGCCAGCTTCCTGATTGCCAACGGCCAGGGTCCCGACAAGGCTCTCGCCTATTTCCCTCCAACCTACTATAAGGGACTGATTGCCTCTGCTAAAAAGGAAAACCAGGGAAGGACAATGGCCCTCGAGGCCCTTGCCGCCGCGACTTCATATTTGAATCTCTATGATGTCACAGAAGAAGACATGTACCTTAAACAGGCCCTCCATATTGCAGACACATACAGAAAAATCCAGAATGAAGACGGATCCTTCCCGGTAAAGGTCGACTATGAAACGGGAGAACCATATACCGGATCCCACGCAATGCTTCATCCCGTCGTAAGGTTCTACAGAAGGCTTGAAAACAAGTATGGAGTCAAAGACTATCACGATGTTCTCGCCCGCGCTGAAAAATGGATGAATACTTTCGCCGAGGAGAAGTTCGATCTCGAATCCCAGTTCGAGGATGTCAATATCGGAGGAATCAAGCCCTATCAGAACCTCACCAACTGTACTGCAGCACCTTACGCCACCTATCTACTTACAGGGAAGAACCCCTCCAAAGAAGATATCTCTCTCGCTCTGGACCTAATCCGCTTCAGCGAAGACCAGTTTGTCCATTGGGACGTATGGCCGGACAGTTGCGGAGTCCGCCCCGAAGTAGTCCCTAATGTTCACGAGCAGTATAAATACGAAATGGGCACTATTTCAAGCGTGGGAAACGTTGCAAACGCAATGCTGGATTATTACCTCATTACGGGAGATGAGCTTTTCTACGCCAAAGCAAAGGCCCTTATCGACGGAATTACCGTCCTTCAGGATCTTCGCACCGGAAGAATCCCCACCACCTATAAAACCCGGTCCATCTACAAGTCCGACATGATGTATGACTGGATCAATTGCACTTACTCCGCTATTGGGTCCCTGCTGAGAATGGATGCAATGACCAGAAACAACAGGTAGAGCTATATTATATAAAAGAGGAGACTAAAAAGTCGAGAGACTGATAGCCAGCCTCTCTTTTTGTCCTGTGGCCAAGTCTCCGAGCCGCCAGGCAGCCAACCGCCGGCGGAACTCCGTTCGCTTCGCTCACTC
>ERZ842401.3159-NODE-3159-length-20855-cov-7.723029_pt1 | contig 20855 bp, 14 predicted proteins | sample MGYA00521270_ERZ842401 | MGnify/ENA primary metagenome ERZ842401 (study PRJEB31892, sample SAMEA3878208) | bioreactor metagenome | biome: Moose rumen | place: Sweden | collected 2011-10 | study: EMG produced TPA metagenomics assembly of the PRJEB12797 data set...
TTATGTCTTATTGTTTTTTGTTGTGCAACTTCTCACTCCTATCAGGCGCACAAAACAAGAGAGATAACTAATTGATAATCAAATGTCATTGGTCGTCTCTCTTTGTTTTTGGTGACATTTTTCCCCATTTTGGAGACCAACCATTTCTGTAATTAAATGTCCCTTTATGCGTGAGTAATCGCCGCTACCATTTGCATAAACGGCGAGAAATCATTAACTTTGCCGATGTAAACCATCTTTCCAAAAAATTCAGCATCATCTTATCAATGGCGTTATTATTGGATACGGCAGTAAACGAGCAATTTGACTTCCTTTTCAACTCAATATTGCTTATGGCAGTTGGCATCTGCATTGCCAGTGTTATACTATTCATCCAGATGATGCAGAAGCAGAAAGAGCTGGAGAAGTTTGGTTACAGAAAAAATACCCCCACACCTGTTGTGTGGTATATAGTGTATTTCATCTTGTTATTCTCGTTCATCTTCAGTTTCGTCTCGCTTTTGATGGTGATTATACAGAAAAAACGCATCGAGCACATTATAAAATTGTTTTATGATAATTCAAAACAATAACTTTAAAAGAATGTTTTATGGAACCTTTAAATGAATTATTCTTTTTCGAGTTAGAGTTACTGTCAGAGAAGAAGAACCTTGCTCAGATAACTTTAACCATGCGATTAGAGATCAGCAACGTTGATATTGCCGCCATCAGGAACAACGAATATCCCGAGGAACGCGTTGCTTATTTTTACGAGAAGGTCCTCACCGAGAACCTCCTCTGCGATGTTATGGAAAGGTTCAAGGTTGCTTGCGATTATGTCGCCAGAGAGTACCATTTCAAAGGTTACTATTTCCTCATGCATCGATTAGACATCAGCAGCTGGCGGTTTCGTCACATCATGAACGGCGACCGAAAATTCTTCACTGAGGAGTTTCTCCGTGCCTTCAACACTTCCTTCGGAGAGATTTTCAATTTAGACTGGATTATTTACGGAGAGGGGTTGATGTTCAGAGACGATTACCATATTCTCAAGAATTACGACCTTCACAGCCGCAGGGCTACCGCCGAAGCTGGTGAGAGAGCCACCAGAGAATGTCAGATTACACATGACTACGACAGTTATTATGACATCTTCCATCGGAAGTTGCTTGTCAAGAAGGCTCTCAATCCCGACTATGCGAGAACAACGTATGAGAATCTTACCCAGTGTTACACTGACATACAGATGCACGAGAGCGAGATTGACCGTCTCAAAAGAACCATAGAGGCTTGTGAGCGAGAGATTGAGAAACACACAGTCCGTATCAAGCGAAACAGAGAGCGTGTCGAGCATTTCAAGAATTTAAGGATCGGATTCGCTTTTTCCGAGTTTCTTGAAGACATCGAGAGACTTTAAGCAAGATTTGGTTAAATTGCGGGGTTTATTGTGCATTGTTCATGGCAAGAGAATCTTTGAGAAACATAGATTATAAGCCTCCGAAAGTTCTGGATAGAAATTTCGCCAACCAAATTAATGAATGATGCTTATAGCATTTCCAATGTTTACGAATAATAATATTACTGAGTCCACTTTAAAAAGTGGACTCAGTAATATAATGTGAGCTCGACGAAAATAACTATCTGTGTATCAGCTGCTCCCCTAAGATAGGGGAGTAGGCACGAAGTGACTGAGGGGTATGACAATTGCGAAATGGAGATTTCTTGAGTTTATCATACTCCCCCCCTGGCCTCCTGATATGTGCATCCCAAAAGTAAGACACAAAACATTTGAGGTGCAGTTCACAATTTCCGACAGGCTTTTTCCTGCATTTTTTGCCTCGAAAGAAAAATTAATTGCCTTAATGCTGTGAAAATAGAAAAAAACTGCTTAATTTTGCACCACAATAATAAGTAACCCATTTTCTTGAAAAGATATGAAAGCTAATTTATACAACGAAGTGGAAGAAGCAGTTGAACCTATCGACGAGCACAAATTGGCTGTTGCCGAGCAGAAGCCAGAGAAGATTGACGCGCCAAAACCCACTTACTACATTGTTGACTACAAGACACTGGCTGTGCCCACCGTTATCGCCCTCGCAATCTTTATCGCATGGGCTGTTGCCACATGGCTACTCTAACTTGTTGTTGCATAATGCGATGCGGGGATAAGTAATTTTTTTTGAAAAAAAGTGGCAAATTGTTATTGCCATGTCAAAAAAAGTCCTTAACTTTGCAACCGCAAAACAAAAAAAGATGGCTCCTTAGCTCAATTGAATAGAGCATCTGACTACGGATCAGAAGGTTATAGGTTTGAATCCTATAGGAGTCACAACAGGAGAGCCAAGTGCCACAAAGGCAGTTGGCTCTTTTCTAATGCACAATTTATAGCATCTAGAAGTTCCAGTAAATCTAAGATGTCTAGAAAAATAATTAACTGAGACTTTTGTTATGAGAACCAAACTCTTGATAACCATATTACTTGCTGTTACGCTTGACGGCGTAGCCCATGCGCAATATTACAGCGACCGCAAGCACGACGAGGGCACCGACACGCTCATGGTGTACAACTCGTGGCATTCAGTATTCTTCAAAGGTCGAGATACTGTGGCTGTCAACCCCAATGTGGAAATCTACTCGCCATTCCAGTATAAGTTCAAACCTACCGAGAAGAACCGCAAACCTCTGTCGAAGATGATTGAAAAGCAGAGCGTGGCAGTCGCCATTGGCGACTCGGTGTGGCTTGTCAACAGCAAGTATCTGAGAGATAGTCTTAATGGGGGCTACAACAAGTACTTCCGTGACTACCTGCCGCTTTATTTCAGCGAGAAAATCGCTTTTTTCCAATATATTCCAACCGAAATCGACTACTTAGATGCCGAGATCGACAACTTCGATAATCTACAATATTATGTGGGAGTGGGTCGTTGCAGTGTGCTCGAATACCCCACCGGCGTTGCCGATGTCGCACACTTTGTCATCGACCTGGATAGCAAAACGGTTTATCTTGTAAATAAAGACTACCTGCTGTTCCTGCTTGAGCGTTATCCCGACATGAAGCGGCGCTTCGAGATGATGCAGGGACAGAACGAGTTCTATCTCATCAACGAGTTCTTCTGGGACTATGTAGATCGCATCAGCAACGACCCATACGCCCCAAATATTGTTCAGCCATGAGGCAGCTTGAGCAATATAGGTGAATTCCTTTATTGATTGTAGTGGTTTTGATGTTTTTTTTGGAAAAATTGCTTGCCAATTCTAAAATAATGTGTACTTTTGCTAATCTGTTAGGCAAGATTGGTAACTTTTAGCTTTTAAGAGACGCAAAAACGACTTATTAATATTCACTTTTTTATTAACCAGAATTAGTGCAAATCGAGAGAAATACAAAAAAAACAAGTTTTTAGTTTTTTATTTCCAAGATTCAGCCTAATTTATCAAAAATTTCAGAAATTATGAAGAAATTTTTACTTCTCGCAGCTTTCTTTGCTGCACTGACAATGAGCGCGCAAGAATTCACGCTCACCGAAGTAACTAGCACCGCAAATGTGCCCACCGACCGCCTGAACAATCGTCAGGGCTTCGGCTTTGACGGCGGGTTTGTTGTTATGGACAAGGTGCTTGGCCAAATCAGCTACTACAACGCTGCCGACGGAGCAGTAGAGGGTACTGTAGAGACTGGCGCCACCAACGCTTGGCCCGCAATCACTTACGACGAATATGGCAACATCGTCGCTCGTGTTGACAACAGCTGGGCCGGCAATTTCATGGCCGACACCGTTATCATGAAGATTTACCCTGTTGACGGTGAACCCATCGATGTTGAGGGCAACATCTTCGCCGACTTCGAGTCCGAGAATGGCCGTTGCGACTTCTTCAGCTTCATCGAGGGCAACGTGATGGACGAGGACGAGGGCGGTATCCTCTGGCTCGTGACAGCTAAATCTACCGGCATCCTGAAGGTGCCCTTCCTGGGTGGCGAAATCGATGCCGACCACATCGCTCTGTTCCCACTTGAGGGCGCAGCTCTGTCTCCAACCAGTTCTACCGTGGTTAACCCCTACATCGCCGCCGACGGCACCCGTCACTACATGCTCTGGACCCGCAACGCCCAGCCCATCGACATGGTGATGAACGACACTGAGGACGGCTTCGTGGCCACCACCTTCACTCTGCCCAACAAGGGCGCTACCAACGGCTGCTTCCCACTGACATTCGGTGGCAAAGACCTGGTGATCTACACCACCATGCCTAACTATGGCAACGCCTGGGCTATCGCCGAGAAGAACGCCGAGGAGCCTATCGCCTCTGTTCCCGAGGTTGCTGGTTTCGTTACCAACGGCTTCCAGTGCAACTGGCTCAACGCTGAGATGATAAGCGACACCAAGGCTCTCATCTATCAGTATTTCCCCGGCAACTTCTTCAAGACCTTCGAGCTGACTATCGGCGGTGCCGAGGAGCACACTTACGCCGTTTGCGGTACTCCTGCCGCTCTGTTTGGCATGGAGAACGACTGGGATGCAGAAGCTGCTCCTGAGATGACTCTCAACGAGGATGGCATCTATGAGTGGACAAGCACTGAGACCGAACTTGAGGCTGGCAGCATTGAGTTCAAGGTTGTTGAAGACCACGCCTGGAATGTTTGCTATCCCGAAAACAACTACTACATCGCTGTTGAGGCCGCTGGTAGCTACACACTCAATGTGACCTACAACCCCGAGAACAACGAGGTTAACGCTACTCTCACTCCAGCAGAGGTAGAGCACACCTACGCTGTTTGCGGTACTCCTGCTGCCCTCTATGGCATGGAGAACGACTGGGATCCAGCTGCTGCTCCCGAGATGACTTTCAACGAGGAGACCGGTCTCTATGAGTGGACTAGCAACGAGACTGAGCTCGCCGCTGGCAATGTAGAGTTCAAGGTTGTTGAAGACCATGCTTGGACAGTTTGCTATCCCGAGAACAACTACGTAATTCCTGTTGAGGCTGCCGGCAACTACACTCTCAGTGTAACCTACAACCCCGAGACCAACGAGGTTAACGCCACCCTCGAAGGAGAGGCATTCCCAGAACCAGCTAAGGTTTACATCATTGGCGAGGTTAACGGCAACGCTTGGGCTACAAACGTAGGTGTTGAGATGACTACCGAGGATGAGGTAATCTACACTGCCGACGTAGTTCTCCAGAACCCAACAAAGGTTGACAACGTTGATGGCATGAAATACTGCTACTTCAGCTTCGCTACCAAGCTCATGGAAGAGGCTGCCGACTGGGACGGTCTCGCTCCTTACCGCTTCGGTGCTGTTTCTGAGGCAACAGACGAAAATCCTAACGGCGACTTCCGCTTCTACAAGAACATGATGAACATGCCTCTGGCTCTCACCTTCGACAATGGCAAGGCATTCCAGGTAGAGGAAGGAACCTACACACTCACTGTTGACATGGAGAACATGACTCTCACCATCAACGGCGAGAGCTTCACCGGCATCGAGAACATTAGCGTTAGCAACAACGTTAAGAGCGGCCGCTACAACCTCCTTGGTCAGCCAGTGAACGAGAACTACAAGGGTATCGTTATTGAGAATGGCGTGAAGAAAATCCAGAAGTAATTGATTCCGATTATTCCAATTTGACCCTTTAGTCAAAAAAATTTAAGGGTATTTGCCACCAAGGTGAATACCCTTATTTTTGTGAAATATGCCAAAAAAGTGAAGAAAATGGAACCGTCCACTTTTCTTCATTTTTGGCGATTTTTGAGGTTTAGGAATGAGAAAAATACTAATACACTCTTTTTCTCGTTATTATATATAATGAGAAATATAATAAGGAATATTGCCTTGCTGGTGGTGCTTGCCACCACCGCACTGGCGATGAACGGACAGATTAAAATCACCGGAACGGTTGTCGATGAGTTTGACAACCCCATTGAGTTTGCGTCGGTACGCATTCATGGCACTATGCTAGGTGTGAATACCGACCTGAACGGCAAATATGAAATCACAGTGCCACAAAAAGACACCATCGAAGTGGTGTTCTCATGCATGGGATACAGCGACGTGAAGCGCCGCCTCATCAAGCCTGTGAGTCCTGTAAATCTCAGCCCCAAGCTCTACAAGACCACTATCGAACTTGCCGAGGTGCAAGTCACAGAGTATAAGAAACAGACCAACACGATGCAGGACATCGACGTTGAAGTCGCCAAGATGACTCCCAGCGCCAGCGGCAACACCGTGGAGAACGTGCTCACCACCCAGGCGGGCGTGAGTAGTAAGAACGAGATGAGCGCGCAGTACATGGTGCGAGGAGGCACCTACGATGAGAACAGCGTATATATCAACGGCATCGAGGTCTATCGTCCGCAGCTTGTCACTAACGGCCAGCAGGAGGGATTGAGCATCATCAACGGCGACATGGTTCAGAAGGTGGCATTCTCCACTGGCGGTTTCAACGCCGAGTACAGCGACAAGATGTCGAGTGTGCTCGATATCACCTACAAAGAGCCACAGAGCTTCGAGGGCAGCCTGAATGCCAGCCTGCAAGGCGGCTCGCTCACATTAGGTCACAGCACCAGCAAGTTCTCCCAGATACACGGCGTGCGCTACAAGCGCAACTCGTCGATGCTAGGCTCGCTGGAGTCGAAGGGCGAGTATGACCCACAGTTCTTTGACTACCAGACCCACATCGTGTTCAAGCCGAGCAAGAAGTTTAAGGTGTCGCTGCTGGGCAACGTGTCAATCAACGACTACCGCTTCACTCCCGCCAACCGCGAGACGAGCTTCGGCACCTCGACCAATGCCAAGTCGTTCCTAGTGTATTTCGACGGTCAGGAAAAAGACAAGTTCCACACCTACTTTGGAGCAATTCAGTTCAACTACAAGTTCAACGACAAAGGCACCGACCTCACCCTCACCGGCAGTGCCTACCGCACCGACGAGTTGGTGACCTACGACATCCACGGCGAATACTGGCTCGACCAGGCAGGCACCAGCGGCGAGGAGAGCGTGGGCGGTGAGCTGGGCGTGGGAAAATATCACGAGCATGCCCGCAACCGCCTGAAGATAAACGTATATAGTGCGTCGCTCAAGGGTAATATAGGCCTTAACCACAACAATATCAGCTACGGCTTGCAGCTGCGCCACGACGTGTTCTACGAGCGCTCACGCGAGTGGCAATGGCGCGACTCGGCAGGCTATTCGCTGCCGCACATCCCCGATGAGGTCAATGTCATATATAACATGAGTTCAAGCAATGACCTAAGCGCCAACCGCTTCTCGGCATTCGTCCAGGACACCTATAAGCTCTACTCCGATGCCGGAGCTTTCACTTTCAACGTGGGCGTGCGCTACAGCTACTGGGACTTCAACAAGGAGTCGCTCATCTCGCCTCGCTTCAGCATAGGCTATGTGCCTGAGCGCAACAACCGCTTCGCCCTGCGACTGGCGGGAGGGCTCTACTACCAGTCGCCGTTTTACAAGGAATATCGCATCCAGACTATTGACGAATACGGAAACTCGGTGATAACCCTTAACCGCGACATCAAGTCGCAGCGGAGCATCCATGTGATACTCGGAGGCGATTACTCGTTCCGAGCTTTGAACCGCCCCTTCAAACTCACCGCCGAGGTGTATTACAAGAACCTGAGCAACATGATTCCCTACGAGGTTGACAACCTCAAAATGAACTATAGCGGCGAGAACACCTCAAAAGGCTACATCGCCGGTCTCGACTTCAAGATTTTCGGACAGTTTGTGGAGGGTACCGACTCTTGGATAAGCTTCTCGCTGATGAAGACGCAAGAGGACCTCAACGGCGTGAAAGTGCCGCTCCCTACCGACCAGCGCTACAGCGTGGCAATCTTCTTTACCGACTACTTCCCAAAATACCCACGCATAAAGTTCAGCCTCAAGGGCATCATAAGCGACGGTCTGCCCACCACTGCCCCACTGCGCACCCGCGACGAGGGCTACTTCCGCCAGCCGTCCTATAAGCGTGTGGACGTGGGTCTGTCCTATATGCTCCTCGGCGAGAATCACAAGCCGGCATCGGGTTTCTTCAGCCATTTCAAGAGCATCTGGCTGGGGCTTGACGTGTTCAACCTGCTCGACATCAGCAACGTGAGCAGCTACTACTGGGTCACCGACGTGAACCGCATCCAGTATGCCGTGCCCAACTACCTGACCCGCCGCCAGTTCAATGTGCGACTGACGATGAATTTCTAAAAGAAGACAAGAAGACAAGAGGACAAGAAGACAAGAGGACAAGAAGACAAGAAGACAAGAGGACAAGAGGACAAGAAGACAAGAAGACAAGAGGACGAGAGGACGAGAGGACAAGAGGACAAGAGGACACTTTATGAACTTATGTTCTTATGTCTAAAAATGAGAATTATAGAAATAACAAAAACATATTAACCATTTAAATCAAGAAACATTATGGCAAAACCATTTGTAATTGGCATCGACATGGGCGGCACCAACACCGCTTTTGGCATCGTTGACGCTCGCGGCACAGTAATCGCCAGCAGCTCCATCAAGACTGGCAAGCACTCAAAGATTGAGGACTATATCGACGAACTCTACACCGAGATCAACCGCATCGTCGTGGCGAACGACGCAGTGGGGAAAATCAACGGCATAGGCATCGGCGCGCCTAACGCCAACTACTTCACCGGCATGATAGAAGACGGCGTTAACCTGCCCTGGCCCACTCCAATACCACTCGCAGACCTCATATCCAATAAGTTTGGCATTCCTTGCGTAATCACTAACGACGCCAACGCTGCCGCCATAGGTGAGATGACCTACGGAGCAGCCCGCGGTCTCAAGGATTTCATCATGATCACCCTGGGAACTGGTGTGGGTAGCGGCATCGTGGTTAACGGACAGATGGTTTATGGCCATGACGGCTTTGCCGGCGAGCTGGGTCACGTGATTATGAAGCGCAACAACGGTCGCATGTGTGGCTGCGGACGCACTGGCTGCCTCGAGGCTTACTGCTCGGCAACTGGCGTGGCACGCACCGCCCGCGAGTTTCTCGAGATTCGTGACGAGGACTCTCTGCTGCGCGACTATGACATCGAAGCCATCACCTCTAAGGACGTATATGACTGTGCCGTGAAGGGCGACAAACTGGCTATCGACATCTTCAACTACACTGGCACCATCCTCGGTGAGGCGCTTGCCGACTTCGTCACCTTCTCAAGCCCCGAGGCTTTCGTCATCTTCGGCGGACTCACTAAGAGCGGCGACTATATCATGAACCCCATCCGCGAAGCCTTCGACAAGAATATCATGAAGGTCTTCAAGGGCAAGGTAAAAATCCTCATCAGCGAACTCAAAGAGAGCGACGCCGCCGTGCTCGGCGCATCAGCCCTCGGCTGGGAAATCAAGGAGGACTAATATTGTAGGGACGAGGCCTGCCTCGTCCGAAATATGACAACAATGTAGGGATGAGACCTGTCTCATCCGCATATACAACCCTCTCGTATAACAGAAAAGACCAACCTCGTCCCTACATAGAAAAGTTCAATGAGAGACCAAGAATTTCCTTCAAGAAAATCACCACGTGCTGAATGGTATGATTATGCAGGCGGAACTTATTTTGTCACAGTAGTCACAAAAGATAGAAACAATTATTTTGGTCATATTAATAACGGAGAAATGTTTTTATCTAAAATTGGCATTCATCTCAACAAAGAAATAGATAACTTATCAAACCATTACAACTATGTTAGGGTTATTAATCATGTCGTGATGCCAAATCATTTTCACATTATTTTATATATCGAGGAAAATGAACTTCCTAAATGTAGAAGAGTACTAGGCGATGACACTTATAATAGCCAGCATGAAAAAGCGAGCCATTCACAGGGATGGCTCTCTATAATAATAGGAGGCCTAAAGGCTAATATCACTAGATTTGCCAACAAAGAGAAAATCAAATTTGCATGGCAGTCAAGTTTTCATGATCATATAATAAGAGGAACAGAGGACTTCAACAACATATCAAAGTACGTTGATTGCAATGTTGAAAATTGGGAAACAGACAGATTTCATCAACCCATGTCATTGTAGGGACAAGACCTGTCTTGTTTGAAAGGCATAATAATTTTTAACCATCTTGTATGGCGGACGAGGCAGGCCTCGTCCCTACATTATGATTTTTTAATGATAAGAAATGCTTTGAAAAAGACCATTTTCTATACAATATGTGTCATTGTGGTACTGGTGGGGGCGCTGGTGCTTTATGTGCGCGCCAATGAGCCAGCGGTGCCTGAGCGCGTGATTATTGCCCACGCTGGAGGCAACATTGACTCACTCACCTACACCAACAGCCGCGAGGCGGTGGAGCATGCCATTGCCTGCGGTGTGAAGTACATAGAGCTTGATGTCGTCATTTCACCCGAGGGTGAGCCGTTGGCGTTTCACTCCAGTGATGACATGATCGACACCATCTATTCTTGCGACCCGCCACACATCGGCGAGTTCACCGCCGCCCCGCTGCGTGGCAAGAACGGCAAGACTTACACACCTCTCACCTGGCGCGAGATCAACGAGATATTCCTCGCCCACCCCGACCTCTTCTTCGTGGTGGATAAGACCGACGACCCCGTCATCCTCGAAAAATACTTTCCCAAACTCAAAGACCGCATGATAGTGGAATGTTTCACGATGCAACGCTACAAGGAGGTCACCAATGCCGGCTTCAAGCAGGCGATGCTCAGCGAGGAGGCAGTTTCGCCGGCAGCTGTAATCTGGCAGGACATCAAGCACCTGTTCTGCAACGACGAGCCACGGGTGGAGATTGTGGCAATGGGCCGCGACACCTACAACAGCAGCCGTGCAACCCGATGGTTCGTTAAACTTTGCAACATTCCCATGGCAATGTGGAGTGCCGCCTCCCCCCACCATGCCGACGAAATCTTCAACAAAATTCCCCAAGCAAGAATGCTCTACACTAATGAGGTGAAACGAGAATGATAATGCCAGTGATTAGAGCCAACAAATCCCATAAAAAATAGCCATCTAACCAAATACCTCAAAACTTTTTACTACTTTTGCACCGCAAATGGGTCACTAAAAATAATTATCTTATGATTTCATTCTTAATAAGCATCGCTGCCCTGATATTGGGCTACTTGATATATGGTCGCGTGATAGAGCGCATTTTTGGTCCCGACGACCGCAAGACTCCTGCCTTAGCCCACCCCGACGGCGTAGATTACATAGCCATGCCCACATGGAAGGTGTTCATGATTCAGTTCCTTAACATCGCCGGCACGGGTCCCATCTTCGGCGCCATCATGGGCGCCTGGTTCGGGCCGGCGAGCTACCTGTGGATAGTGCTGGGCTGCATCTTTGCCGGCTCGGTACACGACTATCTGAGCGGCATGATGTCGCTGCGCCACGATGGCGCCGGCCTGCCCGAGCTGGTGGGCAAGTACATGGGCAACACCATGCGCATTATCATGCTTGTGTTCTCGATGATGCTGCTGTTGATGGTGGGCGCGGTGTTTGTGTATAGCCCTGCCTCGATACTTGCTGGCTTAGGCGGCAACGAGATTATGTGGTTTGTGGTGATTTTCATCTACTACATCATCGCCACCCTGCTGCCCATAAACAAGATTATCGGCAAGATCTACCCCATCTTTGCTATAGCATTGATATTTATGGCCTTAGGCCTCTTTGTGGCCCTAATCATCAAAATGCCAACCCTTCCTGAGGTGTGGCACATAGGCAACATGGACGCATGGATAACAGCTCAAACTCATAATGGCACCGACCTGCTAGGAATAGAAGAATACCTCACTGCCAACACCATCTTCCCCGCCATGTTCATCACCATTGCCTGTGGTGCAATCAGCGGCTTCCATGCCACACAGAGCCCGCTCATGGCCCGCTGCATCAAGAGCGAGAAGCTGGGACGACCCATATTCTACGGCTCAATGATTACCGAGGGAATGGTGGCACTGGTGTGGGCTGCCGTGTCGTCGTGGTTCTTCTACAGCGGCGGCTGGCGCGAAGTGATGCCACAAGATGCTGTGAATGAGTTCCTAGCTCAAGTGGGCAATACCGACGGAAAGTCTCTTATCCAATATTTCAATGCACCCGCTGTTGTCAAGCTCGTTTGCAGCAGCTGGCTCGGCGTGGCAGGTGGCATCCTGGCGATGCTCGGTGTGGTGGCGGCACCAATCACCACTGGCGACACCGCCTTGCGCAGTGCACGACTGATCATTGCTGATTTCCTGAAGTATGACCAAAAGCCCATGACAAAGCGCTTGATGATTGCCGTGCCCATGTTTGCCGCCGTGCTGGCACTGCTCATCTGGCAAATTACAAACCCTAACGGCTTCAACACGCTGTGGCTATACTTCGGGTGGTCTAACCAGACCCTCTCGGTGTTCACCCTGTGGACCATCACCATCTTCCTTTACAAGTACAAGAAATGCTACTGGGTCACACTCATCCCCGCCATCTTCATGACAACGGTGAGCCTCACGTTTATTATCCAGCAGATTATAGGATAAATCCATTACCTATTCGGAATAAAAACGCCACTGCAGCGACTTGCAATGTCAATTGTCTATGTAATGCGAGCGTAAGCCTCGCAAAGTTCCTCACAGATATCTCGCAGTTATTGACTCTTGGCACTGGAGCATGCCTTGTGGCGCGCCTGAATAGATGATGATGCCGCCTTCTTCGCCAGCTCCGGGGCCAAGTTCTATCACATGGTCGGCGGCTTTGATGACGTCGGTATTGTGCTCCACCACATAGACGGTGTTGCCCTCATCAACCATTTTGTTGAAGAGGTCGATGAGGTGATGCACATCCTTCAGGTGCAAGCCGTCGGTGGGCTCGTCGATGATGAAGATGCCGCGTTTACCGCCAGCAGCTTCGGGAGAAGTGTAGGCTTGCAGATAAGAGGCGATTTTCATGCGCTGCAACTCACCGCCCGAGAGGGTGCTAAGAGCTTGGTTGAGGTGCAGATAGTCAAGCCCTACAATCATCAATGGGCGCAGTTTTTCCTCAATTGACGTTCCCGCGAAGAACTCGCTGGCACGGCGCACCGAAAGGTCCATTACCTCGGCGATGTTCTTGCCGTCGAGGGTAAACTCCAACGCCTCTTTAGAGTAACGCAGTCCGCCACATGCCTCGCAGGTGGTCTCGATGTTATCCATAAACGCCATCTCCGAAATCACCACTCCTTTGCCTCCACACACCGGGCAGCCGCCCTTGCCGTTAAAGGTGAAATACTGCTCCTTCATCTTGTGGGCGCGGGCGAAGCGTTTGCGGATGTCTGGAGCCACATCCATATAGGTCGCTGGGGTGGAACGCAGACTCACCCCGATGTTCTTCTGACTGATATAGACAATGCCGTCAAGGTTATTGCGAAAGCACTCCATGAGCGAACTCTTCCCCGAACCCGCTACGCCCGCCACCACAGCAAAGATGCCTATGGGCAGGTCGACGCTTACGTTCTTAAGGTTGTGAAGGGAGGCATTTCGCAGGGCAAAGGTGCTGCTCGGCTTGCGGGGCATGGTGTTGAACTCGCCGCGCTGACTCAGCATCTGTCCTGTACTGGTGCCGCTATGGAGCAACTGGTCGTAGCTGCCCTCGAAGATTATCTGTCCTCCCCTACTCCCTGGTCCAGGACCAAGATCCACGATGTGGTCGGCAATGGCAATCATCTCTTTGTGATGCTCCACTAGCAACACGGTGTTGCCGGCATCGCGCAGCCGCCGCACCGAGTGTTTCATCTTCTCGATGTCGTGGTCATGAAGACCTGTACTGGGTTCGTCAAGGATATAGAGCACGTCGGCGAGCGACGAGTTGATGTACTTTGCTATCTTGCAACGTTGCGCCTCGCCGCCCGAGAGGGTGCCAACTGCACGGTCAAGGCTCAAATAGCCAAGTCCTATCTCCTCAAGAGCCGTCAAGCGTGCGCTGATAGCCTTCTTCAAGTCAACCGCCAGTGGCGAAGTGAGAGCCTTTATCCATTGGTTGAGCTTGGTTATCGACATGGCGCACGCCTCGGCGATGTTGATGCCCTCGATTTTGCATGACAGCACTCTGGGACTCAAGCGGGTGCCACCACAGTCGGGACACACGCCCATATTGAGCATGGGGTTGAGCACGGCAGCATGGAGCAAGCCTTCCTCGCTGTTGATGATGCTGCGGTACATTCGCGGGATGATACCTTCATATTTCGCGCTCTTGGGCCAGTTTGACGGCGGGTTCTTGAGGCGAATTTGCGGACTGTTGAGGAACAAGTCCAGCTCCTCGGGGCTGTAGTCCTTGATTTTCTTGTCGAGGTCGAAAAGTCCGCTATATGCATATCTTATCCACCGCCAGCCGCCCTTGCCGAAGGCAATGTAGTGGATTGTGTCCTCGTCGTTGAGGCTTTTGTCGAAGTCAACGAGTTTGTGGATGTCTAGTTCACGAATCTCGCCCAGACCCGAACAACGGGGACAACTGCCCTCGGGATGGTTGAAGCTGAACGACTCGGCATATCCCACCCAAGGCTGCCCCACGCGCGAGAAGAGCAGGCGCAGCAGGGCGGCGATGTCGGTATAGGTAGCTACCGTGGAGCGCGAGTTCTGCGCCGGCTTCTTTTGGTCAATAACGATGGCAATGGGCAGGTTCTCGATGGCATCGACATGTGGACGGCCATACTTGGGCAAATATTGCTGCACAAACGACGGGAATGTGTCGTTCAGCTCCCGCCGCGACTTGGCGGCAATGGTGTCAAGCACCAGCGAACTCTTGCCCGAGCCCGACACGCCAGTAAACACTGTGATTTGATGCTTTGGAATCTCAAGCGACACGTCCTTGAGGTTGTTCTCCCGTGCACCCCGTATAATGATCTTGTCGATGTCCATGAAATGAAATATTGTTTGTGATGCAAAGATACAACATTTTCGCGATACCCACCAAAAAAGAATCCTAGGGGTTGTTCCGCATTGCGCCGTAAGCACGGCGTTCAAGGTGCGTTCAAGCCGCATTCACAAGCCCACAAACAAAGAATGACCAGAAAAAAATCCCAGCCATTCTTGATATTCCAATGTATTCCTATACTTGTTCCTTTATCCCAAGAATCTAAGGAAAAAGTTCTTGTCTATCGCATGGTAGAAGGGTTTCAGCGATGGCTCTAGAACCTGATTCAGAAGGGTCTTGAAGGATTGCTTGTCGGCATCACTGTACTCGGCATTGTTGACCAGAAAATCAAGCATTTTGTCATACTCGGCGAATAGGCGGCTACGCAAGGCGGCATACTCCTCCTTATTCAAATTCTTCACTGCCTCATGGCGGAAGGTGCCTACCGGTTTCGTGAAGTCAACATTGACGAAGGCACTGTCGAAAGCGAGATCTTCAAAGCTTATCACCTTGCACTCGGGGATGGTGACGGTGAACACATATCTCACCGGATAGACGAGAGTCTTATCAACCACGCCGGTCACCTTATATCTCATTAATGGCACGCACGCGCACAGTTCGCCTTTTACCGAAGTGATGATGGGGAGATTGGGGACATAACCTAGCGGAACTATAGCCTGCACTGGTTTACTGTTTTTAAACTCGTTGAGAAATTTCTCGATGGAAAAATTTGTTTTCATATATTTGGTTTTTTATTGTCCATAATTAAGTTCATACTCTCTAACGATATTAGCTGGGATAACAAACAATCATCTGACGGTCGCCTTCGTTCCAGGCATTCTCAAAAACCTCGAGGGGGACCATCTCGCCTTGTCCATTGGGGTGTCCCGAGTCGTTAAGGATTACCATGGGATTGTCGGGGTCGCTGTTGTCGATACCTATCACCTCTACGGCGTGGTTGGCTCCACTCATGGGCGAGAAGATGTCACTATCATCTCCAAACCAAATTTGGTCGGCATCAACCGAAACAATCACCTTTCCACCATCATTGAGGCACTCCATGATATCATCCATCGACTTGTTGAATCCCATCTCATTGTCAATATCGTAGTAGTCAAGCATCTGGTTCATGTTGAGGAATGCTGTTCCTTCACCTTCTTCATACCATCCGTTGTCGACAGCCTCATTGATAAAGTCATCGATATCAATATCCTCTCCTGTGAGTTCCTCAATGACAAACATCTGCGCATAGAGGGCGCAAGGACCATCTTCACCCTGATACTCCCAATACTCCATCGACTCATCGGGAGCACCAAAAATCATGTCGGGGTCGGAGACGGTAGAGGGGTCATATTGCTCCAACTCTACTGGGAAAAGCTCGTCATAATCAAAATCATAATCATAGCTATCGGCAAGGACAACCAAATTGGTCTCTTCATCAAAGTCATACATCTCGTGATAATCGGCAAAGCCATCACCCGACTCGTCAACATAAACCTCGGTTGTGTCAATGATGCCATCGCCGTCACTGTCGAAGTGCTTCTCCACAACATCAATCTGCTCGTCACCGTCAATATCGCTATAGACTTTCACATTGTCATAAACGCCATCCTGGTCATAGTCGTTATATTTTACCACTTTGTCGGTTTCCATGTCACCATCACTATCGATTTCGCCAATCATGGCATCCATCTCGCCGGAATTGTTGGTGTCGTACTCCTGAAATGTAGCGTGGTAGTCGTCAATGCCGTCGCCATCGCGGTCAACATGCACCTCGTGTGTCTCGGCATATCCGTCACCGTCGGTGTCATAGTCGATAACTGTGGTTTCCTCATATCCGTCACCGTCGGTGTCAACAAACGACATCTCGCCATCTGACATGTCGGAGTCTTGGAAATCCTCTTCATCTATTGGCTCATTCAAAAAATCTTGGTTCTCTTCCATACCTAAGCCTTCATTCTCCTGATTCTCCAATTCAAATCCATTGTCTTCGTAGTCTAACATAATCTTTAAATTTAAATAGTTTAACTTCGTTTTTTACACTTGCAAAGTTATAGGATTATATTTAATTTGTCAAGAGTTATATTTCCAAAAATGATAACATACTAGGGTTTTGTGATATTTTACATGTTTTTGAGGAGGATTTTATAATTCAAGTCCCACAAGTTAAATAACTTGCGGGACTTGAATTAATTTATAGAACCAACAGGTTAAAGTTCGATGTTCGCAGTCCAACTATGAACTATTAACTGTGAACTACCAAATAATAGTGCGGTCTTGCTCGTCGAGCCACATTTTGGCACCGGGTTTGATGTCGAATGCCTTGAAGAAGGCGTCGATGTTGCGCAGGGTGGCGTTCACACGATACTCGCCAAGCGAGTGCGGGTCGCTTTTGGTCTGCATATAGGCTGCCTCAGGGGTGATGTTCTCAGCCCAGATGCGGCCATAGCTCAGGTAGAAACGCTGCTCGGGAGTGAAGCCGTCAATCTTCTCACCGGCTTGCGCCTGCGGAGTCTTCATGAAAGCGTCGTAGGCGATGCGCAGACCGCCCTGGTCGGCGATGTTCTCGCCGAGGGTGAGGTGGCCGTTGGCGTGCTCACCGTTGCCCAGGTCGATAGCGTCGAATTGCGCAGCGAGTTTCTCGGCAGCGGCGTTGAACTTCTCGGCATCCTCTTCGGTCCACCAGTCAACCATGTTGCCCTGATAGTCGAAGGTGCGGCCCTGGTCGTCAAAGCCGTGAGTCATCTCGTGGCCAATCACTACGCCGATGGCGCCATAGTTGGTGGCATCGTCGGCCTTGGGGTCAAAGAATGGAGCTTGCAGGATGGCTGCGGGGAACACGATTTCGTTGTTCAGAGGGTTGTAGTAGGCGTTCACGGTCTGTGGCGTCATTTCCCACTCCTCACGGTCAACCGCCTTGCCATATTTCTCAAGGTTGCGCTTGGTAGCCCACAGCGAAGCAGCCTTCATGTTGTCATAGAGGGTCTTGCTTGGGTCAACAGTGAGTTTGCTATAGTCTTTCCACTTGTCGGGATAGCCCACCTTCACGGTGAAGGAATTGAGCTTAACGAGGGCATTGACCTTGGTCTGGTCGCTCATCCAGTCGAGACCGGCGATACGCTCGGCGAGACCCTTGCGCAGGTCGCCGATGAGCTTCACCATCTTGTCCTTGCTGTCGCCGGCAAAGTATTTCTCCACGTAGAGCTGACCCACAGCCTCGCCCATCACGCCATTGGGAATGTTCATGCAGCGTTTCCAGCGTGCCTGGCGCTCCTTCTGTCCGCTGAGGGTGCGGCCATAGAAGTCAAATTGGGTCTCGCCCACCTCGTCGCTGAGGTAGCCCGATGCGCCGGCGATAATCATGCCAGCCACATAGTCCTTGATTTCCTGATCTTTGAGATTAGTCATCAAGTTGTTGGCAACGGCCATCACCTTAGGCTGCTCGAGAATCACGGTGCCGATATTCTTCACGCCCATCAGCTCGAAATAGCGAGTCCAGTTGATGGCGGGATAGTCGGCCTGCAGCTGGTCGATAGTGCGGGGGTTGTAGAGCTTGGAGATGTCGCGCTGCTCGGCGCGGGTCATGCTAGCCTCGGCAAACTTATACTCAATGTCGTAGATAGTCTTAGTGGCGCGCTGAGCGTCTTTCTTCTTGTAACCGGCGAGCATGAACATCTTGGTGAGATAGTCACGATATTGCTGCTGGATTTTCTTGCTCTCGGCATCGGTCTTGAGGTAGTAGTCGCGGTCGGGAAGACTCATCGAACCGGCGCTCAAGTACATGGTATTCACGGCACTGTTGGCAAGGTCGGCCTCCACACCAATTCCGAAGAAGGGGTTGCCAAGATACATGTGCTGGTAAGCAATAAACTCGGTCAAAGTGGCACGGTTGAAGCTTGCGAGGTCGGCAAGGTCCTGCTGGATAGGCTTAGTGCCCTCGGCGTTGCGGCGCACGCTGTCCATAGCCAGAGCATAGAGGTCGGTAACCTTCTGACCGTTGCTGCCCTTGGCGTGATGCTCATTGGCGAGGTTGTCGAAGAGTTCCTTCAACTGGTCGCGGTTCTTCTCGGCAAGCTCATTGAACACGCCAAAGCTTGAATACTCGGGTTTCAGCGGGTTGGCCTTCATCCAGCCACCACCGGCATACCGATAAAAGTCATCACCAGGATTTACTGTCAAATCCATGTCGGCACGGTTCAAGCCGTGCTTCTCGTTCTGGGCGCTCACGCTCATCAATGGCAGCAAAGCCACAGCCAGAACCAAGATTTTCTTTAGTCTTGTCATAAGTAGTTGATTTTATGTTTATAAATAATTGTTTTAATAGTTCATTTATACATTAGACGCAACAAGTGGCGAAAAAGTTTCAGAAATTTGCGACTTTTTTAAAAAACAGCGTCTTGATGAAAAAAACTGCTGATGCCACTTTTCACAATCAAACACTTTGCAAAAATAGTCATAATTGACGAAATTAAACCACTTTTCGGCAAAATTTCACCATGATTGCATTTTTTTATTTTGAACTTCAAAAAAAATAACTAACTTTGCACCCGCAATTTTGAGGCACATGATGATTAACGCAATGTCATGTCGCAACCGCAAGCGCCTGTGGCGAAATTGGTAGACGCGCTAGACTTAGGATCTAGTAACGCAAGTTGTGTAGGTTCGAGTCCTATCAGGCGCACTAATGAGTATCTTGTTGAATTTCAGCAAGATACTTATTTTTTAACCTTTAGTTAATTATTATGACGGTATCACCAATCCTGGAAAATACACGGAAATGACTACGTTTGTTAAACCAAATGAGATACTAATCACTTAAATGTCTTCTGTTATAAATTTATTCATCTAAAAATCATTTTCAGTGTCTACTTAAACAATCTGGTGCAACTACCTTTTTTAATAATGATTGATGATAATTCATAAACTATAACTGCGATTAAAGGGGGAGGTTTGCGTGCCCTGCACGCATCCCCCCCCTTGCACTAAACAGTTTTTTTGTATTATAAATTGTGCATTATGAATTGTGCATTAATCATAGTCCCAAAATGATGTTGTAGACGGCGGTGACGTCGCTGCCGGTCACTTCGCCATCGCCATTTTGGTCGCCATTAAAAATCTCGGTATCTTGACCAAAGAGAATGTGGTTGTAGAGAGCCGTTACGTCACTGCCTGTTACCTCGCCATCGCCATTTACATCGCCGGCAACAGGCACATTATCACCTTCTACAAAAACTTCATTAACATTAAAGATACTAGTCGATAACGCTGCTGAAGCTGAACTTAAAAAATCATGTCCGTCACCAATATACTCATAAAGATAATAATACCTACCATCACCGGTATGATAATAGCGGATAAAGAAAGGCCTATTGGTCATTTTGCAGGATAAGAAGTGCCTGAAGAGCCGATTCACACTGGCTTTACAGGCACTTCAAAATTTTCAGGCAAAAATCTGCTTTTAAAACCGTTCTATTGGTCATTTTGCAGGATAAGAGTTGCTTTGAATCCCGATAACTACTATCTTTGTGGCCATTTGAAAAGGTCTTAAAACATAACGATATGAACAAAAAAATGCCCACATTGCGGTTCGCCGATCACGGTGCGCAACGGCACCCGTGACGGTGTCCAGCTGTTCAAGTGCATGGCCTGTGGCCGCCAGTTCCGAGGAAAAGTGTATCTGGACAAGCTGACCCTCTGGGAAAGTTATTTGAATGGCAAGCAGACATTGAATGAGCTTGCCGCCACCCATAGCGTGAGTATATCAACGGTGCAGCGTCTTATGCGCGGTGTCAGTATCCCTTGGCACAACCCCGCAAGCCGAGGGCATGGCGTGGTACAGATAGACGCGACTTACTTCGGGCGCAACTGCGGCGTGCTGATAGCCCTTGAGGCGTCAAGCGGCCGTCCGCTGTACCTGAAGCACATCGCCCATGAGCGCACATCTGACTATTCGGACGCGCTGGCGTGGATTGAGCATGACGGCTATGTGGTTGACGGCATCGTCAT
>ERZ842401.3160-NODE-3160-length-20853-cov-6.963073_pt1 | contig 20853 bp, 22 predicted proteins | sample MGYA00521270_ERZ842401 | MGnify/ENA primary metagenome ERZ842401 (study PRJEB31892, sample SAMEA3878208) | bioreactor metagenome | biome: Moose rumen | place: Sweden | collected 2011-10 | study: EMG produced TPA metagenomics assembly of the PRJEB12797 data set...
GTGGGATGTATTTAATTAAGTTTGTATGTGATTTCATACCCATATTTGGATAATCTAATTTTTTTTCAGATCTGAGTGAGAGAAAATTGAACAAAAAGAAAATGAAGGAGATGTAAAGAAGTGACAGATTCAGCAGAGACGACACAGAGGAGTTCACTGAAGCTTGGATACATGGACGAATACCGGAATGGTGCAGAAAACCTGTATTTTTGGTTTTCTATGTAAAAAACATAACTCACTCATGTATTGTGTGTTTAATTTATGCTATGTTTACACTACTCAGCCGTGTCGTTTATATATCTCAGCCGTATCGTTTACATAACTCAGTCATACCTCAAACATACCCTAAAATCAAAAAATGTTTAGATAAAGCTGCTCTAGCAAAAAGCGAGGATAACGAAACAAAACTTTGGTGCGAAGCTGCTTTTTACGCAGCTCAAACTTTAGAACTGCTGGACAAAGATAAGGAAAGACTAAAAACAAAAAGAAGCATCGGCTTTGAAGATTAAACCAAGTTACAGGATAGCAAAACAATGATAATTGCTGTAACCTCATCTACTAACAGCGACAATACTATAAAACGTAGCACTCCCAGCATTTATAAAAAGAAGAAAATAAAAGTCAGAGGCTACGTAGATAGAATATCAAATGATATTGTCGTTGTTGTTATAAATTCCCCAAAAGAAGAAGACGCAATAGAAGAAATATATATCCCTGTTAGCAAGTTCCCTAAAGGTGCTCCAGAAGAAGGGGATTATATTTGTGTAGTAATAGAACGCTAAAAAAACAGACTACATATTAAATGCAGTCTGTTTTTAAATTTCTAGTATTATTTGATTACAGCTATTACTTCTTTAATTAATTGTTTTTCAGAACTTTTTAAATAACTAGCACATTGTTTTTGCAAAAAATATTCACTTCCGTTATTACCAGATCTGTTTAAAATTTCAAAGGTAACTGAATATTGATTTCCAACACTAAGTTTTTCTCCATTAAAACTACATCCAGGCTTTAAAGCATTTATTACTATACCCTTCTGAGTAAACCTAATAATCTCAATTTCATCAAAATTATCAGCTGCAAAATCTAAACATTTAACTCTATCAGGGATATTCATTTTTTTATACCATTTACTGTTAAATTCAAATAATTTAGAAAGTCTAGGGCTAGTTTCTGCATAAGAAGACAATTTTTCGTGAATCAAATCTTTTTTAAGGTTCATACAACGCTTTTTTATTTCTTTCATTCTGGAAACGCTGATATTTCCTTCACATAAAGTAGACTGATTCATAAAATCACCAGCATTAGTTATTTTTATAAGACTAATTTCACCAATCAAACTAAAACTAATTGTTGTTTTGTGCTAGGTTTTAGTTGTAATTATTGTTTACCAAATATAAATATATCATTGATAAATAAAAGAATTTTATTTATCAATGATATTGAGCAGACACAGATTATAGTGTTATTTCGTAATTTGCTATAAAATGGTGTTAATTCATGTTTGTATATTGTCTAATTGCTTTTATTATCTGCTTTGGTTGACTTATTGTTTTTAATAAGCTGGTATTCTCCTTTGGTATATCTAGAACCATATAAACCATTATAAATAATTATTTTTACTTCATCACCTTTTTCTGCATTACTTTGTAAATCTTTATTAACATGTAAAATTCCACCGCTGAATGTCGGAGGTGTAACATATATTGTATAACTATGAATAGGTCCTTTTTGCCCATTTGTTTGAGTATGTTCGCTTTTTACTATTTTAAAAGTATGTTCTTTACCTTTTGAAAAGTCTAAATACATATTGGAAAATTGAGTAAATTCGATTCCACATAATATTGCAGAGCAAATAATATAAGTTTTCATTAAAGGAACTAAAAATGGTTGCTTTTTTTTAACTTCTTCAGGAGAGAAATAAGTTTTTGCTTTATTTAAATCATATTTATTTATTTTTTTAAATATCTTGAAAAAAATTATTGAATAAACAGTGACTACAATAATTATTGTATAACTATTAATAAAATCTAAGTCATTGTATTGCTTTTCATTACTTAAAACCATGAAAATATAACCGTAAATCCATACAGAAGCAAAAGTAATCCATGAAAAAATATCAAATATTCTAAAATTTCTTCTTATTCTATTATCTTCATTATTACCTGATTTCAAAATATTATATACTGTTCCTTTATGGAAAAAGCACTTACAAAAAAGCATTATAATAAAGCAAATAAAACCTAGCAAAAAAAGCATTTTTTTCTCCTCAATTATCTATTATTACTTCGGCAACATAATTTAGAAAACATTGTTTTTTAAACATCATTATATCTATTTCTATCATTTATACTTATATTATTAGATACTTTCAATGATTATGTTTGTATTAAAGATGATTCTAATAACGTTATCCTTGATTTTAGCTGAACGGATTTCTGAATCTCTGAATTTCTTTTCGGATTGTTTTTTATTATAAGAACCAGTCCAAGTTTCGTTTATAATAGTATTATTTTCATCGAAAAGACTAACTAGCCATTCGTTCCCAGTTATAAGAGAACTCATTTGTACACTCACTTGACCGCAATCTATTTTTAAAATTCTATGTTGATTATCAATAGAACAATCTAAATTTATTGTTAAATGCTTGGTATTCTTATCGAAAATGTAGTAGGCTTCATTGATTTGTATTTTTGATTCTTCAGGTCCACTTTTTTTTTGAAGCAATTTGGCAATATATTCACGTAGTTCTATATTTTTATTAGAAATAACTTTCCAGTTTTCTTTATTAAAAAGTGCATTTTGAATTTGATTACTGTCTCCTACATCTTCACCTTCAGCTGTTAATGCGTTTCTGTATGAATGATCACTATTTCCACCGCAGCCAAAAGAACTGAAAGCAACAAATATTATAAAAAGGCATAATAATAATTTTTTCATTATGAGTTTTACTCCGTATACTTAATGTGAAAAATTCATTTTTGTTTGTTTAATATACGAGTAAAAAGAAACATAATCAAGGAAGGATATTTTTAGCTGTTACTATTGCTAAAAATCTTTTGTGGTTAAGGGAAGGGGCTGGCGTAATTTTCAGCCCATTTGGTGGTTATTTGAGCCGTTTCAGCTTTTTACGACTGACTAAAAATCTAAAAAACCGCCCACCAGTCGCTTTAAAAATCCACCAGTCAAACAATATAACCACCAAACGCCCTAAAACCACTCTGAACGTCCAAAATTAAGCTAATTTTACTCCCATTTCCGTCAAAGCCATTAAATAAACACCCCTCTAATGTGTTACACACCCATTTCACGTCAGTTTGCTTTCTCTAAATCAATTTTTTTCACTCTGGGCTCACCACAGGAAAATTATTTAAAAATCTTATTCCCTGCTCTACCGCCCATCTTAAATTATTGAATTTTAATGAAAAAAGTGGAACAGTCAAGGCTACTCCCCAAAGGGTCCCCTCCTTGCCAATTTCACTTTTTTCATAAAATCGGCGGTCAAACGATGGGCGGCTCCGCAGGGAAATAAATTTTATAAAAAAATTTATGGAACTTTTAAAGGTTATTAACCTTCAAAAGTTCCATAAAGCTACATTCTACTTATACACATAAATATACTTATAATTATATGTATATTTATAACTTATATCTCTTGCCCCTCTTAAAAGAAGCTCCAGCTTCTTTCAAAAACTTCTCTTTGATCTGCTCTCTATCCGCAGCATCACTTTCAATCCCATAAATAGTTACAACCCTACGCCCATCAGCCATAGTTTTTTCACTGATTAAACGTTTATCGCATCCGAGCGACTCCCACCACTGCCGACCTTTAGTAACTTGGCTCATTGTCGCAGGAGCAACAGGAATAATATTATTGTCTTTCAGCTCATAACTGACAACAGGGTATCTAACAATCTCTATTTCTTCATCAGTAAAAATGGAAAGATCAACAAGTTTAACAACTTTATCTACCTGGTGCCCGTTTCTTCTCAAACCACTAACTAAGCTATTTTCAATGGAATACCCCGCAGGGTCAACATCACTAATACATAAAACCGTTAAAGACTTCCCTGAAGCAGACTTTTCAAAATCTCTTTTATTTCTCTTTTTTCCCCTGTGCATAGATGTATTATCTGTATCAGCAGAGCCGTTTGTGTTTTCTTGCTCCGGTTCAAGTGCCCTTTTCAAATCATCGGAAAAATATTCTAACGAAAGAACCGCTGGCTCACCGTTCATACAAACGAAAGAAACACCAGCCTCATTAGCAAGCCTTCTAATAAAAATATAGTGACCTCTTTTTTCTGAAGCTAAAACAATCTCTGGAAACTTCGCACCAATCCCCCTGTAAGGCTCGTTCATATCCATAAAACCAAAATCTTTGTATCTGAAAAGGTGCTCAACTTCGACCATTTCTTGAAGCGTTGAATAAAAAGTATCAACATCGCTAGAAGTCAAAGCGTTAGAATGACGAGCTAAAACAGTTTTCACTTTATACCAGAGAGATCTTATATTACCATCAGACTTAGGCTCAATTCCTTTTTTAATCCATCTGAAAAGTTGATAAATAATATTTTTTATAGCCCTTTTCTTATTTAAAATCTTTGCTCCGTATTGCCTGAAATAACTCAGCATCCGCTTTTGGGAAAATAGCTTTATATCCCATTTCTTCTTAAAATTTTCTACTGCTTTTAAATCATCAGCTTCAAGCGCATCCAGCTCACGCCAGCCGAAGTCAATTAACCCCATCAGCCTTAATTTTTTGTCGTGTGGATGCTCTGGCATCAGATAACTAAAGTTTTTCAATCCAAACAATTTCTTTAGTTTATTGGAATAAACATCAGTTACAGGAATCCTTTTAGAAGTTCCTCTTAACGCTAACTCACATTCATCACTAACTTTTTTACCTCTTGTAACTTCCTCCAGATTTTCTTCCTTTTCTAATGGGTAACGCTTATAAAACCCTTCTATACGGTCTAAAGAAACAAGATAAGCCCTGTGAACCTTTAAAAAGTAATCTTTTAAAAGCTTTTCATAAAAAGCCAGACTTGAAGCCAATTCAAACTCTTTGCCGTTATCTGTGACAGCCCAGCAGCTCCCCTCAGACAAAGTAAAATAAACAATATCTTTAGGAAAAATGATTTCATCATTTTTTGATTTTATAGCCTTTTCAAGCTGCAATATCTTTTTTAATCTAACTTCTATTTCTTCCATACTTACCTTTTAACAACAACTACAAGAAACAAACTAGGTCTAAAGTCTAAAATCCTAAGTCTGTTTCCCTTCCGTCATTGCGAGGCTTCTACGAAGCCGAAGCAATCCAGAGTTAGTCGTAAAATCTTTTTTAGCAGTAGAAAACTTGTTATAGCAATAACTTTCACCAGCTAAAACACTCCTCTACTCTCTTTTCTCTTTACCTCTTCTCTCTAAAGCAAGAATGAAGTTATATCTTCATTCTTGCTAAAAATTCGCTCAAATATGTGCTAGTAACTGCATTTATAACAGGCTCTTCCAGACCCTCAAACCATAAGTCTCTTGCTGAAGAAACCCTTAATGCTCTAATTTTAGTAAGATTTACCATATAAAATTTACTGGTTCTCATAAAATGCGGATGCACAGCCAGCTTTTTTTCTATCTCTGTCAATCTTAGATTACTATAATAAGTCTTATTGTTGGAAGTAACAAAACCTGTTTCTTCTCTGCCAGCAGTTGATTTAGTGGTTATATAACAAACATCTTTCAGATCAACTAATGAAATTGTCATCGAAGGATCTTCAGGAGTAACAGGAAATTTTTTTATAGGAGGATCAATATAATTTAACTTTTCTAAAATCTTTTGCAGCTCATCAGATCTTTCTAATTCGTTGCTATTTTCTTTCTCTTCTTCTTTTCTTACTATCATTACTCCATCTCCTTTATAACAATATCTGTCTTTTGTCAGTTGTCCTTTGTCCTACAAAACTAGGTCTAAAATCTTAAATCCAAAGTCCTTTATTTCCCTGACTCCCCTTTTAAGGGCAAAGTCAGCTTTAGCTGACAGAGGGGTTTTAATTCCTCATTACTAATTGCTAATTACTCATTAATTAAATGCTTCCGTAAAACCCTAAAAATTATACACGAAATGCCCTAAAAAATACACGTAATTTCTAAAAATCTTATAAAAAGTAACTAATTATTAAAAATTACACGTGAATTTCAAGCCATTTCACGTGTAAAATTTCCGTTTAAATTTTTAGCCTAAATTTACCTTATTTAGATAAAAAAACTGCCACATAATATTTATGTGGCAGTTTTTTTATAATATTACATTACTTTTGTTCTATTTCTGCTTGAGCGAACTCAATGCTACCTCGTATATTGCAGTCTTCATGAACTTTTGGGTGGTTATCGGCATATTTTATTAAACAGTCTACAAATTCTTGACTTTGTGTTTCTTTTGCCACAAAATCGAAAACTTCACTCATCCAACAATATTCATACTCACTACAATCTGTATCTATGTAATGAATAGTAGAATCAATATCTTCTGAAAGAACTTTAGTTAGTTCTTTCCAGCATTTTTCAACTCCATGATACCATTCATCATCAGTTTTATTGCGTTCTTCGATGATTTCTTTCATTCGTTTTATGTTAAGCATTTATTTTCTCCTTTTATTGGTAGGTTGATTGCTATCAGGAAAAATTGTTGCTATTTTTCCATAAGTTCTGATTATCCCAACACGAACACCTTTCCACATTCCCCATACCGTTACCCCATCTTTGACATGGCGATTACCTTTTAAAGATGCAACATGCTCACCAGCATGTTTTATATCTTTGATAGTCCAATCTTTTGGAAACCAAGCTTGATTAGTGCCACTTTGTTTTCTCTTAGCTTGATGGTTTGGAACATATCCTACTCTTACACCATTTGGGTAAGTCTTGACAATATGATATTCAATACCATACTTTTTAAGTTCATTCATACCAGTCTGTCCATGACCACCACTAGCTAGACGAAATCCCTTTGAACCACGAACATATTTTCCTTCGTTTGAATGAACAATAGCAAAATGACTAGGAGAAGTACCAGAGCCTTTAGTGTTCAAATATCTTCCAGATTTACTCGTACCCATTACCAGTCACTTCCCTTCTTTGTAGAAGTCCAATCACTGTAATTAATGAAACGAGTCTTATCTCTTAAACCCTCAAAAACATCATTCGGCATAGCTCCATAAACTAAAACAATTATTGGTTCTAATTCATTAAGCATTTCAATTAGACCTGACCTAAATTGAAATCTTTCTTCTTTGCTTTTCACGCAACCATAAGTACCAACAGAAACAATACTTCCTTTTGGTAAACCTAGAAAAGCAAATTTCTCTGGTAATTCGATAGTTGTATAGCTACGTTCATCCCCCCAGCGAACATTGGGGATAACATACAATCCATTTTTCTGAAAGTAATGACCAATCGCCCTGCTTCTATAAACATTACCAATCTGAGCACTTAAAGGCATATCTATATATAAAGAGCAATCTAGTGTTACAACACCAGGAAACCTATTCAGATCATTAATGTATTTATCAGGATTTCTAAGAACATCAGCGAATTCTATATCATGTTCGTAAAATACAACATGTTCGCTATTGTCTTTGCTTCTGTTTCTAGCAGAAAAGGGAACCATTCCTGTTGGAATAATTATCTTTTCTGGTCTTTCAAGTCTCGGAATTTCTAGTATTCCGTCGAAAAATGCAGTTTCAACTAATTCAGCATTGAAACCATCATCAATAATGGCTTTTTGTTTTTTAGCCATAATATACTCCTTTTCTTCTGCGAAACGCAGAGAAGCATAGTCAATCCAGATGGTTGACTAATTGCAGAAATTATGCTAAAAAACAATATCCTGTTGAATATGTAGTCCTTGCATATTCTGCTCGTTATGTCCGTTTGTCGCACTTCGTTGCCGTCGAAGTGCGACGCACTTCTGTTAAAGTTGTGGCTATATTTTTTTAATCCAACAATGAAAAAAACACTATAATTCCATTATTAGATTTTCACTAAACTAACTTACCCTCAGTAGCTTTATCTTTAATCTGTTTTTAACAGACGATTAAAAAACTACTCTTCATTACCTCCTTCAAATAAGCATCTTATTAAGTCCATTTTTTCATCTAGAGAAATAACCTTAGCTATTCTAGATAATCTAATTTTTAGACTAGTTAACTCTAATTCCGAAGAATTATCATTAGATGAAGCTAATACATCTACAGAAACCCCAAGTACATTAGCAATCTTAAAAAGATTGTCGCCTTTCGGAACCCTATCGCCTTTGATATAGTGACTGATTGCTGATTGGGTTAAACCAGTCATTTCTGCCAAATCTTTTTGGGTCAAGCCATTTTCATCTAATAGCTTCTCCAGTCTAGAACTTAGATTGCACATTCTGGACCTCCTAAAAATCAATTTTAACGAACACTTTAAAAGTTGTCAAGTATATTACACTAATTTTCGTTTTAAATTAAAAATTTAACAAAATTTAACAAAAAATATGACAAAACATCAATTTTTAATAAAAATTTGACTTTTATAAAAATATATGTTATGGCAGATTTATACCCTTTTAAAAGCCTCTATTAATCACATTTACCAAACCATAACATTTTGCAAAATACATAAAACGCACTTTACATCTATATGACAGCAAATAGCACAGCATTTTTAACTACTAAAGTCAATTAATTTTTATGCACACCACCTACATAAACTTATACTACAAAAATCTTCTTTAACAGAGGATACAAAGCATTATAATTATAAAGAAATATTTTTAATCATTTAATCAACTTTTTATAAAGATTGGTGCATAAAATCTTCTTTTCTCGACAAAATATATTATAGTTATTCTAAATTAAAAGCCTGAAATCATTAGTCTCCTCTATTTATAAACGTTAAATTCTTTAAATAATTTTCTGCAACTACATAAATATGCAGAAAAATTTTTATTTTTTTAAAGTTTTCATCTCAAAACCAACAAATCTAGTCACCTAAAACAACATAAAGCCCAAAGTTAATTGTCCAAAGTCTTTCATCTAAAACAAAGCAACACCGCAAGAACAATAAAAGAAATGCGGTGTTGCTTCAATACTGCTTATTAATTTAGCAACTAAAACGAGAACTAGCTAACCATTAACGCCCAAGCAGCTGATTAATTATATTTTGAGCATCAATAGGATTTTGATTAGGATAGATTGCTTGAATATTATTAAATAAATCTTTTACTATAACATCTACTCCAAATCCATTACTAGAAGTATTAGTGAAAACTTTACTTCCATCTTGAGTTAAACCTCTACAAATTTCCATAATAGCATCAAACATACAATTTCCCTCCTGTTCCCTTACATTTGGAATGTTATTAATCTTATCTATGTCAATAGATAAGATTACTGAATATTATATTCAGCAATTTTCGCGACTTTCTTATTTGTCTTTTGTCCTAAAAATCTTGGTCTAAAGTCTATATTCCAAAGTCCTTTATTTTCCTAACTCCAAATATTTATCTTTATTACTAAATTATTAAGTAATTTACACATTAAACTTCTCTGTATATCTCTTTGTTAATAAGGTTTTCAAACCAAGTTGAAAAAAAAAAAAAAAAAAAGATGCTATCGTAAAAAAAATTTAAAGTCTGAGGCAAAATAAAATGAATAAATTCCAAAAAAACTGTATTTCTATCTTACTTGTATTTAACTTTTTTTTCTTAAATCTAATTCCACTATTAGCTGAAACAAAAGTAACCAAAATAGGTCCAAAGGAATTTAACAAATTCTTAAATAATCGTAATATGGAAGATAGATTACAACTTGGTCTTACCTTAGACTTAATAACACAAGAAGAGTATGAAAACAAAAAAAACTGGAAAGATATTGAAGCTAGATGTTCATTAGATAAAATAAGATATGAGATAAATTACAAATCATATCATTTTTTCAGTTCAACATCTAGTAAAGAAGTTAATTATCACGAAATAGTAGAATGGGTAGCTGATTCTATGGGTGTAGGAACATCTGATAAAGGCACCCAAGAGCTAGAAGAAGAAATACTAAAGAAAGTTATGGAAAAAATTTGGGATAATCTGACTATAACCCAACGTAAAGATTTACTTCTAGCTATGCAAAAAAGTACTGGAAAAAAAATAGATAACATAGATGAACTTATTCTTAAAGGTGGTCAAGTTGCCATATCTAGTTTAATAGCATTAAAAGCAGTATTTGGTTTTAAGTTCTTCAGCCTAGCAATGGTATTTCTAAAAGGTGTAGCAACTATATTAGGTATAACTCTTCCATTCGCTGTATACACAGGTGTAGCAAGTTTACTAGGCATTCTTACTGGTCCTATCGGCTGGACTATTTTAATAATATCAATAGTAATTTCAGCAGGACAACCAAATCCTAATGATGCTATTAAATTCGTAATAACTAGCTATTGCATAAGAATGCATCACAACGAAGCAAAATAACACCTAAAAATTAGAAAAAACCGTGCTCTAGAAATAGGGCACGGTTTTTTAGTTAGATTAGCTTTAATACTATTTTTCTGAAAAAGTCCAATAATCCGTTTTATGTAAACCAACCTACCTGAAACACTATAAAATCTAAACTTTTCTATTTCTAAAACCTAAAGGGCACGCCTTTTCACTAAAATAAAATTTTGTCTATTTCAAAAAAATTCAACTTATTTTATGCACCTCGTGTTTTTTCATTATTCTTTAAAAACATACTTCAAATACTAAAATTTCAAGATTTACAGATATATTTTTAAAGTAAAATTATACTCGAAAAAAGAAACCTAGACAATCACACTTCATTTATATATAATTTGAAGTGTGATTGTCATAAAAAAATCTAAAGAGGTTGTAACTATGAAAGGTATCTACAAATTAAACAAACAAATAGACAACATATCAATTCCATTGGTTACAACTAAAGAAATAAATTCTTACGGTCTTCATCGAAGCATCCTGAAAAAATTGGTTTCTGCTGGAAAAATATCCAAATACAGTAAAGGTATATATATAAAAAATAGCTCTTGGGAAGATGACTTTCAACTTTTACAACTAAAATACCCTAAAGGAATTTACTCACACAATACTGCCCTTTATCTTCTAGGCTATTCAGACAGAACGCCAGCTCTTTTCACAATGACTTTCCCTCACGGTTATAATGCCAGCACCTTAGCTAACGAACCAATAGAAAAGAAACAATCAATAAAAGAACTTTACAACTTAGGTGTTATTGAAATTAAAGATTTTTCTGGAAATCTAGTAAAAGTTTATGAACTAGAAAAGACTCTCTGCGATATGATGCGTGGAAACAACAAAGATATAGAAGTAATCACTTCAGCCTTTAAAAAGTATTCTTTTTCTGAAACAAAAAACATTCCCAAATTATTGAAATACGCCAAAGTTTTAAAAGTAACATCAAAAATACAGCCATATTTAGAGGTTCTTCTATGAATTTCAAAAATCCTATGCAATTAAAATCTTTAATAAAAAATAAAGCTATACAAAGCCATATATCACCACAGTTAGTAATGCAAAATTATCTTTTAGAAAGATTACTAGAACGCATAGCAACATCAAAATACAGACAAAACTTCATCATAAAAGGCGGTTTTCTAATCTCTGCCATAGTTGGTTTAAACACAAGAACGACAATGGATTTAGACACAACATTAACAGGTTTGAGTCTAACAGAAGAACAACTTATAATAATTTTCAATGAAATTTGCAACCAGCCAAAAGAAGACGATTTAAAATTTAAGGTTACTACTATTACAGAAATTAGAGAAAAAGATGATTATCCTGGTCTAAGAGTTAATTTATTAGCTCAATATCCACCAATAAATACTCCTTTAAGTATAGACATTACAACAGGTGATAAAATAACGCCTAAAGCCATCGAGTTCAAATTTCCAAAAATGTTTGAAGAAGGGGAAATTAGCTGTCTTACTTATAATATAGAAACACTCTTAGCAGAAAAACTAGAAACTATTGTAACCAGATCAACAAATACAACTAGACCTAGAGATTATTATGATGTTTATTTAATCAGTTCTATGCAAAGTTACAATTTAGATTTACTAAGAGAAGCAATAAAAAATACTGCTAAAAAACGTAACAGCCTAGAAATAATTTCCAATTTCGCACCCATTATAGAAGATATAAAAAATAGTAAAAGAATGAAACAACAATGGCTGTCTTATTGTAAACAATTTCAATATGCTAACAGTATAGATTTTCAAGAGATATGCGATAAAATAGAAATCCTCTTGAATGATATTTTCACTTTTACATCTCACCTAAAGTGAGATGTAAAATCGCAAAAGCCTTAATATTTTAAATTCTAATAATTTTACATCTTCATTTAGCTTTTATAGTAAAACAACAAAAACCAGCATTAAATCTAAATTCCTAAATTTTAACTCCAAAAACATACACATATTTTATACACATAATCTATACTTATAACTATACACATACATATATTTATAAATACAATAATATTTACACGTATTATTATATTTATACTTATACAAATAATATATACTCATAAACATATTCATACACATATTTATATTTTTTTGAATCTCATTTAATACTATTTACACACAAATCAGATTTTGTGTATACTATATACACATACTTATACATCAAAGTATAATATATAAATATGTTTATGCGTATATTTATGCGTATATTTATGCGTATACTTATACACATAAACACACAAAATAATTATTAGGAGACATACTATTAGGCTAAAGTCTTTTGTCATATGTCCAAAGAAACGAATTGCAAAATAGACAAACAACAGAACAGCAAAAGACCTCATCAGCTAAAACAATTCTCTCCACTCTTTTCTCTAATCTCTTATCTCTGAAAAGGAACCGAAATGAAAGACATTTTCGCAATAGTAAACAACAAAGGCGGAGTTGCAAAGACTTCAACAGTTGGTGCTCTTGGCTGTTTCATCTCTAAGAAAAAGCAGAAAGTTCTTTGCATCGACTTGGACCCACAATGCAATTTAACCTTTACTTTATTAGGAACAACTCAACCTCAGATTTCTATATTTGAAGTTATAACAAATCAGGCGAAAGCCAAAGAAGCCATTATAAAAACTAACAACGGTTATGATTTGTTACCAGCCAGTTCAAGCCTTTATAATGCAGATACCACAATAACAAACGTAGGTAAGGAATACAAACTTAAAGAAGCCATACAGCCGCTTTTAAAATCCTACGATTATATTATTATCGATACCCCTCCAGCTTTAGGGATATTAACAGTTAATGCTTTAACAGCCTGCACTAAAGTAATAATCCCAGCTCAGGCGGATGTTTACAGTCTACAGGGGATAAGCACTTTATCAAACACTATCAATGCTGTAAAACAGTATTGCAATAAAGATTTAAAAATATCTGGTATTTTGCTTACTCGCTACAATCCTCGTGTAATCCTCGCTCGTGATATTGCTACAATGATTGAAAATACAACAGCCAAAGATCTTGGAACGAAAATATTTAAAACTTCTATTCGTGAATGTGTCGCAATCAAAGAAGCCCAGGCACAAAACCAGGATATTTATACTTATGCTCCCAAAAGCAACGCTAGCACAGACTATAAAAATCTAGTAAATGAACTCTTGAAAGGAAAATAAAATTATGGCTAAAAAATCTTTTACAAACAATCCTGCTCTCAATTTTATAAGCTCCGCCCAACCTCAACAAGAAAAACAACCAGAAGCAAAACAAAAAGAAGTAAAGGCAAAACAAGCCAAAACCGCTACAAAACCTGTAAAAGAAAAACCTGTTGCTAAGCCAGAAGCAGAAAAAATAACAAAAACTGAACAACCCATACAAACTTTGTTTGATATACAAGTAAAACCAGTTGAAAGAAAATCTGAACGCCTCCAGCTTCTGGTAAGACCATCGATTTTAGATAAACTGAAAATGGTAGCCAAAACAAAAAATACAAGTGTTAATGAATTAGCTAACGTAATTTTTGAGACATTCTTAAAATAAAAACATTAAATTTGTCGTTAATTATGGCAGAGCAAAATTTAATTGCCATAGTTAATGACAAATTTAATCTTTCAAATAAAAAAATCACACCAAAAAAGTTATACCGTTGAAAGAAATTAATATTACTCTTTCAAAAAATACTTTAGAAACAAAATCCTCTAAAAAAAACATCAAAAAAGTTATATTTCAACCGATTTTGTTTTTAAAATAAGTGAACTATGACTAATCATAAAACTTGTCATAATTAGAGACAATGATTTAATATTCGCCATAGTTAGCGACAAATTTAATGTATAGGAAACAACAATGTTATTAGAGAAATTAAAAGGAAGAAACTATATTTTTAAAGATATAGACCCTTTAACAGATATTGAAATAAAACTCTTAATACTAATTGTTTCCAGAATAAAGCCAGATGATGATTTAGAAAAAACTTCTTATACTTTCACTTATTCAGAATTAAAAGTTTTTTTGAATCTGAAAGAAGAAAACTTACAAAAACAGTTAATGAAAATTTCAGAAAATCTTATTACCAAAATTTTTGAAATAACTGATGGAGATGATCTTGTAATCCAATTGAAATGGGTAATATCAGCTCATTATAATCCTAACAAAAAAAGTGTTTCTTTTTCTTTGTTACCAGAGATTAGAGAATTGTTACTGCTTTTACAAAGTAAAACAAAGATTTTGAAAAATTATGAAGAATATGAATCCAAATATGGAAAAGTAAAATTAAATATAAAAGCTATTGGTTCAAAATAAATTTTTGAAAAATTTACATCAAAAAAGTTATACCGTTTTAATACTATGTTAAAACTAGCATTATTTCTAAAAATCTAAAATAACCCTAAAAAGATGCCCAGCATTGCATTTTTTTTGTTTTTTGGTATTTTTGTATGTTTTTATTAAAATCGTTTAAATTTTAGTCGTTTTTTTGCAATTAAAATATATTTTTATATTTTAATTGAGATTAAAAATTTTTTATAAAAAACAAACTACTAAAATTTTTTAGGTATTGCCATAGTAGTAGTAGTATGTATATAGTACAGTACTAATTATATAATAGTACTTAGTTTTAATAGTTTTAAATGTTTTAGCGACTCTAGGATTATTTCTAATTCATTGTTTTAATATCAACGCTATAACTTTTTTGATGTACACTATAACTTTTTTGATGTTCGCTATAACTTTTTTGATGTTCGCTATAACTTTTTTGATGTTTAAGTTATATTTGACTTGTGTTGAAAATTTAGTTATTATATTCTGTGCTGTTTTATAATAGTTATATGGAGAGATTATGTCAAAAGATTTAGTTGTAAAATCTAATACTTTAATAGAAGCATGTTATAAGCTTTCTTTACAGGAATCAAGATTGATTTTAAATTTAGCTGCTCAAATCAGTCCAGAAGATTCTGATTTTAAGAAGTATACTATGTCTATAAAAGAAATTGCTAAAGTAACAGGTATTAGTGTCAGTTCTTTATATACTACTATAAAAAGCGTAACTGAAGGATTGTTAAAAAAAATTATTTATCTTCCGAAAGAGGGTGACGGTTTTCATCAACTAGCTTGGCTTTGTGAAGCTGATTATGAACCAAAGTCAGGTAATGTAACTTTATGCTTTTCACCTAGTTTAAAGCCCTTCCTTCTAAATTTAAGAGAACGTTTTACTTCTTATAGCTTAAGTATTGCCATTAAATTTAAAAGCTTGTTTTCTTTCCGAATATATGAATTATTAAAGCAATATGAAAATATTGGAAAACGTGAAATAAAAGTTTCTGATTTACGCAAAATTTTAGGATTAGATGATAATATATACCCTCTTTATGGTAATTTTAAACAAAAGATATTAAGTGTTACTCAAAAAGAATTAAAAGAAAAAAGTGATATTGCTTTTGATTTTGATGAAATAAAAGAGGGGCAGGGAAGAACTGTCAAAGCTATTATATTTATTATTCGTAAACAAAAATTACCTTCTGCTATTGAAAAAAATCCTAAAATAAAACAGGAAGATGTAGAAGATGTATTTATAAACGAACTAATAGAACTATTGCCTAAAGAATATCAAAAGCTGGCTTCTTACAAAAAAATGCTTATAAAATATTTCGATAAAAACGGAAAAGATTACGTAGTCCGAAATATTTTGTATGCAAACGATAAATCTAACAAAACAAATTACAGAGCTTATTTGAGCAAATCTTTAGAAAATGATTATGGTTTGGCATATCAGGAAGACCAGGAAATAAAGAAAGAAGAAGCTAAACGTCAAAAAGAGAAAGCAATTAACGAAGCAAAACAAAAAGAATTTGAGAACCTTCAAATTCAAAAAGAAAAGGAAAACCGCACAAAAGCCAGAGAAATAATTGCTAAACTTTCCGAAGAAGAAAAATCAGCTCTTGAAAGCGAAGCTTTAGAACAACTCAAATCACCTTTTAAAGAAAGATATGAAAGAAATCATAATGATTCAATAGGGGCTCTCCAAATGCGTCTTACTAAAGAAAGCATAATAATGCAGCGCCACCCAGAAGACTTTAAATAAGTCCTTTGTCTTTTGTTATTTGTCTTAAAAGATTTGTCTAAAGTCTAAATTCCAAAGTTTTCTATCGTCAATTGCGAGCAGTCTTTAGACTGCGTGGCAATCCATAAAAGTTAGTCGTAACAAGTTTATTAAATAGTAGAATGTTTCTTATAGCTAAATCTTTCATAAGCTAAAACAATCCTCTTATCTCTCTTCCCTAATCTCTTATTTCTAAAAAGGCGTAAGCCTTAGCGGTGTTTTTGCTCCTGTTTTCACAGTCGCAAAACCTCTTTATTTTTATCGGCTCGGGGGTTCGTCCAGCTCCAAAGAATATGCCTAACTACACCGCACGAGGCTGCGCCGACGAGTGTCGGCTCAAGTTGCAGGGTGAAAGTCTGCAACTTGAGCATCGGGGCCATCCGATAATAGGCCCATTATCCGACGTCCCCTCTCCACTCGTCGTCTTGGGCTACGCCTTTACATAACAAAACGTTATGCAAACCTCGTGCTAGTGTTTTTGAGCCTTCGGCAACTGGCGACTTCCATTACAACCTCCTGTTGTAATTCCAACCGCCGCTGCCTGAAGCCCTCAAAAACTGTTTCAAAAGAAGGGTTTAACTATCGTAACTCTCTGCTTTTTCCAACTTCTTAATTCCTAATTGCTCATTACTAATTGGTAATTGCTTTGAACCCCCTCGCCTCTCCAGCTATCGTTACTTTCTCTTGTTTTAATCTTCATCAGCTAATAAACAAACTACTTAAATTTATGTGTATAAATATGCTCATACATATACTTATAAATATATGTATACATATACTTATAAACATACGTATAAATATAAGTATAAAAATAAGTATATGTATACAACAAAAAACAACTACTATAAAACCCTTTTTTAATGTCTTATGTCCTATGTCATTTGTCTTTTGTCCTAAAAACTAGGTCTAAAATCTTAAGTCTAAAGTCTTGTTTCTTCCGTCATTGCGAGCCGTAAGGCGTGGCAATCCATAAAAGTTAGTCGTAACAAGTTTATTCAATAGTAGTTTGTTTCTAACAGCTAAAAATCTCTCATAAGCTAAAACAATTCCCTTATCTCTCCTCTCTTTTCTCTTATCTCTAAAAATATAGGTCTATATTCCAAAGTCCTTAATTTTCCTGACTCTCTATGTTATACTTAATAAATCCTGAACCGCGAGAGAGGAAAAATGATCATATCCGTAACTTCATCGAACAAAACTAACAAATCTGAAAAACCTGCTAAAAGAACTACTCCCAGCTTATACAAAAAGAAAACTATAAGAGTCAGAGGCTTTGTAGACAGAATTTCAAACGGGATTGTAGTTGTTGTAATAAGAGATCCTGAAGATAATGAAAGTGTAAGAGAAATCTTTGTGCCAGTTAGCAAATTTCCAAAACGAGTACCCGAAGAAGGGGATTATGTCAGCGTAACAGTAAATATTAAATAAAAATAGGAGTTAATATGTCTAGAGAATACGATTATACAAACCTATTTGAAAAGGCTAACAAAGAAATCGATCAATTAGAAAACTCTGGAAACAAACAAGATCAGGAAATATACATAGAAGTAAAAATGGCTTTAGTAGAAATAAAACAGCTATGCGAAGCAGACAACACTATACCAATTTGGGAAGTAGTCCAAAAATATTATGACAATGCTTTAAAATATCTGATTGCATCGCAGGAAAAGAAACTAAAAGACGCTGAAAAATATTGTATAGTCCAGAAAGAAACTCCTGAAGAAACCGCTCATATTATGGAAAACGTAAAAAAGCAACTACAAGCAGAAACAGACCGCTTTAAAATACAGTATAATTATTTGTTTGACGCTCTCTATTTAAAACTAAACGATGATGATATACTAATACCAGTCTAAGTTATAGAAAACTTTGTCTTATATCATTTGTCTTATATCCTAAACAATAACACCTATCACACCCCACACCAACAAAACCTAAAAAAGATTGGTCTAAAATCTTAAGTCCAAAGTCTTTAATTTTCCTAACTCCTCTTAAAATAGCTGCTGTCAGCTTTTTGATGATTGAAGGTATCTTAAATTTATTCCCAACTTTTTAGGTTGGGAATAAAAGTTGGGAATAAAACTTATATATTTTATTTGTAAATAACTCTTAAAATGCTTTTATAATCAATAATTACAATAAAAACCAACTATAATGAAAACTAAGTATTATGTCATTTGTCTTTTGTCATAAAATATTCTTATTATTTATAATAATCATCATTATAAGCAAATTTAACCTATTTTTTTCATATCTTCATTTATTCCCAACTTTATGTTAAAATAAGTTGGGAATAAAAGTTGGGATTAAATTATGAATTTGAAAAATTTAGTATTGGATTTATGCAAAGAAACCAATGAGCAAGAATGGTTTGAGTTTAAAGAAAATTGGTTCCAGCCAGATAAATTAGGCGAATACGTTTCTGCTTTATCAAATGCGGCTGCTTTCCATCATAAAAAATATGCTTACTTTATTTGGGGTATCGAAGACAAAACTCATAAAGTTGTTGGAACTACATTTAATCAATATTGTGATTACAATAATGAACCATTTCAAAATTTTCTAGCAAGAAATCTAAATCCGAGCATAAATTTTTCTTTTGAAGAAATCCTTATAAATAAAAAACGAATTGTTGTATTGATTATTCCATCAGCAAAAGAAATTCCTACAGCTTTTAAGGAGAAAAGATTTATTAGAATTGGTTCAGCTAAATCGAATCTAAAAGATTACCCCAAAAGGGAAATCCAGCTTTTTAAAATTCTAAGTTCCAAAGATGATGACATCCAAAGCATACCTTCAAAATATCAAAATTTAACATTTACTAAATTATTTGGCTATTATGGCTCTAAAGGTATAGTTCTAAACAAAAATACATTTATAAAAAATCTAGGTTTAAAAACCGATGAAAACGAGTTTAATCTTCTTGCTCAATTACTGTCAGACAACTCTCATTTTCCTCTAAGAGTCTCTATTTTTGAGGGAAAAACCAAAGGCTCTAATCTCTTTTCTGTTCGTGAATTTGGCAACAACTGTTTACTTTATACTCTTGAAGATATACTAAGATATGGCGATGTTCTAAATCTTATTCAGGCAGATGAAAAAGATCGTATAGTTGAAAGAAAAGAAGTAGCCTTGTTTGACAGTAAAGCTTTTAGAGAAGCTGTTATAAACGCAATCTTACATAATAAATGGGTGGAAGGTAACGAACCAATGATTTCTGTCTTTTCTGACAGAATAGAAATTCTTTCTAGAGGAACTTTGCCACCTACTCAAACTATGGAAGGTTTTTTCCTTGGTCAATCTATACCAGTTAATGAAAAACTATCAGAAATATTCTTGCAACTGCATATTAGTGAAAAGTCTGGTCGTGGCGTTCCTAAGATAACAGAAATTTATGGGAAAGAAGCCTTTAAATTTTGGGAAAACTCTATCGTTGTTACTATACCTTTCAAAAAAATTAGAGAAGTCAAAAAAGAAACAGGCAAGAAACTAAATGCTCGTAGATTAAGAATTCTTTCTGAAATGCGTGATAATCCAAATATTACAACTGCAGAACTTGAATTAATTTTGAATATAAGCGAAACAGCAATAGAAAATAACATTAATTATTTACGTAAAAATGGCTATATAGAAAGAATTGGTGCGAAGAAAAACGGCTATTGGAAAGTTCTATTATAAATATTACTAAGGAGATTATTATTTATGGCTACAGCCTCAACAAACACAACCGAAAAACCAAAAGCTAAAGCAAAAACTCAACTTGAATTAAAAGGACTGTATTCGGAAACTTTTGCGAAAATTAATACAAAAATTGACAGCGAAAGTATTAATCAAGTAAAGCACGTAAGAGATAAGATTTTAGAAACTATTTTCCCGATTATTGAAAAAACACACAGAAAATCTCAATTAAAAATTATAGGAAATTATGAAAAATATCATGGATTAAATGTAGCATTACTTTCTGCGATGCTTGCCAAAAAAATGAATATGACTGATGCCCAAACTGCTGATATTGTTACAGGAGCATTGTTACATGATATAGGCAAAACACGTTTACCTCAAGAAGCACAGGATGGTATTGCAGCAAGCATACAATCCTCAAAGTTATATGAATTACATCCGGAACTCGGATACAAAATACTGAAAAACGAGCTAAAATTACCGGGACCTATTTGTGCTATTGCATTGGAACATCATGAAAAAAATGACGGAAGCGGTTATCCGTTAGGAATATC
>ERZ842401.3161-NODE-3161-length-20845-cov-14.228187_pt1 | contig 20845 bp, 16 predicted proteins | sample MGYA00521270_ERZ842401 | MGnify/ENA primary metagenome ERZ842401 (study PRJEB31892, sample SAMEA3878208) | bioreactor metagenome | biome: Moose rumen | place: Sweden | collected 2011-10 | study: EMG produced TPA metagenomics assembly of the PRJEB12797 data set...
GAAATGCTGGTAAAAACGTAGTGAGTTCACACCTCGGAATTGAAATCTTTCTAACATGCTACAAAGGTAGCAATTATTATACAGAATAATCGAGTATTAACAATTATTAGTGCGCTCTAAGCGCCTAACCCAATCGCATAATCTATCAAATACATATTATATCCAGCATTTTTATATGCTTCAAAAATATTACGCATAGCTTGATTATATCCATTATCCTCCATGTGAGCATAGTTATAAGGATATGTCATAATAAATAAATATGCTCTTGGCTGAACTTCATGACATCTTGCTACAATTTTTGAAAGATAACCATAATAAGATGCTGCATTTTCAGATTCATTACCAACATTTACATCATCAATAGTGCCAAGTCCATAATCTGCTTTACTTGGGCTTGTATCATTTGAAGACATGCTGATTATATAAGCATCACATAGTTTATCTTCTTCTCCTATAGCAGTATAATATCCATCTGTATCATCAAGCCATCTTTTGCACCAAATACCGGCATTACCAAAGTTAAAAGCTGTTGTGCCACATAAAGCGGCAAGCCTTTGAGGCCAAGAATTTACTAAAGCAACTCCTCAACTTTTATATAAAGTAATTCTACATCATTATCCAGCGCTTCAATTATTAAATCATCACTTGCTTTGGAATCGAGCATAATTATTGCATTTAACTCCACCCAAGATGCAGGAGCATATTGAATATTAGAGAAAAACATACTACCTGTATTAATAGGTGATTTTATTCCTATCCTGCCAAAGTCAAAGGTTTGAGGAGTAATAGTAAATGAAACAGCAGATGTGTCAAGGTTGCTTGCAGGGAAATATCTTGCTACCAATGTAACTTTGAATACCCTATTAGTTGCTGCATACGTATTCCCTTGTGCAAATTCTGGTATATGATAATGCACGCTTGTTCCTGATTTAAGATGCAGAATAGAATTACAACCAATAGTATTTGAGTAATATTGAGGTATATGATTTTTTGTCAACGAAAAACCATTCAGTACATATGTCTCATTACCATCCCAAGCATAAGACGTACCAATATTCTCAATAGTTCCATACTCACCTACGGTGTCACCACTAAGTCCGAATTTATCGACAAGCACAGACTCTCCACTATTGTTCGGCTTGATGGCTTCAAGAGAATAAAATTTGTCTTTCTGCTTTTCATCTTTTACTTTATAAAATGCAGACGGCATCCGTAAACCAAATGATGTTCCATCAGTACTTTCAACAAGAAGCGAAATCTTATCATAGTCCATATATGGGGTAGCATCTTCAATATAAATTACATTATTAGGAGCATCTATTTGTTTCCATATACCGAATGGCTCATTCTTTCTGTCTTGATAGTCAGCGGGCGCACCTTGTCTTATTGAAGTACATTCATAGGTTGCACTATCACTTACTCTTGTAAGAGTGTCTATTATCTGACCAGGGAATAAAGATATTGGTTCACTTGAATCACAATATACATTAGAGCCTTGAATATCTGTTACTGTGAAACGAATACCATTACCGATATAAGTATCAGTAAACACATCACCAACATTAATGCCAGTAGTACTTGTTAACAAGAAAATACACTGCGCTGGAACCAAAGGAATTACAGAATTAGTATCAATGTACTTCCTTATATAGATATTGACATCTTTTGTTTGGTTGACAACGAGATGCAAATCCTTTAAGCCGTTAGCCGTAGCAGGTAAGACAAACTCGACAAGAGCCTTTTCTTGAAACATTATATAACTACCATTCTTCAATGTGGTATATTCACTGTCAATTGCAATATCTCTCTTTCCTTCAGCATAATATTGGTCAAGCCTATCAACATAATTCAGTCTATTGTCTTGAAGTGCTTTATGATTAATGGATATTTCATTCCACAATTTAATCCTTTCAAACACATCATTATATAGTAGTTCGGAAATATCTGTAACTGAATTCCTGTTTCTATATATCTTAATAGCAGTACGAGGTCTGCGAATCTTTGCATATTTCCAAAAAGTATAGAACTGTAAAGCGACAGTTCTTGAAGCATAATGACCTGCATAATAATATGGAGTGAACTTCTTATCATCACCACCGATTCTCATACACTCATTGTGTATATTTACAAATTGTAGTGCAAGTTCTTCTGCAACTCTATTCTGTACATTAGCAATAGAATAGTTATGGTCAAAATAACTCCCAATGATAATATCATACCCATAAGATTTTAGAACAGAGTAAAGACGCCTAATGTTAATTTCCATATTATTCCCCTGTCCTTCTGTCTGCCAATAAGGATATTCTGCACTACCACCAAGGAAATCAAGACAAATACCACCATTATTAGGTTTGTCCGAAAATTTTGAACCGCAACTCATTACAGTATCATTTATTATATATGACAATTCTTGTATATAGTTGTTCCCATCAGTTCCAAGATTGACAAAGTTCCAATCATACAAAGCACTGAGGTATGGAATGAACGACTTGTTAGGTATTACACTATGACCTGCTGTATGTGAAGTGCCAATAGTAATAATATTCTCTACATTTGTCAAGTCAAGTTTTTCTATATTCTCATTGACACCTACTACATCGCAAACGTCCTCTACGGTAGTAAATTCACTATTATCTGTCTTTCTAAATGCAAACCTATAAAGTCCTTCTTCGGTTATATCAATATACCCTGCTTTGTTATCCGTCGTATAAGTAACTGCATTTTCAGTGTACTTAAACGTCATAAACAACAGATAACCAGGCTTTACATAAAGACGGATAGGGGCTTTATAGAAATAGCTGGCTTTAGTCCTGAGTCTGGTGTTTACTGTGCCATTTGCACCAGACGTTGATATATTACCAATAGCAAGTTCATCAGCCTTATAAAGATTGTAGGAATTATTACCAGTTTTTATATAGTCTTTATCCTCATTCAGAAGAACATAAGAACTACCATCACTTAAGAACCTATAATATTTCTTAGTATTCAGAGTGCTGAATCTTGTAAGAGGATTTCCGTTTATGTCCTTAACTGAAAAGTCTTTCGTTAAACCATCTATTCGTATAGCACTTAATGGTACAAAATAAGTATTGCAGCCACCTTCTGTACCCAGTCTTAAATTAAGTATCTGCCCTGTATCACCTGTTACATTCGGTGTAGCTGTACCTTCGCCTATACGACCTGACGGAATGTCTGTAGTTCTTTCAAGAAAGCATTCACTTGTTATAATATTAGCCCATCTATCTTTTCTAAGCCATGTGCTAAAATCTAAAGAACCCCCAGTAAACTTATAAATTGAAGTTGTACTAGAACTAGCTCTGAACACTAAAATAGTACCAAAAATTCTCCTATTCTCAGGAATAACGGCAGGTGCATAATTATCTCCATTACTATCATTTATCTGGTAATAACCAGATTGAAGTGGATAATCTGCTGTAACGTTGATAACACCAATATTTGCTACAGATTTACTTGATGCAGCATTCTTGCCTTCCTTGTTTGCAATATCATCAATTTGCATAGATAGCAAGTGCATTTCCTTAGAACTAACAGGAAAATTCAGTGTTACATTGTTATAACTAAAATAATCAGTAAGTTCCATAACTGCTTTTGAATTAAATCTAATTTCATAGCCGTTATAAATCTTAATCGGATTATTTACAATAGAATCGAAGGCTTCTTGCTGTGTATCAAATCTCTCAACCAGAATTTCATGATTAGCAGCATCAAAAATCGTATTTACATATTTCTGCGTAGATTGTACATAGGCACCAATATTACCTCTTATTGGATTAGTAACATCAGTATCTCCATCTTTTATGATTGACCTAATATACTTATTAAAAAGAGCATTGTCTGAAAGACTATGAGAATCTGCTAGCTTAACTACTCCCCCACTCTTAACCATATTATCACTTCCAGCAGTAGGCTCATCATCAGCTCCGTCAAGTATAGCACCCACAGTAGGAACTTTAGCCCTCTGTTCAGCAGTAGGGTTAACAAAGTCATCACCAGTAGCAATACCAATACTACCTCCATCAATACTTATCTCAGCAAGCTCTTCTACAGTCTGCAGTCGGGTGTCGAGACCACTCTCAGCGTTTTTGGCGCGAGTAACCTCATCAGAAATAGCCTCAGTAGTTTCAACGTTGACTTGACTCTGAGGTTTGTTTAAAGCATCATCAAATATATGCTGTGTCCTTGTAACAGGTTTTCTGTTACCATTTTCATCAATAGCTGCATTGGCTATCTCACCAGGAATATATGTAATTTTTGTCATATCTTTAATTGTTTAATGTTAATTAGCATTTAACACAATCGTAATCAATCCATTGATTGTAATACTTGCTGGTATTGTGATAGTTCTACTTCCATCCTGTGATGCCGCAGAATACACACAACTTGAACCTTTTGCAACATTATTGATTTTTACTGCATTATCGTTTAGAGTACTCGGTAGAGAATATCCACTATTGGGTGTTATTGTGATGACTTTATCAATAACATTAGGTTGGGCTTTGTCTCTCATAACACATTGGTATGAAGAATCAAATCCAGATCCTAACTCCATAGTAGCTCTTTTAATATCTGTTGCAATTCCATACGCAATGACATCGTTAAACACGTCCACCCATCCATTATATCCAGTGTGTATAATTTCACCACCATTAGCATAAAGAGCAGCTTGTGGTTGCCCGACATTGATTGCACTAAGACACAAAAACCTAAATCCATCAATTATGTCAGTTGCCATTGGCCTTCTATTGAAGGAACCCCTTCTTGGCACCCCCGCCAAACATCCATCAGCCTCAATCCATTTTGTAACTTCGTTACTTGCATTAATAGCTTGAACAAAAATTGGTTTCTTGATTGTCGTGTCAAAAAAGTTTGCACCTTGGTGATATGCAGTTGTAGGTCTTGATGCAGTAACACCAAAAGGTATATCTTTCTTCTCCACAGCATCATTGTAACTTCCAGAAGTTCTTCTCCATAAAGCATATCCCCTAAGATTATCACCAACTACAAATAAAGTTTCTACTGGTGTATTCCACGCAACATCATCAAACAGGTCAACAAAATCTTTTGCCAAAATATTATCTGGTTCGATTGCTTGTGGTTGACCCATTATATTTATATATTGGAAAATGTATGTTGAAGAACTATGCTGCAAAATTATAATATCCCCTCTGCCTATCCTTAAATTATCATCATAGCTCTTACCTCCTACACAAGTAGATTTATACGCATAAAGACATAAATTACGTGACATAAATGTCTTGAAAATAGGAATTTTTGGCAAAGCGTTAAATGTATTCGTATAATATGCACCACTAACATCATATACAGAAGCATTTGTTTTTGCTTGTTCACCATTTGCATTAAGATAACCAATAACAACACGATTTCCTATCGAAACACATCCATTCACATCAGGAAACCTTTTATTATTTTCATCAAGTGAATGTCCTTCATTATCTTCTTTGCAAGCTATATTACCAAAAGTGTTGAATGTGTTTATTTGCACATATCTTGGTGAATCTACTGCGAAACAAATCGGATATAAGTTATCTACGTTTAGCACATTTTCTTCTACATAACATACATTGTTTCTGTTAAAAGATACATTATCTACATTAATTATAGAATGGTGGCCAGCGCCTCCGTTATTAAAAGCAACACAAACAGGTGTTTTATAACTCGAAGATGTTGGTACATTCGAATATTCACCGTCAAAATGGTTATCTTCGATAGTAATGCCCGTGGTTTGCATTGCTCTACCATATAGTATTATATGAGTAAGTGTCCTATATGTCTGTTCTGTTTCTGTAAATAGGTCATCCATTAACCCTTCTTTACACAAATATTTAATATTATTATTTCGGATAACTATTTGTGGGATACAATGAACAACGGAAATACATATACCACTTTTAAGTTTTCTGACATTTTTATTTAATTGTACTATGAAGTCTGTGTTATAATATGTACAATCTGCTATATTATCCTCAATAACAGCCTTTGTTACAAAATCTTCTTCATAGATATTGTTTTTAGTTTCGCCGTCAGTATATTCTTGTATGCTTGAACCCAATAAACTCAAAACCAACGTAATACCTTTAAATGTGTTGTTGCTTACTTTCAAGCCAAAAGAACTACAAATAAGCATTGTTGAGTTCTCACACTCTACTATATTGTTAGTACAGCATACCGTTTCATTAGAATTTCTTCCATATTCCGAAGCATCAAACACGCTACTAGAATTAGAGTTCCTAACAACATTGTCATTAATATAGACATTGTTTCCAAATAGATTAAACACTGATACATTCACGGTAAAGTTATCAACTTCGTTGTGTTCCACAATGATATTGTTGCCAAAAATGGTAAAAGGAGAATTTCCTACTGATGTAATGTCGTGAACATAATTGTTGATTATAGATGTGTTTACATCCCGTCTGTCTTTATCAGTATAATCAACATAAATCTGCTCGCCACCATAACAGTCGTCTATTTCACAATTCTTGATGACAACATTGTTTACATCTACACAAAGCACTAATGATACAACATCACCTCTTCTTGTTACTTCCTGGTCTTTTCCTCCACTATGTTTCAAAAAATGACACTTGTTAAAATATACATTATCGAATAGCACATTCTTCATATTCTTGAAACTGAATAGAGCAAAGTTAACAAGGTTAGTCTGTGTTAATTCAGTTGTATCTCCAATCACTTGCAAATCTTTTACTTTTGCACTACCTAGTTCTTCCCCAGCCTTGTTGAATACAAATAGATGGTCTATGCCAGTAGAGCCTGCTACTCTTGGCTGTGCAAGCAAAACTGTACTTTTATTTCCACTACCACTGATAACACAGTCATGAGTTACACTAACAGAATGGAAAGTATAAGTTCCAATACCAAAATGGATTTCTCTACATCCAATATTCGCTATACTCTGTATGGCATTAGTACATACATTTGTTCCAGTTTTGTCAATTCTAAACCAATCAACTTCAAAAATATCGTTATTGCAAGAACCTGAGAGTATAACATCCAGACAATTATGTATTCCTTCAATATATGTATTATTTAAAACAAGATTTCCATTACTCAAACTACCTCCATCAAACTCAAGGATGCAGTTCTCCGGTACAGTTACAACATTGATGCTATATCCGTTTTTATGTAGGCCACCTGTAATACTTGCAATCAAGAACAGAGTACCCTTTGCAGGCTTGATTTCCCTTGCAGAAAGACCATTCCATTCAGCATCAATGAATACAAGTGTGTCATCTATAAGTGTGTACTTACTTCCATCTGCTATAAAAGGAATATAATAATATGTAACCTCTGCAACAGTATGAGTATCCGCATTGCTGAAATCTATGTCAGATGCCCCTCCACCAAGGTCAAAGTCATATTTGATTACATATTTGGTATCAGGAATGATAACCTGATCTGCAAAAGGTATATAACCTTTTAGAATATATGTATTATAGGTTGAATGGTATTCATTCCTATGACCGCTTACAACTACGTTAACTTTTGGATTATTCATATCTTCATCTCCTTATCCGTTAATATCAATATTATATGTACCTGCGATATACACATTCTCGGAAGTGAACACCCTGTAGATATTACCGTCAACTGCAATCGTACTCTCTGTAAACTGAATCTCCACAGAATTCATATCGGCACGGAGAAATCCTCCTGCAAGACTCTCTCCAACTACTATGATTATATGGTCTCCCTCCCTGACTTCAATGTCATAGGCCCCACGCATACCATTGGTAATAGGAATAACATGTTCTACGTCCATAATGTCAGAGTAAGCTGCACCAGCACCAAGCCAGAATGAGTTGTAGTGGGTCACTATGTGCTGGCGGGTGTACTCTATGCCCATCACCTTGGCCACCACCTTCACAACCGTTGTCTCGTGGATCTCGGTGTCATACTCGAAGAAGTCCACGCTGTCAGCCTCGGTGAGCAGGGTTCCGTTCAGATAGAAGGCAATGTGCTCGAAGATGCCGCTTGCCCTGGCGGAGGTGGCGGTGATGTGCACATTGCACCCATCCTCGCCTATGTAGTACTCTGGGGTGACAAGCAGAGATATGCCCTGAAAGACCTCTCCCGTGATGTCCTCCAGCACTGACCATACCTTTGAGAATGCGGCAGTCAGCGTCTTCTGGCTGACTGAGATGTGGGGATCGTCGCCGAACTCATTGCTTACGGATACCCCGTGGGCGTTGAAGGAATCAATCTGGTTCTGGAGGTCATCGTCCTTCCTGCGGAGGTGGACGAGCAGGGGATCGATCACCTTGGGCACTACGTCGTCGGACAGTTTTTCAGGCGTGACGGCCTCGTCGGCGATGTTCCTTGTGAGGACGGAATTGTCGGCCAAGGTGCGGGAATCGATGGCAGTATCGGCGATGTGCTCGTTGCGGATGGCCTTCTTGATGATGTGATACCAGTCGATGACACGGTCGGCGATCTTGCGGGAGGTGATGGACTTGTCGGGCACCTCGGGCGTGCCGACGCGCATCTTCGTCTTGCGGTATTTCTTCAGTTCGTGGTCGTATACCCAGATGTAGGCGTAGTGGTCCACCTTGTAGGCGTGCATGGCAATGTCGGTGGCCGTCTCAGCCTTCTCCGCCAGGCGCTCATAGTCCTGGGTCTTCTCGCTGAGCAGGTTCTCCAGACGATTGACCTTGCGTTCAAGTTCTTCTGTGGTTGCCATATATTTCGTTCTTTAGATGTTTCTGAATTTCTCGGCGGTATCCGGCTCCTTCTTCCCTTCGAAGAAGATGCTGGCCGCACGGTAGATTACCATCCGCTCCGCCTCGTCCTTCATGGCGCAGGTGACCGTATCGTTCCCCACCATCGCCTTGGGGATGTAGTTAAGTGCCTGGAGGGTGTGGTCGTAGTCGCTGGATTCCTTCGCCGCAGTCCAGTAGCGCAGGATCAGGTTGCCGTCGGCGTCGTAGTCGAGCATCGCGCGCGGCTTCTCCGGCGTGCCGCGTCCCCAGCGTGAGGACTGGCGCAGGGCCTCATCGCTGTCAGGCTCCGTCAGGGTAGTGACGGGACGCGACCAATGGGCGAGGCGAAGGCTGACGAAGCGCAGGAAGTCATCGGCCATCAGGATATAGCCGCTGCCGTCCTGGTTGGTGACGCGCCGACTGGCATCGCCACCGATATATGTCAGCATAGACTGCGGCTTCAGGAGGGAGAGCGGTGCCTCCTCCAGGAGCGACTGGACGGAATGGAAGACGGCCTGCCACAGTTCAGCGTCGGTGTCGGCGGTGAAACTGTCCCTGGCACCGGGCACGATGTCGTCGATGGCGGTGCGGATCCTGGCGATGATGTCTGTCTTCTGGATGTTCATTTCTCCGCGTTCCTGTATTTTATGCTGAAGCCGTGCTCACTGGCCGCACGGGCAAGGGCCGTCGGGTTCCTGACGTCGTTCTTCTTCAGGCCGAACTCGCGGACGATGGCCTCGCGGGCTACGGTGAAGTTGTCGTATTCGCGGACGTTGGGCTTGGGAGCCTCCTGACTGGGCTTGGACTCGCCCTTTGCAGCCGGTCTGCTGCTGGCAGTCGGCTGTGGTGCGGGCTCCGGCTCCCTTGTTGTCTCCACGATGATGCCACGGCGCGACAGTGACGTACGGCGTATGGCCTTGGCCACGAGCGGGTCGCTCGTGCAGAACACCGACACGCCGTTCTCGTTGCGGTCGCCGAACTCCACGAGCCGGTTGCGTCCGCCGCACTGGACGGCCATCACGATCTTTCTCTCAGATGCAAAAGTATAGTCCATAGGAATAGGTGATTTGCTAGAAAGGTTCCCACGCCTCCCGGCGGAGGAACCTGGGCTGTTCATTAAAAAACTTCTTAATATGAATTATCGATGTATCATGCCCCCAGTTCGTCGGTTACGCCCAGCGACGGGTCAAAGTCCGGGCGAAACACGCGTGCGTGGGCCATTGGGAAGTAGAGCGTCCAGCAGGAGAACTCCTCCATCACCACGGCGTTGGAGTTGCGGATGAAGAGTTTCTTCAGGTCGTACTCCTGGCGGTTCCAGTCGCCGAACACCCACTTCTCGAGGTAGCGCGGGTCGAGCATGAAGGCACAGCCGGACATTCCCATATAGTTGAACGCGTCGTGGCGGTAGATGAGGATCTTGGTGCCCATCGAACTGAACGACTCGAAGTCGAGTCCCCAGTTCTGGTAGTTGCTCTCGGTCTGGGTGATGATGCGGCGCTTCGACTTCAGGTTCGACAGGGCCTTGTAGATCAGGTTATCGACGAAGAGCATCTTCGTGCGCGACCCGTTGCCTGCATCCTGGATGGCCTGGCGTACGAAATCGTGCAGTTCATCCTCGGTGATGACGTACTCGTAGACGGTCTTCTGGATGGTCTCCTGGCTCGTCTCGTCCTCAGGGTCGTAGTCCGGGTTTTCCACCTCCACGGTCACCACGTGCTCCTTGCCGTCGCTGCCGATGACCATCTTCGGCATCCAGTGTCCCAGTTGGATATCCTTGCCAGCCAGCCAGTAGATGCCGCCTGTGGTGTAGACGTTGCCGTTCTTGCCGTAGCGGGTGACGGAGCGGATGCCGAACAGTCCGCTGCGCTCCATACCGTCGCGCATATCGTCCATCGCGATGCGCTCCTGTTTGGAGAAGTCCCAGTCGAGGGCCTTGGCGCTCATGCGCTCGATGATCGACTCCTCGGCCTGCATGATGAAGCGCTGGCAGTACTGGTCTGACGGGTCGGGCAGTTCGTAGTAACTGGCCGTCTCCACGTCCTTCTCACCGGCCGCACGTCCAAGTCGGAGCATCGTGGCCCCCTTGGGGATGGCGGGCAGGTCCCAGCGGTTGCCCTTGCCCGCGTTGACCGGGCCGTTGACGGCGATGACCATCGGGTAGTTCTGGGCGTCCTGTGCCACGACGCGCACCATCAGGGGCTTCAGCGTCTCGCGGGTGCCGTCCTCCTTGTATCCCATGATCTCGGGGAAGATGATGGTGTCCTGGAAGTCGAATACGGTGTTGTTCTCGGGCTTCACCGAGTGGCTCACGCCGTCGCTGGTGGCCGTGATGGCCTCGGAGAGCGTGGTCTTGATGGGGCGCTGGCCGATTTCGTAGTACTTCACGAGGATCGACTTCGACTTCTGCGTCTTCGACGCGGCACGCAGGATCTGGTCGATGGGGCACGATTCCAGTTTCATCTCCACGATGTGCTTGTTGATCTGCGTCACGTAGAAGTCGTAGTCGTGCTTCTCCCCCTCCATGATGGCCTGTGCCTCCGTGAGGGTCTTGTCGCCCGCCACGCCCGTACCTGGGCCGTCAAGGTTGCCGACGGGATTCTGGATGGCAGGGTCGTCGGCCATCGCATAGCCGGTGCCGCCGCCAAGGATGATGGCCACTGCGGCCACCATGAAACCTAACCATTTTGTGAATTTTCTCATTTCTCTTCTCTTTTTTAAGTTATTAATAAGGTGATCAGTATCTCTTCATCCTGTCGAGCCGGTCGAGGTAGGAGTCCTTCTTAGGGGGCTGTGCCGTCGGGCCGCCCCCGCCGTCGATGTCGGCTGGCATGTCGTCGCGCTTCTTCTGGTCGTGGCGGAACATGTCGATCTTCTCGTTGCGTCCCCGCTTGTAGCCCCTGTCCTCGGCGTCGGCCATACGGACGTCGTAGTCCTTGATCCTGAACAGCCGGAGGAAGTCGTCCTTCGTCAGTTCGTAGTTGAGCGCGCGCTTCAGCAGTCCGTTCTCCTTGTTGTAGATCCAGTCGATCAGGTCGGCCACCTGCTCGGGCTTGTAGCCCATCTCGGCCACGGCGGCGTCCAGTTCGGCGTCCTCCGCGTCGATCATGGCCTGCTCCCGCTCCGAGAACTCCCGTTCGGCTGCCGCGGCGTCCTGGCGCTCCTGCCTGCGTCGTGCCAGTTTCTCCTTGGCCGTGTCCTTATCCTCGATGTAGTCGAGCAGGAAGTCGATGTTGTTGTCGATCAGGTACTCCTCCAGCGAGAAGGGCGTGCCGTCGGCGTTCTTGCCGCTCAGGATGCCCGCCATCATCTCCGGGGCGATGTCGCTGCCGTTCACGGTCTCGTTGAACCGCCTCAGGCGCTCGGAGTCCTGGTCGTAGGCGTCGAGGTCGCCGAGGATGGCGGCACCCAGCGCCTCGTCATCGTCGACGTTCAGTTCCGGGTTACGGCTCCTGTACCGCTCGTTAAGCCGCTCGCGGCTTGTGGGTTGCTGAGCATTCGTTTCGTTGTCTTTTGCCATAATTTTACTTTAGATTTATTAATTTGTCCAAAATTACGGAGAAAATAACAGATAGGAGTCATAAAAAGTCAACTTTAATTGTTATTTTTGCAAAGTGTAGTTGTTATGAAGCATAAAGGGTCGATATCTCAGACATATCTGAGGCGTGACAGGGAGGTGCTCCCGGAACTGTACCGCCGTGCAAAGCGCGTCGCCGAATACCCGACGTCGAACGACAGCCTCTTCCGCATTATGGCCGACCTGCCCGTCGACAGGTACTACATCGCCGACGATGCCGCCTACGAGTATGTCCGCAAGCGCCACCTCCACGGATTCCGCAAGAAATACCGCACGCCGCAGAAGCAGCGGCTGCTGGAGTCGCTCTATGAGGAAGTGACGCGTATGATGGGGGAGGAGAGGTACAGGGGACTGTCGCTGAAGACCGCGACGGTCATCGCCCTGATGCGCCCGGCCCCGTGTGTCGGGCTGTCTCCGGCGGGGATAGACAAGATATTCAGCCATAGCAGAGCGAAGGGTCATGAGAAGGTTTAGTTTCACCATAGTGATGTGTGCCGTCCTGGCAGCCGCCGTACCGTTTACCGGCAGCCTGGCCGTATCAGCATCGTCGCCAGCCTACACCCACTGGGCCTATATGCTGGGGCACGCGGGCTGGCTGCACTACGCCATAAACGCGTGGGCGCTGCTCGTAGTGCACAACCTGCTGCGCTGGTACAGGGTGCTGGCAGCCTACCTGATGGCCGTCGCCGAGTCGTACGTGATGCTGCCCGACGAGCCGATGGTGGGACTGTCGGTGTTCACCTGCTTCTTCATCGGCTTCTCGGCCCCCTGGCTCTGGCGGCTAGACCGCCTGGCCGTGCTGCAGACGGCAGCGCTGCTGATCCTGACCTGCATCATGCCCGGATTCGCGGGCATCCCCCACGTGGCCTCCTTCGCCTCCGGCGTGGCGTTCTGCTTCTGCGAGGGCTGGGTCAGGGGAATGAAGGACTACCTTAAATGACTATGGCCAGCAAAGCGACGATACGGAAACAGGCCGACATGCCAGGGGAACTGCTGGAGGAGGTGCGGCTGAGGAGCCTACAGAGGATGCGGCTGCTCTTCACGCGCTACAACCCCATAACGGGCAGGAATGCGCCGGGAAAGCGCGTCAGAGTGGTGATATCCGACTGGCTGGGCGGCCAGGAACTGTGGGTGCCGCTGGAAATGATGCGGAGCCGCTTCTTCAGAGTGCTCGTCAACTGCGGGTCGATAGCGGCCTACCTGCAGAGATACAAGCCCGACGCCAGCCCCGCCAGGGCGCGGAAGGCAGTCACAAGGCGGCTTATCCGGCTGCGCTGCAAGCACGACTTCTACTTCTTCGCGGGTGCATACGCGCGTATTAAGAATAAGGAGGGAGGCGAGGACATTCCTTTCTACCTCCGCCCTGCCCAGTTGAAACTTTGCAGGGCGTTCGAGAGACTGAGGCTGGAGGGTAGGCCCATCTTCGTGATCCTGCTGAAGTGCCGCCAGTGGGGAGGCTCCACGCTGACCGACATCTACATGGCCTGGATCATGCTCTTCTGGAAGACGCACTGGAACTGCAACATCGTGGGCCACCAGAGCACCTCGTCGACCAACGTGTTCAATATGTACGAGCGGCTTGTCAACGCCCTGCCGCTCTGGCTCTTCTTCCGCACGGGCGAGCAGTACCCCGACAATATCCGCAAGATCAAAAACGACGCGAAGAACCCCAACATCAAGTACCTCGTGCCCCGCAGTTGCCAGATACAGACGGGATCGGCACTGAACCCGGAGTCGGCCCGCTCGTCGGACGTGGCGATGGCGCATATCACCGAGGAGGCCTTCTTCCCGGACACCGAGAAGTGGACGCCCGCCCAGGTGGTGAAGTCGGTGGTGTCGCCCATCAGGCACGACCCCTACAACTTCATAGTGCGAGAGTCGACGCCCAACGGCATGGAGAACGAGTTCCACGACGAATGGGTGCGCGCCAACTCCACCGACAAGGAGGGCAGGCCGCTGTCATCCTACGTGCCGGTGTTCGTGGCCTGGTTCGAGATCGAGGACTATGTCAGGCCGTTCGTCAGCGAGGACGAGCGGAGCGACTTCGCCATCTGGCTGTGGCGACACCGCAACGACGCCACGGGCAACGGCCCCTACTTCTGGCACCTGTACGAGATCGGCGCCAGCCTGGAGGGCATCAACTGGTACATAGAGAAACTGAAGGACTATGCCACCATCGAGGACATGCAGCAGGAGTACCCGTCGGATGCCGTCGAGGCATTCAAGTACTCCGGCAAGGCCGTCTTCGACATCTATAAGGTGGAGCAACTGCGTGCCGACTGCCAGGATCCAGTGTTCACGGGCGACATCGAGGGCGACTCGTTCGACCCCTCCGCTGAGGCGCTGGCTGTCGACGGCGTCAGGAACGGGCGGTATGAGAAGTACGCCTGCATGCAGAACCTGCGGCTTGTGGAGCAGCCGGGCGGCTTCCTCAGGATATGGGACCTGCCCGACTACTCGGAGACCGTCAGGCACCGCTACCTGGTGAGCGTCGACATCGGAGGCTCGCACCGCACCTCGGACTGGAGCGACATCGTCGTGTTCGACCGCTACGACGTGATGTACGGCGGCGTGCCCGCCGTGGTGGCCGAGTGGCACGGGCACTGCGACCCCGACCAACTGGCGATGAAGTGCGCCCAGATAGCCCACTTCTATCAGGACGCCTTCCTCGTGGTGGAGAACAACACGGCCTACTCGCGGATGAACGACACCGACGGCGACGTGTCCGAACTGTTCTTCCCGATCCTCGTGCCGCTCTATGACAACCTCTACAACTCCAGCCACTCCAGGCTGCTGAAGCACCGCCAGAAGGAATTGCGCTGGGGCTTCAACACGAACAAGTCTACGAAGGTGGCCATCGTCAAGCACCTGGCGGCCGTCATCCGTGACCGCAAGTACCTGGAGCGCGAGGAGGCCACGCTCGGGGAGTATGTCTACTTCATGCAGTACCCGAAGGGATCCTCCGTGCAGTACGGCAATGCCCCCGGCCACCACGACGACCGCGTGATGGCCAGGGCCATCGGCCTCTACGTGGAGAAGGAGATGGACGCGCCGGAGATCGTCGTTCCGAAGTCGCCCGAGGAGATCGCCAGGGAGAAGATGGCGAGGAAGAAGCCCGTCGCACCCGAACTGGTGGGCGTGGTTTAGGACTGTTACACATTATTTATATATATAAGTGCGATGAAGAGTAGTATCAAGTATCTGTTCATGGATCCCCTGTTCAGGGTCTATGAGTTCGTGGCCGCCCGTACCGAGAGGATGAAGGCGGCGAGGATGTGGCACGACGGCGTGCGCCAGTGTGAGAGGATGTACGCGGAACTGGGAGGGCCGAGGGTCTACCTGTTCTTCGACTCGAACCATCTGGTATGGTCGCCGATGACCTACGAGCCTAACAGGCAGTTCAAGCCGTCGCTCAGGCAGTTGCGGTGGATGGGCAAGATGCACGGTGCGGCGAAGGTGAGGAACGTGGAGGACATGAAGCGCCTCAGTTACTATTACACCCCGTCAAGGCACGGCGCACCCGGCTGCGTGGAGGACAACCGGGTGCGCGCGTCGAAACTCAGGCTGTGGACGGCCTACTATATGACCAGCCTGTCGGAGCCTATGAGGAAGTGCCGGGAGTACCGGCGAGGACTGGCTGAGCGTCATCCTGCGAGGGGTTGAGCCGTACCGACCCGTTGTCGCGGTTCTGCGTGCCGGGGGCCTGTCCCGTCGGCTCCATCCCGGCGGCGGCCTGCTGCTGGGCCAGCATCATCTTCTGCTGGCGGTGCTCCAGAACCATCCGCTTCAGGCGGGCCGTGTCGCCAAAGTCAGCAGCGTCGAGCATCTGGTCTGACGATATCTCGTCTGACTTCCAGAACTGGTAGGAAATCTCTTGCAACTGCTCCCGGATGACTGCAGAGTTGGCGTCGAGTGTCATGACCACGTCGCAGTCGATGTCCCCCATGGTTTCGGGATCCCAGTAGCGCCACACGTCTTCGCCGGTGATCTGCACGGAGCGGCGCGAGGTGTAGAACGCCTGGATGGTCCATAGTTGCTTTTTGGCCAGCCTGAGTGAGAAGTTGTTGAACGACGCCACATAGTCGGTGACGCCCACGGCACTCGACTGCTGTTCTGCGGCATAGCGTTTGTAACTGGTGCCTGATGCAGGGGATGCGCCCTGCAGGGCAGGCTGTACGTTGCTCTGCGTCTGCACCAGTTCGCGGTCGCGCTGCATGATCATTTCCAGTCCGGCTGGCAGGCTCTTGTTCTGTATCTGCTGTGGAACATTACCGCCGTTCTTCGAGGTATAGAGGATATAACCGTCAACCTTGACGTATTGATCCATTATATCGTCCACGTCCATTTCTTCAGTCAGTGTCTCTGAGTCGATGGCCAGCACGCCCTTAGACGAGTTCATGATGATGAAGTCGATCAGGACATTGTCGTGGTTGTATTGCCGCTGCTTGTCGATGATTCGGTCTTCAAACGAACGGATCTCGCCATCCATACCGTAGGCCAGGAACACGTAGGGATGATAGTAGAACGAAAATCCGTCACGCACGACCCTGTATGGACTGATACACTCCTTCAGAAGGTAGCCGTTAGGGGACAGAAGGCGGTAATACCACACATCTTCGATGCGCTGCTCATACTCTATCAACTCCAACCGCTCCTCAGGCACGTAGTAGGTCGGGCGGCCAGCGGCATCCAACAGGGGATCGCCGTTCTCGTCGCGGCGGATATTGTCCAGCCTACGTCGGCTGTTTTCCGCGTCGATGGCGGCCTTGTCGGCCAGCGGGCGGAATCCAGCAGTGGCATTCAGGCGGTCGTGGCACCAAAGGGCACGGTCGTACTCCTTGCGCCATATCTCGATTACGCGGTACTTGCCTACGACCGACGGGTGTAGGAAATCGTTGATACGGTCCGTCTGGTTCGTGCCAGTGTCGTTGTAGCCCTGCTGTAAATCTGTCGCCTGGGCGTATGTATATATATCGAATAGTTTCTTCTCGTCCTTATCGCTTCTGGCGCACACCTGGAGCAGTCGCGGCCACGACAGGTCGATGGCCTCGGCAATGAACTCCACATCCTCCAGGTCTCTCCGGCGGAATGGAGGGACTGCAATGTCAAAGGGGCTGATCCTCTCAATATACACATCCTTGCGGCCGTTGCGCATGGCCCACTTCACCTTGCCGATGGTTAGTCCCTTGCAGATATGCTGCTCGAAGAACTCCGCCATCAGTTCCGGCTTCTCGTTATTGTTGTCGTTCTGACGAAGAAGTTCCGACAGTACCAGCGCAAAGTCCGATTCGTTGGAGTCCACGCTTTTTACCTTCGGCGCCATATACTGATTACGCACGAGTCCCTTCAGCGTCACCATCTTGTCAGTGATGATGTCGGAGGAAAGGGGAGCCATGCCTTTCATCTCCATATAGTCGTGGATACTCATCGTCCGGCCGTTGGCCACGATTTCGTCGTTCAACTGGCGCCCCATATAGTAGTCGTTGTTGCGGATGAACTTCTTGTGGAGGTCGTACATCTTGTTATAGTAATGTACGGCCTCTTGAAGCATTTCCGTATATTCGCGAGCGTGGGAAAACTTGGTGTGGTCGTAACCCTGCGAGGTGTATACGCCCTGCTCGCGCTGCCGTGTCGCGTCGTTGTATATCTCACTGCTCATATCACTTCCTGTTTAGGCCGGGCATCGTGCCGCGGCTGTTACTGTTGCCTGATACACCGGGCATAGTGCCGCGACTGCCAGCCTTGCCCTTGTTCCCGTTCCATCTTGTTTCAACCTTCTTGGTCTTACCCCGTTCGTCCGTCGTGGTTACGACGGAACCTTGCGACTGTCTTTCCTCACGGGCACTGGATGTATTTGCATTCAGTTGAGCGATGGCTATCCTTGCTGCGCCCAGACTCAGCAGCCCTTGTCGGTATGCCTCCATTGCAGCCTGAGTACGTTCCTTCAAGGTCATTTGGCGGTCCCGATAGTTCTCATTCAGCCACATCTGGGCCTCCATACGATTCTCGCGCTTTTCCGCCTGATCCAGTTTGCGTTGCTCGTTCTTCAGTTTCTCCTGATTGTATCGATCAGCCTTTTCTTTCGACATCAACCCAAAGAAACTCTTTCTGTAGGCGTCTCTTTGTGCGCGAGTGCCCTCCCTCAGTTTCCTCTGACGTTCAGTGTATTCGACAGGACTTTCCTTTGAACCTATATTCATTCCACCAAAGCCGGCCACGCCGACAAAGTTGCCAAGTTCGGTAATAAACTGGCCAATGCGATCCATCCTGTCCTTGCGCTCGTTTTTTTTTTTCTATCGGCTTCGTTCTCTTCCTTTGTCTTTCCGATGTCAGTTCCTGGTCCGCCGATGCCCATCCAGTCGGATATCCTGAATTCCTTTCCGTTGTCGTAAGCCCAGCGCTGCTGGTCGGCTATCAGATCCTGAAGTGAATGTCCGCCAGCATCCCAGGCTTGCGTTGGAGTTGTGCTGTTCCAATCTAAAAGGTATGTGTTTGCGGGCTTTGTCGCCACGTCAGCCTGTTCTGTCGGGGTCTGGGTGCCGGTCACGTCACTTTTCTTGCGCGTCGGCACGAGTTCGCCCGTGGCCTCGTCCATCTCGTAGGTCTGTTGCGGAGCCGTAAACGACTGCTGGGGTGCAGACAAAACACCGACGCCGGGTCCTGGCACGATGTTCCCGTTAGCATCTTCTGTGTAAGTGTATTCACTTGCGTCTCCAGTTTGCGCGAAAGGCTTCTTTGCAGGATCCTGGTCTTTGCCCTTTTCTGCAGGATTCATCTTGCTCATAGTCTTTGTTTTTTATAGTTACCAAGGCAGGTTCTTAGCAGCATCAGCCATTCCTCCTGCTGCGTCCTGTATCTGCTTTGCCTTTGCTTGGGCCTGCTGGAGTTTTGATGTAGCCAGATAGTTTGTGAACGCATCGATCTGCTGGTCGGCATTGTTCCAAACATCCTCTTTCTTCTGGGCACCCGCGACGGCCTGTTGCTGCATCATATTCCCTACTGCTGCTGCCGTTGCCTGTTTCTGCAAGGCGGTACTTTCGTCAGTACCGCCGGAGACGATACTTGTGTCTTTTGCACGCTGGGCCTGCTCGTCGAGTAGTTCCTGCGCCTGGGTAACGGCTGCCTGGCTCTCAGCGGACTGGGTAGGATCCTGATAGTACAGGTTATCTCGATGCGCCTTGATGTCGTCAAGCCGCTGGTTGTACAGTTGCTGTTGTTGTTCATAACCTTTGTTTAGCGCCTTGCCTGCAAGGATTCCGCCTCCAGCCTTGACTACGCCCCCTGCAATGCCTCCAATTAATCCCATAACATTCACTTTTTATGATTACCAGGCAAAAATAAAGGTATATTTTTGCAAACAAGTCATAAAAAGTAGACATTATGAAGGAAAAGAAGGAAAAAGCCGGAAATAAGCCGAAATCGGATGAGAAGGATAAGAAAGAGCCGGGGAAGGGAAACAGGGACTCAAACGGGAGGTTTACCAAAGGACACGCCAAGGAGGGAGGCCGGAAACTCGGCACGCCCAACCGTGCGGGGAACCTGCGGGATCGCCTGAAGCAGTACCTGGAGCCTTTCATCGACAACATACCCCAGATGCTGGTAAAGGTCCAGCAGGAGGACGGAACCAAGGAGGCTATGTACCTGATGGAAAAGTATATGCCTTACTTTATGCCGAAGTACAGTTCCCTTGCCATCGGTGCCGACCAAGACCGCCCGATGGACGAGGAACAGCAGTTGCTCGAACTGGATGCCAGGTACACCAAGAAGGAACTCTCCATCAACTTCAAGACGATGATCGTAGTCGACAATGACGCGCTGCACGACGATGATGATCCTGATGATGACCCGGACTTCGACCTCTGCCAGTTCGAAACAACAGAGGATTAGAGTTATTTAACTTGCAATTTTATTCCATATAACCATTATTTCGTATATTTGCAGCCGAATTTATACAGTAATATATGGCAAAAGTTATCCATGTACACCTGAAGGTAGGCAATCACGAGGGCAGGAGAGACTTCTATTTCTCCAGTATCGCGGCGGTATACACCATTCTCTCGCCGGAGGAAGTCGGCGCCACGCTTTCCTATCTCCAGCACGCTGGACTGTCCGGCAATGGCACGGTCCATACCAAGATGGCTATCATCAAGCAGTCGCGACTGATAGGATGCACCAGGTAGCCCTTACCACCGTTTCCCCACTAAAATAGTGGAGAACTCTTGCGTATTCGGAAGATAATTGCTATCTTTGCACACGAATTTGGCTATATGCTGGATTTGAAGATTCATTCCGGGCGGCTACCTTCGCGGGTAGCCGCCTTTCTAATTCCAGAATCAATGTGCGTCAAATGTGCGTCAAAAATGGAAATGTGAGAAAATAAAATTTCGGGAACCCCTTTATTTATTGGGATTCCCGAATTTCTTTAGAGGTGCCTGGCGGATTCGAACCGCCGTTGACGGTTTTGCAGACCGTTGACTAAGCCACTCATCCAAGGCACCATTTCAATTTG
>ERZ842401.3162-NODE-3162-length-20844-cov-5.709173_pt1 | contig 20844 bp, 19 predicted proteins | sample MGYA00521270_ERZ842401 | MGnify/ENA primary metagenome ERZ842401 (study PRJEB31892, sample SAMEA3878208) | bioreactor metagenome | biome: Moose rumen | place: Sweden | collected 2011-10 | study: EMG produced TPA metagenomics assembly of the PRJEB12797 data set...
GCATCAGCTCCTTGTGGATAATCAGGGCACATACACCGATGATGCCACCGATGGTGAGCGATCCTGTATCGCCCATGAATACCTGGGCCGGGTATGAATTGTACCAGAGAAATCCTATAAGGGCTCCGACGAAGGCGGACATGAAAATCGCTATTTCGCCGGTTCCTGGTAAATACATGATATTCAGATAGTTCGAGTTGATAAGGTTGCCGCTTAACCATGCGAGTATACCGATGACGACTCCGACTATGGCTGAGGTCCCTGCCGCGAGTCCGTCAAGTCCGTCGGTGAGGTTTGTTCCGTTGGAGCACGCGGTGATGACGATTACAATCATAAGAACATAGATGGCCCACTTTGCGTACCATCCCCAGACTCCCTTGAAAGGAGAGAGCCAGCGGTAATCGAACTCATGATTTTTGACAAACGGTATAGTTGTCTTCGTGCTCTTTACAACATTCTCGTCCTTGTAGACACTGTTTTCAACGAGGGTCTCTGTCTCGAGAGACTTGCTTTCGCCTTGTCGGACTATCGTTATCCCGTCGCTTAGGACTTTCTCCCTGACGACGATTCCATTGCTCTGCCATACGGCTATTCCGATAATGAAGCCGAGAACAATCTGGGCAATCAATTTTCCTTTTTCGCTGAGACCTTCCTTATTGTGCTTGAAAACCTTGATATAGTCATCGGTAAAGCCGAGGGCTCCGCACCAAAGGGTGCTGAAAATCAAGAGCAATACATATATATTCGTGAGGTCGCAGAAGAGAAGGACTCCGGAAAGGATGGAGATAATGATGATAACTCCGCCCATTGTTGGGGTGCCTTTCTTTTCGATTTGCCCCTGAAGACCGAGGTCACGGACGGTCTCTCCAACCTGCTTTCTCTGGAGCAGACGGATAATTCCCTTTCCGGCAATAAGTGCAACAAGGACGGCAGTGACACTCGCCATCATTGCCCTGAAGGAAAGGTAATTCATCAGTCCCATTCCGGGGAAATCTATCCCTATTCTCTCGAAGTACTGTATAAGGTGGTAGATCATTTCTCTATGAGGTTAAAGGTTTCAGCAACTATTTCTTTTTCGTCGAAGTGGTGTTTTTCTTTTCCTATTATCTGGTAGTCTTCATGGCCTTTTCCCGCGAGCAGAACTGTCGCATTCTCGTCTGCTGTAAGGATTGCGGTCCTGATGGCCTCTTTTCTGTCGGTAATGCAGATGGCTTTCCCCATTCCCTTGGCGGAGAAGCCATTTTTGATATCTTCAATGATTGAAAGAGGGTCTTCGGTCCGACAGTTGTCGGAAGTCACGACGATTCTGTCGGCATATTTCTCGGCGATTGCAGCCATCTCGGGGCGTTTTGTCTTGTCCCTGTCTCCTCCGCAGCCGAAAAGGCATACTATCTGGCGGTCCCGGCAGGGGTCGCGAAGAGTTTTAAGGACATTTTCAAGGGCGTCCGGAGTGTGGGCGTAGTCTATTACGGCAGTAATGCCCTTCGGTCCCCTCAGGGCCTCGAGACGGCCCGGAGCGGACGCAAGGCTGCTGATTCCGATGAGAGTCTCGGTCTCGTCAGCGCCGAGGGCTATTGCTGTCGTATATATTGCAAGGGCGTTGTATGCATTGTGGACTCCAATAAGTCTTGTCCAGACAGATTCCCCGTCAATCCTAAGCTGCATTCCGTCCATGCTCTCTTCAATGATGCGGCAGGTGTGATCGGCCATCGAACGGCAGGAGTAGGTAATGACCTTCGCTTTGGTGTTCTGGACCATTACAAGGCCGTTTTTGTCATCAATATTAGTGATTGCGAAAGCGTCTTGGGGCAGGCTGTCGAAGAAAAGTTTCTTGCAGCGGAGATATTCGGCGAATGTCTTGTGGTAATCGAGATGATCATGGGTAAGGTTGGAGAAGATGCCGACCTTGAAGTGGAGGCCGCTGATTCTTTCCTGCTCTACGCCGATGGAGCTTACTTCCATGAAGCAGTATTCGCAGCCCTCATTCACCATTTCTGCGAGGAGGGAGTTGATGGTTATAGGATCCGAGGTCGTATTGTCGGTCTCTCTTTTGTCTGTGCCGACGTAGTTGGCAATCGTAGAGAGCAGGCCGCAGTTATATCCAAGGCCCATGAAGAGGTTGTACAGGAGAGTGACGGTCGTTGTCTTTCCATTGGTGCCGGTTATTCCGACAAGGGTGAGTTTCTCAGAAGGCTTGCCGAAGAAGTTATGGGCGGCCATTGCTACGGCGTGGCGGGAGTTGGCAACTCTTATGTGTGTCACTCCTTCAGCGGCAACGGAGATCCCATCTTCCTCGTAAATAACTGCAACTGCGCCTTTTTCGATGGCGGAGGCGATATAGGCATGCCCATCGGAAGAGTACCCCTTCACGGCAATGAAGAGTCCGCCTTTTTCCACCTTCCTTGAATCGGAAGTGATGGAAGCAATCTCTCTCCTGAGGTCGCCCTTGACATCGATTACACCGATATTCTCTATTATCCTGTCGAGTCTCATTTTAGCTTGAGTGTAACTGTTTCACCTTTTTTAATGGCAGTTCCCGCAGCGGGGGACTGGCTGGCTACATGGCCCGTTCCTTCATAGGAGCACTTGTATCCGTTGTTCTCAATGGCATATATGGCATCGATGAGCCCGAATCCCCTGACATCGGGGGTGGTTCCTTCAGCGACAACAGTATCTTTCTTTCCCATGGGCGGAACTGAGCCCTTTCTGTCTATTTCTTCGCTCCAGCGTTCTGTAAGCGTATAAATATTGTCTATAATCTCCCTGACCGCCATCGCCGGCATTGTTCCTCCATAGAAGTTGCCGAGGGAAAGTTTCGAGTAGACCGATACAAGGACGGAGTACTGCGGATCTTCAGCGGGGAAGAATCCCACGAAGGTGCCCTGGTTCTTTTTGCGCCCATTGATATCATGGTAGCCGTCGTGCGGCTTGGGATGTTCGGATGGTTGAAGGGCGACCCTTGCGGTGCCGGTCTTACCGGCGACTGTCAGCTTGGCCCCTTTGAGCCGGGTCGCTGTGCCTTCTTCGACAACAGCCATAAGAGCCCTTGTCAGAGTGTCGGCAGTTGCCTTCGAGCAGATGTTGTTGAGAACGCTCGGACCGCGCTTCTTGATGACTTTTCCATCCTTCTCGATATCCTCTACCAGATAAGGCTTCATCATGATACCCTTGTTGGCAATCGCATTGTAGAAGGTCAGCAGGTGGAGTGGAGTTACTGCTGCAGAATAGCCGTATGCTGTTGTTCCAAGCGTTGTTTCACTCCACATATCCTTGTTGGAAGGGGGTGTGAGGACAGGAGTGCCGAGCCCGTCTATATCGAAGTCGAATTTTTCGCCAAGTCTATAGGAGTAGAGTTTATTGAAGAATTCCTGAGGCTTCCTGCCGTAATACCTTGTTGCAAGGTAGGCGAATACGTAGTTGGAAGATATTTCGAAGCCGTGTTTGATGGTAATTTCGTTCCTGCCAGTTTTTTTCTCGTAATCACTGATATGCTGGTCGTGGGGGTATCCGCCTGGAACATAACCATGATTGGTCGGTATAGTCTCGTCAAGTGATTTGACATAGCCGTCTTCGAGGAGGGATGTCAGGGTGACGGTCTTGAAAACTGATCCGGGCTCGCCGACCTGTGAGATGGCAAGATTGTATCTTTCCTGGAGGGGCTGGCCGGAAAGGGTTGTGTCCCTCTGGAGATTGACCATCGCCCTTATCGCTCCTGTTTTGACATCCATTACAATCGCGCATGCACCGCTGACCCTGAGATCCTCGGTTATCTGGTTCCTGAGGGCCCTGTCAGCTATGTCTTGGATATCAATGTTGAGAGTGGACCTGACATCGTTGCCGTCGACTGCCTTGACTGCTGTACTGTCGGTATTACGGACTTTCTTCTTTCCGTCCGCTGTTCTGAGCCACTCGAAGCCGTCCTTGCCATGAAGTTCATAATCGAATTTGCCCTCTATGCCGATATGGCTCTTTCCGTCGGTGCGGGAATTGTTCTTGACATATCCGATGGTCCTTCTGGCGAGACTTCCATAAGGATATTCGCGGGTGTCCATAGTCTCGTAAAGGAGACCTCCATAATTGCTTCCCTTGGAGAAGAGAGGCAGAGCCTGAACTCTCTTGAGGGTCTTGTGATCGATAGGTCCGCCAATCTTTACGTAGTGGCGGTCTTCAGCCCTTTTAGAGATTATATACTTATAGTACTCGTCCGCTGACCTATCCCCGTAAATAGAACTGAGGCCGGTTGAAAGTTCTTTTGCAAGTTGTTTCCACTCTTTTTCTTTTCTCGCCCCATCCTCGCCCTCGCTCTTGAAGTCGTCCTTTCTTACAGCGCAGTCCATGTAGACTTGATACATGGGGGTTGAGATGGCGAGAATCCTTCCGTCTTCGGAAAGAATCGTGCCTCTAGCGGGCGTTTCTGGCCGTTTTGTGCCAGTCGGACGGAAGATGTTTTCCACAGAGGGATCGACTTTGTAGGTAAGCTGGATATGGACAAGTTTGACCATAATGGCTATCGAGAGAATCACAATGCCGACATAGAAGAGGTCCAGGATGAATCCCACCCTGTCTCTCTTCTCGAGCACTTTGTCCTTTATTGCTTTCTTTTCTCTCTTTGCCATGTTACTTCTTTCTTATCACCGTGGCTGGTTTTTCCGCTATGTCCACATCAGACCCGAGGGCCTTGAGATTATTCTGTATGGTACTGACCCTGTTTAGCCTTACCAGTTCGCTGGTCTTTTCGGCATGGTAAATCTTGAGCTCCGAAAGGACTTTTCTGTTGTTTTCTACCTCGATAAGCGCTTGATCCACATTATAGTCGACCCACATCAGAAGACCGATGAGAAGGAAAGCGTAGATTATGTGCGAGAAATATTTATCCGCGCCGATCCTTATCAGAAGCTCTCCTTTGAAAAGGGCCTTGACGATGCCTATAAGTGTTTCTCCTATTCTTTTCCCGTTCATTTAGCCATCCTCCCAGTATAGATTTTTTCTGCTATGCGGAGTTTTGCGCTTCTTGCCCTGGTGTTGGAAGCTATCTCTTCTTCCTTAGGCAGGATGGGCTTGCGGTTAACTGCCGAAAGGGGAGTGTTGACCCTTCCATAGATGTCTTTCTCTTCGATGCCTTCTACATTTCCGGTCTTTATGAAGTTCTTGACCATGCGGTCTTCGAGGCTGTGATAGGTGATGACAACGAGTCTGCCACCATCCTTCAGCGCCTCTACTGCCCCTTCGAGGAATTTCTCGAGGGATCTCATTTCGTCGTTGACCTCAATCCGGAGAGCTTGGTAAATCTTTGCAAGTACTTTGTGCTCCTGGAAGGAAGGAAGGGCATTTTCAATCGCATCATGGAGATCTCCGGTTGTCCTTATCTCTTTATTTGCACGGGCGGAGACAATCATTTTCGCAATCCTTCCGGCTCCCTCGACCTCTCCGTAGAGCCTTAGAATCCTTTCAAGATCTGCTTCGCTGCTGCTGTTGAGTACATCAGCGGCTGTCTTGCCTCCTTCCGTATTCATCCTCATATCAAGGTCTGCGCCCCATCTGAAAGAGAATCCTCTTTCGGCAGTGTCGAACTGGTGGGAAGAGACACCGAGATCGGCTAGGATTCCGTCGAATCCATCGGAAATGCGTTCAAGACCGGTCATGTCTCCATTCAGGATGACGGTGCCGGATGAGGAAGGAGAACACTCCCGACCCAGAAGAAGCTGGTAATTCCTAATGAAACGGAAGTTATTGTGTATGAGGACCAGACGGCTGTCGTCGGGCTTCACTAGCAGAGCATCGCTGTCACGATCGAAGGCGATGACGCGGCCGCCATCGTGTAAGCGTGAAAGTAGTTCAGCGGTGTGCCCACCGCCTCCGAAAGTGGCATCTGCATATATTCCTTCAGGATTTGTAACAAGAGCTGAAATGCTCTCAGAAAGCATCACAGGCGTATGGTATTCCGACATCCCCTATCCTCCTGCTACTTATTGTGGGATAGTTCTGCCGCTGTCTTTCTGAACTGATCTTCCGGTATGAGGGATGACTCACGTCTTTCCTTGTCCCAGATCTCAATCTTGTATCCGACACCCGCAAACACTACCTCTTTGGTGATACCTGTCGCCTTTAGAAGTTCTTCCGGTATATTGATACGTCCGAGCTTTCCATCAGGGACTACCTGATAGACCTCATCGTTGTATTTTGACCAGAAGGCAGCGTGCTCGGGATTGAGTTCAGTCTCCAGAGATTCCATGACTTTGTCGGAACGCTTGACCCACTCGCCGAGGGTGAAAAGGTCCAGACATGCGCCATGTACGCTTTTTTTGATTATGAGAGTCGTATCGGTCTCGCCGCTACGGGACATTGCATCACGGAATATGGCAGGGAACACAACGCGTCCCTTGTCGTCGATTTTTCCGTTAGTCTTTCCGTAGAATCTTACCATGACTCTTTGTTAAACTTAATTTTCACGCTACGGGGACAAAGATAAGAAAAAAATTTCCATTTTCTTCCATATCTTCCCATTTTCTTCCATATTTTTTGATTTTTTTTTCTCGCCCCGTTTTTCTTATCATTTTCCCTCTGTTTTTTCGCTTATGTTTTTATTCCCAAGCCGCTTTTTCTACTACTGTTACCAGTGAGCTGCAAGACTGATATTCAAAGTAGCCTACCTCAAAGTCAACCTTTGCGCATCGGCCCAAGTGAGCGGAAGTTTTAGAATCCTGGCCGTGAGTCGTAAATTGCTCATAATTCCTCCAAGGCAGGCATCTCTGGCCGTGGGCGGTAAAAATGATGCAGGTTATTTTTAACTTTTACTATATTTGTGCGAAATGGATAATGTCATGGAAAAGAATAATATGGCTTTAGAAGCAGTGATGGACGTTATTCTCTCGCGAAAGAGTGTCCGAAAGTATACGGAAGAACCGCTATCTGACAAGGAGATTGAGACTCTTCTCAGGGCAGGGATGGCAGCGCCGTCTGCGAAGAATATTCAGCCATGGTCTTTCATCGTAGTGACGGATAAGGAGACGATGAGAAGGCTTGTGACTAAGAATGTAAATAGGATGTATGCCGAGGCACCATGCCTTATTGTTGTTTGTGGCGAAATGACAACTAGGATAAAGTCCCATGGCTTCCTGAAGGATGCCTCCAACGACGTATTGAAAGATTCTCCTGATGAAGAACGGCCCAATCCGAATTGGCAAATTGACTGTTCTGCTGCGGCTGAGAATATAGTCCTTGCGGCTGAAGCGCTTGGACTCGGAGCTGTCTGGACGGCATGCTGGCCTTATGAGGACCGCTACAGCGTTGTAATAGAGGTGCTTGGGATTCCTGAGGAAGTCATGCCCCTTGCCATTATCCCGGTCGGTCACCCGGCAGAGAATCCTGCGCCAAAGGATAAATGGAATCCTGAGAAGGTCCATCGGGACATCTGGTAGGAGAGTCCCCTTAAGGCGAACGGTCTACTATGAAATCTCACTAATACTCGCCCTATGAACAGAAAAATACCAGCAGGTAAAGCAGGATGCTATTTAGGCTGGGAGAGATAGCGGCCGGAGTTGCCTTCAAGTGTAGCACGGGCGGAGAGGACGCCGATATCCCCGGAGAGTCCGCGGTCCATTATGAGACTGGCCCGTGTGTCGCTCCAACCGGTCAGCATCGGGACATCTCCGCTACTGTCTCCGGCCACGAGAACGGGTCCGCGACCCCCATAATGAGGGGAGATGAACTTATTGATACATAGGACCTTCCCTTCCCTGTATGGTTGAGGGTAGTCGGGATCATATTCCCCAATGATCTTCCTGTCTTTTTCAAGAAGCCTTATCCCGTAGATTCTCTCTTCCGGAAGACCGAGGCCAATCTCTGGGTCGCAAAGAAGAACCTTTACGAACATTTCCAGCGAAGCTGAACATACATAAGCGTCAATTTTCCGCCTCTCCAGGGCCTTGTAGAGATTCCTCATCCTGCTCGTCAGAACCAGTCCTTTATGAGCGGTGCCGCTATAGAGACTGTCCGGTGACACCCATTCTTCATCCCAGGTTCTCCCTTCGGCAATCCATTCACGCGTCTCTTTATCAACTATTTCACTTGCTTCTGATGTGGTGAATCCGGCCATAAGAGCCGGCATCCAGAGAAGAAGCGTCCCGGTATCGCATTTTCTTCCGATAGATTTGTAAAGGGCCATGAATCTTGCGCGAAAGTCAAGATAGGCAGCACACTCGTGAATCTTCTCAAGAGGGACCCCATCAGAGAGCATTGACTTGAGGCTCCTATATTCATCCCTCAACACGGTCCCAAGCTCTTCGGCAGTCTCTCCGCGGTCATTAAGGACGACGGAAATATCATCTACCCCGTCGAGGAAAAGGTGCTCCGGTGCATCCCGGAACTCTAGATTTTCAATCTGCCAGACCATGAGGACATGGGAGACATCGTTGATGACGGTCGTGTTGTCGCAGTCAAAAATGGCATAGTCGCCTTTACCGCTGCTTCGGATAACCTCCGACAGGCTGGCATAAACGTCGTCCGACCATCCTTCCTTTTCAAGGACGGAAGCTTTGCACCCGCATAGAGCGGCCGCGACACAAATGGAGATGAAAAGTTTTTTCATACTATGCGAGTCTTGATCTGAGATGCCAGAGAACCACCCCGACAGAGACCGAGACATTGAGAGAGTGCTTCGTTCCGAATTGGGGTATCTCAAGGGAGAAGTCGGAGGCGTCGACAACATCCTGCCTGACCCCGTCGACCTCGTTCCCGAAAACGAGGGCATATCGCCGCCCCTGCTCTGGTATAAATTCGTCCAGCTTGACGGAACCAACTGTCTGCTCGACACTTACAATTGTGTAACCATCTTCCCTGAGAGATTCGACGGCAGTGAGAGTGTTGCTATAATATAGCCAGTCGACGCTGTCTTCCGCCCCGAGAGCCGACTTATGAATCTCGGCTGATGGGGGCATTGCTGAAATCCCGCAGAGCAGTATTTTGTCCGCCTTGAAAGCATCAGCAGTCCTGAATGCCGAGCCGACATTATGGGCGCTTCGAATATTGTCAAGGACTACGACGATACCGCTTGGCGGCAGAGTCTTGTACTGCGCCGCCGTCACGCGATTAAGCTCGATATTCAGTAGTTTGCGGTCTTTCAAATCAATATCTATTCATCGGTCTGCCGCTAGTGAGCATATGGACTTTATGCTTGACCTGATCGAGTATAGCGAGATACTCGGGAGCCTCGAGGTCAGAGGTATTGTCGGCGATAGCTTCAAGGACGGTATCGATGAGTTCGACAATGTCGACCATATCCTTCTCGACGAAGCCGCGGGATGTAACGGCAGGAGTACCGATGCGGACTCCGGATGTCTGGAACGGGGAGCGGGAGTCGAAGGGGACCATATTCTTATTGATGGTAATGTCCGCCTTGACGAGCTCTTTCTCTGCCATCCTGCCGGTGACCTCGGGGAATTTGGTCCGAAGATCGATCAGCATCAGGTGGTTGTCCGTGCCTCCGGAGACTACCTTATAGCCCTTTGCCATGAAGGCTTCGCTCATGGCTTTCGCATTGGTTATCACTTGTTTCTGGTACTCGACGTACTCTGGCTGCATGGCCTCATAGAAGGCGACGGCCTTAGCTGCAATGACATGCTCCAGCGGCCCTCCCTGAATGCCCGGGAAGACGGCTGAATCGATAATCTGCGACATCTTCTTGATGACTCCTTTGGGGGTGGTGATGCCCCAAGGATTGTCGAAGTCCTTGCCAATGAGGATGATACCACCGCGCGGGCCGCGAAGGGTCTTGTGGGTTGTCGAAGTGACGATATGGGCATATTTGACAGGATTGTCGAGAAGGCCAGCGGCGATAAGGCCTGCGGTATGGGCCATATCGACCATTAGAATTGCTCCGACCTCGTCAGCAATCTTTCTCATTCTTGCATAGTCCCATTCCCTGGAATAAGCTGATGCTCCGCCAATTATGAGCTTCGGGCGGGTCTCGAGAGCGGTCTTTTCCATAGCATCATAATCGATCCGGCCGGTATTCTCGTCGAGACCGTATGAAACCGCCTTATAGAGGATTCCGGAAGCATTGACGGGCGATCCGTGGGTAAGGTGGCCGCCATGGGCGAGGTCTAGCCCCATGAAAGTATCGCCAGGGCGAAGGACTGCCATCTCAACGGCGAGGTTCGCCTGTGCTCCCGAATGCGGCTGGACATTGGCATATTCCGCACCATAAATAGCCTTGATTCTGTCTATTGCAAGCTGCTCAATCTGGTCAACCACCTCGCAACCGCCGTAATAACGCTTGCCGGGATAGCCTTCAGCGTATTTATTTGTACAGACGGAGCCCATAGCCTCCATTACCTGGTTGGATACATAGTTCTCGGAAGCAATCAGCTCGAGCCCGGAGCTCTGGCGCTCCTTTTCTTTCTTGATAAGGTCAAAGACCTGAAGATCCTGTCTCATATTCAATTTTAGTGTCAACAGACAAAAATACAAATTATTTTGGTATTTCATATGCCTCTCGGGAAATACAGTGGCCGGGAAAGGGTGTTTTGCTGGCCCCCGTGCTAGCTTGAGGCCGTTTCGTAGCACGGGAGGGGTGTCTTAATGTTTGCAGCTATTTAGTATCCGGTAAAAAATTAACTGCATCACTTTCACTGCCGTTGCACGTATGTGCGCCCCCTCCCACTTCGTGGGCCCCTCCCTCTTATGTGGCCAAGGGTGGTCACAGGCGATGAAAGTGATGCAGTTAATTATTTCATCGCTCCTTAAGTGTAAATTTTGAATGCTGCGAAATACTAGATTTCCGAAGAGAGCTTGAAAATGACGGGGCGTCGGGTGGTGATGTTAGTGTTGCCGCGGCATGTGTATAGGACATACATCATTTCGCCGACGACCTTTATCCCCTCGGGCTCGACGTAGCAGTAATCGCTTTCCACAAAGCCTCTTGAGACGAGTCCGTCGATGTCCTGGATGTAGTTCTGACGGACTTTTGGTTTTAGGAGCGCACCCGTTTTCAGGTCATAGACCTCAATATAGGCGTCGTGCTTGATGACGCTGCTTGCGGCGACATCGCCCATGTCCAGAAAATAAGCCTTCCCGTTGTCGATGCAGAAGGTCTGCCAGTGGAGTCCCCGCTGGGTATATGTATTGTCAAACTTATAAAGGGGAGTGAGCTTGCTGGCATCGTGGGCGTATACTACCGGAGAGCCGACAAATTCCGGGATGCCGGTATCATAGGTTGTGGAGCTCGAAGTGCTAGTCATGATGCCTCCATATGTAATTGTTGCAGGAATGGTGATATTGGTTTTTGGAAGCGCCATTACTTCGCTCAACTTGTACACATAGACTTTCTTGTATGTACATATGGCTATGAGGTCCTCATCAAAGTCGATGGCCGGCCAGCAGGGGCTGACGCCGAAATAGTAGTTGTCGTCCGGATCGGTGTTCTTGATATCATCTTGGAGACTGAATGTCTCTTTAAGGGGCATACGGGAAACAATCCAAGGGGAACCGTAGGAGCCGTCCCCGCGGGAACCGAAATTTGGTACCCAGAAGTATTTCTGCCCTGAGGTGGTCCGTTCGAAGATGATATTGTTGCCATGAGAGAAGCAGCTGAGGCCCATATAATGCGGAGCTACAACCGTACTTTGTGTGATCTCCGGCTTGGTCCATCCTATGAGATTCCTGTACCAGCGGTTGAGCTGGAAGAAATACAGGGTGTTGTCGACAGGATCATAATCGAACCCCTGCTGAACGGAAGTCAGAGTGCGGGAACAACAAGTCGAAAAAATCATCTCATCGACAATCTTGGACTCGGAGCACTTGTGTAGAGTCGTCGTCACGGGAGTCTCCGTCTCCTGATTGTTGTTCTCCTTTCCATTGTCGGGAGTATTGACGACCGGTTCATCCCTCTGGCATGAAAGCATGAAGCAGGAGAGGCAGGCGAGTATTGCAACGATTGATTTAGGCGTTCTGGCGTATCTGTGATGGCCAGTTAAATGTCTTCTTTCCATCCTGTTGTTTTATTTATTCTTTACAAAAATAATAAATACTGGCAAAAAAGCACTATCTTTCGAAAAAGAAAAAATATGAAGACGATTCATGAACCCGCAAAGGAAATCCCGGTAAGGGATGAGGTTGATGTACTGGTAGTCGGCGGCGGCCCGGCCGGACTGATGGCAGCCCAGGCCGCAGCGCTGGAAAAAGGGACTCGCGTCATGCTGATTGAAAGCCGGGGATCTCTCGGCGGAAACATGACCCAGGGCCTCCCTCTCCTTGGTTTTCTAGGGAGGAAAGGGAACGAAGTAATAAAGGGCCTTCCGCTCCGTTTCGTCGAGAGGCTTCGTGAACGCGGGCAGGCGACTCACCATCGGGCATGCCCCCTCCATGTAAGTCTGACTATGATTGACCCCGAGGGAACAAAACGCCTTGCATGGGAAATCATGGAAGAGAGCGGCGTCAAGGTCCTTATGTATGTCTTCTGTGTGGATACAATTATGGATGGCGACAAGGTCAAAGGGGTCATTATCGAATCCAAGAAGGGGAGGGAAGCCATTCTGGCGAAGGTGGTCGTGGACTGCTCCGGAGACGGAGATGTCGCCTTCCGTGCGGGCGCTCCCATGGCCTATGGCAATGAAAATGGCATCGCTCAGCCCCCGACCTTGATGTTCTCGATGAGGGGAGTGGATTCCCGGAAGCTTCGGGACGCTGTCGCCGATCATCCGGAGATCTACGATATCGATTTCATCCCCAATGAATTCTTCCGCGCCGATGACAACTGCACCATGGTAGGATTCAGAAATCAGATTCGTAAGGCACGGGAACAGGGGTTCGACCTGCCGGTCGAGAGGACCATTTTCATGACCGGAATGGCCCCGGACGAGTGGTGGGTGAATATGTCGAGGGTCAATGGTATCGATTCTACTGATCCTGAGCAGTATACCCGTGGGGAGGAAATATGCATCCGGCAGAATGCTGAGATTGTCCGTTATCTCAAGGCCTTCATACCGGGCTTCGAGAATGCCTATATGGACAGGGTCGCGCCTTTCATGGGTATCCGGGAGAGCCGGAGGATCATAGGTGAGTATGTCCTCACGGAGGATGACATCTTTGCTTGCGCCCGGTTTGACGACGCCATCGGTGTCGCGGCATATCCGGTTGATCTCCATCATCCTGTCGGAGGCGACTGCACCCTGATGTGGTGCCCGGACTGCTACGACATCCCTTACCGCTCCCTCGTCCCGAAAAAGGTCGACGGACTGATCTGCGCCGGCCGCAATATCTCCGCGACCCATCTGGCCCTGGCTTCCGTAAGGGTTATGGGCCCGGCAATGTGCCTCGGCGAGGCCGCCGGAAAAGCCGCCGCTCTTTGTGCACTTTCCGGCGTCGAACCGCGTTCTCTTGACGTCCGAGCGCTCCAGGATGCTTTAAAGGCAGAAGGCGTTTATTTCCGAGAATAGTTTTTTGGGGGGAAAGGGCCAACTTTTCATTCAAAAGGTGTGTTAATTATTGAACCATTCATCTAAAATGTAGACAACTATGAGCAGAATCCATTAAGCTACTTTCACTGCATTATGTTTTCTCACGATATTTTTTTTCTTGTCAGAAATCCATTACACCAATTGAGACTGAACAGTTTGCTAAGGTTAAGCCTTGCACATCAAATACATTGAAATTATCCAAAGAGTCAAATTCATTGACGAAAAACGACGCGATGAACGTGGCTCTGACGTTCTCTTCGTTCGGATCTCCGGAGACGAGAGGAGGTGTTAATAAAACTGTCAAGAGTGTCATACCTGTTGAAGAAGACGAATAGACCTTACTGTATGGAGTCAATTTTGAGGATGGTTATCTGCTCATATCCGGGACGAAGAATTATTATCCGATACTGGCAGAAGTTGAGCACGGTTATTTTGACGGGGCCCCAACTGGGACAGGAGCAGATATTCTGCTATCAGAGATTAAGGGTAATATAAAAGCCGTAAATGCGAATCCAGAGTTAAGAGTCAACCGTTCTATTTGGAGTCAGTATGAGGAGTTGGAAAATCCAGAACGTCTTCCTGCGACACGATCAGGATTTGACGATGTAGTCAATGATTCTCTTTATAATTGGGCGACAGAAGGCTGGACAGTATATACGCTTGCCAATCAGCCGGAGAATATGCCAGATGACCTCTATGCGGAGTTTTGTGACGCCGCATATGACGAGAATGGAGAGGATCCCAATTATGATTACTTGTATTATACATTTATACTTGAGAAACCTATAAGCCATGTTACGACGCAAGGCCCGTTGCTACAAACGTCATGGGCGCAAGGGTATCCATACAATTACACTGATCCGAATGCTTATCACATCAGCTAATTAAAGAAAATGAAAAAGTTAAACATCTTCATATTAATCGCTTCCATTGTTTTTATTTCTTGCGAAAAGCGTCAGACTAATCATATTAGAGGTGTCCCAACCGCTATTGATGAAGTGTATCTTATAGAGGGAGATAATCTAATTATGAAAAAAAATTATGTCATAATTGCTCACTCCAATGAAAATACTGTCGAGAAGACATTCTTTGAACCAGGAGATGAATTTGGAAGTATTTCCTATTTTATGGACGAAAAATCCAATTGGGTATCAATCAAACGTGATCCGTTAAATCTCTCTATGCCTTTTGAAAGACAGTCTTTTCAAATAACAGAAGATGATGGCACAGAAAGAACCCTACATGGTTTTCGCATTCCTGTTACTTTCAACCTTTCAGAAAACAACTCAAAGAAGGATAGGCAATCTGTTTTTCACCTATTATCTGCTCCCAATGGTACATTATACTTCGAACGAACAGTCAAGATTATTCAAGAAGGTAAGTAGTAGACGATTAATTTAAGAAGTATTCTCCGCAGCGGTGGCAGTCACCAACTGTTTTTTCATCATTACCGCCATAAAAGGTCTTCGCCTCACACCTCGCGTGAGACGTAACGCGCTAAAACTCAATCAGTTACCAATAATAAACTACCCGCTGCAACAAGTTTAAATAACATAAATGATTATCTATCAAGTAGTTCTGGTTCACGGCTATTCTATTAGGCAAGACGCACTATGGAAGAGAGCGTGAATACTGTATTGGATTTCAGGGGATATTTCATGCTGGCCGCGAAACACATAGTAGAAACCGTTGCCAAATATAAGTGGAGAATCCGGTCTAAACTGCCCCCCCCTCATTCCGGTCCTAATTGACCCCCGAGTACTTTTCCTTTCATCGAAACAAGAAATGCAGGCTGTAGGGAAGAAAAACCGCTCCAGCCTGCATTCTGTTTAAGATTTCGTTCTCAAGACCAGAGGGTCACGTTGAAAAGAGAACAAGGGGGTCACTTTGCTTCGGAATTTCCAAGGATGTTGAGGGATGCCTGTTTTTCATTCAAATCGGCATCGCCGTAATTGTCCTTGACATCCACGCAATCATTACATTGATTTGATCCGCGATCAGAGTCAGAGTCAAATCACGTTCTTGAATGTTTGTTTTTCCCGCGTTTTCACCTGTTTTCGTGTGTTATTTGTTCAGCGGCATCAAAAATTCACACGAATATGCCTTGGTTCGCGTAAAAAAAAGTTCCGCTGCGCCGCAACATTCTCTTTTACACCCAAATTGTAAAAAACGGAGGCCGACCATTACAGTCGACCTCCGTTTAAATGAGTCAAGTGAAAACTACCCGTTCTGCTTGATTTCGGCCTGGGCCGCGGCGAGGCGGGGTTGACTGTCAGTGACTTACGACTTTGCTGTCAACATGCTGTAAACCAGCCTCTCAATCGCCCCTGTTTGCAGTCTTGGCTCTCGTGTTTGTCTAGTGGCAAAGGTCGTCAATCTCTCTGAAGAATCCAAGATAGCCTTGTCGTTTTTTTTCGGAAGTTGGGGCGTAATAGGATTGAATCCTCATTGAATATCCATCTGCGTAAAAGGTCACCCCGAAGGATGACCGTTTGTCTATAGTATGTTGGTATCTGGTCTAATGCTGAGGATCAACATTTGTATCAACTGTTCCATCCGCATTGATGTTTATGTTGATTGTTGAATTCCCCATATCACCAGATTTAACATCTAAGCCGATACTGTTGTTCGTAGATGAACCAACGAGATTTATATTTACGGTTGTCAGAATGTTCCTTTTGACAGTAATGTCCTGGGAACCTAAATCCTGCTTTACCCCATTCCCACGTGTCCAGCTGATTGACATTGATTCTGTAACAGAATAATCTTGGTAAGACTTCCAACACTTGTAAATATCAATGAATGCCCGAACTTGATCTCTGGCGACTCCATCTTCAGTTACGGTCCAGGAATCTCCAAAGCACGTTCCCAAAGAAAGAGATCCATCTGTGAGGCCTGAAACAACCACTTTTAGTCCAAATACGCATCTGATCATCTCAACGACTGCTTTCTCACCTGCTTTTGGGGTATAATTATCCAATTCACCGTAATACCTATCGTAGTTGGCTGGGCCATAAAAGCGTTGAAAAGACGACGTTGAATAGTTGCTACTCTTAGAGTAGGTTGTATTATTATAACAATCCCCAAAGTACATGTTAGCGAATGTACTATTTGAGTAAAAACGATTCGTTATCTGGGTATTTCCAAATGTGTAATCTGTATAATTCGATGATCTAAAAAAAGAAGAACATTCTTTTCCATTAGGCACATACGTACATTCAAATCGATACTTGTAGCCACTTAGCAGTGTGATGACCATATCCTCGATGTTGTCGAAAAGGCCCCTTGCGTACGTGTCATTGATAACACCATCTTTTTCTTTATCGTAGAAAACGTTTATGGCATAAATATCCTTCGAGCTCGTTTCACTCCCAGCAGCCCTTGAAGAGAGAGGAGTTTCACTAATGGTGATTTCGCCACCGAGGCCAAGGGAAACAATAACGGTTTCCTGTTCCTGCTGGTCAATAGTAGGATTAATGTCATTACTGACCTTTTCGCAACCGCAAATAATGATTGCGGTAAAGAGAGACATAAGTCTGTTGATTCTTTTCATCTTATAATAGTTTTATCGGTGTTTCAATAATGACGTCATGAACTTTTCCGTTTAGCATCTCTAATGAGAAGGAGGTCTCTTTGGTACTGTACGGAGCAATCATTTCTCCAAAATCCTCACCTGCTTGGCAGGGTCGAGAGATAAGGAGTTCCGCTTCAAAGGTGCCGTCAATATGACCTGTTTCATCTTCTTGGTCAAAAGATCTCAACGAATAAGAGATAATTGCGACAGATGCACTCGATACTGTGCCACGGTATATTTCTCCGTTTTGCTCAAAGGACGTGGATTTTTTTACCTCAGCGTTAATTGCTTGTTTGATTGTGATTTCGAGTGTCGTCATCCTGTCTTGAGTAGGTGTAGGTTTCATCTTCTGCATAAAAATGGTATGATTCGGTAATTGGATTCCAAATTAACCTGTTGTAAATCGTACTGAATGAGTAGTGTATTTTCCCTTCAATGCATTGCAACTTTTCGATATATTCTGCGGCTCGCTTACGCAATCCTCTCGAATTCATTTATTGTGTTTCAAATCATGTAATCTTACCAAGTCGAATTTGCTGACATAGTATGGTTCCGTGATTGATGGATGGTTGCAGTCTTTGCATAGAGGAACAACATAATAGTCAAATGTCAATCCTGGAACTTTTAATACGTGACCCCCGACTTTGTTATGTGGAGTTAGTCGGGTTCCACACCTCGCACAATGCGTAGCCTCTTTACCCTTGCATTTCTCCCAGTCGGAAATAAGACTGCCTGAGTATGTTGGTGAGGGTGAAACATTCTTGACGAGTACTTCTTGAAGAAAAAACTTGTGAAAAATATGGTAGAAAATCATGTTAAAACATATCTTCTTTCAGCCAGCCCGAAGACCGGGTGATTGTTGTTATTCTGCGTTGACGGGGCGAATTGCAAGGCCATGAGAACGTTTCTGTACATAAAAAGTATTATTACTGAGCATATTAACCTCATCCGAGTTAAATATTAATACTATAGATGCCGAAGGATAGCCATCCGATAAAGAAGATGACCAATACCGGCCTTCTTTGTTTATTCCAGCCATAACTACAGATTCAGCGATTTGTCCTTGACCACAGGCTGGGAGGAAGATACTATTACCATTAATCTTGCTCTCTACAAGGTAGCCATTGCGTCCATTCAGTTCCGACCATGTCCATTCACATTGTTGTTGAAGTTCCTTCACTTCTTGCCAAGTTGGGATTCTCCAATTGCCCCCAAGCCTGACATTTGCCACATCATCAATTGATTCAAGTGTTGAGAGATTATCGACAAAACTTTCATAACCATATTCGCTATTGTTGCAGTATTTCGTAAAAGACTTATCGTCCCCCATGCAAAACTTGTAGTTTTCCCAGTTGTATTCCTGTCGACTCTTTTTATCAACCTCACCCCAAGCGTAATAATCACCTAAATCTGCGGGATCAGATGCGCCCAGATTAAAGGACGCCCATTTGATTCCAGACGGAAGACCAAGGTCTACTGTTTCGGGAATTGGTACAGAGGGAATAGCTTGAATCCTGTCAGCATAATCACTCCACCCATCCGCTGACTTATATGCATCCACCGACTCGGATGGGACATAGATGAGGGCATCAGGAGAATTGACGAATATATCCGCTCCTGCTGTAGGTGGTGTCGAGGGAAACAAGGTGATGCTTGTCAGATCACTGCAACCTCTGAAGGCAGAACGTCCAATGCTTGTCACGCCATCCGGGATGTTGATTGACGTCAGACTACTGCAACTTTCGAAGGCAGAATCTCTAATGCTTGTCAACCCAGTAAAATAGCACAATTCCTCAAATGTGGTAATGTTAGTTTTGGATGCGAAAACCCATCCAATATCTGTTACCGCAGCAGCCTCAACATAGGAGAGTTCACCATCACCGTCGGTATCCCAATTGGCCACACAAATAGCCTTCACGGCGGAATCCTTGAAGGAGATTACCCCAGAAGGATTATTTATTTCAACCTCAATCGGAGCCATTCTCTTGATGTTGCTCCGCGTAATAACAAGTTTGGAAGAGGTAGACTTCGTGAAAGTCCCACCATTCTCGTCCGTAATGGTCACGGTAAAACCGGAGGTGAATTCCACAGGGGGAACCACCAGCCAGAATTCGGTATAATCAGAGGCGGAGCTGTTCAGTTCAACCGCATTCTGGCATACAAGCGTAATTTCATCGGTTGCAGTATCGGCCATAGTGACTACCGGCGCAGTTCCGACCGCAAGGGGAATGGTTCCCTTGCCGGCCAGCCGTTCATTGTTGTTACCCTTCAAGGAGATTGATTTCACCTTGACGCCATCGCCGTAGAGTTTAAAGGACAGATATCCGCAGACATTCTTGAAACTGAAAATGGAACTGGACGATACGGCAACCATGGTGTTCGCCCCGAGACCGAACGAATTCTCCATGTAGGTCTGTTCAGCAGGAAGCGATAGTGTCATCACGTTCTGATTACTGATTCTTGTCGTCGCATTATAGGGATAGACGGCACAGTAATAATCGAGTTCGTTACCCGTTCCTACAGCCTGAGTTACTTGACTGAAGTAACCGGCATTGTCCCCGGTCTCTCCCATAAACATCCACTTCTCATTCAATGTCAGCTTGTTGAAGAAGGAGATCAGGTCTTCTTCATTCCAGAGAACCTTCAGTTCCTCATCGGCATATACTTTTGTTGAAGCGGGCTGTTCAATGGAAGCAAAGATTCTCTCCTTACTCGGAGTTTGAATATTATCAGATTCCCTTGTACAACCAATAACGGCCATCAGGGAAATGGCGGCAAATGCGGCTCTTTTCATCGTTTCACCTTTTTACTGTTCATGACCAGGGAGTGTCTGGGTCATCCCCGCCGCCGATGGGCTCAAGATTGAATTGAAGAAATGGAAGATCCATAGATAGTTCTATGTAACGTTGTGCAGGTGAGACATAGCGGCTTTTCACAACTTTTGTTGTGATAGGAATGTTCAGAGAATCATTGTTCATATGCGTTGAATGGTTGATCTAGAAGATATACGGAATAGTGAATTCTACGTGGGAAAAAGGACGGAAAAATTGCAAAATGCCTATTTGAACGAGAAAATACTCGAAGAGCAGCATGAACCTGTCTCCTCGATATTTCACAAGCAAATCGTTTGCTAGCTTCTCGTGCAATTTCACCAGCTGTCATTTTCTTCGGGTGGTTGTCTCGAAGAATAATAAAAGCATACTGTCTGATATCGTTTGCCGTCATATAGTGCTTTTGTGAAATCATAGGGAATGAGATATCCTTCGTTTACATCTATCAGCGTAAGATAATTCTCGTATTGACATTGCACATTGTCAGCAGGTTACTACTTCCGAGACCCGCGAAAAGGCCCCGAAAAATTTTCCGGGTGGAAACCTAAGTTAATATGCATATATCTCACTAAAATACGTGCTCCAATCCGACGATGCATATGCATCTATTGCAGAAGATGGGGCATATAAGGTCCGCATCGCTCCCGGTTGCGAATACGTAAACACGGATATCTCTGGAGGTGTAGCACTATTACATTTGAGAATAAATTCTTTAGACTCTGGAAAGAAATGCAGGCTTGACACAGGAAAACAGACTTGATTTGTATGGTTTTTGTTATATTTGCAGCGGGAGCAGCCAAGTAATGGTTGAACATGATTATGAGTTACGAGTATAGCATACGGATACCTGAGAGCGACCGCGCGATGTTCCGGCAGTGGGCGCGGAAGATGGGATGGGGATTGTCCCGTCCCAAGAAAGTGTTGGATGACCCCAACGAAGAAACGTTGCAGGCAATCAGCGATATTGAGTCCGGTGTTGGATTGG
>ERZ842401.3163-NODE-3163-length-20841-cov-27.746272_pt1 | contig 20841 bp, 13 predicted proteins | sample MGYA00521270_ERZ842401 | MGnify/ENA primary metagenome ERZ842401 (study PRJEB31892, sample SAMEA3878208) | bioreactor metagenome | biome: Moose rumen | place: Sweden | collected 2011-10 | study: EMG produced TPA metagenomics assembly of the PRJEB12797 data set...
AGTTCCCCCATAACTCATAAAAAAGCGAGTTACGGGGGAAGGATCTGCTATTGGGCTGGAGCTCCAGACCAGGGAAGGAGTTGGAGAAGGCAGATAGTTCCCCCATAACTCATAAAAAAAGCGAGTTACGGGGGAAAGATCTGCTATTTGGGTCGGAGTTCCAAACCGGGGAAGGAGTGGAGAAGGCAGATAGTTCCCCCATAACTCATAAAAAAGCGAGTTACGGGGGAAGGATCTGCTATTGGGTCGGAGTTCCAGACAGTGGAAGGACTGGAAAAGGCAGATAGTTCCCCCATAACTCATAAAAAAAGCGAGTTACGGGGGAAGGATCTGCTATTGGGTCGGAGTTCCAGACAGTGGAAGGACCTGACAAGGCCGGATAGTTCCCCCGTAACTCTGAAAAATGTCGGGTTATGGGAGAAGGATCCACTATCGGACTAGGGCATCATTCCGGGGAAAGACCGAACGGTTTCAACTGCCGCCCAGGAGATGCTTTTGCCGAACCAGGCGCTGGATGATCTGGTAGGAGCATCCCAGCTTTTTGGCCGCCTTGGAGATCGTGTAGCCGTTTTCTTTCAGGGCCTGGGTGACAAAGGCGACTTTTCTGTCCTCCAGCCACTTCAAGAGATCATCTGGCAGTTTCCCGTCTTCTCCCGCCTCCCCTGTTTTCCTGGTGTTGAGCAGTTGGTCTCCGAAACTGATGTGCCGTTTCAGGATCTGGGCGGTGATGACACCCCGGTTCCTTTTGTTGGCGTAGGCTGCGGAAATATAGAGGGTATGGTGCAGTTGCCGGTGGTTGCCCGGCCAGTCGTAGGAGTTGATCAGATCCCAGGCTCCCGGATCCAGTGTGATCCTAAGGTTTTTGAACCTGTCTTCCTGCTGTTCTATCTGGTTCAGAATGTCTCTGACGATGGATTCGAACTGCCTGCAGTCCTGATCCCGGATTTCCCTGAGGGTTTTCAGTTTCACCGGGCACATGGCGATGCGGTAGTAGAGATCCTCCCGGAAGCGCCCTTCCTGCACTTCATGGATCAGATCTTTGTTGGTGGCGCATATGATCCTGACATTGGTGATCTTGTGGATCTTGGTCTCCTCGCCCAGCCGGCTGTATTCTTCCTCTTGCAGGGCCCGGAGAAGCAGTGACTGGCAGGTCAGGGGCAGATCGCCGATCTCGTCCAGGAACAGGGTGCCGCCGTCGTTGGCCTCGGCAAAGAGGCCGGTGCGCTCCTCGCTTCCTGTGAAGGCACCTTTTTTGGTTCCGAACAGTGTCTGCCTGAACATTGAGGGATCGCCGCCCTGGGCAAATTCCGCGCAGTGGGCGGTGACAAACTTTCCGGTTCCCCTGCTGGTCAGATCATGGATCTTACGGGCGGCGGTGCTTTTTCCGGTGCCGGTTTCCCCCAGGAGGAGAATGCTGATCTTCCGGTAATCACCGTAGGTCTCGGCGATCTCCATGATATCCGGATTTTCCAGCGCCGGTTCGGAGGTCAGCCTGGCAGTGTCTGATGCCATGCTGAAGGGGAGGCGCACCTCCCGGATCTGTCTGCCCTGAATGCTCTCCTCAGGACTGACGGTCATGTATTTGCGGCTGCCGGGGAACTTCTGCTCCGAGTACCAGAGGGACATGGTCTGCATCTGGGGCGTTCCGGGGCTCAGAAGGAAGTTTATCCGCTCGGGATCCTTCTGCAGAAGTTTCTCATCCTGGATGAACTTCTCCAGGGCGGACAGAAGCTGTTCGTAGTCGGTGGGATTGTCCACACCGGTGGGAATACACTGAACGCTGGCCTCAGTTCCCCGGCCGACCCATGCGGCAAAGCTTTTGCCGTCCTCATGCATTTTGGCGGAGGCCAGCAGGTAGATGGTCTGGGCCTCCCATTCATCGGTGAAGGTTCGGGTGGGTCCGTTGCGGCCTTTTTCCTCCTTGCCGCTGCCCAGGCAGGCGGGGTCGTCTTCTTTTTTCAAGAAGCCTCGGCAGAGACTCATTCCGTTGGCCTTGCGCCAGGCATTCATCACCTTGAGATCGTTGACACCGATCCAGCTTATGATGATGTCTCCGGGGGATCCAGTGTAGATGTCGCTGCTACTGTCCATAAAGTCACCTGCCTGTCTGTCTGCTCGTCTGCTAAGCACTCCTGCCGGAATACCGGGGAGATGCCTGTCAGCCAACGATGTATGCCGCACCCTCGGGGGATCCGGTGGTGCCGATCCGGGGCATGGATCCCGGAAGAGAACCGGAGCCTCTCCGGCAGGGGATCCTGCTTCCGTCTGCTACCCGTTTGCTAAATAAAACTGTTGCCGGCTCCCTTAGTGCCGCCGGCTCTCACTGCAGGATCTCCGTGGGATCCACGTCAATGTAGCAGCTGGTGCCGCCGCTGTTTTTCCGATCCTCCAGGAAGGAGTCAATGGCCGGGAGGACCTTCCTGAGGGAAGTCCGGTTCAGGGCCTGGATCATGATCAGCATATGGTACTTGCCCTGCTTCTTTTCCATAAGCGCCTGATAGGGCGGGCTGATCTCCACATCCGGGAATGATTCCCGGGCCTTCTGCAGCCGCTGGTAGATCTCATGGGATGAGGAGTGCACCCGCTCCCGTTCAGTGCCCTCAATGCGCAGCAGGATCTGGTGGCTGAAGGGGGGCAGATCCAGGTAGCGCCTCTCTGCCATGCAGTTCTCCGCAAAGATCCCGTAGCCGTCGGTGACAATGGTCTGGAGCACGATGTTGGCTGGTGCATAGGTCTGGAGCACCACCCGGCCGCTCTTCTCCTCCCGGCCGGTGCGGCCGGCCACCTGGGTGTACAGCTGGGCCAGGCGCTCAGTGGCCCGGAAGTCATTGGAGAACAGGGCCCCGTCTATGTTCAGCAATGCGATCAGGGTGACGTTGGGGAAATGATGTCCCTTGGCCAGGATCTGGGTGCCGATGAGGATCCGGTAATGGTTGTTCAGCACCCCTTCCAGGGCGTCCCTGAGCTTTCCCGGACTGTTCATGGTGTCCCGGTCAAAGCGGATGGTGGGATAGCCCGGCAGCGCCTGCTGCAGGTATTCCTCCACCTGCTCGGTGCCGTTGCCCTGGATCACCAGGGTCTGGGCACCGCAGGCGGGGCATGTCTGGGGCATGGGAGTGACAGCCTCGCAGTGGTGGCAGTTCAGGGTGCCGTTATATTTGTGGAAGGTCAGGTAACTGTCGCAGTTGCAGCACTGGAGCACATGGCCGCATGAGGAGCAGATCACCTGGCTGGCATAGCCCCGGCGGTTCAGAAACACCAGCACCTGGTTGCCCTTGGACAGCTCCTCCTTCATTTCCTCCAGCAGGTGGGCGCAGATCCCCGAGTTCAGTTCCAGTCCCTTGAGATCAATGATCTCCGTCTCCACGGCCCCGGCGTTGACGCAGGCGCGGCTGGAGAGGTGCAGGTGGCGGTAGCGCCCGGAGGCGGCGTTCTGCAGGGACTCAAGGCTCGGGGTGGCCGAGCCCAGGATCACCGGGCATCCGGCAAGCTTGCCCTTGTACACCGCCAGATCCCGGGCGTTGTAGCGGCAGGTGTCCTGCTGCTTGTAGGAGGGATCATGCTCCTCGTCCACAATGATGATCCCCAGATCCGTGAAGGGGGTGAACACCGATGATCGGGTGCCGATGAGGATCCCGATGCGGCCGTCCCGGCAGCCCAGGTAACTGTCCAGGCGCTCCCGGTCGGTGAGGGCGGAGTGCATGGCAGCCATGGGCACATTGAAGCGGTGGTGGAAGCGGGCGATGTTCTGGGGGGTCAGACCGATTTCGGGGATCATCACCAGGGCCTGCTTCCGGCGCCTGAGGACCTCCTCAATGGCCTGCATATAGACTTCGGTCTTGCCGGATCCGGTGACCCCCTCCAGCAGGAACACCTGGAACTGATCCATGGAGCCCCGGATCGCCTCCAGGGCCTCCTGCTGCTCCGGGTTGAGGGTGAGCTTGCCGGTGAAGGTCAGATCGGCATAGATATCCCGTTCAGCGGTGCTGAGATCAATGCGCTCAGCTGCACCTTTCCGGAGCAGGGTGGTCAGGGCGGACTGGGAGAGGTTGAGTCCCCGGATCTCCTGGGGTGTCAGGGGCTGGTTCCGCAGTGCGGTGATGAGATCCTGCTGCTGTTTGTTTGCCGGGGTGAAGGAGGGATCTGCCAGGCGGTAGGCAGTCACCGGACGGGGTGTTGCCGGTGCCCCCTTGCGCAGGGCCACGGGCTGGGCCAGATCGATGATGGCGCCGATCCCCGCATGCTGGTAGCGGGCAATGAACTTGATCAGCTCCAGGGTCTGATCATTCCAGTAGGGCTTCTCGTCAATGACCCCGCTGATGGGCTTGAGCTTTTCCAGGGGACAGTCCAGGGGCGGGGACTCCGAGGTGCCCATGACCACCCCGATGATGGAGGTGCGGCCGAAGCTGATGTTCACCCGGCAGCCTGTGGGTACGGGAAAGTCGCTTTTGTAGGTGTAGAGATTGAACAGTGTCTTGGGCACTGCTACCTGAAGATAGATCATGGCGCTTCTTCCGTGGCCGGGCCTGGGCTCCGGCGGGGATGGGGGCAGCCCCGGTTTCCGGGACAGCCGGGAGACGGCCGGAACTCTCCGGGATCAGTTCAGTCCTTGCGGAACTGGGAGCGGTAAAGGGCTTCGTAGGCGCCCTTCTTTGCCAGCAGATCCTGGTGGGTGCCCCGCTCAACAATGTGGCCGTCATTGATCACCATGATGCTGTCGGAGTCGATGATGGTGCTTAGCCGGTGGGCGATCACCAGGACGGTCTTGTTCTTCATGAGGTTGTCCAGGGCCTCCTGCACCACCTTCTCCGAACGGTTGTCCAGGGCGCTGGTGGCCTCGTCCAGGATCACGATGGGGGCGTTCTTCAGGAAGGCCCGGGCAATGGCGATGCGCTGCTTCTGCCCGCCGGACAGCTGGATCCCACGCTCGCCGATGGGGGTGTCAAGGCCCTCTGGCCGGGAGGCCAGGAACTCATCCAGGCAGGCGCTGCTGCAGGCGGAGCGGAGCTCCTCCTCGGTCGCCCCGTAGTTGCCCATCATGATGTTGTCCCGGATGGTGCCGGAGAACAGGAAGTTGTCCTGGAACACCACGGCGATGCAGGATCGAAGGGACTTCAATGTCAGGTTCCGGATATCCTCCCCGTCAATGAGAATGGAGCCCCCGGTGATCTCATAAAGCCTGGGGATCAGGCTGCACACTGTGGTCTTGCCGCCGCCGCTGTTGCCCACCAGGGCCAGTTTCTCGCCCTTCTTCACGGTGAAGCTGATGTCCTCCAGCACCTTTCGGGAGCCGTCATAACTGAAGTCCACGTTCCGGAACTCAATGGTGCTTTCCAGTCCTTTGAGCTCCTTAAGTTCACCCCGGCTCTCCCGCTCCAGGCTGGCCTCGGTGTCGGTCTTCTCCTCCAGCTTCTGGTAGATCCGGCCGATGGCCAGCACTGCCTGCTGCACCTGGATGTAGTTGTTGCCGATGGACTTCAGGGGTGTGTAGAGCATGATCAGGGCAGCAATGAAGGAGACGAAGGTGCCGCTGGTGATCTGCTGGGTGACGATGAGGTGGCCGCCGTACCAGATGACCACTGCCACGCCCACGGCGCTGACCACGTGCATCATGGGGGAGAGCCAGTTGGTGTCCCGGACCATTTTGATCCCCATGCCGAACAGGTACCGGGCCGAGGCGCGGAACCGGTTCATGGTGATCTCCTCCAGAGTGTAGGATCGGATGATGCGGTTGCCGGCGGCGGTCTCGTTGTAGACCGTCAGGAGCAGGGCGTTTTCGGCCACGGTCTTGTTCATGATGGCCTTGACCCGCTTGCGGACGATCTTCAGGGGCAGGATCAGGAACAGCAGGATCCCGATGGCGGCAAAGGACAGCTGCCAGGAGTTGTAGATCAGGACGAACACCAGGGACACCGAGGAGAAGAACTTGGTCAGGAACAGCTTGAAGTTGTCCACCAGTCCGCTGGTGGCAGTTTCGGCGTCTTTGTAGAAGCGGTAGATCACCGCACCTGAGTCGTTGGTGTCATAGAACCGGCAGTCCTGGTTCATGAGCTTGGCAAAGAGCTTGAGCCGGATATCCAGGTTGATCTTGCCGCCCACGTAGGAGTTCACCAGGGTGGAGGTGTAGATGAAGATCCCCTGGATCACCACAAAGCCCACAATGATCAGGGGAACGCTGGAGGCAAAGTCCTGTTGCTTCTCCACCATCACATTGTCCATGAAGGGCTTGAGGAACAGGGCGATAAGTGCGTCCAGTGTGCCCACCGGGATGGTCAGGAGCACTCCCAGGATCGCATACCAGAAATATTTGCGGATGAAAGGCCACATCATGCGGTAGCCTTCTAATAACCCCGCCGGGATATCCTGGTTTTCCAGCTGTTCCTTCTTCTTTTTCTTCTTTGACATAGGTTGCCCTTCCCCGGTGCGCCTGGAGGCCTGCTGCGGGCGCCTGATGATCTGCGTCTGGGGCATGCGCCCTGGGATTGCCGTGCTCAGCGCCCCGCGGTTTTCTGCCGCCTGTGGGAAAAAATTCTAACACAGGGATGTTTCTGCGGCCAAACCGCCGGATCCCCGGTTGTGCGTCAGGACGCAGGAAAAGACTGCTCACCTGCCGCACCGGGCTCTTCCCCGATCTTATCTGACCTTCTCTGAGGGGACCTCACAGACAAAGAGAAAGCGGCCGCGCTGCTTTCAGCACGGCCGCCTGGATCTCGGTGCCCCAAAGGTTGATCCCCGGGGCGGATCGCTGGCTGGATCCCGGATCAGCTCACCAGACGGAAGGCACGCTGGTGGCAGTGCTCCCGGGTTGCGGGCTCCAGACGGAACTGGCGCTCCAGCTCGTCCGGATGATCCCGGTCGGTGTCGATGAGCAGGATCCCGGTCTTGCGGATGAAGTTGAACTCCGTGGCGGTGGAGATAGTGTAGGCACCCATCATCTTGCCGACAACGATATCGTCCACATGCAGCTCCGGTAGCATGATGTTCTCGGCAATGATGTCAATGCTGTCGCAGGTGGGACCTGCCAGCACCGACTCCCGGACCGGTCCCATGGCATAAGGGGCGCTCTTGGGATAGGTCACATGATCAAAGATCTGACCGCTGTAGCTGCAGTAGACGCCGTCATCCAGATAGTACCAGGGCTTGCCGAAGCGCTCAGCCTTGCCCACCACAGTGCAGATGTTCAGCATGGCGGGGGCGCTGATGAACCTTCCCGGCTCGGCAATGATCCTGATCCCCTCAGGCAGCTGGGCAAGGGCCTCCCGGATGGGGGCGCAAAAGGCACCGATGTCAGTCTCCCGGGCGCCGGCGTAGTCCACGGGGAAGCCGCCGCCGATGTCCAGCACCCCGATCTCAATGCCCTCCTCAGCGGCGGCGCGGATGATCTCCGCACACTGGCTGATGGCCTCGCAGTGCCTCCTGGCATTGGGCACCTGGGATCCCACATGGAAGGACAGACCGGCGATCTCCAGGCCCAGGCGCTTCACATAGCGCAACAGGCTCAGGCAGTTCTCCGGCAGGACGCCGAATTTCTTGGACAGATCCACGGGAGTCTCGGGATTGGGGAAGCTTACGCGGATAAGCAGCCGCGCATCCCTTCTGTAGGGAATGAACTTCTTCACCTCTTCCTCATTGTCCACCACGAACACGCTGCAGCCGTAGTCCAGGGCATAGCTGATCTCATCATCCTTCTTGATGGGATGGGTGTGAATGCAGGTTATGGGATCCACGCCGGCGTTGCGCACCAGGTCAACCTCTCCCTTGGTGGCCAGATCAAAGCTGGCACCTTCCTCCATGAGCACGGAAACCACCTCCGGATGGGGCAGGGGCTTGAGGGCGTAGTGAAGGGTGACATTAGGAAGAGCGCTCTTAAGGGAGCGGTACTGGTGTCTGATGGTGGCACGGTCCAGAAGCAACAGCGGAGAGCCGTACTTGCGGACGAGACTGCGGTAGTCCAGATTGGCGGTGAATAGGTTGTTCATTAGCTTATGTAGCACCTCTCATATGGGTTTTCACCCCTGCCTAAGAAATTGTGTTCAGCCCCAAAATTGAGCAAAGCGAATTATCAAGAAAAAGGGGGGGCAATGCAACAAATTAATTGATATTTTTTCATGCCAGTTTGGGCAGAAATTGCAGTGGAAATTATCCTGAAAACATACGGCCGCACCGGGGTTTTCCGGGGATCGGCCGGTGAGGCACCCGGAGGGGTCCTTATGGAAGATCCTTGCTGTCCGGAGTGGCCCGGGAATCGATCTGGAATATGATCTGGAGTAAGGTCCGGATTGGGTCCGGGATAAGGCCCTGAATGAATACTTTCAGAGATCGGAATAATAAGGATGCACAGGATCCGGAATGAACGGAGTCGGTGTCTGGCATTCCGGGAGACCGCCTGCCGGATCTATGGGGCAGGTGCTGACGATCTTCCGGAAGCCGGCTGAACCCTGTTTCCTTCTCTGATCATGAAAGGGAGCCGGGTGAGGATCCTGGTGAGGGTGATGTAGTGATGTAGAGAGTTATGGTGCGGGGGTGGGAGAGGGAGCCGGAGAGTATGCCTGGTGGGGATGCGGCAGTGAGGTTGATGTGCCGGGGCTTTGTCCCTGGAGGCTTCAAGGCTGTGATACCTGGACTGTCCGCGGGATGGGCATCTATCAGTGTAAAATTAAGTGACTGATTGACTTTGGCAAGGGAGAGGCACAGGAATGGGTTTTAATAAGTACCACCGTGGCACAAAGAATTACCTCCGGGACATCACCAGGGGAGTCAAGAAGTACCACCGTGGCCCCGGCGTGTTTTCGCGGGGGAGAAAGGTCGATGCTGACCGGCGGGACCAGAGCGTGGTCACCGGCAAGAGGGCTGCCCTGGCGGTGCTGGGACTTTCCGCGGTGGCTTTCGGCATGGGACTGTGGCTTCTGCCCCGGGATCCGGCAGCCGCCGGGACCTTTTGGAGCATGGAGGTGCTGCACCGGCTGCTCTGGAGTTATCTGCTGTCCGTCAATTTTGTCACCTTTGCCGCCTTTGCCGTCGACAAGCTGCGGGCCCGTGAGGACCGTTGGCGGATCAGCGAGAACTGCCTCCTGGGGCTGGCCCTGGCCGGAGGCAGCCTTGGCGGCATTGCTGCCATGTATCTGTTCTGGCACAAGATCCGCAAGCCGAGGTTTGCCTGGGGGCTGCCCCTGATCCTGCTGATCCAGATCCTTTTGCTGATCTGGCTGCTGTGACTCTGTTCCGGAGGAAGAGGGCTGTGAGGTCCTGATCTGCCGGTACCAGCGGGTTTCACGTGAAACCCGGGCCGGCTGTGCCGTGAGTTGCGGTATGGTGTGCGGACAGAGGTGTCCGGGCAGGTGCAGGCGGGTTGACTCAGATCGGATGGGTGTCCTGGGGTCGTGCGCCGGGGCCTGGCAGGGCAGGCGAATGACTCTGATCAGATGAGTGTTCTGGGGGCGTGGCTCCTGGACTGGCAGGAGACGTGACCGGAGTGTGATTAGATGACTGCTGTCTCCTGGCGACGTTGGCGGACACGGGGCAGAGAACTGTGTGTTCAGGAGCAGACTGGATACCGGGTGCCGGTCCCGACGGCCTCCGGCCGGCTGGGGCTGATCGTTCGGGCTCTGAACGGTGTCCGGATGCCAACACCTGCCGGCAGGAAGGAATGGCAGAGACCAGGCCGGGGGTGTGACTTCCGGTCCTGCTGCGGGATTGGACGGGGTGTCAGCTCCGGTCCGGATCCCGGAGGGTGCTCCGGTAGAGATCAAAGTAGTTGCGGCAGAAGGTGAGCTGGCCGTACATCCGGGCCCGGCCAAGGGCGGCCCGGGCGGCTTTTCTGCGGCAGCCCTCATCCTCCAGGAGCATCCGCAGCACGCCCTTCAGGCGGATGAGATCCATGTCATCCACCAGGAAGCCGTTGACCTCATTGTCAATGATCCCGCCGAAGGCCTCGCTGGTGTTGAACACCACCGGCACGGCGGCATTCTGCATGGCCTCCAGGAGGGACATGCTCCAGGCCTCGGAGGTGACACCCAGGCTGACAAACACTGATGAGGTGCGGTAGAAGGACAGGGGATCCTGCCGACCGTCCATGATCACCCGGGGGATCTTCCGGGCCTGGCGCATCAGGTGCTTCCCCGAGGGGCCGTCGCCGATGATCCGGAGGGTCCAGTCCGGAAACTCATCCGCCAGTTCCCGCCACAGATCCAGCAACACCCCCACCCGCCGGGTGGGCTCGTCTAGGGAGCATACCGCCAGAACTTCCCGGATCTTGAGCCGGGCAATGTGCTGCTCGGGGAAAAAGTTACTGAAGCCCACGCAGTTGGGGATCACGGTGTATTCGCCGGACTGCAGTTCCCGCTGCAGGAGGTTCTCCAGCCCCGGCAGATAATCCCGGGACACCAGAACCACCCGGTGGCAGAGGCCGAAGATGTTCATGGCGTTCATCCTGAGGCGGTTCAGGAGCTTCTTCCGGTAGTGGCCGGGAAAGAGGAACCTCTTCAGGGCCTCGGGCGAGCGCTTCCCCCGGAGGATCTGCCACGGCATATCCTGCTCCAGGAGGAACATGTCCCCGAAGGGCTTCTCATGCATGGTGGCTATGAGCACCGCCCCGGCCCTTTCCGCCGCCTCCCGGAACAGCAGGAAGTCCCGGGTCCGGGCCTGCTGCACGTGGATCACCCGGATGTTTCCCGCCAGGAGGAAGGAGGTGAGTTGGTCGCTTGTGGTGCTGTCGGTGATCCTTATCCGCTCATGGCGTCCGAAATAGTGCTCATCCAGATCATCCTCCGGGGTGCCGTCATCAATCTCCCGGTAGGCGTTGCTGAAGCAGCAGCCCCTTTTCCGGAGGCTCTGGACCAGGATCAGGGAGAGCCGCTCCACCCCTCCGGTGAGTTCGGCACCCAGCCTCAGGTAGTTCCTGGTGCACAGCAGGACGTTGACCGCCGGCAGGACGTTCATGATCACCAGATCTTCCTGAAGTCCTCATTTTTGAGAACTTCGGGATCCCTCTGATATTCCAGCAACTTGGCGTATTTGAGGTAACTGTAGACGGCGCTGCTCAGGCTCACGGTGAGGCCGTCCACCCCGTCCAGGAAGCCCCGCTTCAGGAAATACTGGCGCAGGAAGGAGTTGAGACCGTGGATCAGGGGGCTCAGGGCCCCGGCCCGCTTGCCCTGCTCGTACATGATCTTTGCACCCCGGGTGGTGAAGTTGCGCCCGGGCTTGGCGAACAGCTCTCCCACATTCCGGAAGGAGTAGTGGACGATGTCCCCCTTCAGCCGGGTGAAATTCTTGGTCTCCACATAGGAGTGCTGCTTGACCTCCCTAAACTTGGTCCTTCCCCGGTGGAACAGGCGCACGCACACGTCCGGATACCACCCGCAGTGCCGGATCCAGCGGCTGCCCACGTAGTTGCGCCGGGGAAAGGCGAAGGCATCCACGGTGGTCTTTTCCAGATCCAGCTCTCTGATGGTGCTGACCATCTCATCTGTCAGGCGCTCGTCGGCGTCCAGGCTCAGGATCCAGTCATTGCCGGCCTTCGGCAGGCCCACATTCTTCTGAAAGCCGTCCCCCAGGTAGGGCTGGATCATGATCACCGCCCCCATCTCCTCGGCGATGGTCACGGTGTGATCTGAAGATCCCGAGTCCACCACCACAATTTCATTGCACACTTGGCGGAGGCTGGTGATGCAGTCGGCAATGTTGTTTTCCTCATTCAGGGTGATGATGATGCCGGTGATGCTGTTCATAGGCTTTTCTCCTGGGTTGGTGCGAGGATCCTGCGGTAGATGTCGAGGTATTGTTCCGCCATGACTTCGGGCTGGAACCGGGCCAGGGCGGCGGCGGCGCTGTCGGCCAGCCTGCGGGCCAGCTGGTGATCTTCCAGCAGACGGGTGAGGGCATCGGCCAGTTGCCGGGCGTTGCCGCTGTCCACCAGGATCCCGGTATCCTGATCCCTGACAATGTCCGGGATCCCGCCTGCATTGGCAGCGATGATCGGCACATGATGATCCATGACGTCCAGGAGCACGGAGCCCAGGCCCTCGTTCCGGGAGGGGAACACAAACAGATCAAAGGCCTGGAGATAGCTGCCGATGTCGGTCTGAAACCCCTCCCAAACCACTGAGGGCACGTCCCGGCTTTCCTCCCGGAGGGCGTCCTCGTCGCATCCGGCTCCCAGGCACATGAACACCAGATCCTCCCGCTGCCGGGCCAGGATCCGGGCCGCCTCGATGATCACCCGCTGGCCCTTGTCCCGGTCCACATAGGCGCCGATGTGCCCGATGATGATCTTGCCCTGATACCGGGCGCGGATCTGCTCCGTCACGGAGCGGGTGCTGTCCAGGTGGGCCAGAGCGTCGGGGATGGTGCTGATCCGGTCGGAGGCAATCTCATGCAGAAAGGCCGCCACTTTAGAGGACACGCCCACCAGGGCTGATGCCCGGCCGTAGCTCAGGCGGTTGGTGAGGGAACTCCGGACCGCCTGGGAAAGGCGCCGGGTGATGATGTAGGGGGTGCCCCTGAGCAGGTTTTCCAGCAGCGTCCAGTGCACTGCCTTGGCTTCATGGGCATGGATGATGTCGGCGGGGATCCGGCGCAGGTGCCCCCCAAGGCGCCCGCCCACCGGGCATATTTCCAGATCACTGACATCAGTCAGCCGATCCGGCAGGGGGGAGTCCCGGCGGCACACCAGGCACTGTCCGGCGGTGAGTCCCGCCAGGTGCCGGATCAGCAGTTCGGTCTGCCGCTCGCCGCCCCGGTAGCCCCGGGCCAGGTTCACATGGCATACGGTGGGTCTGAACATGATTGATCCTGGAGATGCTGAATTCCGTGTTTTTTACTGATCACATTATATCCCAGATGGCGCCACAGATCCCGCCCGGGGCGGGTGCCGCTGTCTGGGAGCATGCAGATCCTAGGACGCACCGGAAAGGCGCCCGGACAGGCTGAGATCCGGGATTGTTCAAGATGGTGTACTGGGCAGGCGGCGGAAACCTTGTCAGATCAAGGTGTGAGGGAGGCATGGCTGGGGGCCGATAGGATCGGGTAAGGTACGGGCAGGAGGCGGGAACGGTTAGGGTACGGGCAGGGGCAGGAACGTTCAGAGTTATGGCAGGAGCCGGCTCTGGCATCTGGCCGTGGACAGGTGACGGTCCGGCTCAGGCAGAGGTGCGTGTCTGCTTTGCTGCCGGCGGGCAGTGTGCTCTTTGCCGAAGCCCTGCCAGGGTGCTCTTTGCCGAAGCCCTGCCAGGGTGCGCATGCTTTCCTCAGATCATCTTTTCTAATCAAGACCGCAGGCTACCGGGATTTTCCCGGTTCACATGCGCTCTGAAATGTGTGTTGAATAACATTTTAAGAAGTGCTAGTATGCACCGTCACAGTTTGCAAAGACTGTTGCAGAAGATTTTGTTAATCCTTCGTGTGGTGTCCGGCTCCGGGCCTGGATAGCGACACGGCCTTTGAGAGGTTTTCCATGAAAAAAGACATTCATCCGGAGTACAAGACCATCAAGGTCAAATGCTCCTGCGGCAACGAGTTTGAGACCCGTTCCACCCTGTGCCACGACATCACCATCGATGTGTGCTCTGTGTGCCACCCTTTCTTCACCGGCAAGCAGAAGATTGTTGACACCGGCGGCCGGGTTGAGCGCTTCAACAAGCGGTTCAGCATGTTCAAGACTGGCGCCAAGTAATTACCGCTGTCTGGCTGTTCCCGCCTGGGGACAGCCCTGCGGAGGGCGGTTCGGCTGTGAGGTCGTTCCGCCCTTTCCTTTTTCCGGATCGGTGGCGGATCCCTATGCTTTCCGTCCCGTCTGTCTTTTCACCTTCCTTTCCTTTCCTTTCCTTTCCTTTCCTTTCCTTTCCTTTCCTTTCTTCCTGATGCTGTACTGTACTGTACTGCACTGACAGCTGGTGCCGGGATCATGGTTTCCGGGCAGTATCCGGACCGCTGACATTGGGATCTCCGGGCCTGGCAGGGACTGTGCCTTGTGGCGCTGTCCGCTCAGGGCACCTCTTCAAGGAAAAACTCCCCGTAGGCGTACATGATGATGTACTTGTGAAGATCCGGGATCCTGCTTAGCCGGTCATCGGTGGCGTAGAAGGCAAACTGTTTCACCGCCCGGTTGTAGAGGAGTTCGCATACCCTTTCCTTGGTCCCTTCCCGGGCGTTGGAGTCCCTCTGGTACTTGAACTCGAACAGGTAGCTGGGCCCGGCTCCTGTGTTTTCCGCCACCAGATCGGCCCGGCCCCTTCTTACTCTGACGGAGGCTGCCTGCGGTCTGTTCCGGAAACGGCTTCTGAACTTGGAGGGCGCAGCAGGAGGTGTGGGTGGATCTCCGTCTTTCTGTGCGGGCTGGGAGATGATCCCACTGTCAGTAAGTTCACGCTCTATGGCCGCTTCATCAATTTCCTGGTACTCATTCTCCTCCAGCCCGTTGCTGAAGACATACTGGTGGTTGTGCCTGATGCTGTATTCCCGGGTAAGTTCGAAGGAACTGCCGGCGAGAGTGCTCAGTGCCACATACACGGTGAGGACTATCTGGCTTTCACCTTCCTGGGCACTGGCAGTTCTGACAAAGGCTCCCGCCAGTGATGTGAGCATGTCCGACAGGGACGAGATGTCGTTGATCCGGGAAAGCCAGCTGATCCCCCACCTGTCGGTTCTGACTGCTGAAAAGAGCGCAGGGTATCTGGACAGCCTGAATTGTGCGAAGAGCTCCTGGTAGTAGCGGTTGGGGATCCGGAGGTAGATCAGATCCTCCTGGTAGCTGTCCACGTTCTTCCGGACTTCGTCACTGGGGGCAATAGTCAGGAAGCCCAGGTGGTACAGGAGGGTGATGCCGGCGCTAACTTCAAGCCTGCTGAATTCCGAGGTTATCTTAAGGGATGTGGCCAGTGCGGGGAGGGCTATATACCCTCCGGAGTCTTCGCTTTGGCTGGGATCTAGGGAGTGGAAGATGCTGTTCAGAGCATCCTCTTTGATGAGAGCCAGGTAGCCGGAGAATTTTTCAAAATCCATGTCATTTCCAGACTCGGTCCCCAGGGGCGGGATCTTCTGGCCTTTTCTGTTGGCCAACTGTTTTAAAAAGCCCAGGCACAGCGCAGGGTTGCAGACGGTGTTCTCCGCATTCTCAGCGAATCTGTATCCGTTGTATCTCTTCCTGATCTCCTCAGCCAGCGTCTCCGGGGTAAAGGCGCACTGCCCGAAATCAACCGTCTCTTGCAGAAGAGTCCGGATCTCATCCCCGGTGAAACCGGCAAGTTCATTGAACTGAGGATCCTCGTAGAGCCGGTCAAACACAAATCCTGACAGGGAGGTGTCCAGGGTTACCGGGAGGACGCCGGTGATGAAGATGCGGTCGATGATGCCACGCTGCTGGCAGGCCGGAGGTTCTGGTAAAACCTGGATACGCCCCCAGCATTCCAGGCAATTTCGGCGAAAGAACTTGCATCATGGCTCAGAATGTCATTGGTGAAGTTGTCGTATTCGTCAATGATCACCAAGAGTTTCTTCTGAAAGCTTTTCATGTAGTTCATGAAGGTGTTTATCAGACGGCCGGCCGTGGGGAACAAGGTCTTGTTGCAGTAGTAACGGCGGACTGCCCTGCTGAGTTCATTTGGCTGGCTGCTGGCCGCCATGCAGCGGATCTCTGCCGGGATTAAACCGGGATAGCGGAAATAGAAATCGTCAATTCCCCGGATGATCTTGTAAGTAAAGGAGTCAAGAACTGCCTCAGATCCTCCCCGGGTGTCGATACCGGAGAAGTCAAACTTCAGGACCAGGAGGCTGCTTTTCAGAGGGGTTGGGTTGGCTGCGATGTGGGTGGCCCTGAAGATCCGGGTGCTTTGCTCTTCCAGGGCTGAGTCGTAGTAGTACTTCAGGATCTCGGTGAACATGGTCTTGCCGAACCGCCGGGGTCGCAGAAACAGTGACACCCTGGACTGGCTTTCCTCATAGATCGGGATGAACCTGGTCTTGTCGATGAAAACAAAGCCGTCGTCGATGATGACCGGCAGTACCGTCTGGGATGTGGGAAGTGCTTTGGGCATGGACAGTTCCTTGTGCTTAAGCTCTGCTGGTGATCTGGTGGGGGCCAGATCTTCCCGGGGGGCCTTGCAGGGTGAAGGCTATGCTCATCTATATCTAAAAGGATGAGTTATGCACTTGATAATGCGCTTACAAAGCAACGCCTCCCGTTCCGTTGCCACGGTTGGATCCCTGAGACTGGAATAGGAGGAACTCAGAAAAACATTTTACCTGCTTTTCCCCGCTTTCCAGTCTTTTTGTCTCTGCATCGCATTGCGCGCCGATCCTGCTTCGGTATTTTCCAGCACCTCACAGGAGGGATTGTTCCTGTTTCCGACGGATTTGTTTGTGTATGGCGTCGGAAACGGCTCAATTTTATGCGTTTCCGACTAAGGAAGCCTTAAAGTCAGTCGGAAACCAGGATATACCTGGTAGGTTGACTGCTCCGGTGGGATGGACGCTTCCCCTTGGTCAGGATGATCTGGTTCACTTTGGGCATATCGACCAGGCTCCCATTATTCATCCTGCTGCCGTTCAGGATCGAGCTTCCGGCAGACCAGATCGTTATGCTGTTTCACATCAGACAGACGGATCAGTGTTCAGCTGCTGCACTTCCGGCACACAGGAACACGTCTTCCGGTGCCTGGTCTCTTCTGCCGCCTGGTCTTTGGGACAGAACCGGCGCCATCCGGCTCTGCTCCCGCCGGACCGGGAATGCAACCTGGGCGGAAGCGCGGGTAGGGATCTGCCGGGTGCGTCATTGGAAATCTGCGACAGTGATCGCACAGATGTCATTCTGTGGCGGTGATCGCTTTCTATGATCACTGAAGGTTCCAAATGAGTGCGGCACCGGCTTGATTGTGTTCCGGTTCAAAGATCTGAGTGACTGTTTCACCTGCCAGATATACACCTTGTTGAAATATAGGTAAAGTCTCTGCCAGATGTTGTTCTGTGTCGTGGTAAGCGAGATTTGTTTTACCTCCACTGGACCGACATTATATGACGTTACTCTTTAGATCAAAGCAGGTATTTTATGAAAAACAATCTCAGATATACAGCCCTGGCGTCGGCTGTTGCCTTTGCGCTGGCAGTATCCGGATGTGGTCATCATCATCATCACCATGACGACGTCGGCCCTGAGCCTCAGCCTCAGCCCGAACCTGATGACGGCGTGCAGCTCCAGGGCCAGGTCATTGACGGCTATCTGGAGAAGGTCACTGTCTGCGCCGACCTGAACCTCAACAACGCCTGTGATGAGGATGAGCCCTACGCCGAAACCAAGGCTGACGGCACCTATTCCCTGGTCCTGAGCCCGGCAGCCCTGGCCAAGATCACCATCGGCCATTTCAGGATCCTGGCCAAGGCTCCCAAGTCCACCAAAAATCACATCTACGGCGGCAGTTCAGCTCTGACTTCCCCTCTGATGCTCAGCTCCACGGTGTTCCTGGATGACAAGGGCGCTCTGACCCAGGAATCATCCAATATCACCCCTTATTCAACTCTGGCCAGCCTCACCATGAGGGGTGACAAGGACGGGAAGATCGCCGAGAGCGACTACACAACCCGGGTCGGGGATGTGGCCGAGGATCTGGGCGTGTCCCGGACTGTGGCTCTGACCGACTACAACGCCGACAGCACTAACAAGGATTCCCTGAAGGCTCTGATCGCCGCTGAGACTCTGGTCCGTTCCAACCTGCTGCCCCGGGACGAGTCTGAGATGGCCAACATTGCAGACAACGCCCTCATCACCGCCGATTCGGTGAAGGAGTCCACCAATCAGTACAAGGAAATGGTGGAGGATGTCTCCGGCAGCATTGACAAGGAGATCAGCGCCGGTAAAACGGTTACCGGAGATCAGATTGCCGGCCGGATTGCGGAGACCGAGGCTAAGCTGGGCTCCTCCTTCAGGGAGATCAGCTCCGGCATGGCTGATGACTGGCGCTGTGGCGTGACCCGGAACAACAATGTGTTCTGCTGGGGCAACAACTCCTGGGGCAGCCTGGGTGATCCGGAACTCTTCGAGAAGGCTATGGCTGCCCAGGGCAAGACTTTGGAGCAAGAGGGCACCAGTGTTATCGACAACTTCAGCGCCGATCCGGTGGCGGTCAAGATCCTTGCCGGAACCGACAGTGAGGGCAACAATGTCTACACCCCGCTCACCAATGTGCGCACTGTGGCCCTGGGTAGCAACCACGCCTGCGCTGTTACCTATGCGGGCGAGGTGTACTGCTGGGGCGGCAACTACCGCGGTCAGCTGGGTGTGGCTGAGGAGATCATTCCCAGCGGAGAGAATGCCAACTACCGCTCCTTCTATGCCCAGAAGGTGCTGAAGGGTCAGCAGGATTCCGTTTCGGGCTACCTTTCCAACATTGAGTCCCTGTCCCTGGGCCAGAATTCAACCTGTGCCATCACCCGTGACGGTGAACTGTACTGCTGGGGTGACAACACTTCCACCAGACTCGGCAGTCCGTACTATGAGGGTTACAGCCACAACTACGCCTGGCATGAGATGAATGAGGAGAACGACATCGAGTTGTCCTCCGGCAAGGGCGGACTCGCCTGCAACCCTGCTTCCGCAGACTGTGAGCCGGAGTTCATCCAGATTGTGCCGGTTCCGGTGAAGGTCAAGTTCCCTGATGCTGTGGCCTCGGTCAAGCGGGTTGTCACCGGTCTCTGGGCATCCTGTGCAATCACGGAGAACAAGTCTCAGGATGACCATAACAATCTCTACTGCTGGGGCGGCGATTCTGTGGGAACTGTGTCTCACAACTTCAGCAAGCATTACGCCGAACTCAAGGAGAAATACCTGGGCAAGTCCAACCGCTATGGTCCGTATTCCGTAGATACTCCCTGGTTCTGGAACATCTTTGAGGGCAACGGCGAGTACCATCCTCTGTTCGGTGAGCCGGTGACTCTTGCATCCAGTTATCCGGTCTTGGATTACGAGGATGAGGAGTTCGTAACTTTCGCAACTGAGGAGGCCCGGAATGAGTTCCTGGCTAAGGCTGCCAGCGACTGCCTCAGCGGTGCCAACGGCAGGCAGGCGGGCTGTATTCCTGAGCCCGGATATGATGACGGGGCTGAGGAGCCGTTCAATGTGATCGTCAGAAACCAGGCGGGAAGTATCGGCCTCGCCAATGTGACTGATGTGGCGCTGACGAATTACGATGCCAACCTTGTTTATGTGGTGACACCATCATCTGATCCCGATGATCCTTCCCTGCCTGGCACCGCCGGCATCTACGGAGGGTGGAATGGCAGTTTATGCAAGGAAGTTGATCTGACGGATCCTGATTATGCCGAACTGGATCCTGTTGTGAGGATCCACAGCAGTGAAGGCGTCAGTTACTTCCTGCAGACCAAAGCCGGTCAGCTGTTTTTCAAGGGACAGAACCGCTTCGGCATGGCTGGGCAGAACAATCCCGACCGGAGTGCCTATCTGGAGGGTTTTGTGCTGTCCCCGGACGGGGAGACCCGGCTGTCCCATGTGGTTGAGGTGTCCATGGGCAAGAGGAGCGTCTGTGCCAGCACTAGGAAGGTGGATGTGGCAGCAGACGGCACTGAAACCGAGGACAGTGCGAAGTTTGACATGCTGTGCTGGGGATCTTCGGCCTTCGGTCAGCTGGGCTTTGACAACGGGGACGGTGGCTTCTCCTTCGGGCAGGCTGGATCCGCCTGGCAGGGTGACAGTAACATGTACCTCGACAAGGAAACCCGCTATCTGACCGTCCCTCTGGAGGTCACATCCTGCATGTTCAACGGCACCGGATGCCCGGAGGCTCCTGAGCCCGAGCCGGAAATTGTCCTGGATCTGAGTGATCTGGAATTTGAGCCGGGGGACGGCTATGTCTACATCTCGGTGGTGGATCCCACCGGTGAAACCATCAAGGTGGGTGAAGAGGCTAATTTTGACCTTTACTGGTGGCCTACGGGTGAGTCTGATCCGGCAGGAACCAACCCCACTATCGGTGAAGACGGGTCTTATTACTGGTACGGCTTCCCCTTTGATGACGGGATCACTACGTCGATCCAGAAGGATGACGACTCTGACGCCACTGTCCTGACTTACAAGATCCCGGTGGCAGGCTATGGTGACTTCTGCGGCATTCCCCGGATGGGCTTTACGGAGGGTGACAAACTCTTCCTGGGGAATTTCTGCCAAACCTACAGTGACGATCTGAGGAAGTTGGCCTTCAGGCTCTTCACTCCGGACAAGGTGACCGAAAACCTGAATGATCTGTTTGAGCAGGAATAACAGGAGCATGGCTCCGGAACAGAGCTGATCTTTCAAGGAGGTTCACCGCTCCTGAAGGACTGCAAGATCCGGTCCCTGACAAACCTTACCTGCTTTGATCGCAAGTAAAACGAAGATCCGCTCCGGCGGATCTTTTTTTATGCGCACGCATCCGGATTGGGACTGCAGACTCACCCGGCGTGGAGCCACGCCGGGGACTTACGTGCCGGCATACAGATCCTCCCGGGCGGCGGGCGGGCTGAAAGCCCTGGAGATGGCGCCAGCCCTGCCGTGGATCCTCATGACCCTGAGACAGCCTGACCTCGCCATGCCTTTCTCCGGTACCCGCCTGAAACTCCACCAGATGCCCTCCAGAGATCTGCCGGTTGCCGCCCTGCCGACGTGCCTGTGAGCCTCCCCTAATAGGTGACTTCATGGGACATTTGCCGAGAAAGCCCGGCTTTCCTTGTTCAGGGCCTACGCATGAGCGGTCACTCCAGCCTTTGGCTAAATTATAACCAGGCGTCTTGGGTTAGTAGGACACCGGCAACATGTGGTTGGTTATCCGCCTGAATGAGTATGTATTTCAATATTCGGCT
>ERZ842401.3164-NODE-3164-length-20837-cov-6.320085_pt1 | contig 20837 bp, 21 predicted proteins | sample MGYA00521270_ERZ842401 | MGnify/ENA primary metagenome ERZ842401 (study PRJEB31892, sample SAMEA3878208) | bioreactor metagenome | biome: Moose rumen | place: Sweden | collected 2011-10 | study: EMG produced TPA metagenomics assembly of the PRJEB12797 data set...
AATCAGAAAAATAATGGGTGAGGACTTGTTTTGGGGTTAAGTGATTGACAGTGAGTTTTATTTCTATCCCTGCATTATCACACCGTTCCCGAAGTGTTTCCAATAATCCTCTGGGAATGCAGATATAACCGCTTTCGTCATGACCGAGATAAATAAACCTTGACTCTGCATAGTTTGATAGCCCTATTGCTTTGTTTCTGAAAAACTGAGGATTAGAGAATGCTGCCAACCTTCTGATCTGATTTTGTATTCTCGGTTTCAGATTTTCTGTATTTACATATATCTCATTTGAAAGGACTATTTGTATATTTCCTTTAACGTCTTCTTTGTGAAAAGCGGAGCTTCGCTCCCAAGGTTTTATATCATCGTGCATTGATGTGCTGTCCTGTTCGGAATAATTATCTGCAATAAAACCCTCAAGCTGCTGCTTTGATAATTTTGAAGTATAGATCAAAGCTTTCCACTGATTTGGAAGAGCGTTCCAGTTTTCATCAATAAAAGCGCTGTTTCCCTTTTTAAGAGCCTGTCCTTGCAGAGGAAGTGCGATAAGATTGCCGACTTCGCCGTTTTCTACGGTATCCTGTGCAGGGAGCATTCTGTCATAGTATTTGAATGATTTCAGATTGACTGATTCAGCGCCTTTATTCAGTAAAGCAAATCCGAATTTTCTTGCAAGAGATGCTTCAACAGGCGAATCAAAGAATATCCATATATGAGCGCCACGTCCCGACCTTGAACGTTCAGTTAATGTTGGTATCTGAGCTTGAGAACATATTTTTCTGAGTGCATCAACTTCTTCCATCCATACGTCATCTGAATTTGCATTATCATTCTTTTCTGAGCCTTTATCGTGATTGTCAAAATCAAATACGAGAAACCTGCAGGTTCCATCCGGGAAAAGAGGGTATATCCCGACTACATCTGAGGCATCATCTCTTTTTCCGATAAGATGAGCTTCGATATGATAAGCCTGAAGCCTTGTCCACTTGCGGTCAGGGCAATCCTTGCATTTGATTTTTGAACCTGATGCTTTCGGACATATCCCATTTTCCCAGAAATTATCACATTGTGGAAAATATCCTGCTTTCCCAGTCTTTTTATTCTGATATCTTTTACTGAAAACGTCCATTCGTCCCCAGAAATATGAAAAAAATACCCGAGCGTGCTTTTGTGTGATCTGAACAGGGATAATTCTGCCGCCTTGGTCTGATACTTGTGATGAGGGTGTAATTATGTCACTTTGAGCATAAGAGATCCCTGCATTATCCAATAATGATCTTAAATACAGATTTTCCCGTTCAAGCTCGACAATTCGTTTTTTTAGTCTATCGACTTTGCCCATATTATTATCAGAATAATTATTCTGCTCCACAGTAACACCTCTTGGTCATATTTTTCTGTTTCGTTTCTAATAGTTTATCTCATTTATTCCCCACAACTCTTTCAATCCCCACCAGCTCGATCCTCTTGTCATTTTTAGCCTCGGCAGTCAGCTTCTCATCAAAGCCGCTCTCGGAAAAGAGCATATAGTAAAAATCTGATTTTTCCTTCTGAGTTGACAGCTTGGCTGCGGTGTCAAGATATTCGCCATAGCTGAACGGCCTGCTCTTGAATTTGCATTCGCCTACAAGGTACTTATCCTTTTTGACCGATACAGCAAGCAGGTCTATCTCAGTCTCAGCAGTCTCGATGCTGTCTTTGCGGCGGACAGTTGTCTTGCCCCACCAGCGTCCCATATTCTTGTAACGGAAAGGAAGCTTGCCTGCTTTTTGCAGCTTCCTGATGTATTCGCGGCAGACATCTTCAAAGGCAAAGGACGCAAATTCATGCAGGCTTGGTTTGATAGAATACTCAAATACTCCATCAACATCTCCGCCTTCAAGTTCGGAGTAATTCGTGAATACAAAGGCATACCAGAAGCGGAAGAAGTTATCGGTCAGACGGTAAAGTCCACGATTAGTATTTGCTCTCTCTTTTGTTCCGTCATCAACTGAAAACTCACGCTCGATTATCTCAAGCTCTATCAGGTTTTTGAGATACACGCTCGTTTTTGATGTGTCCTCCACCAGAGATTTTGTGCTTATATCATTAAGCTTTGTATTGCCGAGGGCAACAGCCTCTATGATAGAATTATAAAGAGGTGTCTCACGAAGCTCCTGCCGCAAAAGAAATTCCACCTCGCTGTAAAGTGCACAGCCCTTTGTTAGAATGTTTTTCTTGATGTTATCTTCCAGAGAAAGCTGCGGGTCAAACTGCCGCAGATAGTGAGGAATACCGCCGAGTATAGAATAAGCAATTATCTTATCACGTTCAGAATAATCAGGGAAAAACTTTACAGCATCATAAAAGCCCATCGACTCCATTTTGTAGATCCCCGTAGCCCTGCCGTATAGAGGGTTCTTTTCAGCGAGCAATTCCTTTTCGATAAAACTCATAGCACTGCCGCAGAGAATGATCATCACGTTTTCGTCCTTGAACAACTCGTCCCAGAGGTTTTGCAGCACAGACGGAATGCTTTCATTGCCCTTGCACATATAAGGAAACTCATCTATTACCAACAGCTTTTTATTATCACCATAGGGAAGGTCATTCATGCTCCTGAACGCTGTTTCCCAGTCGGCAAACTCTTTCACATAGCTTGCAGCAGGTATATTTTCCCGCAGGAGTTTTTCGGAAAAACTCTTAAGCTGGAGCTTGTCAGAGATCTCGCGGCAGGAGTAGAAAACGTGCTGCTTACCTTTGCAGAACTCACGCAGGGTCTCAGTCTTTCCCACACGCCTGCGTCCGTAAAGCACAACAATCTGCCCGCCCTTGCTGTTATATCTGTCATTCAAAAACTGCAATTCCTGTTTTCTGCCTATAAACATAATAACACCTCAAATATCTAATCGTGATTTACTAAATCGTGATTTAATATTATTATACACCATTATTTTGGAAAAATCAAGGGGGTTAGAGATTTTTTCTCGTTTCAGCCTAATCGCTTGACATATATCAAGTCTCTTGTATTTCCAATAATGAACAATAAAGCACTCCTGTTTCATAAACACCTGCATTTACAGCTTTCCCGCTTGCACATATACGGTAATCAAGTAAAAACGTATCAGCGATAACAGCAGTTGAAAAACAGTGCGGAGTGTGGTATAATAGGAAATGTAAAAACGCATTTTTATGCTATAGATCGGAATTTATGTGAGGTAAAAAATGTCTTTTGAGTTAATAAGATTAGAGGATAAGGATTTGAAACAGTTCAAAGCAGATTTGCAGGAAGCATTTCAAAAAAGCTTTGAACAAAGATTTGGAAAAACAAATGAAATTATTTTGCCCGAAAATGATATTGATTGTTCTTTGAATTCCAAAGGAGCTGTTGCTTATAAAGCAATGCTTGACGGTGAAATGGTCGGAGGAGCAGTTGTAGTAATCAATGAAATAACACAGCACAATCATCTGGATTTGCTTTATGTGAAATATGGATTGCAAGGTCGAAATATAGGGAAGAAAATATTGTTTGAAATCGAAAAAAGGCATTCAGATACAAAAGTATGGGAAACTTGTACTCCATATTTTGAAAAGAGAAATATCCATTTTTATGTGAATGTTTGTGGCTTTTATATCACAGAATTTTTCAATGAAAAGCACCCTATGCCTGATTCTCTGGAAGATTTTATCGGAGATGGAAATGAAGGAATGTTTGCTTTCAGAAAAGAAATGTAGTATATAAATTCTGTTATTTACCATAACAACACACCCGACAAAAATAGCCATATAATCAGAAGGGACGGAGAATACGATCATGAGCAAGAAAATCGTAGTAGTTAACGCAGGTCCGAGGAAGGGCTGGAATACAGATACACTTATTACAGAAGCCGCAAAAGGAGCAGAAAACGCAGGAGCAGAGATCATCAGATTTGATCTGTTCAGGATAGATAAATATACGGGCTGTATCTCCTGTTTTGGCTGTAAAAAGGAAAGGTTCAAAGGTCACTGCGTATGTAAGGACGGTCTGACAACTGTTCTTGATGCAATAAGGAAAGCTGACGGACTTATTATAGGCTCACCGAATTACCTGTCTGAGATGACGGCAGCATTCCGTGCGCTATATGAGCGCCTGATCTTTCAGAGCCTGACATATAATCTTGAAACTCCCTGTGTGAATCAGAATGTGATACCTGTACTGCTTATCATGACAAGCAATGCCCCCGATACCGCATATCAGGGACTTCTGAAAAATTATCAGCAGACGCTTAGCCGCTTCGTCGGTCCGACAGAAGTATTTGTCAGCGGCAATACGCTCCAGCTCAGTGATTACAGCAAGACCGACTGGCAGTGGTCAATGTTTGACCCGGCAGCAAAGCAAGAGCGCCATGATACAGTTTTTCAGCAGGAATGTAGGAAGGCTTTTGATATGGGCAAGGATTTAGTTGTGGATAACATGACAACGTGAGGTGTATGCAGATGAATATCACATATAAAAAGCTCGCTCAGGCTGAACTTGATTCTTTTATAAAAATGCGGATAGCACAGCTTTGCGAGGAAGGCGCAAAGGAAGATATTGACCTATATCCTGCTTTGGAAGATTATTATACACGGCACATGGCTGACGGCACTTTTGTGGCGTGGCTCGCCTTTGACGGTGACAAGATCATCGGCACAAGCGGAATGTCATTTGTTGAAAAGCCGCCTTATTTCAGCTGCCCCAGCGGTAAAATCGGGCTTTTGTCGAGTATGTTTACGGATAAAGAATACAGACGTAAGGGCATCGCAAGCGAGCTTTTGAAGCGTGTGGTCGATGAAGCAAGAAGCTACGGCTGCGGAACAGTACAAATTACAGCGTCTGATATGGGAGTAAAGCTGTACACAGCATTCGGATTTACCCATAACAATAATTTCATGCAGTATAAACTATGATAGAGGTATCACCATGAACGAAATATACACAAGAGCAGGGGAGAATAAATGAGCACATATATTTTATATTGTTGAAAGAAGTACAGACCTATAAAATCTGATTAACAACATCGCACCCGACAGGAGACATCTCCCGTCGGGTGCGGCTTTTTATTCATCATCGTCCTCAAGCCCGTCATTCAGCACACTGTTATACGCAGCATTTGCCTTCTGACTTTCCTTCTTCTCCCGCCACCTGTCGATATCGCTTTTAATTGCGATCATCTCATCGGCGATAAGCTCTATCCTCTCAGGTCTCACATAATTAAGATAGCCATAGATCCTACCGGTTTCAACTGTACCTCCATTTACATACAGTGTTCCGTTGTTGATACCAATATCTTTTCCGACCATCAGCTTCTTTCCGTTAATATCGAATGTATTGCCTGTAATATACAGTGAACCGCCGATTTTCCAGTCATCACTCAGAGTTCTGTTATGATCTATGCATAGATCATATGACCACTTGTTATCTGCAAGCTGTGCAGAGCTTCCAAGATACAGTCTTGCGCTGCCCGTAACTGCAGAATCGGTATCATACAGTGACTTTATTACATATGTCGTAGTCGAAAAATTAACGCCATCTTCAGAGGTATTCGCTATTTCAATCTCATTGAAATACGAATTACCCGAATTAGCAAAGTTTACAGTCTGCTTTTTAGAACCGTTAAGGATTACCTTGTGCGTTCCGGAAGTCGTGAAATTGTAGTAGTTATTGTTACTGTTGTACTGATTAAAGTTTCCGCCGATGGTCATAGTACCTGCGGTAAGCAGGCTGCTGTGGTTAGCAGTCGAGCGAGTTACAAAGTCGCCTGTAACAGCCACCTTATCATCAGCGTTTTTCATTTCAAGAGTTCCCGAACTTGCGTCGTTTCCGGTAGTCTGGATCTTGTAGTTTCCGTTGACAATCAGTTCGCCGCCGTTGATCTTGATGTTTCCGCCGGACTGTGTGAGATCACCGTTTACCGTGAGGGTGTGACCGTTGAGGTCGAGGGTGTGACCGTTGAGGTCGAGGGTGTCACCTACGAGATTCATAGCACCTGTATATGTATAATCATCTTCAAGAACCCATCCAAAAATTCCCGAATCTTGAAAACTTACTTTGCATCCATTCTGTATAAATTCTGATGCATTAATAGCCTTGTTAAAATATACTCCATCTTCAGAAAAATTCTGCAATTCAAGAGTTGCAAAATGAACATCTGTACTTTGAAGATCAACGTTTTGCAAGGAGTCACCGTTTAAGATGGTTCTATGATTTCCGGAAGCATAAAAATTACTGCCACTACCGGAAATCTGCACAAAATCACCTTTTACCCGCATAAAAAATGCCGAGCCTGCAAGCGCATACTCGGCGAGATATTTAGTCTGTCCGTATTTAAAAGCATTTTTTATCTGCTCGGATAACCTATCCGGTCGGCAAGGATAATACCGCAGCTGCTGAACATAGCCGTAATACAAAGCCTTTCTCTTGTGAGGTTCGGCGCTAATAGCTGGCTGTCCGTTACGGGCTTTCAAGTCCTCGTTCCAATCTTTATTGGTCGGATATAGCCTTGTGATGTTGGTAAAACCACGCTCATTCAGGATATCCCTGATACGCTCCGCACCGTCAATGCCGCCCTCATCGTTATCCGTACACAGTATAACGTGATCTATATTGCTGTGAGTGTCAAGGGCATAAAGCACCGCACTTTCGTACACACCGTTCATGGCGATATATGAATGCTCCTGCCAATTCTCGGGATGCAGTGATATATATGACAGCATATCAATGGGTGCTTCAAACACATAAAGTCTGCCCGAAGTTCCATAGTGGGCAAAGCTGTATTTCGTATCCGAACCTTCGACCGTCAGCTTAACAGTCTTGCCCATAGTGGTGGTGCTTCGCTTACTTGCCTGACGGGGGACACCGTTCTCATCAAGTCCCACGAATACCGCATTGTGGTATTTTGCGTCCTCGAACAGCTTGCCTGCCTTTGCAAAATGCACCAGCACGTCGGAACGTAAAAAGCGCTGTTTGATAAGGTAAGCAAAAACTCTCCGCATATTCGGGGCTTTCTCCGGGAGTATGAACTCCTTCTTTTCCTCTTTCGGCATATCTGAAATGCTCCTGTGTGACACAGGTGAAACAGTAACGCCAAGCAGCTCCTGCACAGCCTCGGCAAAGCTCATTCCGTAGAACTCCTGCATAAACTTTATCGCACCGCCGCCGGTCTGGTTCTTATGGTCGTACCACTCGTTTCCGTGTATCATAATACTGTCATTAGTCCCTGATCCGTCGGTGTAAATGAGCTTTGATGAAATGCCGACACGTTCCAGCCTTTCACCTCGCATACGCAAAAAATGTTCAAGATCGACACTGTTAGCAAGCACTATTTGCTCATCTGTAAATGGTATATATGGCATTTTCTCACCTCACATAGACTGCCCGAAATCGTGCTTGACTCTGTCCCCGACCTCGGCACGTTTTGCGTCATTGAAACGGTCGAGAGTGCCTACAAGGTAGCCTGTGATGCGCCTTATACGTTCAAACGGAACAGGCTCTGTGCAGCAGGTCAGGTCAACAAAATCGCCGTCAGCTTCGATCACAAGTCTTGTGATCTTCATATTGGGATATTTCTCATGCACATATCTTCTATATGCCTGCACCTCTTCCTCGGGGAGTTGCTCCCCAATAACATCTATTTTCATACGTCCTCCTTAAAACGGTATCTTCTCCTTGAATTCCATCATCAGCCCTGTGAAGCTCTGACGTTCCATCATATCCGTTGACAGAAACTGCCCCGAAACTACTGTCAGTTTGCTATCCACAAGCGTTGCATAGGTCTCGGCATAGCCGAACTGATTGGCCATTCCATCGGATTTCTGGAGCGAACCGTATTGCTGGTACTTTCCCTTGGAGACCACTGTATTTGTGAGGCGGTAATTCGTTGTGAAATTATCCTCGGTCACACCCTGCATATTGCCGACTGTGAAGCCGTAATAATAGTCACCAAAGGTGCTGACGATATATCCGAGTTCATAATCGAGATCACTGTTTGACAGATCAATACACAGTACGTCTATCGTACCGCTGCCGTTATCGCCCTTAAGGGTTATTCTTTGCAGACCGTTGGTGCTTTCTTCAGAATGTTCAAAGGGACATTTTTTAAGCACCTCTTTAGTCAGGGCAGATTTCTCCTCAAAGGTTATGGCAGAGTCAAAAAACTCGGCAATAAAAGTGTTGGCTGCGATCTGCTTCTTTTCTTCCTCGGACATTGTTGCCTTTGTTGTAGTTTCCGGTTCTGAACTATCCGCCGGTACGGTGGTCACGGGAGAAACAGTTGTTGTCTCAGTCACCGTTGTGGTAGTTGTCGTTGTTTCACTTGCTTGCGGAGGAGCGAATGTCCCACAGGCTGTGAGCGACATCATAAAAATAGCGGCTGCGATAGCCGCATATCGTTTCATCATTTTTCTTTTCACCTCTCATTTAAGGTCTATACTTAAGCCCTCGTCCTCGGTCATTTCCTGATCTGAAAAGCAGGACAAGTAGTCATCTGCGTTCTCTGCCATAGCAGTATAGTCATGACCAGTCGGCGTAAAGCCGTACCATGAAACGTCATTTCCATAGCGCCAAATGTGAGGATTGACTGTTTCACCGCTTCTCATAGCTTTTCTGCCCAGCAGCTCGGTCAGATCAATGACCTGACAGTCTATCTGTCCCTCTCTGCGGTTGAACAACGAAAGCCTGAGAGCAGTAAAGTGGTCTGCATGACCCCTTTCCACGAATTCCATCTTGCCGGTAATATCATCAGAAAGCCTGAACAAACAGCTTCTTCCGACAAATTTTGGATGCTCGATATATTCGCTCAAAGAGCAGACCTTTCTTAATTCCTGTTCAAAAAAGTTCATATTGCTTTTCCTTTCAAAAAAATTAGGGCACCGATCTTTCGAACGATGCCTGTTTGAAAAATATTACAACATTATTGGTGATTGTTCTTCATCTTCAGTTTCAGATAATTCCTCATCTATCGGAATGACCACTTTTGAGAAAGCTTCAACAGAGCTTATTACAACTGTCCATTCCAAATCATTCACAAAATAGTTGTCTCTTTTGAAATTTTCCCATGCTGACAGCGCCACATCGGAAGTCGAAAAATAATTGATGATTTCGTATATTTCAGAAGATTTTTCAAATGTTCCTCGCTTTCTGCTTGTGGCTTCAAATGCTGCCTTTAACACATCAAAATCAATGGCTGACCACTTCAATTTTGTAAGCATATGGATGTCATAGAAATCTCGTATCCTTGTATTTGCAGCACCTCTTGAAACAATGGTTTCCAGCTTTTCTGCAAGCAGAGTTTCAAGGTTGTACGTTCTTATGGGAATTGATCGATCTTCTAACATCAGCTTATACTCATAATCAACTGCTTCAGGTGTGATAACGTCATCTGTGGACATATCGATTTTGATAGTATTAATGATCCTATCGAACTGCACATTTACCATAAATCTCAATCCGGGATAATCAAAATCCTCCATAATATCCGAGCAGCTGCTTATTTCATAGTGAATACCATCACCAAGGTCAATATTGAAGATGTCTTCGAGTACCTTTCTGGCATCTTCAGCCTTAAGGTCAAATGCTCTGATGGTCGTATCAATATCGTTTGTGGCTCTCGATTCAAGCCCTGCATATGATGCAACAAGCATACCGCCCTTTAGTATAAAATTATTCCTGTATTTTGATACTGAAATGCGTTCCAGAAGACATTCCATGAAATAGTTTCTGATAAGCATCTGCGCTTTTTCTGACTTCTGCACAGCGTTTAAGCCGTTGGTCATATTTCTGATCTTATCCTTCAGCTGTCTTGCAGTTTTTATCATAACATGACCTCCGTATAAAGTCTTACAGTATCCTCAACTCCGAGTGCCTTTGCATATCTCATCAGATTGTTCAGATTCTTTTTAGGGCTTTTCATATAGCCCTTAACAGCATTCTGATAGGTCTGCAGTTCAATTCTTTTTTTATGCTTGATAATGTCGCAGATGGTCCTGTCCATATCGTACATAGTAACCTTGTTTCCGAACATGGTCGTACCTTCAGTCAATCCCATATCGTACAGTTCAGGACTGACAGTATACACGGTGCAGCCTTCTTTTCTTAAATGAGTTGCATTGTAGGTTCTGTTTACAGTGATATTGATTCCCGGTGCCTCACAATCCATAAGTCCGTGCATTGCAAGTGCGGATTCGTGGGAAAAAACCGCTTCCTTGTTTCGCAGATGGATCACATACAAATAATCCGGCCATGCATCTTCTGTGATATACACGCCCCGAGCTAATCTCTCCATTTCCTTTTCCTTAACAAAATCAGAAATGAATGTTTTTGAAACGCCCTTTTTCATTGCCTGTGCCGTAATAAGATAGCCGTTATTTTTCTTGATAAGCTCTTCGAGAATATCCGTCTTGCTCATTTTGGTCATCTCCTTTCTTGCTTATATTCTATCACAATTAAGCGAGAAAGTCAAGCGAATAGTTTGGGAATTATCAAAAATTTAAGAAATCTCGGGAGGACTCCTTGCCCTCCCGATAATCACAGCACCGCTATACATAGGGACTATTCTTTAAATTATCGTCCAAGGTGTTGTACCTTACGGTAAAAAAATAACGCCTACCCCATAGGGGATAGACGCTAACTTTATATAATAAAATTTACCATTCTAATTTTGCATCCTTTGACATTGTATCTCTTGCACTAGCTGCAAATATACGCTCCTGTTCTGTGGAATTAAATATTGAAACATATGCTACTTTGCCTAACTTCCTTTTTCTAATTGGGCTTGATTTAATAATCATCTTCTTTTTTTTTCTATTTGGTCTAATTATAATTTTCATATGCTATAACCCTCATTCTTAAATAATTTAAAAAGCATTGCTAAACTATCAGCTAGATCAGCTATAATATGATACCCAATTTTATCTGGAAATGTTCTATCTGACCACTCAGGAATAATCTCATTACAATCAATACATATAATTCCTAATATATTGTGATCCTCAAATTCGGCAGTATATATAGGAATTCGTATAGGCATCACTACTGTAGAAATAAATATATCACTCCAATTATCACCATACTCACAAAAGAAAATATCACTCTCTTTAACCTTATTATGCATATTATGTAGGTCTGCCTCAGAAAAGAATTTCATTTTTTTCTTAACGATAGCATTATAAGCATAGTTGGATTTAACAGGTATGTTTTTTTCATTTAGTTCTTTTGTTCTAAAAACACCACCACGTGATTCAATGTTGTTTTTTCTGCGTACATAAGTCTTTAAAACATTTGCTGAAGCCGTTAACTTGATGCTAGCTCTTATTTCAACTTGATAATAAGTTCCAAGCAATTCTTCTATATTATTGAGACATTTTTGCAAAAAAAGAGTAATGTGATTTGTAACTACTGCATCTTGAGAATACTCAAATTCCGTTGATAATTTTTTTACTTGATCTGATACCACATAAGAAAAACCTGCAATATCTCTTATCTGATGTTTCAAACAATCGATTTCTTTTATTTTTTGCGCAACCAATTTATTATTGTCATTTAAATATAATTCCTCTAAAATGGCCTCATCTTCATTATATTTGTCTTTTAGTTCATCTATTTCTTTAATATGATCCTCTAAAGCCTCATCTACTTCACGGATGCGTCTGTTTGTAAGTATTGCCCATTGAAATAGAAGGACACTTGAAAAAATAACCGCTTCTCCAATCATTATGCACCATATATTTGTGACTAATGCTGGTGCAAATGCACCCAAGAAAGGGATAATGAATTGAATAAATTTAGATATTTTATCAAATATTTTTGGATTTCTTTTTCTCAATAAATCTAAATATTTGCGTATATCTGATGCTATTTTTTTAAGTCTATTCATTATCTACATCCTTCCTGTATTATTTTAAACCAATTTAACGCATAATCCATCCTATATTGTATTATATTCCTATTTATACATTTTGTCAAGAATTTTTATGACATATTCATACTGCCATCCTGATCCAATCCCTCATCCTCAGCCTGATCCATAATCTCATCCTGATGCAAGAAAATGTCTTTTAATTCTTGAACTCTTGAGACCGCAAAATCAAATTCCATTCTGTCATCAGGATTAAACACATATACATTCTGCATTGTCTCAAAAGCCCTCTGTAGTTCGGTATTTCGTATATTGTCGAATATTTCAAACTCGGAAAAAGGTTTATCTGATAGATCGCTGCCAAGTCTGCGGCTTTCCTCGTCACGCTTAAATGAGATCATTTCGCAAAGCTTTTCCTCATCCTCAAGCAATGCCTTTATCCTCGGTTCATCGACCATAACAGCTATATCATAGATGTGTTTGGAGGTATCAAAAAACTCTTGTCTTTTGAAATAATACTCTGCTGCAAGAACCTTGTCTGCAAAGATCCTTTCAAGCGTTATAGTCTTGATATCAAACGGCTTAACATCATAAGTGTTTTCTAGTATCGTTCTCTCATCATCGCTTGCATACATATATATGGCGGCAGAAATGCTATCCGTTTCATATGGTTCGCTAACTGTAAATGAGGTCGCCTCTACCTTTACATATCGAAATCGCTGCAAGGGATCGTTAGTATCAACCGTAACGATCGGAGTATAGTCATATATTGATGTTATGTTCCCCTTTTTATCAATCTCAAGGTTTTTGTCGGCTGTTCGAGTTAACACTGAGTATCTCTTAGATACATTTTCAAGCCTTTTCTTAGCCTGAGTATTTGAACAATCTCTGATCTCAACGGTCAGATCAATATCCTCCGAGAATCTCCGTATAGTCCCAAGCGCCTTATACAGCGCAGTACCGCCTTTGAAATACGCAGGAACAGTTTCCTGCTTCTGCGAAAGTTCTTCAAGCATAAGTGTGACATAGTAGTCTTTCTCCAGAATATCTGCCCTTATTCCGGTTCTTTCACTTACCGTTGTAAGCAAATATAAAAATGCATCCTTATCATTGTGAAGTTTCATATTAAACCCTCCGTTAAATAATCTGTTATGGTTTCAAATTCATTTTCAGTATAATATTTTTTTGCATACGCTATGAGCTTGAGCGGCTCAATGTTAAATTCCCTCATGTAATTATCAATTAATGTCCTCGGCTCGTTGGCATCGACCAGATATTTTTTCATTCCGCATAATATATCTGCAAGCTGAAAATATCTATAGTTTTGCTCGTTGATACTTGCTCTGGGCTTTTCGACCGTAAGCCTTATATCCCCCGGCAAAGACTTTCTGTGCAAATTTGTAACAATATTCTTTTCAGCAGTCATAACGCTGCACAGTCCTATTGTATTCAACACAGACGGGCAACCCTCATATCCAATATGCTCGCCATTTGGACAAGTCAGCGCCCTATAGTAATAATCCGTCTTGTTCAGAACAGATCTGCCGAATGGTGTAATAACAGGCTTGTAATACACTCCCTTTGCAAAGTGTACTACGATCTCCTGATCTGCCAATCGCTTCATATTTTGATTTACTATGCGCTGAGCATATGTCAGATCAAGGGCATATTTATCAGCCATTTTCTTCGCTATAATGCTGTTCAGTATAGGAATGTTATATCCGGTGCTGTTGATTCGATCTCTGATAAATCTGCTGTACCCTAAGTTTGGCAATTGTCTCACCTCTCTATGATATGTTTTTGTATAATATTCGTTATATTTCTAACAATATTATATCACAAATAATTTTTATAGTCAAGTGGATTTTTTTCAAAATCTGTATTTTATCTCCACCACCCGCCTTTTCTCTCCGTCTACTATCTGAGCCTCACCTATCCGTATCTCTCTTATCAGCATACCGATCAACTCTCTGTCAAGCACAGCCCCCGACATATATCTCTGCACAGTACCTATCCACCCTGCGATCTCGGCGGTCTTGTCCTCGTAGGCTTTCAGATAGGTGCGTAACGTTTCAGTCCTGCCTTGAAGGTCGGCTTTCTCAGCGGAGTATTTCTGTACAAGCTCTGTCAGCCTTTCCCTTGACGTCTCGCCCATGAGCATTTCCTCATACGCCTTTCCGAGCATATTGTCAAGCTCCCTTATCCTGAATTCTGCTTTTTGAAGGTCGCTTTCTATCTGCTCTCGGCTGAACTTGGTGTCATTGCAGTACTGCTGTATAAGCGCCCGTCTGAGCGATGACTCGTCTTTCTTTATCTCCTGCACGTAGGATTCCAAATCGTTACGCACCAGTTCGGTCAAGTTCATCTCCAATATCCAGTGCGAGCTGCAAGCCAGTCTGCCTCCATTTTTGTATGTGCCGCAGGTGTAGGCGTGATGTTCAAGGCATATACCGTCCTTTCGTCGGTTGACGTCGGGCTTGAAATTCATTGTGCTGCCGCAGTCTGCGCATTTTAGCAGACCTCCGAACAGAGGTGCGTAACGTTTCGGTATGTTAGAATCGCGTTCCTTTTTCGGCTTCCACATTTTCTGTACCTTATCCCATATCGCTCTGTCGATTATTGCTGGATGAGCGTTCTCGCAGCGTATCCGCTCATCGTTTTTTGATTTTATCTGCGTGTGATTTTTATACGATAAGCTATGCGTTTTGAACTGAACAGTCGTGCCGATGTACATCTCCTGCTTAAGTATCCTCGACACCATGCCCTCTGTCCATTTCTGACATGATTTTCGGCGGTTTGGAATGTTCTCCTTTCCGCAGTGATAGACCCAAGGAGTAACAGCCCCCAGCTTGTTCATGTGAGCCGCTATCTTTCCGCAGGTCATTCCGTCTGCTCTTAGTTTAAACACCATACGCACTGTCTCTGCCGCTGTTTCGTCTATCACAAGACCGTTCTCGCTCTTTTCGTAGCCGTAAGGAGCAACTGCGCCCATATATTTTCCCGCTTTTGCCCTTGCGCGCTTTGCTGTGGTTACTCTGCGGCTCTGATCTATACTGTACTGCTCGTTATAAAGGTTGTAGAACGGCAGAAGATCATTGCTGTCGGAGGCTGTGTCTATGCCATCGTTCAAGGCTATGAATCTGCACCCGATAGACGGGAACAGCACCTCCTCGTAGTAACCGCACTCCAAGTGCGAGCGTCCGAATCGGCTTAGATCCTTGACGAGTATCAGATTTATCTTTCCCGACCTTGCATCCGCTATAAGTCTTTGAACATCGGGTCTGTTGAAATTCAGCCCCGTAAACCCATCATCCGAGTATATGTCGATTATCTTCCACTGCTGACGGAAGCACACGTCCGTCAGCAGCAGCTTTTGATTTTCTATGGACATCGACTCGCCCTCAAGCAGATCGTCTACCGAAAGCCTTACATATATTCCGACTCGTATATCGTTCATTTTCTCACCTCTCAGAAAGTATATTCTATTTCAATCGGCTGTGTTTTCATACCGTCTATCTTCTTGGCTTCACCGACTGTTATCCTCTTTATCAGCTTGTGGATAAGCGTATGGTCGAGGGCTTGTCCCTGCATATATTTTTTCAGCATATCAAGCCATTTTTCCACGTCATCGCAGGCATTTATATATTCCTCCAGCTTTGCATTTATTTCGGCAAGCTCCGCTTTCTTTTCCTCTTTCTCTGAGTTATATCTGTTAGACATATCCATCAGAGTTTCTCTCGGTATCTGACCGAGCAGCAGTTCTTCATACAGCCTTTCAAGCATTTTATCAAGGTCGGCAAGCCGATTTTGTATATTGGCGGCTTTCTTTTTCAGAGCCTCCTGTTCGGCTTTCACAGCCTTTGTACGCTGCGCTATGAGCCTGTACCTTAGTCCCTGCTCGTCCACGCTTATCTCGTCTGCAAACGCCGCCAGCTCGCTTTCCGCGAGCCCCTTGAGATCTTTCTCTCCTATAAGATGCGATGTGCATACAGACGAGCCGCTCGACTTGTTGGCTCGGCAGGTGTAATAATTCTGCCCTCTCGGCTGACCTTTTTTATTTATATATTCTCCCGTTCTGAAATCCATTTTGCTGCCGCAGTCGGCGCACACGAGCAGAGCGGAGAACAGCGGCATCTCACCGTTTTTCCTCTCCTTGACTCTGCCCTTGCCCGCATATTTTTCAAAGCTCTTTTGAACGATCTCCCATGTTTCCATATCAATGATAGGCTCATGAGTGTTTTCACATCTCACTTGACTTTCCTTCGGCTTGTTCACAGTCTTACGATTTTTGAATGACACTCTGCCTGTTTTGAACTGAACCATATGTCCGATGTACACCTCGTTCTTGAGGATATGCGTTACCGTTGTGTCTATCCATTTGTGCGTTTCGTTCATTCTCGGATTCAGCTTGCCCTTGCAGTGATAGTAGTAATCCCTCGGACACAATATCCTATCGGTATTGAGCGCGTCGGCTATCTGCACAACGCCCTTGCCGTCTACCCTCATCGTAAAAATTCTTCTTACCACCTCTGCCGATTTATCATCGATCAGCAGATGGTGCTTGTCATTCGGGTCAAGCTTGTAACCGTATGGCGCCGCACCACCCTGGAAGTTACCCTGCTTTGCGCTTGCCCTCCTCGCTGAAATTACCTTACGGCTTATGTCCCGGCTGTAATACTCGTTGAACACATTGCGTATCGGAATAAAATCTGTGTTGCGGTTCTGTAGTGTATCTACCCCGTCATTCGGCGCTACGAGCCTTATGTTCAGCGTAGGAAACAGGTCCTCTATGAGCTGTCCCGCCTCTACATAATTCCTCCCGAAGCGGCTGAGGTCTTTACAGAGTATCGTGTTTATCCTGCCGCTTTTAGCGTCTGCGATGAGCCTCTGCATTTCGGGTCGCTCGAAGTTCAAGCCTGTGAATCCGTCGTCAGCATACACGTCAACGATCTGCCAGCCCATTCTGTCGCAGTAATCTGTCAGCATAAGCCTTTGGTTTTCTATCGACATCGACTCGCCGTAGCGTGCGTCATCGCGACTCAGTCTGACATATATCCCAACCTTAGTTTCGTCCATTTTTCAACCTCCTTTGGCGTATTGAACCTCTGATCAGCAACACATTATACCACTTTATTTTCCGACTATCCAGTCACAAGGGTGCATAGATTTTTCCCTTTGAATTTGTGGATAGCCAACAGAATATCGGCGGCGGGGAACACCGCGCCGCCGCTGTTCTCACACTGCGGTCTGCAGCTGCTTGCCGAGTTGCTCGGACTTTGTGCTGACGAGCTCGTTCTCTGCCGCCTCAAGAGTTTTCCTGACCGCCCACTCGGTCATAATATTTTCAAGCGAGGCCTCTCCGCTGAAGCTGCGCTTGACGATAAACACCGTCTTGTTGATCCTGATCTTGTCCTCTGTGTTTCTTTTCATGTACGTCCTCCTGATGATTAAAATATTTATTCTTCGTCAGTATTTTCTTTGTTCATTTTCATCACATCCTTCTATTTTTTAAGGGTACGGTAAAACGCCGACCCCTTTCTGTAGGGGTATCACGTTTCATGATAGCCTTGTTCTAATCAAAGCAAACCTAGGTCAGACATTTTATTTGCAAAGGAAAAAAGCCGCAATGTATCGCCGCCAACCTCAACGGCGAGCCCCCATATTATTGTTCTGCTTTTAACATCACAGACCATTAATTTATCTTACTTGCTGCAGTAATAAAGATATTCTTCTTTTCGCTATGTTAAATATCATTCTATTTTATACTTAATATGCTATGCCATGATGACGCAGCCCCTATGACAATCACCTTATCGTTACGGAGCAGGTGGGTCGTACTGCACGACCTACCTTGATGCTCATAGTCAAGGTATGGCTTTAGCTCTGCTGATACTCGAATGCATCCTCAAAATCAATAATGCCGTTGATCCTGCGAACCTCAACCACACACATCTCATGCAGCTTACGCAGAGTTTCGTCATCGACCTCGTTTACTGCTGCTGATATATTTGACAGCTTTGCAAGTTCAACAGCGACCTTGAACATCAGCCTTGCGAGCCGCTGCTCAGTACCTTTGATCTGCGCCTTGACCGTTTCGGTTATCATTGGGCTGATATAGTTGATGTTATTTTCCTCTTTCAAGTAGCCAAGATAAAACTTAACTGCTTTCTCAATGAACTCCGTTTTTGACGCACAGTTATCATCCTTATAGAGGAATTCTATCTCCTTTTCAATCTCGGGTTTCATATAAATTGTCATTCTTTTCTTTGCCATAAAGACCTCCTTATTTTTCTCCTGACTCCAGCCACAACGCCCCTAAAACTCGCTGTTTTACGCCACTTTTCAAGGTTTTGACACCACAGTTTTGGGTCAAAACTAATTTTGACACCATTGTGTATTTTGACAGTCGAGGCTCGCAAACGGCGTAATTACGCTGCTTTTGCGGTCGGCTTTGCCGTCCGCTGTGACCGTTCCGGCGGCTTTGACGCCGGAACTTTAACTTGCGAACTATCGAGCGACCCTGCCGCTCGATGCTTCTGTGCATAATACCCACAGTTGTTTTCCTCATCTTTTTCCGTTTGTAAAAATAATCTTCTCCGCACCTTGCCCCAGAACGCCAACAAATGCCCTGTGTGCCGTTTTCAGAGGTCAGGCGGTGCAGTTTCCCGGCCTCTCGTTCAAAAGCCCACACAGGCGGTTTCTGCGCTTGTTTCGGAGCAAGACCTGCAATTTGTTTCAGCTGCCCCTAATGAAAGGACGAAACCGATTCGTTACGCACCTACAGCTTACTGCAAAACTGCATCATCAATTCGGGCACTTCATCGGGGTGATCGCGGCAGTAGTCTGTGAACTGCCTGAGTGCGATCTCCGCCAGCTTTGCTCTTATCCTGTCGGGGTCGTTACCGCACTCGGCTCGCAGCTTAGGTGTGATGTAGAAACCGTATTTACGAATAGAGGGAAGAACATCATCGCATATCCAATCACGAAACTGTCTGCCTATCGGGAGACGTGAATGAAATATGAGACTGTAGAGATCGCTCTCCCTTATAAAATTTTTCACTATCGTCTTTGCAGGACTCTGCGGATGAGGAACAGTCAGCTTGACAGGCTCATCACAGTGATCGATGATAGCCTTCCTCGGATTGTGGTAGCCAAGCACCTTTGCACAATCGGATGCAGGAAAGTACAGCTTGCCGTTTATCTCAACGTAATCAAGCTGCCCAAACTCTGTGTCGGCAAAGATGTCGCTTTCAATTTTCATCAGTTCGTTTAAGTCCATGTATAGAACTCCTTTCACTGCAAAAGAAAAATACAGCGCACTGTTTCGTTACGCACCTCTTTTTCTCTTTTGCTATAGATTTTCAGCCGTTTGTAGCCCACTGAAATATTTTTATCGGGTGTATGGCCGCTTGAATAATTCTGTGGCGATCTGTACGGCTATGTATAATTTGCCTTTCACCAATAAAGGAACAGAGGGCGGTGCTTATACGGACGGTTTACAAAAAGTTTATATTTAGCTTTTGCTTTTTGTAAAGCTGCACAGATTTACGAACGGATTTTCAGTTATAATCACTATTGCATTTGCTATTGGAAATTATCCCTCTACTTATAAGGGAATGGGGATAGCATTTTTACCACCCATTTTTCAAAAAAATTTTTCTCACTTCATATACAAGGGAATGAGCGAGGCTATTTTTCAGGGTTGTTTATATAATATTTACATTTACATCTTGAGTTTCATCACTTTTTACAGTTTTTTAGCTACGGTTTCAGTAATTATGACTATATGAAGCAATGATGAAAAAGTTCCTCTATATATAGGGGAATGGGAATGGTATTTTGAGACCCCTGCTTTACAAAAAAATTCACCCTCTACCTATAAGGGAATGGCAGAGGGTGATAATGAAGTCTGTTTGGAAATGTTTGTATGGCTGCACAAATTTCCTAATTAATAAATAGTTATTGTTTGTGCATATACAAAAAGCAGTGCGGTGGATTTGATCGGCGCACTGCTTATAATATTACGCCTCATAAGGTTAATTGCCTGGCGCACAGTTTGTTTTGTAGTCTATTGACTATATCATAACGTACTATCAGTCCATAACAAAGTGTTGAAACCTGAATGCTTTGAAAGAGACTTTTTCAAGGATAGTACACAATACTTACATTTGCAACTTATATTATATGCTCTTATATAAAACTTATTCCAACATAAAACTCTGTTTATTGTGCAGTCACAATTATATATGGAGTGTACTTAGTTAATATGAGTGGATAAAACAACTAAAAGCAAGGGCAAGTTTTTTGCTTGAACCATTACCAATTATATAGATTAGCATGCAAACAAGTAACCTAACAAGTAAAAAAAGAAAAAAGGCACTCTCTAAGAAACAATTCTAAGAGAGCACCTTATAATTGTGTGTGACAATGGCTTAGTTTATTTATAGTGCTAACTAAAGTAACAAAACTACAGCCTTCTATGAGATCATATCAAAGAAAGAGTTTATAGTTCCTGGTGTAATATATTCATACACATTAACTGCTTCAAATTTGCCTTTTTTTATATTCCATTTCCATTCTAATCTAATATGTCTATTACTATATCCAGCATAATGAGTTCCATCAGTACAATATATATCGCATGAGTCATTAATATATGAATATGCACCAAATCCCCATGAAATACTATGAATATGATTTACATTATATTCCCAAATGTAATCATTGGATGTCTCTCCTAATATGCCTGTGCTTCCTGCGACAATTGTATTGTAGTCATGCTTTGACAGTTCACACTGAAATGACTCGTAATTGCCTTTGGAATTGTAAGCTGCATCTATAAGCGTTTTTGATTTCCTTGAAAGCTTAATATTTAGTATTATGAATAAAAGAAGAAAGATAGTAAACACGATTAGTATAATTACTATTACCTCACTGTCAATCACTTAACCCCAAAACAAGTCCTCACCCATTATTTTTCTGATT
>ERZ842401.3165-NODE-3165-length-20831-cov-17.158741_pt1 | contig 20831 bp, 15 predicted proteins | sample MGYA00521270_ERZ842401 | MGnify/ENA primary metagenome ERZ842401 (study PRJEB31892, sample SAMEA3878208) | bioreactor metagenome | biome: Moose rumen | place: Sweden | collected 2011-10 | study: EMG produced TPA metagenomics assembly of the PRJEB12797 data set...
TGAACGGCAAGCTCATTCCGATTTGGATTGCGGATTACGTTTTGATTTCCTACGGCACAGGCGCGATTATGGCTGTTCCTGCGCACGATACGCGCGACTGGGAGTTTGCAAAGAAGTTTGGTCTGCCGATTATCGAGGTCTTAAAGAGCGAAGTCGATGTGCAGAAAGAGGCGTGGACAGAGGACGGTATTCACGTCAATTCAGAGTTCCTCAATGGCTTGAACAAGAAAGACGCAATCGCTAAAATGCTTGACTTCCTCGCGGAGAAAAAAATCGGCAAAAAGGCGGTCAATTACAAGTTGCGCGACTGGGTGTTCAGCCGTCAGCGATATTGGGGCGAGCCGATTCCGCTTGTGCATTGCGAAAAGTGCGGCACTGTGCCTGTTCCCGAAAGCGAACTCCCGCTTGAGCTTCCTGCCGTCAAGAGCTATCAGCCGACTGGCACGGGAGAAAGCCCTCTTGCGAACATCACGGATTGGGTGAACTGCAAGTGTCCGAAATGCGGAGACGCGGCTCGGCGTGAAACGAACACAATGCCTCAGTGGGCGGGTAGCTGCTGGTATTATCTTCGCTACATCGACCCGAAGAACAGCGAGGCGTTTGTAGACAAGGCGAAAGAAAACTACTGGATGCCTGTTGACCTCTATGTTGGCGGCGCGGAGCATGCGGTTTTGCATTTGCTTTATGCGAGATTCTGGCACAAGGTGCTTTACGACCTCGGCATTGTGTCTACAAAAGAGCCGTTTCAGCGTCTTGTCAATCAAGGAATGATTACGAGCTTTGCATATCAGCGCAAAAACAAGTCGCTCGTTGCGGTCGATATGGTCGAAGAGAAAGACGGCAAGTATTACAGCAAGGAAGACGGCGAGGAGCTTGAGAAAGTCGTCGCGAAGATGAGTAAATCCTTGAAGAACGTCGTGAACCCCGATGAGATGATTAAGACGTACGGGGCGGACAGCGTGCGAATGTACGAGATGTTTATGGGTCCGCTCACGGTGTCAAAGCCGTGGAATACGCAGGGGCTTATCGGCGTGAACCGCTTTCTCGACAAGATTTGGGCGATGAGCGAAAAGCCATTGACCGACATCGACATCACGGGCAAAATCGAGGACAAGGCACTTTCGAGCCTGCGCAAGACGTACGCGAAGACGGTGAAAAAGGTGAGCGAAGACACGGCGAACCTTGATTTTAACGTGGCAATCAGCCAGATGATGATTTTCGTGAACGAAGCGAGCAAAATCGCAGAGCTTCCGCGCGCAATGTGGGAGGGCTTTGTGCTTTTAATTGCGCCGTATGCTCCGCACCTTGCCGAAGAGTTGTGGCAGAAGGCGGGACACGACAAGAGTTTGGCATACGAGAGCTATCCGACGTTCAGCGAGGAGTATTGCAAAGACGATACGAAGGAGTTCCCTGTTATGATTAACGGCAAGCTCCGCGCTAAGTTCGAAGCGGCGGCAGACAGCGACAGCGCAACGCTTGAGGCGATGGCGAAGGAAACGGAGGGCTTTAAGAAGTTCACCGACGGCAAGATGATTGCAAAAATCATCGTTGTCCCAGGAAAACTCGTCAACGTGGTTGTAAAGTAACAGGCACAGCCTGTTTTGTAATCATTGCAAGACCTCTCCCCCGACCCCCTCCCCAATGTGGCGAGGTCTTGTGAAATCAGGCTGTGCCTGTTGTAAAAAGCAGCCTGTGGCTGTATAATAATCCTTGTAAGAGATGCGCTATAGCTAGATTCTACGCACTCTTGCAAGGATTTTTTTAGTATGGCAGAAAAACCTGTTTGGAAAGCCTCTTTAAGACCGAATTCACTCACCCCCGACAATCCAAATGATTGCATTGCGGTCGTCAAGAGCGACACAAAGACCAACGACGACTTAGCAGGGCGCATCGTCAGCGAGAGAAGCGAGTTCCGCAAAGAAACAATTCTCTCTATCTTGACGATTCGCGACAAGCTCGTGAAAAACTACATCGAAGAGGGCGCGAGTTTCCGCGACGGCTTGGTGCAGATTTCGCCGCGTATTTCGGGCGTGTGGGAAAGCGCAATGGCGCAGTTCGACCCCGCAATCCACCGCCGCACCGTTGACGTAACGCTGACGCAGGATATGCGAAACGCACTCGACGCAATCGCCGTGAACGTCATCGACCGAAACGCCACCGCCACGACGAACGCCATCACCCTCGTTACGAACTCCCTTTCAGGCGAGGCGGACGGCACAATCCCGATAGGAGAAGACATCATCATTGATGGCGACAAGATAAAAATCCAAGACGAAAAGGACGAAGAGCAGGGCGTGTTCATCATCGACGCGGAGGGCAAAGAGCACAAGGTAACGAGAAAGCTCATCGACAACAAGGCAAAGCGGCTTATCGCGCGCATTCCGTCGGATTTCCCTGAGGGAGAAGCGAAAATCGTTATCAAGACGAAATATGCAGGAAGCGGAACGGCGTTGAAGACTGTTCGTAGCATTCCATACAATATGATTTTGAAAGCTGTGAAGTAAAAAGTTTGATGCGAGCGTATCAAAGAGTTTGATACGAGGCTATCAAAGAGTTTGATGCGAGGCTATCAAAGAGTTTGATGCGAGGCTATCAAAGAGTTTGATGCGCTCGGAGCTAAAAACGGAGAGAAGATAAATGAAAGTGATGAAGCTATTGATTGTGCTGGCGTTTGTTCTCTTTACAAATAGCGCGGTGAGGGCAGAGAGTGCGTATTACAAGGGAGATGGCGGCAAGGGCAAAGTCGTGCTGTTGGACGATGTCGTGATGGTCAACGCGATGAAAGGCGATGCGTGGCTGTCGCAGTCGGTCAAAACCGATGTGCTGAGCGATTTGTCGCAGTACTCGGCGATAAAAGTGATTGAGAGCGAACAGCAGAAAAACGTGCTCAAACTGCAAAAAGAGAGCGAAAGCGCGATATACGACGACACTGATATGATTGAACTCGGCCGTATGGTCAAGGCGAGGGAATACATCAAAATCACGATTACGCGCATTGAGCAGAAAGGACAGAGCCTTTACTCTCTTCAGGCGACTGTGGTCAATATTGAATCGGGAACGAGCGAGGGCGGTTTTAATCCGAAGACGTATTATTCTAAAGACGAGTTTTTGACGAAGGCGCATGGCGAGCTGTCGGCTGGCGTGCTGGAAGAGCTGGGAGTTGAGCTCACTGAAACGGGAAAGAGGCTGATTGCGAAGGCGAGCGAGGTTAGCTCTACGGCTGGCACGGCGGTCAAGGCGCAGAATATCGCGGTGGTGTCGGCGAAAGAGCTTAAAGACGCGCAGGACAATCTCAACGCAATCGACAGCGAGCTTGAGCGAATGAAAGAGAAACTCTTGCAGATAGAAAACTCTGATGCGTTCGATTTGGAAAAGCAGGCGGAGAAAATGCGGCTTGAAAATCAGCGGGCGACGCTGGAGCAGCAGCAGAAAGCCGAGAAGGAACACATCGAGAGAATGAAAGCGGACGCGGAGAGGCGGGCTAAGGAAGCCGAGGAGAGCAAGAAGCGCAGCGCGGAGCAACAGCAGAAAATCGACGAGATTGCGAGCGAGATTGAGGCGAAGAGCGCGGAGATTTTGAAAAAGGCGAGCCGAAACAGCGTTGAAGAGCAGGTCGTTACGCTGGAGAAGCAAAAGGCGGTGTATGCGGCAAATCAGAGGCGGATTAACGACAGCATTGCTTCTGCTCAGGCAGGCATAGAAGCGGAGCGGCTCAATGCGATAAAGGAGAGGAAGGCGGAGAAGCCGAGAAAGGCAGATTTGAATGCGGACGGCAGTTTGAGCGAAAACGGTCAGCGGGCTCTTGAAGATGCGCTCTCTTCGATTGACAAGAAGTATGCGGATATGAAAGCAGAGAGCGAGAAAAAGATTACGGCGGATTTTGCCGATGTGCAGACGCCGCTGTGGTCAACGATTCTTTCGGACAAAGATGCGATTGCGAAAGGCAAATACACGGCGAGCACGCTTGACGGCAAGGTGCTTTTGAGCGTGAAAGATTACGACGGCACGGCGCAGGGCTGGGCGTACGACATCGCGATGACGTTCAACGGCGTTACGGTGTATAAGGCAAGCGGCACGCTCACTTACGACGACATCACGGGCAAGGGACTGCCGCAGTATCCTGAGAAAAGCGACAAGAAGTATGACGAGAAAGTCAAGGCGTACAATGCGTTTCAAGACGACATCGAGTTTTTCGACAGCTTTTTCCGCACGGGCGTTCCGTTCATCACGGCGAATATTTCCTACAATATAGCCGCCGCGCCGTTCAATCGTCCGAGCGAATACGATATTGCGATTGAAAAGCTCACGTTCAACAATTTGCAGCTGGGCAAGGACACGAAGAGCGTGAAAATCGGCGAAGACGCGGTGTATCGCTATGTGCCTGTTACCTTTATTGACTGGAGAAGCGACAAGGAAAAGGCGAGCGATATTAAGAAGACGGAAAAGCATAGAAAGAGCCTGTTGAAAAAGGCTGAGGGCAAAATCAGCATGGGGAGGTCGCTCAATGGCTGGGTATCGACGGCGATTGCGGTTGTCGGCGTGGTTTTGGGGTTAATCATCTTCTTCGGCGGTGGCGGCTGGCTTGGCTGCTTGGGTACTCTTATTGTCTTTGGCTTGATTATGGGAGGGGTGCAAAAGTGCGGTCAGAATATGTCAGCAAAGGGCAGTCAGATGAGCGATGCGGTTTCTTATCAAAAAGCTCTTGAGAAATATCAGTGGAAGACGTACGAGCGATTGGGCGGAAAAGAAACAATTTCATTCCTTGAGGGCGGAAAGGCGCAGTTTTACAACGGCAGAGAAAGCGTTGATTGCACTTATTCTGTAGGCGGCGGCTTGAATATTACGATGGGAGAAGAGTATTTGTCGTTTTCAAACAGAGCAGAAGATGTGCTTTTGCTTGAGGGAAATGACGGTGCGACATTCAGCGCGGTGTATTTCGACAGCGAGAACGCTATTGCAAAGGGAAACGAAGAATATGTTGCTGGAATGACGTTCGCGGGAAAGTGGAGCGAGCAGTATGACGCGAAAATCACTTTCGGCGCGGACGGAAAGGCGAGAGTGAAGTTCTCTGACGGCGACAGGGCGGAGGGAGAATATATGCTGAACCGAAGCGGCTCTATTATCCTTTACAACCACCGAAACAAAGGCAAATTGTACGCCTTCAAGACTGAGAAGAATGCAGACGGAGTTTATTCTATCACTCTTATTTCTCCTAAAGTCCCTGACGGCTACAACTGGCAGCAGCCATAGGCTGTTTTGTAATAGCCATAGCAGGCACAGCCTGTTTCGTAATAGCCATAGGCTGTTTTGCAATAGCCATAGGCTGATTTGTACATACGGGGTGAGTTGAAAGGAGAGAGGTAAAATGGACGAATACGAAGAGAAAAAGAACAAGCTGATTTATGACGCATTGCATAACAATCTTGTGCATTTGCAAAAATGGGACATTGACGAGTGCTTTGCAGGCGAGTTCCCACGCTATTTTGAGGCGGATACGCTGGGCGAGATTGTCGAGCATGCAAAAAGCGCGTGCGGCAAAATCAAGGCGGTGTTGCTCTTTGTGGACGGCGACACGGCGATATGCGAGGTGAGCGAGGCGGTTAAGGCGATTGAGCCATACTGCACTGCGGATTGCGTGGACAGCGGAAAGTTCCTCTTCTGTTGCGGCGACGAGAGCGGGGGAAAAAAGTTCCGCCTATTGCTTTCGTTCGAGCAGCGCAACGCACAGTTGTAAGACCTCACCCCTAAAACACACCCTGTGGGCAAAACAGTCTATGAGTGAAAAACGCCTGTGGTTATTTCTTTTGCTTTGGCAAGCACGGCATTATACAAAGCCGCTTCATCATCTTTGTTCGCTTTAATCAATCTGACAAACACACTTCCTGCGACCACTGCTTCCACACTCGAAGCAAGTGCCGCTGACTGCTCGCCCGACGAAATGCCGAAGCCTCCATATATTTTAGAGCCGCCGCTTGATACCTTTTTCAAGAAGTTTAACGTGTTCTCGTCGATTTTCGTATCACTTCCCGTTATCCCCGTTCTGAGTGCCGCATAGATATAGGGAAAGCCTGCATGCGCCATTTTCTCTAATCGTTCTTTCGACATACTCGGAGCGGCTACAGGAATATTTATCATGCCATTTTCTTTACACGCCTCTGTAAGCCCCTCGTCAAAGTCAAACGGCAAATCGGGAATAATCATTCCTTTTACGCCGACACTGCTTGCTTTTTTGCAAAACGCTTTTACTCCTGGCGTATAGATAAGCGAGCCGTAACTCATTATGTAAATCGGAGTTGCAGGAAACTCTTTGTGCAGCTGTTCGATAAACGATAAGCCCTGTGCGGTGCTGTATCCGCGTGATAAGACTTGTGTGCAAGCGTCTTGAATTGCAGGACCGTCTGCGCTTGGGTCGGAAAAGGGAAGCTGTATTTCCAAAATGTCCGCGCCTCCTGCTATTAACGCCCGAGCCGCCGTCAAACTCAGCTCGTCTGTCGGATATCCTGCAACTAAATGGCTCATTAACTGAATCTTTGCGCTCATAGTTTTCTCTCCCGTTATGCTTGCATACTTTTTGCGTCGTGAATATCTTTCGCGCTGTTTAAGCGTTCAAGTTCGCTTTCAAGAAATACTTTCCATTCTGCTGGGCGGAACACAGGGCATGTGATGAAAATATCTTTATCGCCGCGTCCGCTCATATTCACAATGATAGCTTTGTCCTTGGAAAGTGTGGGAGCTAATTTTATAGCCTCTGCCCCTGCGTGTGCGCTTTCAAGAGCAAATAGAACGCCCTCGTTTTTCGCAAAGAATTTCACTGCCTCCAAAGCCTCTCTGTCAAGCGCGCTCGTAAACTCGATGCGTCCTGATTTTCCGAGTGAGGCGAGCTGTGGACCAATGCCGCAGTAATCAAGTCCCGCCGAAATGGAGCGAGTTGAAAGAGCTTGCCCATCGTCATCGAGCAAGAATCTTGATTTATATCCCTGTAAAATGCCGTCGCGAGAAGCGTTGCCTGTCATTCGGCTTGCATTTTCGCCCGCATTTGGACCAATGCCGCCCGCTTCAACGCCAATCAAACGAGGGGAAGCTTCATTGATGAATGGCGCAAAGAAACCGATAGAATTCGAGCCGCCTCCGACGCATGCAATCATCGCCTCTACGTCAAGACCTCTTTCTTTCGCTTGCTGTTTTACTTCGTTTCCGATGACGCTTTGAAATGTGCGCACGATATCAGGGAACGGAGCTGGTCCTAAGGCACTGCCTAAAACATAATGCGTCGTGTCAGGGTTCGCCGCCCAATCTCTCATCGCTTCGTTTACAGCGTCTTTGAGCGTTCTGCTTCCAGAAGTTACTGCGTGAACCTTTGCCCCGTACAGCTCCATTGCGGCTACGTTTGGCTGTTGCCTGCGAACGTCCACTTCTCCCATATACACCGTGCAATCAAGTCCCAACTTTGCACACGCTGCGGCCGTTGCAACTCCGTGCTGTCCTGCGCCTGTTTCTGCGATGATTCTTTTTTTGCCCATACGCTTGGCAAGTAAACACTGACCGATGGCGTTATTGATTTTGTGAGCACCCGTATTTGCAAGCCCTTCGAGCTTTATGTAAATCTGCGCCCCTCCTAAGATGTGCGTAGCTGTCTTTGCAAAAAGAAGAGGCGTTTCTCTTCCGATGTAATCGCGCTGTATTTCGCGAAGCTCGGCTAAAAAATCGTTGTCGCACATCGCTTCTTTGAACGCTATTTCTAGCTCATCAAGCGGACGGCGCAACACTTCGGCTACATATTTTCCGCCATACTCTGAAAAAAATCCGTCTATGGACTTTACGCTTTTATCACAAAACTCTGCTACCATAATCATACCTCTTTCTTTTTCTAGCCTTGCTATTGAGCCGCTTTTATCTCATTTACTTCTGAGAAAAAAGCTGTGAGCTTAGAAAAATCTTTTTTGCCAATATCTGATTCAACGCCGCTTGAAACATCGATGAGCTCTGGAGAAAAATCCTCGATGATAGAGCGCACATTTTCCGCATTTATGCCGCCTGCAAGCCATAGCTTAGACTTTGCTTTTAGCTTCGACACAATTTCTGTATCCACTCTAAGCCCCGTTCCGCCCGATTTTCCGAATACTTTTGCGTCAATCAAAACGCGCGGCTCTCCGAGGTGTCGAAGCGAATGTACTTTTTCTAAATCATCATCGCTTGCAATCCCGACGGCATAATAATGCGCTCTCTGTTCAATCGCCTGCCGCTCTTCTTTGCTCATAGCGCAGTCGTGAATCTGTATAAAGTCTATTGCGCCTGCGTCTTGAAACGAGAATGCAAGCCGCGCCTCTTCGCTGTCAAGCTCTGTGATAACTGCGACGGTAAAGACTTTGACCCTCAATTCTGCTTTTTCAAGCTCAACGATGATTTCTGGCACTTTGAACGGCACAATAGCTCTTTTGCTCTTTTTGGAAAAGATAAAGCCGATAAAGTCCGCACCCAACTGAGCCGCTTTTAGCGCGTCTTCTGTATTGGTGATACCGCATATTTTCGTAAGCGGTGCTCGGGGCAGGCGTTTTGCGACTTTATTCCATTTTGCGCTGTTATCGTCTTTTGTTGCACATACAAATGAGTGCACTAAGCGAAAAGCATTTTCAGGATTTCTTGCTGCAGCTTCGCCCAAAAGGAGCGCAGAAAAGCCTAAAGATGAGGCAAATTTGCTTGCTTCTGCGCTTCTTATGCCACTTTCAAAGACGATTTTAGTATTTTCGCCTAAAATAGTGCGAATTGAGTTAGAAAGAAGTGAGGGATAGAGCAAATCTATCGAAAAATCAGATAAATCCCGCGCATTTACGCCGCATACGATAAGATTTTTGTCTTTTATCACATCAGAAATGGCTTTTAGCTTATCTAAATCGTCCATTTTTCTCACTTCGATGAGCATAGAAATCCCTAGCTCTTCGCACCTTTTCGCCATGCTCACGATTTTTGTCGTGTCAAGAATGCGCGCGATAAGCAAGACAGCGTCAGCCCCTGCCCTGTAAGAAACATCGATGTCGTTTTCGTCTATTAAAAAATCCTTTCTTAACAGCGCAGGCACTGCTATTTTTGCCTTTGCCGCATATGAATCAAGAGCTTTTGCCACGCTCATAAGGTCGTCCAGATTGCCCTTGAAATAAGTGCTTTCGGTGAGGCAGCTTATCGCCCCTGCGCCTGCTTTTGCGTACTCAATGGCCGTTTTCTCTGCGTCTAAGTCGAGCGCAATATCGCCTTTTGATGGAGAAGCTCTCTTTATCTCCAAAATAACGCATTTCTTGCTGATAAAAGGGTGTATATCCCTGTATCGCTTTTGCGGTATATCATAGCCAAACGTATAGCCCGATGTGGCTATAGCTTCTTTTCGCTTTTCAATGATTTTTTCTAAAATATCTTTAGGCATTGCTTTTCCTTATAATTTCGTCGATTTTCGCCTTTACCTTACCCGAATCCAACGCCTCAAGAGCCATTGCATACCCCTCTTTTATCGTCCGTGTCTTTCCTGTAAGGTAGAGCACCGCGCCTGCGTTTAAGCCGACTGCATAGCGAATCGTTTTTCTTCCGCCACCGTTCACCACTTCTGTCGCAAGATTTGCATTAAACTTGCCATCTCCGCCAGAAAGCTCATCTTCAATAGCGTCCGTAATGCCAAAGTCGCTCGGTGTGATTTTATAGGCGTTTTCCCTGCCGTGTTCGTCGATTTGATACACGTTTGTAACTGCACACGGAGAAATTTCGTCGTAGCCGTCTTCTGAATTAACCACCATAACCCGCTTTGCTCCAAGTGCCTTAGCCGCCCGTGCATAATCTTGCAGTAACTCTTTTGTATACACACCCAAAAGCTCATATTCTGCTTTTGCAGGGTTCAACAGCGGTCCTAAAAGGTTCATAATCGTCTTTATGCCTAGTGCTTTACGCACAGGAGCGGCGAAACGCATTGCACTGTGATAAATCGGAGCCATTAAAAAGCCGAAATGCGTATCTTTGATTAAAGCGGCTGTTTTTTCTGGCGTAAGGTCGATTTTTATGCCGAGAGCCTCAATAAAGTCTGCCGAGCCAGACTTTGACGAAACGGCTCTGTTTCCGTGCTTCGCCATCGTTTGCCCACAGCTCGCCGCTGTCAGAGCCGAAAGAGAAGAGATGTTAAAGCTGCCCTTTCCGTCGCCGCCTGTACCTACGATTTCTGCAAGCCCAGTCTTTTCAATCGGGAGCTTTGTTGACTTTGCAAGCAATGTTCTTGCACAGCCAATCATCTCGCTTTCAGCAGGTCCTTTTGCTGCCATTGCAACAAGCAGTGCCGAAAGAACTCGCTCGTCCATTGTTCCGTCGGTCATATTTTCCATAAAAAGAGAGGCTTGCTCTTCTGTCAAATCTTTCTTTTCAAGCAACTGCGTCAAAAACAGCTTTGTAGAAACATTGTCGCGCCTGTAATTCAAGAAACAAGTAAATAAACTGTCGCCGCCTTCGCTTGCAATGCTTTCGGGATGAAACTGCACGCCTTCAATATCAAGCGTTTTGTGCCGAATACCCATTATCTCCCCGTCAAATGCACGCGCCGTAATTTCAAACTCTGGCGGTAGTGTGCTTTCGTCTATAGCAAGCGAATGATAGCGAGTGAAAACTCCTTTTGTGCCAATAATGCGGAAAAGCCCTCTACCGTCTAGCTTCATTTCTTGCACAACGCCATGACAGATGTTTTTTGCTCTCACGATTTTTGCGCCGAACGCCTCTCCTATCGCTTGATGCCCTAAGCACACGCCTAAAATTGGGATTTTTCCTGCAAAATGTCTGATTGCTTCTATGCTGATTCCCGCTTCACTCGGCGTTCCTGGTCCTGGACTTATGACAAGACGAGAAGGAGAGAACTCCTCGATTTCTTCTATAGTGCATTCCTTTGAGCGCAAAACTTTCACTTCTTCTTTGCTCAATCGCTGCAAGCTTTGTACAACATTAAACGTGAAAGAATCGTAATTATCAATGACAACTATCATTTTTACCCCCTTTACCTCTCTTAGCTGGCTTTTAATTCTGTTAATAGTAACTATACAATGTGTTTGTGTTATTGTCAATAGAAACAAAAGCAATATTTGTGTTATTATTCTTTAAGAGTTATCTGAAAACTATCCCTATTTTCTGCCGCACGTTCTTTTGCAATGATTTTGCGCGATATATTTAGGTTTGTCGCTCTTTAGCGTACAGTAAAGTTGCTCTTTAGTGTACGGATTGGTCACTCTTTAGCGTAGCGATTAGTTGCTCTATACTGTACACTGAAGAGAGAATTTACAGCTTTCGTATAACAAAAACGTCTTTAGAGGCGGATTTGTGCGCATTTGTGCAAAAAATTGACTGTACAAAATACATAGTTTGGGATTATCATCAATATGTAAATTTTTTTAGATTTAGGAGTGGTGAAATGGCAGATATTTTTACACAATTCCGTGACATCGGTATTATTCCTGTTGTTGCAATCAATGACGCAGCAAAGGCTGTTCCTTTGGCAAAAGCTCTTATTGCTGGCGGACTTCCTGCAGCAGAGGTTACTTTTAGAACAGCAGCAGCAGAAGATGCTATCAAGGCCATTGTAAAATCTTGCCCTGAAATGCTTGTTGGTGCAGGCACTGTTATCAATGTTGAACAGGCAGAAAGAGCTAAAAATGCTGGCGTTAAGTTCATTGTGAGCCCTGGATACAAAGAAGATGTTGTGCAGTATTGTCTTGATAACAATATCCCTGTTATGCCTGGCGTTTCAGACCCGTCTGGTGTGGAAGCTGCTTTGGCACACGGACTTAATCATATTAAGCTCTTCCCTGCAGAAGTTGTGGGCGGAGTGAAGATGATTGACGCACTTGGTGGACCTTTCCCGCAGTGTTCATTTATGCCGACTGGTGGAGTTACAACGCAGAACTTGGCTGAGTATGCAAAGAGAAAGAATATTCTTTGTATGGGCGGCACATGGATGGTAAAGGCTGACCTCATCAACGGCGAAAAGTGGGACGAAATCACACAGATTTGTAAAGACGCAGTAAAGGCAATGCACGGCTTCAAGATTGACCACGTTGGCATCAATGCAAGCGACGAGGGAAAGGCAAACGAGATTGCAGATACATTTGCTCTCTTTGGTCTTGCAAAGAAAGTCGGTAACTCTTCAATCTTCTCTGATACACAAATCGAGATTATGAAAAAGCCAGGACGCGGCACAAACGGGCATTTGAGCGTGTTGACTCACAACGTTGACAGAGCTCTTGCGTATCTCAAGCAGTTCGGCTTTAATCCTGTGATGGAAACTGCAAGCTATCTCGGCGAAGTGGGAAAATCTCCGCTCAAGGTGGTATATCTTGATAAAGAGATTGGCGGATTTGCTATTCACTTAAAGAAAGACTAAACGCCACAGACGGCTTTGTAAGAGCCTCAGACCGTTTTTCACCCACAGGGTGTTTTTTGTAAGTGTAGCCATAGAGTGTTTTTCACCCATAGGGTGTTTTTAAGAACAGTCTATGGCTCTTTTTGTATTAGTTGCGAAATGTGCAAAAAAAAATGCAAAAAAAGTGAAAAAAAATTTGTATTTTTTTTTCAAGTGGTGTATAATAATAGATGTATAAGAAATTTGGAGACGCCTTGATGATGGTTTTATCCTCCTCTTTTTTCCATCGTCGAAACAATTCCTGATTTTCTTTTGCATATTTTTACCTCCTTACTAGCCGAACTGCCTGTGTGGTTGTTCGGCTTCTTTTTTTGTTAGAAACTTTTTTTGTTACTGCTTGATATGCTAATTCAAAACTGATACGATATATTGTATTCGTGGAACTTAATGAAACACAATGGAGAAAAACAATGGCTTTGGACAAAAAAAAATTTGCACAACATATGCTTTCGTTTATCGAAAAGTCGCCGACGTGTTTTCACACCGTGGCAAATGTAAAAGAAGAATTGCGTGAGAATGGCTTTATTGAGCTCAAAGAAGCTGAAAAATGGGTGATTGAAGAGAATAAAAAGTATTTTGTTACAAGAAACGGCTCTTCTGTTATCGCTTTTAAAATGCCGAATGTGCAAGAATATGAGGGGTTTGCTATCTGTGCGAGCCATAGCGATTCTCCTTCTTTCAAGCTAAAAGAAAATCCTGAGATGAAAGACGCAGGATATGTAAAGCTGAACGTAGAAAAATATGGCGGTATGCTCTGCGCTCCGTGGTACGACCGTCCGCTTTCGATTGCTGGCAGAATTGCATATACTGACAAAGAGAGCGAATACAAGATTTTAACAAAACTCGTGAACATCGATAGGGATTTAGTGCTGATTCCTAACCTTGCCATTCACATGAACCGAGATGCAAATAGCTCTCTCAAGTATAATGTGCAAGATGATATGTTGCCAGTGCTTTCGCTAAGCGATACGGAAAGTTCTCTTATCGACATCGTTTCTTCTTGTGCACTCGTGAACAAAGAAGATATTTTGAGCTGCGATTTGTATTTGTATAATCGCGACAAAGGCACGTTCTGGGGGGCGAATAATGAGTTTATCGCTTCTCCTCGCCTTGATGATTTGGAATGTGTGTATTCGTCAATGAAAGCGTTTATTGAAGCCCAAAACTCAAAAAAGGTGGCAGTCTTTGCGGTCTTTGATAATGAAGAAGTGGGCAGCGGAACAAGGCAGGGCGCAGATTCATCTTTGCTCGAATCTGTCTTGAAGCGCATAACGCTTTCGACAAACAAAAGTGAAGAGGATTTTTATGTAGAGCTGGCGCAGAGCTTTTTGGTGAGTGCAGACAATGCTCACGGAGTACACCCGAACTTTGTTTCAAAGGCAGACCCCGTGAACCGTCCTCTCCTAAACGGCGGAATTGTCATCAAGTTTAATGCGGCGCAAAAATACACGACAGATTCATTGAGTGCATCATTATTTGAAAAGATATGCAAAAGCGCAAATGTGCCGTATCAGTTCTTTACAAACAGAAGCGACATTGCAGGCGGCTCTACGCTTGGCAATATCAGCACGGCGCACGTTTCTATACCGTCGGTCGATATTGGGCTTGCTCAATGGGCTATGCATTCGCCGATGGAAAGCGCAGGGGCAGATGATGCGGAGTATTTGAAGAATGCGCTTGTTTCATTTTATAGCACGGATTTTTGTATAAGCGAATAGCGTAGCGGTAACATGCGATTACTGAAAACTATTGCGCTCTCGTTTGCGATGTTCAGCGCAATTCCGTTGCCGACAAAGAAAATCGAGTGGAGCGAAGAAAATATGCGTTATATGCTCTGCTCATTTTCTTTAGTGGGGGTGGTTATTGCGCTTGTGTGGCTAGCCGCTGATTACGTCTTTGCCCGCTATTTTCCGTCGAGTCAGATGTTGCGAGCGGCGATTTTGACGGCTATCCCTGTGCTTATCACGGGCGGCATTCATTTAGATGGCTTTTGCGATACGGTTGACGCGCTTTCGAGCCACAGAGAGCGGGAAAAAAAACTCGAAATCCTCAAAGATAGCCACTGCGGTGCATTTGCGCTGATATATACGTCGCTGTATCTCGTTGTGTATGCGTTTGCAGTGTGCGACATAAAGAAAATCGATGTCCCGTTGTGCGCTGTTTTTGTGTTGGAGCGGCTGTTAAGTGCGCTTTCGGTCGCGACTTTTCCGCTTGCAAAATCGTCAGGTCTTGTCCACACGTTTGCAAGCGCGAGTGCAAAGCGAATCGTTGCGTTTTTTTGTGCGCTGTGTTTTGTATTGCTCTCTAGTGCGCTGATTGTGTTTTATGCGCTCTCTGGATTTGCGGTTGTTGCGACAAGTTTTGTTGTATTTATTGGCTATTATGTGATTGCGAAAAAAGAATTTGGCGGAATTACTGGCGATATTTCAGGCGCATTTGTGCAGGTAACGGAAATCTGTGCGATGATAGTATATTGCTTTGTGAAATCTTTATGAGGAAAGGGGGAAGAAGATGGTTTTTATCATTGGCGGTTATGCAAGCGGAAAGCACGAGTTTGCGCGGTGCAATATTTCGTGCAGCGAAAGCGATATTTTTACGATTACCGACGCGATTGTGAGCGATTACGAGAAAAAAAGCGATGTCATTTTTGATATTATCACATCGCATAAGGTTGTTATTGCGACGGAAATCGGCTGTGGACTTGTGCCGATAGATGAAACGATGAGGAATCATCGCGAGGCTGCGGGGCGATTGAATCAAAGAATTGCGGCTAAAGCTGATTGCGTGGTGCGTCTTGTGTGCGGTATTCCGCAAATCATAAAAGGAGAGCTAGGGTGAAGCTGTTTTTGTTTCGGCACGGCTCAACTGCGGGCAATGTGGTGAAAAAGTATATCGGAGCGACAGATGAAGAGCTGTGCGAGGCGGGCAGAGAAGAGGTGCGAGCGGAAAGGCAGGCTCTTTTTTGCAAAGATAGTGCGGCGAGCGAATGCTACAAAGCGATTGTGAGCGAGCGGCGAAAAATCTTTTGCTCCCCGATGAAAAGAGCGATTGAAACAGCGAAAATCTTATTTGATTCTAACCCGATACAAATCGAGAGCGGCTTGAATGAAATGAATTTCGGCGTGTTTGAGAAAAAGAATTGCGACGAAATGAATTGCGACCGCGTCTTGCAGCCGTTGTATCAAGCGTGGCTCGACAGCAACTGCACGGCGAAATGTCCTGACGGGGAGAGCAAAGCGGAGTTTTGTGAGCGAATCTGCGCTTCTTTTCTTTCGCTTGTGGAAAAAGAGAACTTTGCCACAGATGCCGTTATCCCCATCGTCTGCCACGGCGGCACGATAAATGCGCTTTTAGAGCGATTTGCCGTAGAAAAGAAAGATTATTTTGCTTGGAGAACCGCGCACGGTGCATATCGCTTTGAGGAAATCGAGCTGTGATGGCGGATTTACTTCATCACTCGATAATCTCTCACGCTCTCGTTGTGGTGTGCGCGTGTGTCGTGGATTTTTTCGTGGGCGACCCGCTCTTTATTCCGCACCCCGTCGTCTTTATGGGCAAGATGATAAAAATCGGAGAGCGCATTTTTAGAAAAATCTTTCCGCGCACGCACACAGGCGAGCTGATTGCAGGCTTTTTTTTGTGGCTGTTCGTCTGCACCGTTTCTGTTTTATTCCCGCTCATCATTATCTATTTTCTTTCAAAAATCTCGTTGCTTCTTGCTTTTGCGGTAAAAATATTTTTGGCAGAACAATGCCTCGCCGCGCGATGTTTGGACAAGGAAGCAAGGGGCGTTTTTTGCGCATTGCAGCAGGGACTTGCGGAGGGGAGGCGCGCAGTTTCTCGCATTGTGGGGCGCGACACGCAGCGGCTAGACGAAGCTGGCGTGATAAGGGCGTGCGTGGAAACGGTGGCGGAAAACACGACCGACGGGGTCATTTCGCCCCTGTTTTTCCTGTCGATTTTCGGAATAGGCGGCGCATTTTTTTATAAAGCCGTGAATACGATGGATTCGATGATTGCGTACAAGAACAGCACCTATTTATATTTTGGACGCTGTGCGGCGAAAGCTGACGACGTGGCGAATTTTCTTCCTGCCCGCATTGCTTCTCTTTTGATGATATGCGCGAGCTTTTTTTTGCGCCTCGATTATAAAAATGCACTGCGTATTTTTTTGCGCGACAGGAAGAAACACGCAAGCCCGAACAGCGCACAAACAGAATCGGTGTGTGCAGGTGCGTTGGGAGTGCGATTGGCAGGAAATGCGTACTACGAGGGCAAGTTAGAAGAGAAAGAATATATCGGCGACGAGTTGCGCGCGATAGAAAACGACGACATTAAAAAATCTTTGCGCCTGATGTGGCTCTCTTATGCTCTATTTTTGTTCGTTTTTTTTGTAATTATTTTTCTTAGGCTCTTATTCTGAATAAAATCGAGATGAAAAACTAGTTTTTCATGTTTCGTTTAAACGTGCTTGTGAAAAAAATATTTCTAAAGGCTTTATTAGATGCAAAATCGTGGTGAAAAACTAGTTTTTTAAGCTTCGTAGGAGCATACTTATGAAAAAAATATTTATACAAGCTCGCAAATGAATAAAATCGAAGTCAAAAAGTAGTTTTTGGGTCTTTGTTTGCACAAAATCGAAGAAAAAAAATACTTTTTCACTGTTATTCTGAATAAGAATTGAGTGAAAAAGTATTTTTGAGGTTCGATTATAAATAAAATCGCTTTGCGAAAATCTGAAAGAAAGCTGTTAGTTTATGTTTCCTTTAGAAAATTCTTCAAGGTGCGGCAAAACTGCTTTCATTGTCGCTTCGATTGTGCCAGCAGCGAACGGATTTTCAAGATTTGCCTCTTTCACCAAGCCCAAGAACGACTTTGTTCCGCCGAGTGTGCAAAGGTGCAAATAATCTTTCCACGCCTCTTTGTAATCTGCGCTCAATTTCGCATAGAATTGCAGCGCGCAAACTTGTGCGAGCGTGTAATCGATGTAGTAGAACGGGCTATCGAAGATGTGTGCTTGCTGAAACCACCAGCCGCCGCGCTCCAAGAACTCGCACCCCTCGTAATCTTTTGACGGCTGATACATCTTTTCGAGTTTGCGCCACGTTGCTTTTCGCTCTGCAGGGCTCATTTCTGGGTGTTCGTATACTTCGTGCTGGAAGTGGTCAACCAAAACACCGTACGGCAAAAATGTCAATGTGCCTGCGAGGTGATTGAAATAGAACTTGTCGGTGTCTTCTTTGAAGAAGTTTTTCATCCACGGATATGTGAAAAACTCCATCGACATCGAGTGAATCTCACAAGATTCATACGTCGGCCACTGACATTCAGGAATCGTGATGTATCTTGATGTGTAAATCTGGAATGCGTGTCCTGCCTCGTGCGTCAATACTTCGATGTCGCCCGCCGTTCCGTTGAAATTGGAAAAGATAAACGGGGAAGCAAAGTCGCTCATAAAGGTGCAGTAGCCGCCGCCCTCTTTTCCGTCTTTGCTTAGCAAATCCATAAGCTCATTGTCCGCCATAAATGCAAAGAACTCCGCCGTTTCAGGAGAAAGCTCGTTGTACATCTTTCGTCCGTTCTCGATAATCCACTTTTCGTCGCCCTTTGGACACGGCATACCGCCTTTGAACTTGTACGGCATATCATAAAAATGCAGCTTATCAAGACCGAGCCTTACTCTCTGTTTTTCGGCTAAATCCGTTGCAATCGGCGTTACGTTCTTCAAAATCGCTTCACGATAGCCCTTTACATCGCTTTCGTTGTAATCGCTTCTGTTCATTCTGACGTAACCGAGCTCTACAAAGTTCTTGTAGCCGAGTTTCTTCGCCATCTTGTCGCGGACTTTTACCATCTTGTCATAGATGTCGTCGATTTCTGCTTCGTGCTTTTCGTAATATGCGATTTTCGCCTTGTATGCTCTTTCGCGTAATGAGCGGTCTGCGCTCTGCTCAAGTTTTGTCATTCCAGGAAGCGTATACGTTTTGCCTTCAAATTCGATTCGCGCCGTCGCTTTGATGCGGTCGTATTGCGTTGCAAGTTTGTTTTCTTGCTGCAAATCTTCGATGATTGACTCGTCAAACGCCTTTATTGCGTTTTCAAGAAGCGTAAAATACTGCAATGGATAGTGCGCTTTTAACTCGTCTAAGAACACAGATGAGAGAATTGCCTTTGCAAATGCCGTATCTTCGTTTTGATAGAGCGGATTGTTCTCGTCCCAATAATCGTTCTCTGCCGTGTAAAATTCGTCATTGTTGTTGATTGAGTGGCGAATAGAAGCAAGAGTTGATTGCGTTGCGACGGTGTTGCGCATTTTGTTGATTGAATCGATGAGCTCGATTTGCTCGGCTGCGCTTTTTGCGTTCTTGAAATCTTCAAGCGAGGAGCGCATCTGTCTTTTGTAAGACTCAAAATCTGGTCGCTTGTACTCAAATTCTGGAAACTTCATATTTTTTCTCCTTAAAATCTCACTATTTCAATGAGTATTTAGCTTGCGTATTTATTAGACATGTTCGATAATTGTCATTATCGGGCTCGACCCGTTTTTACACAGAATTAAGCTGTCATTATCGGGCTCGACCCGATAATCTGAGGCACAGCCTCTTTCTCAAAACGCCTATATTGCTATAGATTGCCGTATCGAGTACGGCAATGACATAAAGCCGAGTACGGCAATGACATACTGTTTCCGAACAGGTCTATTGATAAATCTGCCATTCGGCGTTTTGCGTAAAGTACCAATTAGAAACGACTGCTGCAAACTTTGGTTTGTACCACGAAAGGCTGCCGTCGCGGTTCAAGATAACCATCATATCATTGCTGCGAGCGACTTTGAGCGGCATTGAAGCGGAACGCTTAAACAGCAATGTCTTTTTTGTTGCGGTGTTGTAAGAGCGCACTTGGCTCTTTCCGATATTGGTGTACAGCGATTCTGCGTATACATAGGTGAACGCTTCGGGGTCTTCGTCTGCAAATTGCAAAAGAGGGGAGAACGTTTTTGTCGAAGGCTTATAGGAAAAAACGGTTGTTTTGGCATTTCCGTTCACATCGCTTGCGACGCTGATTCCGTAGAATGCTTGTATCTTTGATTTCTCGTCGTGGCTTAGAGAATAGGCAATAGTTCCCTTTGCCTGCACTGGCACGGTTTCTTTTGTGGTTGTGTCAACGTGGATAACGCTTGATTCGTTTTCGCTTGCCGATTTTGCGACATACAAATCTTTTTCGTTGTAAAGAATTATGTCTTGCAGAGCCGTTCCTGTATAGAGTTCTGTGGTTTTTCCAGTAATCATCGAATATGTTTTTACGGTTGAATTGCCTTGTATGTATACCAGCGTTTCATTAAAGAGCTTTAATATCTGGATTGCGTTTTCACTGGTAAAAAGGGGAGTGACTTTGCCTGTTTCGACGTTGAGCATAACGATTTCTTTGCGCGTGTCTTTTGTCCATAGAATAACGCTGTTTCCGTATTTAATGAGGTTTGTGCTTTCGTTGTTGCTTCCAACTTTCGTTGCATTTGCCATCAGATTGTCGCTGTATGAAGTGCGATACACGCTATCAGCGGTAAGAAAATAAAAATCATCTCCATCTGCACTAATGTCAAAGATTTTCTGATATGCTCTGTCGCTCATCGGTTTTATCGTCTGCACATTTGATTCTGCAACGGCAGGAATTGAGTATAAATTACCGCTTTTTGTTCCTAAAATGATTTTGCCAGCTTGTCTGTTAGTGTCGCTTGCCATTCCTTCTGCTTCGCCTACGATTGGAATGATTTGGTCAGCTGTTTTTATGCCGCTTGTGATAGCATCTTTTGCGTTTATTCCTGAAAATTGTGCGATAATTTTGTAATTGACGCTAGAGCCTGTTTTTACGCTTTCTTTTAGCTCTAAGTTATCAACATATTTGAGCGTGATATTTTTGCCTTGTCGGTCTACAAAGAAAAGTCCTGTTTCCGCCTCGCCCTTGCAATTCAAAAGAATAGGATTATCTGCGCTGAATGTTGCAATGCGTTTGCCGTTTATTGCGTGAATGATATAGACAACATTGTCTTTTACTCCTGCAAAAAACTCATTGTTTGCAAAAAGACACGGCTGAAAAAGAGAGTTTTCTGTGTTGATTTTCGCTTTTATGCTGCCATTGTCTAAATTGTAGTAGGTGAGGTTTCCGTTTGGCGAATACATAACGCAACTCTTTTCGCTCGCACCCGTTTCCGCCATTGAGATAATTCCTGTATTATCCTTTATCTTCTTTACGACCGTGCCTTTTTGCGAATCTAAGAAGTATGTGCCGTTGAATGCCGTTGTGCCTACGATTAAATATGAGCCTTGTGCTGTGTATGAAAGAGAGGTGATAGAGTCGGAAAAGCGTTTTATGTACTTTCTTTGCAAGGTCTTCCAATCCC
>ERZ842401.3166-NODE-3166-length-20820-cov-11.287792_pt1 | contig 20820 bp, 21 predicted proteins | sample MGYA00521270_ERZ842401 | MGnify/ENA primary metagenome ERZ842401 (study PRJEB31892, sample SAMEA3878208) | bioreactor metagenome | biome: Moose rumen | place: Sweden | collected 2011-10 | study: EMG produced TPA metagenomics assembly of the PRJEB12797 data set...
GCAATTTTGACCCGACCAATCCTTATGGTAATAGTTACGGCACAACCCGTTGGGCTGACACCAGCGCACAAAACACCAATATCACCGCAGTTAATGACTATTATTACTCAACGACAACAAGATTGTTGTGCGATGCGATGAACTGGCGCGGCACGGTGAATGTAAGCAATACGACAGTCGATGCATTAATTCCGCCTAATACTACCCGCAACACCGCACAATTTGACGGGGTATTGGATCAATTCAACCAGACGTTGAATCAATATGATATGATGATAACCGACGCTTCCTATCAAGGGGTTAACCTGCTTACAGGCGGTAACCTCAATGTGATGTTCAACGAAACGAGAACGCATTCTTACAGCGTGCAAGGCTATAATGCTACCGCTAATGCCCTCGGCATTAGCGCCGCAAACTGGAGCAGTTTGAGTGATATTCAAAATTCGGTTAGTCAACTGCAATCGGCGACTTCAAGTCTGCGTTCCATAGCCGAAGATTTGGGTAATCATTTAAGTATTATTGAAACCAGAATGAACTTTACTGATGCCTTAAGCGATGTTTTGCAAACCGGTGCTGATGACCTAGTTTTAGCGGATATGAACGAGGAAAGCGCCAACTACCTAGCCTTACAAACCCGTCAACAACTCGCTGTCAATGCCTTGGCTTTGGCTTCACAGGCTTCAAATTCCGTCCTCCAACTGTTTTAAAATGTAATTTTATTAGCTACTTTTGTGCGCACAAAAGTAGCACAAAAAGCGTTGGGCTATGTTGCCGGCGGGCGAACAACCAAGCGGCTGTGGCGTGCGGCTTAACTTACAGGCGACTAATGCGCCTATCGTAAGCCGCATAAAGAAGTTGGTGCCCGCCGCTTGGTTGATTGCTTTTTCCGCCGTCAACATAATGCCCAAACCCAATAAAATACTATTGTCATGCCTCGAGCGACTGAAAGAAGCGAGATTAGGCATCTTCGATGTTTTTTAATCGGTAATATAAATGTCATGCCCGAAGCCCGTAGGGCTGAGTTAGGCATCTTCGATGTTTTTTTAATCGGTAGACCCCTAATTCGCTCCTTGCAGTCGCTTTAGGGTGACAGGTGGGGATGAGACCCCTTGCAGTCGCTCAGGGCAGGACAATTTTTCTATTGATTTGCGGAGAATATTTTATTGGGTGTATGATAATAGACATAGCTTTGCTTATAGCACAGAAAAATTAATTGATTTTTTAGACTCTTCTGATTATGATTTGGGACGTAATGTAGCGAATCGATGTGCTGATTTTTAAAGGCGTGTCGGCTATGTTTGTATTTGTGTTTAAACTATTAAGGAATCTAAAATGATAAACCTAAAAAAAGTAAGTGCTTGGGCGGCAGCTATTTTATTGGCAACTGCTAACGGCGCTTTTGCTTCGGAGATGGATTTGAAAGTTCCGTCTTTGGATGTAGCTTATGACATTTTCGGTTACTCAATTACCGGGTCACAGATTTTGTTGTATGGCTTGGGACTTTGCGCATTCGGAATGCTGTTCGGTTTGTGCGAATTTTTCGGAATTAAAAGATTGCCTGCACATGAAACAATGCTGAGAGTTTCAAATACTATTTATGAAACCTGCAAAACTTATATGCGTCAGCAAGCTAAATTGTTGGTTGTATTAGAAGTGTTTATTGCAGCCTGTATCTTTTATTACTTTTACTATTTAAATCACACACCGCTACCTAAAGTTATGACCGTTTTGAGTTGGTCAATCTTGGGTATTTTGGGTTCGTTCTCGGTGGCTTGGTTCGGTATGAGAATCAATACTTATGCCAACTCACGTACAGCTTTTATGTCACTGAAAGGTAAACCTTATCCGGTTATGAACTTACCGCTTCGCTCCGGTATGTCAATCGGTGTTTTGTTGGTTTGCGTTGAACTCATTATGATGATTTCAATCTTGCTGTTTGTCGACAAAGAAAATGCCGGTGCCTGCTTTATCGGATTTGCCATCGGCGAATCGCTCGGTGCTTCCGCTTTGCGTATTTGCGGCGGTATTTTCACTAAAATTGCCGATATTGGTGCTGACTTGATGAAAATCATCTTCAAAATTGATGAAGACGATGCCCGCAATCCCGGCGTGATTGCAGACTGTACCGGTGATAATGCCGGTGACTCGGTTGGTCCTACTGCTGACGGTTTTGAGACATACGGTGTTACCGGTGTGGCTTTAGTTAGCTTTATCGTTTTAGGTGCCGGTATGATGTATGCCCAAGACGGCAGCTTAATGTTGATGGCAAACGGCATTGATATTCAAGCACGCTTGATTGTTTGGATTTTCACTATGCGTTTGTTGATGATTTTAACCTCAATCGTTGCCTATTGGCTGAATGGTATTTGCTCAAAGGCCGTTTATGGTAACAAAAAATCCTTTGATTTTGAGAAACCTTTGACCAGCTTGATTTGGTTGACATCTTTGATTTCAATTGCGGTTACTTTCGGTGTATCGTATGTGATGATTGGCGAATTGGATGCTAATCTGTGGTGGAAGTTGTCGGTTATCATTTCTTGCGGTACTTTGGCTGCAGCTTTGATTCCGGAATTCACCAAAATCTTTACATCTTCCAAATCAAAGCACGTTGAAGAAGTGGTTAATGCTTCACGCGAGGCCGGTGCTTCGTTGAACATTATTTCCGGTATTGTTGCCGGTAACTTCTCAGCCTTCTGGCAAGGTTTGGTTATGGTTGGTTTGATGGCAGTTGCTTATTTCACAGCCAGAACCGGCTTAGATGGCTTTATGGTTTATCCGACAGTGTTTGCCTTTGGTTTGGTTGCCTTTGGTATGCTCGGTATGGGACCTGTTACTATTGCTGTTGACAGTTATGGTCCGGTTACCGATAATGCTCAATCAGTGTTTGAATTGTCACAAATTGAAAATATTAAAGGTATTTCCAATGACATTCAAAAAGAATATGGTTTCAAACCTGACTTTGAAGGCGGCAAACATCACTTGGAAGCCAACGATTCAGCCGGTAACACCTTTAAAGCAACAGCTAAACCGGTGTTAATCGGTACTGCGGTTATCGGTGCAACAACTATGATTTTCTCAATCATTTTGTTGTTGAACTTGAAATTGAACTTGCTGGATCCGGAAGTTTTGTTCGGTATCATCTTGGGTGGTGCGGTAATCTTCTGGTTCTCGGGTGCTTCAATGCAAGCCGTTTCAACCGGTGCATATCGTGCAGTTAACTATATTAAGAAACACATTAAACTTAATACAGCTAAAGCTGCTTCGATTGAAGATTCCAAGAAAGTTGTTCAAATTTGCACATTGTATGCACAAAAAGGTATGTTTAATATCTTTATCGTAATTTTCTCATTTACGATTGCTTTTGCTTGCTTTGATGCAAACTTGTTTGCCAGCTACTTGATTTCAATTGCCGTATTTGGTTTGTTCCAAGCCTTGTATATGGCTAATGCCGGCGGTGCTTGGGATAATGCCAAGAAGGTTGTTGAAGTTGACTTAAACGAAAAAGGCACTCCGTTGCATGATGCATCGGTTGTAGGCGACACCGTCGGTGATCCTTACAAGGATACTTCATCAGTGGCTTTAAACCCGATTATTAAATTTACCACTTTGTTCGGATTGTTGGCGGTTGAAATGGCTGTATCCGCTCCGAAGTGTGTATCAATGGGGTTAGGAATTGCCTTCTTTGTTTTGGGCTTGATCTTTGTATGGAGATCGTTCTACTGTATGCGCATAGAGCCTAAAGTCAAAGACTAATTCAAGTTTTAATGGCCTACTGCTAGGAACCTCTTTAGCTTATGTACTTCTTTTGTACACCACGCTAAAGAGGTTCCGTCGTATTAGGCTCATTAAAACTTGAATTGTAAAAACTGCGGAGAATTGTTCATCTAGAGCCAAAATTTTGAAAAGGATAAAATTCATGTAGGTTTTACTACACTAAAATTTTCCGAGCTTTTTAAATTACTCTATCCAAACTATTCTGCGAACTTTTTAACCCCTTCACAAAAGGAGGTTTTTCTTGATTTGCTGACTCACTAATCAAGGTTTTAATTGTATGCTATTTATGTCTATCTACGTAGAAATTTTATCCCCTCTTATTTTAACTCTATCTAAACTGTTCTCCGCAGTTTTTACGGCAGATTTTTTATGTTGCTCTTCTAATTTTGCCAAAAATTCTTGACTTTTGTCTAATGGGGGGTATAATAAGATTAATTGGACAAGATATGGGCAAGGAGAGATGAGATGAGTAAATTATCTGACATATTGAAAAATAAAGCCAATAAAGCAAAAAGGGAAATGTAATAATAGTTCGTTTGATTATAACAAGAGGGGCTCGGAATATGGAGCCTCTCTTGTAATAGATAGATTAAATTATGTTTGCATAATTGGTGTAATATTGTATAATGTCTTCATAAAAGATGCGGGTTGAAAAATGAATGATTTAATCAAAAAAGTGCAAGCTAAATTTGTCAGTGAAGCAATTGATTGTGAGATTGCCAGCAATATTGAGCTGAGTGATGAAGATAAGGCTTTATTGTTTCAGCTTAATCAATTTGCAGTGATGCAGGTGGAAGATGATGAGGAAGTTTTGCGTGATCCGCGTAAAATTTTTTATAAATCAGGTGAGGAATTAAAAAAAAGGACTGGTCGCTTTGTCGTTGGCAGTTGCTTTGACTAAAAATTTTTCGCGCAAAGTATATACCAAGGAATTTTTTGAAGATAATATAAGGGTGGAGCGCAATAAAAACGGCAATATGATTATAAACTTCGGAGCTATGGGGCGAGAAGTTTTGGATGGTGCTTTAAGCGAAGATTTGGTGTTTGAATGGATGTTATACAGCGACAATAAAGGGCGCGGACTTATGGGAATTGCTGATTATAAGGGTATTTATTTGGATGATGATATTAATTTCAGGCGCGGCGGTTCCCAAGTTTATGAGTTTGCCAGATTTGAGCGCAAATATTATAAAAAAATGCGTGAAAAAATAAGCAAACAAAAAGATGAGATGCAAGATGCGTTTCGTAAAGTTTTTGCTGAAGCTGCGGCCCAACAATTAGCAACGCAAATTAATCCGGTAGAATTTGCCGCCAGATTATTTAACAGCAAAGATTCGGCTAAGGAAATTGAAAATTTACTGAAATCGATTGAAAATAAAACTACCGATACACTGAAGATTGAACATAAAAATTAAAGGTTGTTCAAAGTATCAGTATCGACAAGGTCAATATAGGAGCCGGCATATTTTTTAATTTCATCGGGATTTTCAACAATGTGATAAGACGGGTTGCCATAGAGGATAACTGTTACACCTTTGTCGTGCAATTCTTTAAGGTAATCTTTGTTTTTATTGAACGATAATTCACCCAATATTACCGATTTGACATTTGTCCATTCAATCAACTTTTTATAATAAGCGGGAATACCGCGGCGCCCGCCTTTAAGACGTAAGGTGGGATATTTGATGCCGGTCTTAAGCGCTTTGATATAATCATAAAGGTGAAAAGTCTGCACAATCATTCTTTCGGGAAAAGGAAAAGCTGAAGCGATGTGTTTTACATCTCGTGATTTATCGGTTACCATAATCAGCTGCGGATTGTCACGCATCAGTTGAGCGATTTGTTTTTCATCCAAAGGAGTGTATTTGCCGTAAATCTTGGAATTATGAATGGTATCTAATGATTGAGGCTTGTCGCCGCTTAAGCCGATTGAAGTATTGAATAACTCCCAATCGTGTACGGCCACATAATCACCGTCGGTAGTAGCTGATAAGTCAACCTCAATAAATTTCATACCGCGTTTTAGGGCTTGTTCGTAAGCCTCTTTAGAATTGGTATAAATATGCTCGCCAATCTTACCTCCGGCGTGAGCAATCAGATGGTCGCCTTTAGAGGAAGTAGTGTAAAAAGGATATGGGGTTTTATCGGCACGATGAGCCATAATAACATCAGAGTAATAAGCCAGCCAACCACATATGTAAGTGATTAAGGCAACAACGAGAACAAGAAAAATATGACGAAATTTCATCTGAATTACCTTTAGATTTTATTGAGAAAATTATTTTTTATTTATCGGGAACACCTGTACACCGTCGCCGGCTGAACTTGAAGAGGCGCTTTTAGCTGAGTTAATATTGCGATCAATGCCGACAACAGCATTGGCATTGCCGGAACCGCCAGCTTGTTGAGCTCGTAAAACCGGAGCTAAGGGATAGGCATTTTTGCCGAAGCGCAGAAGCATATACCCCGAGCCGCCGCCATAAGCCGGACCAGATAAACCTATTGAATAATAACCGCCGATATAGCCGTAATCCAAATCAACGTAATCAATGATAAATACCGTCTTTACCGATGAGGAACCAATAGTTGTCATATTACAGTGATATTGGCTATCTTCCAGTAAAATATGGTCAAGATCACGAATAAACAGCAATGATTGTGACGGGGTGCAGGTGGCAACCTGACCGCCGTAAGTTAAATTGTAATTTAATATTAAGTGCAGGTTAGATCGTTTTTTGCTGACAATAACATCAGTAATTTTAACACTGTCAATGTAAACATTCGTCGGAACAATGCCAACGGTAACCGGCAAAGTTACGTATTCTTCCAAACAGGTGTGGGTTTGATCATCAGCACGACAAATCAAAGCTGTCGAATAATTGTTGTTGTCCAAAAGTTGTAAAATAGCGTTATATACATACTCTTTACTCATTGATAATCTGGCAGGAGCACATTGCTGTGAACGACAAACAACTACCGGTGCGTGCGACAATTTACCGGCGGCAAATTTATCGCCGATCTGCGATTTAGGATTGTCCGAGCAATCTTCGCAAATTTCTTCGAATTTGCGTTCGGCAGTATCAATTACTTCGCCGGATAAAATTTGTTTCGGAGTGTGTGAACGCAAATACTCGCAACCGCACAAAACCGAAACGGCTGATAATGTAATTATCAATGATGACAGCTTCTTTATCATTAATTACGCCCTAAATATTCATTTTGATACTTTATAATAAGACAGGCGTAAATAATTACAAAGTTTTTTTTTAGGTTATTCTATATTTTTTTGATTTTTTGCTTGATAAATTACAAATTGCGGGGCAAATTGAGTAAAAAAAGTATTAGGACAAGAAAATGAAAAAAATAATTCTGTTGGCAATTTTGGCGTTGATTACGATGGTAAGCTTTGCTTCCGAGGGGTATCGCGTGGTTGACGGGGATAGTCTGGAAAAGGGCGTTGTGCGCATAAGATTAGAGGGAATTGACGCTCCGGAGTACTTGCAGGAATGTTTTGATGCAAACGGGGAAAAATATCGTTGCGGTTTGAAGGCAACGGATTATTTGCAAAGTTTAACGGCAGGAAAAATCACCTGCAAACATTTCGATAAGGATCGTTACGGAAGAAAATTGAGCGAGTGTTACGATGCCGAAAATAAAAGTATTAATCGCGAGATGGTGCTCAGTGGTTGGGCAATGTCTTACGGCGGTAAATATAAAGACGAGGAAAGGCAAGCCCGTAAGGCTAACAGGGGAATTTGGCAAGGTAAATTTATGCGCCCCGAGTTGTATCGCGCACTTAACCGCGCCAAAGATAAACGCAATAAAATAAAAAAAATATAGAGAATTTTGTTGACAGAACAAAAAACTTATGTATATTGCAAAGCAACGTTTTATGTTTTTATATAAAGGGTAAGAAATATGTATGCAGTAATTAAAACCGGCGGTAAACAATACCGCGTTACTTCGGGTGATGTGCTCAAAATCGAGAAAATCGCTGCTGAAGAGGGCAAGGAGTTTGTATTCAACGAAGTTTTAGCTTTGGGTGATGTCATCGGTACTCCCAATGTTGACGGCGCCAGTGTTAAGGCTTTGGTTTTGAAACAGGCTAAAGATAAGAAAGTTATTGTCTTCAAGAAAAAGAGAAGACAAAACTATCGTCGTAAAAATGGTCACAGACAAAATATTACATTGGTTAAAATCACCGATGTAGTTGCTAAGTAAGAAGGAGAAAAATAATGGCTCATAAGAAATCAGGCGGTAGCTCTTCGAACGGACGCGACTCTATCGGACGTCGTTTGGGGCTGAAAAAATCCGGCGGTCAAGTTGTTATCCCCGGAAATATTATCGTTCGTCAACGCGGAACTCAATATCATCCGGGTGACAATGTCGGTATGGGTAAAGATCACACCATTTTTGCCGTTGCCGAAGGTAAAGTTGCTTTCTCTAAGAAAGCCGGCAATAAGACGGTGGTTTCAGTTGTTGTTGAATAAACTTTTTACGGTTTATTCAGCAGGATAAACGAATTGTGACAATGGGGAGATGATATAACCTCCCCTTTGTTTTTTTGAAGGCGCGCGATTATGAAATTTTTGGATCAAGCAAAAATATATGTACAGTCCGGTGACGGCGGTGCGGGATGTGTCGCGTTTCGTCATGAGAAGTATATAGAGTTCGGAGGGCCTAACGGCGGCGACGGCGGTAAGGGCGGCAGTGTTTATGTTGAGGCAGTACCGAACTTAAATACTTTAATTGATTTTCGTTATCATCAGCATTTTAAAGCGCAAAAAGGTCGTAACGGGATGGGCTCGGAGAAAAACGGTCCCAAGGGTGAGGATTTGATAATTAAAGTTCCGGTCGGAACCGAGATTTTAGCAGATGATCAAGAAACCTTGGTGGTAGATATGATAGAGCCGGGGCAGAGATTTTTATTGGCTAAAGGCGGTGACGGCGGAAGGGGCAATACACAATTTAAAACATCAACCAATCAAGCTCCGCGCTATGCCGAACCGGGGTGGCCGGGAGAAGAAAAATGGTTGTGGTTGCGTTTGAAAGTTATTGCTGATGTCGGACTTTTGGGACTTCCCAATGCCGGTAAGTCGACGTTTTTATCAGTGGTAACTAAGGCCAGACCTAAAATTGCCGATTATCCGTTTACAACCATTCATCCTAATTTGGGTGTGGCTTGGGTGAACAGCTATGAGATGGTGATTGCCGATATTCCGGGGCTGATTGAAGGGGCTCATGAGGGGATAGGTTTGGGCGATAAGTTTCTTAAGCATATAGAGCGTTGCTATGCTTTGTTGCATTTGGTTGACGGTACGCAGGATGACGTGGTTAAAGCCTACAGAGATATTCGTAATGAATTGGAATTATATGATACCAAATTAGCGCAGAAGCCGGAAGTAGTGGTTTTGAGTAAAATTGATGCCGTTACTGCTGAAGATATAGCTGCAAAACAAAAGGCTTTGGAGCAAGCTTCGGGAAAGAAAGTGTTTGCAATTTCTGCGGTGGCGCGTGAGGGGGTGTATGATTGCTTAAATGAGGTATCTAAGTTTATTACGCGAAATCGTAAGCGGCAGGATGAAGAAAATGAAGAGCAGAAAATAAGCCGCGATTCCGAAATATGGTCGCCGATATAGATTGATAAGGAGATATAAGATTGGTAAAAACAGTAAAAAAACAAGACGATAAAACAGTTCAGGAGATTTTGACAATAATAAAAAAATCGCTTGAAGACGGTAAAGCTGAAAATGTTCAAGTAATCGATTTAGCGGGTAAATCATCTATTGCCAATTATATGGTGGTGGCCAGCGGCACTTCGAATCGCCACGTGGCGGCTTTGGCGGAGGCAACGCAGATGAAATTAAAGGAAAAAGGTCATAAATCAATTTCCGAGGGTGAAGAAAAAGCAGATTGGATTTTGATAGATGCTTACGATGTAATTGTGCATATATTTCGGCCGGAAGTCAGAGAGTTTTATTCCTTAGAGAAAATGTGGACTATGGCTAAACGCGTTGAATGAAATAACGATTATTGAAGGGCTTTTCTCAGTAGAAAGGCCTTTTTTTTGCGGATGTTAGGTGCGGTGATACGGGTGACCAGCGATGATGGTTTGCACGCGATAAATTTGCTCGGCCAAAACTGCCCTCATTAATATATGTGGTAAAGTAAGCTTGCCGAAAGACAAAAGCAAATCGGCTTTATCGCGGGTGGATTGTAAATGACCGTCGGCGCCGCCGATTAAAAAACAAATATCTGAAGTACCGTCTGTTTGCCAATCGGATATGATTTTGGCGAGTTCCGGAGATGATAGGTTAACGCCGCGTTCGTCTAAAACTACAACTTTAGCACCAAGGGGAATCGAAGAGGTTAAAAACTCGGCTTCGTTTTTTTGATTAGAGTTATCCTGCTCTTTGACGGATAATTGCCAATGGGAGCGTTTTATATATTCATTGATAATTTGAGCCTCGGGGGAGTTCTTTTTGCATTTGCCGATGGCGATAATTTCCGCTTTCATTTCAGTACACCACTTGTTGGAAAACGTTTTGCAGGAAGAACAGCGAAATATAGCAAATTAACGCTGAAGTAATCGGAGTGATAATAAAACTGATAACAATTTTACCGATAATTGACCAGTTAAGATCGCGTCCGCCTTTAGCCAAACCTAAACCTATAACCGCGCCGATAACCGCTTGGGTGGCAGATACCGGAACTAAAGGTAACGCCGGTAAGTGCAATGATATAAGCAAATCGCGTAAAGAGGTTGATGAAAATATAAACAGTACTAAACCTTGAGCCATTACTACAACCCACGCCATTAATGGAGATAATTTCATAATGGTGTTGCCGATGGTTTCAATAACTTTGTGTGAATAAGTGCAGATGCCCACCGATATGGCGATGCCTCCCAGCAAAAACAGGACTTGCGCTTGATTTAGAGCTATGCCAAAGGGAAACTCAATTGCCGGCAGAGGCGATGATTTGACAAATACACCCATTACATTGGCGATATTGTTGGCACCGAGAGCATACATACCGAAAGCTCCGGCTAAAATTAGGGCAATGCGAGTAAGGCTGTCTTTGCGCAAAATGTGCAATTTCCAGCGGCGAAAAATTAATTTCAGCAAGGTGTATAATATAATAGCAAAAATGCCGCCGAAAACCGGACCTAAAAACCACGCAGTGATAATTTGGGAAAGAACCAAAAAATTAGTGGCTTTGTCCGCAAAAAAGTTCCATCCGATAATGGCGCCGACTATGGCTTGTGAAGTGGATACGGGAATCGACAATTTAACCATCCAAGCGGCAGTGACGGCGGCAGATAAGGCAACCATAAAGGAACCGGCCAGAGAGGTGATGTTACCCAATGCTCCTAAAGTCTGCGAGGTTCCGGAACCGGCAACTACCGCGCCTAGAATTACACATATTGATGATATAATGGCCGCAGTGCGGAATTTTATCATTTTAGTGGCAACGGCGGTGCCGAAATTGGAAGCTTCGCTGGCGCCCAATGACCAACCTAAGAATAAACCGGAACTTAAGTATAATAAAAAGGTCAAATCCATCAGAGATCTCGTTTAATAGTGAAAATCAACAGCCGGTCAATAAAGTCTTCGGCTTCATCGGCAATCTCGGCAATACCGTCAACAAACTGGCGCAACTGTAGTTTTTCGGCTAAAGAAAGCGAAGATGCAAAAATTTGCTCCAATAGCTTGCGCGATGATAAGTCGGACTCGTGTTCAACGAAATAAACTTTTTGCGCATAATCACGAACCGCGCTTAAATCACGGAAGAAAGCGCGAGAAGCTTTACACATATTTTCTGCGGCATCGGCACTCAATTGCCCCAATTCAATAAAAGTTTCGCGATATTCCTCGGGAATTACCGGCGCTTCGGCAAAAAACATATAAGTTACTTCATCGAATTTGTTGATTACTTTATCAAAATTTTCGATTAATTCCAAAACATCGGCGCGTTGATCCGGTATAAGATTGTAGCCATAAAGGTTATTTTCGATACTGCGGCGCAGCTCATCGGCATTATGTTCAATTTGTTTGATTTGTTTGGAATGTTTTTTAAAATCAGCATTGCGACCGGAATTGAGATAAATTTTGAGTGCTTGCATAAAGGTCATTCCGGCATCAAGCAGTTTGTCGTGAAAATGGTCAATATCGTTTTCCAGTGCACGAGTTTTGGAAAATAAAGATAAATGCAGATGAAACATAGCTTATCCTGTTAAAAATTAAAATAACGATTATTTATATTACAATAATATTTATTTTTGACTTGTAAATAATATTTTAATTGTTAATATACTGCGTGTTACAAATATCACTAATTAGGGGATGTATTAAAATGAAAAATTCAAATACTGTTTTTATCTCACTGGTTGCTGTGGTTGTTGCAGCCGTGGCTTTGATTATCAGCCTGCTTTATAAGGATGGAGATGTTGCCGGAGCTTTGAAAAAGAATCCGGAATTGGTAGTTCAAGCAATGCAGGATTATGAAAATCAACAAAGAGAAAATGCTATTAAATTAGTTGAAGAAAACTTGCAAAAGAATGCCAGTGCCTTGTATGCCAATGTTGATGATGGTGTTATCGGCAATCCTGACGGCAAAATGGTTTTGGTTGAGTTCTTTGACTTTTCTTGCGGTTTCTGTCGTCGAGTTCATCCGGCTATCAAAGAGATTGTTGCCAACAATCCCGATGTAAAAGTTGTTGCTAAACCGATGACCTTCCTGTCACCGATTTCAAAATATGCGGCAAAAGTTGCATTAGCCGCCGCCGAGCAAGGAAAATTTGCTGATATGTATAATGCTTTCTTTGAATTTGAAGGTCGTTTGAGCGAATCTAAAATTGATGAGATAGCTGCAGCTGCCGGTTTGGATATGGAAAAACTTAAGGCTGATATGGAATCGGCAAAGATTGAGAAAACTTTGAACAGCACTGCTGAGTTAGCTGCTAAAGTTAACATTACCGGTGTTCCGACTATGGTATTAAATAACAAGATTTTACAAACCTTGGATGCTTCGGTTATTCAAGAGGCTATTGATGCCGCTAAATAGTTAGGCTCATATCTTTCAAAACTGCTCTTGTTCGTCAAGGGCAGTTTTTTTATATTTAAATTAAGCTGGTTTTAAGGAAATATTAAACAACCTGTGGCATTATGATTGGCGGAAGAGAGTCGCATTTTTTTGCTTGCTTAGGGCTGAAAAATGTGGTATGATTATTATTAGAATATTGATCGAAAATGTTAATGGAAAGGACTAGCAAGGATGTTAGTTTTAGGGCAGATTTTTAAGGGAGTGATTAACTTATCGTGTGCAAATACGATAAGTTTTGGTGTGTCTGCTCTGCCCCATATCGTGTAAAATCAATAAGTTAGACGATAATTTAAACCTATCATCATCAAAAAGTAACGTCATTTTGGGGCGTTCTTCTTCTATGTTATCAACCTCGGGCTTGACCCGAGAATCAAATCAGCATCAATATTGCTTGGATTCTCGTGATTTGGCTATCGCCAAACACAAGAATGACAGTGATAATAAATGGTCATTCTCGGGCGGCACACTAAGTGTGTGACCCGAGAATCAAAAAACATTGCTGAATTATTTGACCCTCGGGTCTGCTTGCCTTACGGCAAGACGCCCTAGGGTGACAATAAAGAGAGAAAACAAGAAGGTGACAATGATGATTGGCATAACAATAACACATAAATGTCACCGGCTTTAGTAAATAATGTTGATGTTTTTTATGGGATAATTTTATCGGTACTTGAGTTTTGCAATTAAAGCAGATATATATAAAAGACAAATAATTTTTTAATTGGGAATCAGATAATGGGAAAAAATTTTTTCGTATGGTTAGGAATATTTCTGGTTATTTCGTTAATTGCCGGTTTTTTCGGTGGTGACGCCAATAAAATAGGTTCGGAAAGATTGGCTTTTTCGGATTTTATGGATAAGGTTGAGCATAAACAAGTATCTGAGGTAGTGATTTCCGGAGCCAGTATCAGCGGTGTGGCTACTAACGGAACAAAATTTTATACTTATGCTCCTTATGATCCGAGTATGGTAGAGAATTTGCGCAATAATAATGTTAAAGTTACCGCCATACCGGAAGATAATACTACTAATAATTTATGGGGAGTGTTTATTTCTTGGTTTCCGATGTTGCTTTTAATCGGCGTATGGGTGTTTTTTATGCGCCAAGCCAATATGGGTAATAATAAGGCGATGAGTTTTGGTAAATCCCGCGCAAGATTGGTTGAAAACACCAAAAAGGTCACTTTTGCCGATGTCGCCGGTGCCGATGAAGCCAAACAAGAATTAGAAGAAATTATTGATTTCTTAAAAGATCCGGCAAAATTCCAACGATTGGGAGGCAAAATACCCAGAGGCGTTTTGATGGTGGGCCCTCCGGGAACCGGTAAGACTTTGTTGGCCAGAGCTGTCGCCGGTGAGGCTGAAGTGCCGTTTTTTTCCATATCCGGTTCCGACTTCGTGGAAATGTTTGTCGGTGTCGGCGCTTCACGTGTGCGTGATATGTTTGTGCAAGCCAAGAAAAATGCCCCTTGTTTGTTGTTTATCGATGAAATCGATGCCGTAGGGCGTCACCGCGGTGCCGGATTAGGCGGCGGCAATGACGAGCGCGAACAAACCTTAAACCAATTATTGGTGGAAATGGACGGATTTGAAGATAAGGAAAATGTTATTGTTATCGCGGCCACCAATCGTCCCGATGTGTTGGATCCGGCTTTATTGCGTCCGGGGAGATTTGATCGACAAGTAACGGTAACGAATCCGGATAAAAAAGGTCGTGAAGAAATTTTGAAAGTGCACGTCAAAAAAGTTCCGTTGGCTAAAGATGTTAATTTATCGGTGATTGCCAGAGGAACTCCGGGATTTTCCGGCGCAGATTTGGCTAATTTGGTTAATGAAGCGGCACTTTTAGCTGCACGTAAAAACAAAAACAAGGTTACTTCCAAAGATTTTGACGAGGCTAAGGATAAGGTTTTAATGGGAGCTGAACGTAAATCAATGGCTATGGATGACAGCGAGAAACAGCTTACGGCTTATCACGAGGCAGGGCACGCGATTTGCTCTTTGTTTGTTGAGGAAACCGACCCCATTCATAAGGCGACAATTATTCCGCGCGGAAGAGCTTTGGGTATGGTGCAGCAATTGCCGGAAAAAGATCAATATTCTTATTCTAAAACCAAGATGTTGTCGCGGCTGATTATTATGATGGGCGGTCGTGTGGCTGAGGAGATGAAGTTCGGTCCGAAACGTATTACTTCCGGTGCTTCATCGGACATTGCCGCGGCTACCAATTTAGCTCGCTCGATGGTAACCGAATGGGGAATGAGTGATAAGTTGGGACCGATTTTGTATGCCGAAAATACCGGTGAAGTATTTTTAGGTAAATCGGTTACCCAAAGCCGTAATATGAGCGAAGAAACCGCTAAATTGGTCGATGCTGAGATTAAGCGATTGGTTACCGAGGCTTATGAAGGTGCTAAGCAACTTTTGGACGAGCATAAGGCTGATTGGGAAAAGTTGGCGGAAGCGCTGATTGAATTTGAAACCTTAAGCGGTGAAGAAATTAAAGATTTGTTGGCCGGAAAAGAGTTGGCTAAAGCTAAAGAAGCTCCGGTTGACGAAGAAAAAAGGGTGCAGTCGAGTATACCGGAACTTTAATTTTGATGCTAGATTAGACTGTAATAAAAAGCCTCCTTAAGATTTTGCTTTTCTTAGAGGAGGCTTTTTAGGATAAAATAATTAAACTTTATATGGTAACAAGCGGTAGATTAAGTTGCTTAAAGCATTGGGCAAGATTGATATAATCCACGCGCCAAAACGCATCGGCCAAGGAAAAGCTATTAACCCGATGTTTTTATCAACACGGCGGGCAATTAAAGCCGCCGCTTTGTCAGCTTCCATAAAAAACGGCATCGGACAGGTGTTTTTATCGGTAATGCGCGAGCGTACAAATCCCGGCGCCACAACCGATACTTTGAGGGCATATCTTTTCTGCAAATCAATTCGCAAGGCCTCGCCCCAAGCTTTAACACAAGCTTTGGTGGCCGAGTAAGACGGGCAGGCAGGGAGCCCGTGGTATCCGGCAATAGAAGCAGTTATAACAATGTGTTTAGGTTGCTTTTTAGGAGCTTTTTGCATAATTTCTATTGCCGGTAATACGGTATTAACCACACCGTTTACATTGGTGGCAAAAGTGCGGCGAATATTTTCCGGAATTTCTTGGGTAGTGGATACTCCGGCATTGGCAAAAACCAGATGTATCGGGGCGATTTTTTGACAATCATTCAACCAAGCAGTAACCGCTTTTTCATCAGTAATATCAATGATTTTGGGATAAACCTTTGCTCCTGAAGCGCGACAGCGTGCGGCAACATCGTCCAATCTTTTGGCATTGCGTCCGCAAATAAATAAACAAGCGGCTCCTTCTTTGGCATAATGCAGGGCTAAAGCCTCGCCAATGCCAGATGAAGCTCCGGTAATTAATATGTTTTGATAAACGCGCAAAATTTTCCTCCTTGACAACTTTTTTAATATTTTTGATTATAGTAGCCGATAGGGCAAATTAATCATAAAAGGGAAGATATTATGAGTATAGCAAGTATGACCGGTTTTGCAAGAGTTTGCAATAGTTGTTTGTTGACGGATAAAAATATAAACTGGGTTTGGGAGATTAAAAGCGTTAACGGCAAGAGTTTAGATGTTAAAACACGATTACCGTTGGGCTATGATAATTTAAGTTTAGAATTGAAAAGTACAGCGGCTAAGTACATATCGCGCGGTAATGTCAGCGTATGTTTGGAAATTAATACTGCCGAGGATCGTAAAAAGTTCAGAATAGACACGGAATTATTGGAGGATTTGGCTAAGACAGCCCTTAAGCTTGATGAGCAATATAAAGGACATCTGGCACCAACTTCGGCGGCACAATTGCTGGGATTAAAAGGCGTTATTGAACTTGAGGATAATACCTTGAGTGAGGATGAACACGTCGAATTGGAGCAAAAAATACTTGCGGATTTTGACAAGCTGTGCCAAAATCTCAGCACCGAGAGACAACTTGAAGGGCAAAAAATTCAACTCGCACTGGAGCAAATATTAGATAAAATTGCCGATGTGGTCGAGCAGATTGAAAAACAGGCGCAAGGATTGCCGTTACTGTTGAAAGATAAATTAAGTGAGCAATTAAAACAACTGCAAGCAACCGACATCAGCGAAGAGCGAATCGCCCAAGAAATGGTGTTGTTGGTTACAAGAGCTGATATCAGAGAAGAAATTGATCGCTTGAAGGCTCATATTAAGGCGGTAAGAATATTGCTGCAGGCTGATGAAGCGGTGGGACGCCGGTTGGATTTTTTCTGTCAGGAGTTGAATCGCGAGGCGAATACAACTTGTTCCAAGTCAACTACTTTGGAGATTACTTCTCTGGGGATGGAGTTGAAGGCATTAATTGAGCAGTTTAGAGAGCAGGTGCAAAATATTGAATAAAGGAGCTAAATAAATGGAAGAGATTATTGATCGTTTGCGCAAAGTCAGAAAAGGAGCAATGTTTGTTATTGAAGCTCCGTCGGGAACCGGTAAAGGAACGGTTATCAAAGAATTGTTGAAAAATGACAATAATATCAAATTTTCGGTTTCGGTAACCACAAGAGCTCCGCGCGTTGGCGAAGTTGAGGGTGTCGATTACTACTTTGTCAGCGATGAACAATATGATGAATTTTTAAAACAAGATGCTTTTTATGAATGGGTCGATTCACAATATGGCTCAAGGTACGGGACTTTGCGTTCGGAGGTGGATAGTTTTATTAATGTCGGGCAAGATGTTTTGTTTGATATGGATTGGGCCGGAGCGCGCCAAATGAAAGAAAAAGCCGGAGATGATGTAGTTACCATATACCTCTTGCCTCCGTCAATCAAAGAGTTGCGTCGTCGTTTGGAGGGACGTGGTACAGATAGTCAAGAAGTTATTGAAAAAAGAATGGGAATTATCTTGGATAAAATCAGCCACTGGGATGAGTTTGATTATGTAATTGTTAATGTAAGTCTGGCTGAAACCGTTGCCAAAATCCAAAAAATTATTTCCGGAGAAAGAATGCGGCGCGTGCGTCAAGTCGGTCTTAAAGGTTTTGTCAAAGAATTGTATAATGAAGCTGACGAGAAATAAACCTATAGTTTATTTTTGACGTGGCGTCTTTGAGTTTCGTTCATCGCTTTATAAATAATCAGCGCATTGCGTTCAGCGTTGGCGACATTGAGAAGTGCTGCGCGTTTGTATAAGTTGAAAGCTTCAACATAATCAGCGGCTACGCCGACACCTTTGGTGTACATCCAAGCTAAAATTTCCGTGGCTTTAGGATCATTTTCTTGGACGCGGTTATATATGTCGTCGAGTTCCAGAGGGGTTACTTGATTTGATTTAACGGCGGCAATAGTTTTAAGCCATTGATTATAACGAGCTTTTGCCAAAGCCCCGGTTTCTTGGAAATCTGATGATAAATTTACGGAAACATCGGGATAGGATAATTTTGCTTCTTCGGGAGGAGGGGCATTTTGCATCGTTTCTTCATCAAGTAAAGCGTTGGGAATTTGCCGGTTTTTTACAAAGAGCGGCAAATAACCGGAATTGTTGGAGCGAATAATATCACGGTAAAGATCATCAAGACTGGCTGCTTGGGCAAAATCGACCAGTCCGCATAAAAAAAGCAATGACAAACAAAATCCGGTTAACTTCATTTCGTTAAAAGTAAAATATTTAATTAAACGTTGCAATTATAGCTGATTTCGGTTATATAGGTCTATAGCTTTTTGCGCGTTATAAACAATTAAGGATAATAAAAATTGAAAAAAATATATACTTCCGTTGAAGAAATGATCGGGCATACTCCGATGTATCAGTTTGTTAAATTAAAAGCAAAATTAGCCTTACAAGCTGATGTTTTCGGCAAATGTGAGTTTTATAATCCGTTGTTTTCCATTAAAGATAGAGCCGGATTGAAGATGATAGATAAGGCCTTAACAAAAAATGAAAAAAATGATACGGTTATAATTGAGGCCAGTTCGGGAAATTTGGGCATCAGTATGGCGGCAATTTGTGCGGCACGCAATGTTAAGACGATGGTGTTTATGCCGGAAACTACCGCTAAAGAAAAAGTTAAACTGGTAAAATATTTTGGTGCTGACGCGATTTTAACTCCCCAAGAAGACGGGATGAGAGGGGCGATGATTAAAGCGGAAATGACGGCGCAAAAATCCTCTAATGTTATTTGGCTTAAACAGTTTGAAAATGAAGCCAATTTAGAAGCACATTTATTATCTACCAGCGTGGAAATATGGGATGATATGAATGGTAAAGTCGATGTAATCGTGGCAGGGGTCGGAACCGGAGGTACCATAAGCGGGGTGGCGAAGGCCTTAAAAACTTCCAATCCGGATTTGAAAGTTGTGGCAGTTGAACCCAAAGGCAGCAGTGTTTTATCCGGAGGTGAAAAGGGGGAGCATCGTATTTGCGGCATCGGTGCCGGATTTGTACCGCCGTTGTATGATAAAAAGATGGTTGATGAGATAATAGCGGTGGAAGATGATGACGCTTGGGCAATGGCTAAACTGGTGGCGCAAACTGAAGGGTTGCCGATAGGTGTATCCGCCGGCGCGGCAATGGTAGCCGCCGTTAGTTTAGCCAGTAGGGATGAATATGCGGGTAAGAATATAGCGGTTATTTTGCCGGATGCAATTAATAATTATATTTCCGAATTGAAATAAGAAAGGAAAATTTGCTTGCAAAAATCCTCTTTTTTGCGTATGGTTTAGGCGGAATATTTTGTTTAGGGACTTTTTTATGAAGCCGACATCAATTTTAGGAAGATATGTTACCAAACAACTTATTGCTAATTTTATAGCAGTGCTGTTGGTTATTTTGAGTGTCATATTTTTGTTTGAAATGGTAGAAAGATTGCGCCGTATATCTACTAGCGAAGGTTTTGGCGCTTGGTTTGCCGTGCAACTGGCGATTGCCCGATTACCGAAAACGGTTGAGCAGGTGTTTCCTTTTGTGATGATGATTGCGGCGATGATGACTTTTTGGCGCTTGGGCAAAACCAACGAATATGTGGTGATGCGTGCGGCAGGCGTTTCGGTGTGGGATTTCTTAAAACCGGTTTGTGCGGCAACTTTGATTGTCGGGGTGATTAATGTTACAATGATTAATCCGGTGGCCGCCGGATTATATGGCTTATACGAAACATTAGAGAGGCGCTTAGATACGAAAAATCCCAATGCGATGATGTACTCGGAACAGGGGTTGTGGATTAGAGAAGCGATTGCGGAAAATCAAGTTATGGTAATGCACGCGGGAAAATTGCAACACGAAAATGATACGCTGATATTAAGGGATTTAAGTATTATTGAGTTAGATGAAAAATCACAACCGCTTAGAAGGATAGAGGCTTTTGCCGGTGTTTTGAAGAATGGCTTTTTCAGCTTGAAAGATGTAAAAATTTATCGTGCCGGACAAGCGGTGGAAAAGTTTAACGATATGGAATACAAAACCATATTAGATATGGGAAGAATTGAAGATAGTTTTTCGGAACCGGAGGCAATTTCTTTTTGGGCTTTACCCGATGTTATAAGTTTTTATGATAAGTCCGGTTTTGCCGTACAGCGGCATCAAATGCGGTTCTGGTCATTGGTAGTTTCGCCATTGTTTTTAATTTCTATGGTGTTGTTGGCGGCGGTGTTTGCTTTGCGTCCGTCACATCGCGCCGGAGGAGTTATGTTTTTAATTGTAGGGGGTATTGTTGCCGGATTTGCGGCGTATTTTATGTCGCAGTTGGTTTATGCTATGGGGTTAAGCAGCGGATTGCCGGTGTGGCTGGCAGTGGTGGCTCCGACGTTAATTGCCGGGTCTATTGCGACATCAGCATTGTTGCAGTTGGAAGGTGAGTAATAGCTGTGCTGCCCAAGAATGACAGAAGAAAAATATTGCCCAAGGATTACCATTTTCATAGCATT
>ERZ842401.3167-NODE-3167-length-20820-cov-4.276860_pt1 | contig 20820 bp, 18 predicted proteins | sample MGYA00521270_ERZ842401 | MGnify/ENA primary metagenome ERZ842401 (study PRJEB31892, sample SAMEA3878208) | bioreactor metagenome | biome: Moose rumen | place: Sweden | collected 2011-10 | study: EMG produced TPA metagenomics assembly of the PRJEB12797 data set...
TCTGGGTGAACTCGGGCTGACGGTCGGCACGAAGGTCCTCGTCACGGAAACACTTGGCAATCTGGAAATAGCGGTCAAAACCACTTACCATGAGCAACTGCTTCAAAGTCTGAGGACTCTGAGGCAAAGCGTAGAACTGGCCAGGATTCATGCGGCTGGGAACCACAAAGTCGCGAGCACCCTCGGGGGTGCTGCCAACCAAGATTGGAGTCTCCACCTCGATAAAGTCGCGGCTGTCGAGGAAGTTGCGAATCAAGATTGTCATGCGGTGACGCAGCTCAAGGTTCTGGCGCACGCTGGGACGACGCAAGTCGAGATAGCGGTACTTCATGCGCAGGTCATCGCCACCATCGGTATTGTCCTCTATGGTGAAAGGAGGAGTAGCACTCGGACTGAGGATATTCAGCTCATTAACAATGATTTCAATGTCACCAGTAGGCATATTAGGGTTCTTGCTTTGACGCTCACTCACTGTGCCCGAGGCCTGAATGCAGAACTCACGGCCAAGCTTGTTGGCGCGAGCACACAGCTCGGCATCGTTCAACTCATTAAACACCAACTGGGTAATGCCATAACGGTCACGAAGGTCCACAAACGTCATGCCGCCCATCTTGCGAGTGCGCTGCACCCATCCTGCCAGTGTCACGCCCTCGCCGGCATTGGCAAGACGCAACTCTCCACATGTTTTACTTCTGTACATAATATTAATAATGTGTCTATTGTAATGTTGATAAATATTTTTCTCCTCAAGGATTTAAACTCTTGCCGAAATAAACAGACAAAATTAGTAATTATTGTTCATTTTCTTATCTTATTTGTCTCAAAAAATTATCACCCTGGCAAAAAACGATGATTTTTAGCATTTTTTTCAGCAAAAATCTTGCTAGTACAAAAAAAATATGTACCTTTGCATCGCTTTTGTAAAATAAAGCCTCGGGGTGTAGCGCAGTCCGGTTAGCGCGCCTGCTTTGGGAGCAGGAGGTCCCAGGTTCGAATCCTGGTACCCCGACCAATAAAAAAAAAACGCTGAATTATAGAAGATAATATCAACTATAGCTCAGCGTTTTTTTGGTCACTCGCAAAAGATGTCACTATATCCGCTGAGCTCCAAAATGGGAGGTCAGCTAATGTGTAACAAAAACAATAGCAATCCATCAAATGAATTGCTAACTAGTTTATTGTCAACATGTATTGTGGAGTATAGCAGACTCGAACTGCTCACCTCAACACTGCCAGTGTTGCGCTCTACCGGATGAGCTAATACCCCGTTTTGTGATTTGCGAGTGCAAAATTAGAACATTTTTTTCATTCCAGCAACTTTTTCAGTCATTTTTTTCAAAAATCTTTTTAAATTGAGCAGGTTTGAGACCCCACTTGGGATGAATCAAGAGTTCTGAAGGAGCAGTTGACACCATTCTCTCTATGACAATTCTTTCTGGCAATCTGTCTATGATGCGGTGACAAAATTGCGCATAATCCTGTGCGCTCCATTCCATTACATTAACTTCTTCCTTTTCACACTGCTGCGCTAACCTCGTACCACGCAACACTTGCAGCTGGTGGAACTTGATTGTGCTTATAGGCAACTGAGCAATAGCATCTACTGTCACCATCATGTCATCTTCATTCTCGCCTGGAAGTCCTAAGATAAGATGCGCGCCAATCGTCAATCCGCATTGTACTACCCTATTAATCGCATCTTGCGCACATTGCCATGAGTGGCAGCGGTTGATTAGTTCCAATGTTCGGTCATGCGATGTCTCCACTCCAATCTCCACAATCACTTTGTGTTTCTCATTGATGCTTTGCAACAGGTTAAGCACATTCTCGTCTAAGCAATCTGGACGAGTGGAAATTACAAGTCCCACAATATCATCTACAGCAAGAGACTCATAATAAAGCTCCCGCAACGTCTCTACTGGTGCAAAGGTATTTGTAAAACTTTGAAAATAAGCCACATATTTCATGTCGGCATATTTCCCTGCATAGAACCGCTTTGCATCAAGCAGTTGCTGTTTAACACTCGATGAGGAACGTCCAAAAGCGGGTGTAAACGAGGCATTGTTGCAATAAGTACAGCCACCCCGCCCAAGTTTTCCGTCACGGTTTGGGCAGGTGAATCCAGCATTGACATTCAACTTTTGGACACGAGTGCCATATAGTTGCTTCAGGAAATCGCTGTACTGCAGCCTAGCCATTATAAGCGAGAAGCTCTGTTAATCAACACATTGTCAAGCACCACAATAGCCGCCATTGCCCCAACAACTGGCACGGCTCGCGGCATCACACAAGAGTCATGTCGTCCATGCGGCTCTATAGTCACAGAATTACCTTGGCTATCAATGCTTTCCACTGGTTGCATCAACGTTGCCACCGGTTTGAACACCACATTGAAACAAATGTCATTACCGTTGCTGATGCCGCCTTGAATGCCACCGGAATAGTTGGTGGCAGTGGAGATTTTGCCATCTTTCATCACCCATTTATCAAGCACCTCGCTGCCATAATGGTTCACGAAGTCAAAACCGAGTCCAATCTCAAAGCCCTTTGCAGCAGGTATGCTCATCATCGCCTCGGCAAGTTGCGCCGATAGTTTGCCGAAAACCGGTTCACCAATTCCTGGCATCACACCTTTTATTGTGCATGACACCACTCCTCCAGCGGTATCACCTTGCGGTATATCAGCAACTTCGGCAGTTGGCTGAGCAGTAATTGTTATTCCAAGTTGTAAAAGAGCCTGCTTAGCGAGAGCACCAGCCACCACGCGTGCTGCAGTCTCACGTGCCGAAGCACGCCCTCCGCCACGATAAACACAGACGCCATACTTCCCCTGATAGGTAAATTCTGCATGTGATGGACGATACACATCTTTCAAATGCTCATAATCCTCAGGTCGCTGGTCACGATTACGTATAACGAAACCTATGGGCGTTCCCAGCGTCACGCCATCCATGATTCCCGAGAGGATTTCCACCTCATCGGTCTCGTTGCGGCTAGAAGTAATGCCTCCTTGCCCAGGCCGACGACGTGCCATCTCATGTCGCAATTGGTCCATATCTATTTTCACGCCTGCCGGCATTCCATCAACAACGCCACCGATTGCTGGTCCGTGCGACTCACCAAACGAAGTGAGACTAAACAAGTTGCCTATCCTATTCTTGTGTGCCATAATCAGTCATCAATTTCTTTTATCAGGTCACAAACTGTTGCTCCCACAAAATCAACAAGCGCCTGTGGTGCAATCTTCAGCTGCAAACCACGCATACCTGCACTCACGAAGATATGGTCAAACAGCATACACGTCTCATGGATAAAAGTGGGAAACGGTTTCTTCATGCCGATGGGCGAGCAACCGCCACGAATATAACCAGTAGTTGCCAACAAATCCTTCATGGCTATAAGATCCACTTTCTTGTTGCCGCTAAGTTTGGCGGCTTTTTTCAGGTCAACTTCATGGTCTCCAGGAATCACGCACACAAAATGCCTGGTCTTCTCACCAAAGAGCACCAAAGTCTTGAAGACCTGATTAATATCCTCTCCTATGGTAGCCGCGAGATGCCCAGCCGAGAGGTCATTCTCATCAACCTCGTATGCTATGAGTTCGTAAGGAACTTTTGCCTTGTCAAGCAGCCTTGCGGCGTTAGTTTTCTGTATCTTCTTCATGTCGTTAAGATTTTTTAGTTAGCAAAGTTAATTGATTTTTTCGGAATAATCATAAAGATAACTATATTTGCAGCATGAAATTATCAAATATCAACATAAAGAAGTTAATATTGGTTGCTGTCACTCCACTTGTGATGACATTTGGAGTAATGGCTCAAGGTGAAGGTTATCAAAAAGAGCTTGCCCACATTATAGCAATGCCCCGCAACGAGTCGTTTAATGCATTAAATAGTTATTTGAATCTAAATTGCAAAAACGACAAAAACACCTACAAAAAGTTATTCTCGGTTTTTGAGGAGATGCTCTCGGAACCCACATGGGATTATCATAATGAAGAGCTCTTCAAAACACTGATAGAACATGCTTCAACAGCTTCTTGCTTGAGTGATAACGAAAAAATGCGAGCACAACTCCTGCTTGATGTGGTACACAAGAATGCTCCTGGTCAGGTTGCCAATGAGATAGATTACGAAACCATCGACGGTTCACGACACCGACTGAGCGAGATAACCACTCCTTACACATTAATATATTTCAACGACCCTGAATGTTTTTCGTGTGCCAAAGTTAAAGAGCGTCTTGACACATGCACCACACTAAAGAACATGGTGTGTGATAGCACACTCACAGTTATAGGCATCTATCCTTACAACAATTTGGAAGAATGGAAACTGGAACCAATGCCAGAGTATATTATCAACGGGTGGGATTATGGACAAAAGATTGAAGAAGAACAAACCTATGACCTCATGACAATGCCCCTGTTCTACCTTCTAGACCGCGACAAGCGCGTCATTCTAAAGAACGAGGCAAGCCTGAATCGTGTATTGAAAGCAATGAACAAGTTAAAAGGGATTGAAGGCAGCGACATAGAAAGAAAACTTGACGCCATTTGGTAAAACAGTCAATTATCAAAAAGATATAATCAAGTACCTTGTCGCATTTTTGGAAACTTTATAAGTTTGTGAAGCACGATAGCCAAGAACCCACACAATCCCCCCGTCCGCTTCAAGCAGCCAAGCTTCGTTTTTCTCTTTTTCCGAAAGTTTCAAGTCAGTGAAAAGATCACTTACGAGTTTGCTGCCGTTCATCCCGAACGGTTTGAAACGGTCGCCTTCACGCCAATGTCGGAGAAGCACCTCAGAGCATTTAAGAATGTCGCTGCTGAATGCCACACTCCGTCTGCCATCAACCATAGCTGGAGAAAACGGTTCATTCTCTACATGATTGACTCTTAACGCAATCGGTTCCTCCACATCACTCTCTAAATTTACTATATAGACATTCTCATCACGATTTTGCTGTGCAAAGACTTCTATCGTCTCTCGATTGATAGTAGCCTTGTGTGTCGCCGAGACAAAATGCCTGCCCACAGCACTAGAGAACATATCATCGCACTGATCGTGGTTGAACCCCAGCGGTTTGAGGATTTCATAGAGCAGCATTTCGCGGTTGCCAAAGCTATTTAAAATCTCAAGGTCAATGACAAGAGAATCATCCTCTCGGTCACTTACGATATTACGCAACACCCCCACGCTCTCACGATACAGCTCATTACAATGGCGCATATTCTCTATCGTGGTGAGCAATGCTGTCTTTGCGCCCTCAAACTCACGATAAAGAGCTGGCAACACAATGTTGCGCAGGCGGTTACGTTTGGCGTCATTCTCAAGGTTGGTGCTGTCGGTAACATAGTCCTGCCCTATCTCGGCAAGCCAATCAAGGATTTCGGCGCGTGAGACACATAGCAACGGCCTCACCACTGCACCATTGCGAGGTTTCATGCCAGCGAGCCCCGCTATGCCTGTACCACGCATAACGTTGAGAAAGAACGTCTCTATATTGTCATCATTGTGGTGTGCCACGGCAATGCAGCTGCAGCCATGCTTCTGACGCAGTTCCTCAAACCACTCATAGCGCAGTTCACGGCATGCCATCTCCATCGATACACCATGCTCACTCATATAGGCTGGCACATCGAAATGCTTGACATCAAGATGTACGCCAAGGTTTTTGCATAATTCTGTGACAAACATCTCGTCGCGGTTGCTCTCCTCGCCTCGCAGGTGGAAGTTGCAGTGAGCTGCACGGCAGTTATAGCCCAAATCATGCAGCACACGTAGCAGCGACACCGAGTCGGCACCGCCACTCAGCGCCACCAGTACTGGCATTGAGGCGTCGATGAGACAATCACGCTCAATAAAACTCTTTACTCTATTTTGAAACTGTTCTTCCATTTATAAAAAAGGATGTGACGTTTAGTGACACATCCTCTGTTTATGCTATGCAGCGACCTCAATCAAGGGATAAGGTTGTGGCTGCGGAACACTTTTTGAATCTTCTCCAAAGCAAAAGTCACCTGCTCGCGAGTGTGGGTAGCCATAAGGCTGAAGCGGATGAGCGTGTCATCAGGAGCGACAGCGGGCGAAACCACAGGATTTACAAAGATTCCCTCGTCGAGCAACTCACGGGTGATAAGGAACGTGAGGTTGTTGTCACGAATGAAAAGCGGGATGATTGGGGTCTCGGTGTGGCCAATCTCGCAGCCCATCTGACGGAAACCCTCAAGAGCGTAGTGGGTGTTCTCCCACAAGTGATCCTGACGCTCAGGCTCGGCAATCATTATGTCGAGAGCGGCGCTAACAGCAGCTGTAGCGGCGGGAGTGATGCTTGCAGTAAAGATATAACTACGGCTGTGATGACGCAGGTAGTTGGTAATAACCTCGTCGGTAGCGATGAAGCCTCCCAACGAAGCAAACGACTTGCTGAATGTACCCATAATGAGGTCCACCTCGTCGGTCAGTCCAAAATGGTCGCACACGCCGCGTCCGCCATTGCCAAACACACCAATGCCGTGTGCCTCATCAACCATGATGCAAGCGTCATATTTATGCGCAAGGTCAACGATGTCGGGAAGTTTGCACACGTCGCCTTCCATCGAGAACACGCCGTCGGTGACGATGAGTTTCACCTTGTCGGGGTTGCACTTCTGGAGTTGTGCCTCGAGCGACGCCATATCGTTGTGTTTATATTTCAGTGACTGTGAAAACGACAAGCGACGGCCCTCAATGATTGATGCATGATCCTGCTCGTCCCAGAGAATATAATCCTCACGACCAGTAAGACACGACACAACGCCAAGGTTTACCTCAAAGCCTGTGCTGTAAATCATAGCATCTTCCTTGCCGGCGTAAGCGGCGAGCTTCTTCTCTAAGTCTTTGTGAATGTCAAGAGTACCATTAAGGAATGGCGAGCCGGCCATACCAGTGCCATACTTCTTTGTCGCCTCTATTGCCGCTTCACGCACACGAGGGTCGGTAACAAGACCTGAATAGCAGTTTGAGCCGAACATCAAAACCTTCTTGCCATTGATAATGACCTCGGTGTCCTGCTCACTTGAGATGGCTCGGAAATAAGGATAAATTCCTGCTGCTTTAGCCTTTTGAGGCTCAGTGTAGCTTGCCAACTTCTGTTGTAGTAGCTTCATAAAATCTTTTTATTGCGGTAGTATTAATATTATTACCTATTCTTTCAGCTTGCAAAAGTACAAAAAAAATTGTTATAACTATAAAATTCCTTAATCTTTTGATGTAAAAAAGTATTAACGAGGCTTAAAGCAATGCATAATTCTCAATTCATAATGAATTCTCGCATGCTTAAGTCTCATTATATTTAATTTGTCTGAAAAAACTCATAACTGATAACTGATAACTGACAACTTTTCACTACCTTTGTGGCAAGTTTTATTTCTTGCAGATAATGGATTTCAAGTTACATTCGCAATATGAGCCCACAGGTGACCAGCCGCAGGCTATCAAAGAGCTTGTGGATGGGGTGAACAGCGGCTTGCCGTGCCAGACATTGCTCGGCGTTACAGGTTCAGGAAAAACCTTCACGATGGCCAACGTCATCGCGAAGACCAACCGCCCCACCCTCGTGCTGTCGCACAACAAAACCCTGGCAGCACAGCTCTATGCCGAGTTCAAGTCGTTTTTTCCTGAGAACTCGGTGCAGTACTTTGTGTCCTACTATGACTACTACCAGCCCGAGGCCTATCTGCCATCGGTTGACAAATACATAGAGAAAGACCTTGCCATCAACAAAGAGATAGACCGCCTGCGTCTCGCCACCGTCACCGCCCTGCTCTCGGGCAGGCGGGATGTGATAGTGGTTTCGAGCGTGTCGTGTCTTTATGGCATGGGTAATCCCGAGAATATAGAGGCTAATATCGTGAGGCTAAAGGTGGGCGACCGCATCGGGCGCGACACGTTCCTGCGCCGACTCGTTGATGCCCTATACTCCCGCAACGAATATGAGCTCTCGATGGGCACCTTTAGAGTTAAAGGCGACACCGTTGACGTGATGATTGCCGACACCGACGCCGTGCTGCGCGTCATCTTCTGGGGAGACGAGATTGAGAGCATGGAGCTGCTCGACCCGCTCACGATGCTTCCCCGAGAGAATGTGGAAGGTTTCAACATATACCCTGCCAACATATTCGTCACCAACAAAGAGAGCATGGCCAATGCGCTGGGCAAAATTGATGTGGACCTTGGCACACAGGTTGATATGTTCTACCGCGAGGACCGACCAGTAGAGGCAAAGCGGCTGTATGAGCGTGTGACCTACGATCTTGAGATGATTCGCGAAGTGGGTTACTGCTCGGGAATAGAAAACTACTCCCGATATTTCGACGGACGAGAACCTGGCGCACGACCTTACTGTCTTCTTGACTATATGCCAAAAGACTTCCTTACCATCATCGACGAGAGCCATGCCACAGTGCCGCAGGTGCGTGCGATGTACGGCGGCGACCGTTCACGCAAAGACACACTTGTGAACTACGGTTTCCGACTTGATGCCGCTCGTGACAACCGACCTCTCACGTTCAGCGAGTTTGAGGCGTTGACACACCAGACTATCTACGTGAGCGCAACGCCAGCCGATTATGAGCTGGAGCGATGTGAAGGAGTTGTCACCGAGCAGATTCTCCGCCCGACCGGTCTTCTCGACCCGAAAATCTCCGTTCGTCCCTCACTAGGTCAAATCGATGACCTCATCCATGAGATAGAGCTGCGGGTGGAGAACAAAGAGCGAGTTCTTGTTACCACCCTCACCAAGCGTATGGCAGAGGAGCTTACCAATTATTTGGCAAAAATCGATGTCAAGTGCGCTTATATGCATAGTGATGTTGAGACTATGGACCGCATACAAATCATTGATGACCTGCGGCTTGGGGTGATTGACGTGCTAGTGGGCGTGAACCTGCTGCGCGAGGGTCTTGACCTGCCCGAAGTATCGCTTGTCGCCATCCTAGATGCCGACAAGGAAGGCTTCCTACGTTCGCACCGCGCCCTCACTCAGACGGCTGGCCGCGCCGCCCGAAACCTTAACGGCGAGGTAATTATGTATGCCGACAAAATCACCGACTCGATGCAGCGCACTATCGACGAGACCGAGCGCCGACGCACCATGCAGCTCAAGTACAACGAGGAACACGGCATCACACCTCAAGCGATTGTCAAGGCGCGCAATGCCATCATTGGTATTGACACCAACATGAGCACTAGCGACGAGTCACGTCAACACGCTCGCCGCTACGAGAGCAACGTGGTAGATTTGTCGTCGCTCAAGAACCAAGTGGAGGCGGAGTTTGACCACACTGCTGGCATCGCCGCCGATCCAGTCATAGCCTACATGAAACCGCAAGATCTAGAGAAAACCATCGAGTACCTCAAAGCGCAGATGGTGGCTGCCGCCAAGAACATGGAATTCCTCGCAGCAGCTCAATATCGCGACGAAATCCTGAAACTACAAGAAAAACTGAAATCTCAAAATCAATAACAACGTTCTGTATCTTGCGTTGTCAACGCAACTAAAAAACTGATTACCATGCACATCGAAGGTCAATGGCTGCCCACCACCAAGAAAGAGATTGAGCATCTCGGGTGGAATCACATCGACGTGATATTATTCACGGGCGATGCCTATATCGACCACCCTTCGATGGGCACAGCGGTGATAGGCCGCACTCTCGAGGCGCATGGTTACAACATGGCAGTCGTGCCACAACCCAACTGGCGTGATGACCTGCGTGATTTCAAGAAACTGGGCAAGCCGAGGCTGTTCTTCGGCGTGTCGGCAGGTGCGATGGACTCGATGGTGAATCACTACACCGCAAACCGCCGACGTCGCAGCGACGATGCCTATACCCCCGATGGCCGTGCCGGTGCTCGCCCCGACTACCCTACCATTGTCTATAGCGAAATTCTCAAAAAGCTGTTTCCTGATGTGCCTGTAGTGGCTGGCGGCATAGAGGCTTCGCTGCGGCGCCTGTCGCACTACGACTACTGGCAAGACCGCCTGATGCCGTCGATAATGGACACTGCGCCAGTCGATATCATCACTTACGGCATGGGTGAGATGGCGACAATCGCCATTGCCGATGCGTTGAGTGCCGGTGCAAAAATCGAGGATTTGACCTATATTCCGCAAACTGTTGTTCGTCGCCCTTTGAGCGAGATTCCTGTCAAGAACGATGATGAGAATATTGTGCTTCATTCTTTTAACGAGTGCAAGAACAACAAGCGATGCCAAGCCGAGAATTTCCGCAACATAGAGATTGAGAGCAACCGCTGGCATGGGCACACCCTGTGGCAAGCAACTGGTAACGTGGCGATTAAAGTCAATCCTATGAATCCGCCCATGACCACCGAGCAGGTGGATGCCTCGTTCGACCTGCCATATACCCGCCTTCCTCACCCCCGCTATCGGGGCAAGCGCATTCCCGCCTACGAGATGATTCGTCACTCGGTGTGCATGCACCGCGGATGCTTCGGGGGGTGCGCTTTCTGTACTATCAGCGCACATCAGGGCAAATTCATAGCTTCTCGAAGTAAGGAGTCAATAATGCGCGAGGTGAAACAGGTTACTCAAATGGATGACTTCAAAGGCTACATCAGCGACCTGGGCGGTCCCAGCGCCAACATGTACGCCATGCATGGTCAAGATTTGGAGCGATGCAAGAAGTGCACACGCCCCTCTTGCCTGCATCCCAAGCCCTGCCCCAACCTCAACAACGACCATCGCCCGTTACTCGACATCTACCACAGCGTGGATGCCCTGCCACAGGTCAAAAAGTCGTTCATTGGCAGCGGAGTGCGCTACGACCTGTCAATGCATAAATGTGGCGACCCCGAGATTGACAAAGCCAATGCCCAATACAACGAGGAGCTTATTCGTTTCCATGTCTCAGGACGATTAAAAGTGGCACCCGAGCACACCAGCGACGAGGTTCTTAGTGTGATGCGCAAACCGTCTTTTGCGCAGTTTGTGCAGTTCAAGCGCATCTTCGACCGAGTGAACGCCAAGTATCACTTGAACCAACAGTTGATACCTTATTTTATCTCCTCTCACCCCGCCTGCCGAGAGATGGACATGGCAGAACTCGCCGCACTCACAAAGGAGCTGAATTTCCATCTAGAACAAGTGCAAGACTTCACTCCAACCCCCATGACCGTCGCCACCGAAGCGTTCTACACAGGCCTCCACCCTTACACCCTCCAAACCATCTACACCGCACATACCAAAGAAGAAAAACTCGCACAGCGCAAATATTTCTTCTGGTACGACAAAAAGTACAAAGCCGACATCATCAAATCGCTAAAAAAAATGCACCGCAGGGACTTGATAAACAAACTCTATCCCCGACTATAAAACTTTGCTATGACACTTGACGAACTGAAACTCAATGGTGATGCTAAGGACATCAAAGTAATACAAACACAGCGCGGCAAAATCGATGCTAGCGACCCATACTCGCAATGGAACCTTTGCCATTACACTGGCGATACCACTCAACGTTTTTTTGACTCTCGCTTGGAATTATGCAACCAATTAGGCATTGACTTCGACCACTTGATAATGCCTCGGCAGTGCCACTCTAGTCGAGTTACAGTATTTGACGAAAAATTAGTTGCCGCACCCAATCGAATTAGAAAATTAATGCTTGATGGCGTGGATGCGCTAGTCACCACTGTCCCTGGCGTGTGCATCGGGGTAAATACCGCCGACTGCGTGCCAATCGCTTTGGCCGACCCCATAAATGGCGTCATCGCCATTGCCCATGCGGGATGGAGAGGAACAGTTGGGCGAATTGCTGAAGCCACAGTCCAAGTGATGGTTGCTGTGGGAGCAATAGCCCATAACATCCTTGCCACTATGGGCGCAAGCATCTGCCAAGATTGTTTCGAAGTGGGAGACGAAGTTGCCAAAGCATTTGAAGACGCGGGCTTCGATATGTCGCATATCATGCGCCGCAACCCTGCTACGGGCAAGGCCCACATCAATCTGCAAGAAGCAAACCGCCAAACGCTTATTGCCGCCGGCGTGCCATCGAGCAACATTACTCTACCCGAACACTGCAGCCGCTGCGAGCACGACCGCTACTTCTCAGCCCGCTGCCTCGGCATCAATAGCGGAAGAACATTCACAGGAATAATAATGCAGAATTAATTCCACAATATTTTTGCGATTTTGAATGGAATTGTATAATTTTGTAAACTGAATTGCTGACAGGTTAGATAAATACTATTGTCTTGTTTCTCGTCAGCTGTTCTCTTATTTTTTTGTTCTCTTGTTTTCTTGTTCTCTTGTTTTCTTGTTCTCTTGTTTTCTTGTTCACTTGTTTTCTTGTTCACTAAAAAATATCCACTATGACTACAGCAATTTATACACTCACTTCGCAGTTGCATGACGCGGCTGCTGTGGATGCCGCCACCAGGGAGTTCCTGGGCGGGTTAGGCATCGAGTATGAGCTCAAAGGTGGTGACTACAGAGACTATGGCGGTCACGACCTAGAATTGATCTATGTGCGCACTGGCGGCACCGAGGGCATTTTCAAGAACGAGCTGCCTCGCATGTTGCGTCAGTCTAAGCAACCTTTCTACCTTCTCACTTCGGGCAAGAGCAATTCGCTTGCCGCCTCGATGGAGATTTTGTCTTTTCTGCGCCAACAAGGCCTCAAAGGCGAGATTCTGCACGGCAGTAACGACTATATCAAAGCCCGCATCAATACTCTGCAGCAGGTGGGAAAAGTGATGCGGGAGTTGAACGGATGCCGCTTAGGAGTGATTGGCGAACCTAGCGACTGGCTAATCTCAAGCGCTGCAAAGTATCGCACGATAGAGGATCGCCTAGGCATCAAAATTGAGCATATCGACATGGATGAGCTGCTCATGCTCATCGAGCGCATCCCTGCCGACATTGAGAGTGACCTCGCCGAGAAAGCACCTAACGACACTATCGGCAAGTCGCTTGTCGGTGCCGAGCGCATCTACGAGGCGTTGAAGCTCATCGTGGAAGGATATGACCTGCAAGGCTTTACTATCCGCTGCTTCGACCTCTTGACGGCAGTGCAAAACACTGGCTGCGTGGCACTTGCCAAGTTCAACGCACAAGGCATCGTGGCAGGATGCGAGGGCGATATCCCTGCCATGCTATCAATGAAAATTGCTCAGACGGTGACTGGCAAGAGCGCATTTCAAGCTAACCCCGCCCGCATCAATCCCGAGACCGGCGAACTGCTCTTCGCCCACTGCACCATACCATTCGACATGGTTGAGAGCTATGAGCTTGACACCCACTTTGAGTCGGGAATCGGCGTGGGAATTCGCGGCTTTATGAAGCCTGGTCCTGTAACTATATTTAAAGTAAGCGGTGGTCTTAGCCGACACTTTGCCGAGGAAGGCATGCTAGTTGAGTGCCAAGGCAAACCCGACCTGTGCCGCACCCAGATGGTTATCCAGCTCAACGACAAAGAGGCTGCTCGCTATTTCCTTACCAACCCAATAGGCAACCACCACATCATCATGCAAGGCCACCACAAAGCCGTGCTCGATGAGATACTTTAATCAATGCGTACTAACAATCTAGTATTTCTAGAAAATCTAGAATCTCTAGCAGTCTATAATAACAAAAAACTAAATGCGACACACACCAGTATTGCTGCTTACAGGCTACCTGGGCAGCGGAAAGACAACTCTAGTAAACCATATTCTCACTAATGAGAAAAACATAAAATTTGCCGTTATCGTTAACGACATCGGAGAGGTGAACATCGATGCCAGCCTCATCCAAAAAGGCGGTATCGTGGGGCAGAAAGACGAGAGCCTCGTGGCATTGCAGAACGGATGCATCTGCTGCACACTCAAAATGGACCTTATCGAGCAGCTAAACGATATAATGAAGCTTAACCGCTTCGACTACATCGTTATCGAGGCGAGCGGCATCTGCGAGCCTGAGCCTATTGCCCAGACCATCTGCTCCATCCCCAACATGGACGACAAATTCATTGAGCACGGCATCCCCTACCTCGACTGCATCGTCACCGTGGTCGATGCCCTGAGAATGCAGAGCGAGTTTGCCTGCGGCGAGGACCTCAAGCGACGTGACATCGGCGAGGAAGACATCGAGAACCTGCTCATCCAGCAGATTGAGTTCTGCAATATCGTGCTGCTCAACAAAACATCAGAGGTCAGCGACGACGAGCGCGACCGCATCCGCCACATTATCCATGCTCTGCAGCCCGCGGCACATATCATCGAGTGCGACTATACCAATGTTGACCTAAGTGAAATCATCGAGACTGGGCTTTTCGATTATGAGCGAGTGGCAAGTTCGGCGGGCTGGATACGTGAGATAGAACGTCCCGCCACCGATGATGAAGAAGCAGAAGCTCATCATCACCATCACCACGATGATGACGACGAAGAAGAGGACGAGCACCACCATCACGACGAGGAGCATGAAGAAGAACATGACCACCATCATCACCACCACCATCATCACCACCACGATGAAGGCGAGGCCGAGGAATATGGCATCCAAACTTTCGTCTATTACCGCCGCCCGGCAATCGACATACACAAATTTGACCGCTTTGTTGCCACCAAGTGGTCCAAGAACATCATCCGCTGTAAAGGGCTCATCTACTTCAGCCACAACCCTGACATGTCATTCCTCTTTGAGTCGGCAGGTGTGCAGAAGAAGCTCACCGAGAGCGGTTATTGGTTCGCCACCGCCCCCGAGGAGGAACTGCGACGCATGGTGGAATACAATCCCGACATCCTGCGCGACTGGGACGAGGTCTACGGCGACCGCATGGTGAAGCTAGTTTTCATAGGCCAAAACCTCGACCGCGAGCAACTCACCCACGACCTCGATGAGTGCCTAGCCAATGATTATGCATAATGCACAATGCACAATGCACAATCCATAATGCACAATGCACAATTGAGTCCTGGGTGTTGTTAATGTATTGCGCCGCAAGCGCGGCGTTCAACAGCGAAGCGGCAGAACCAGCGAGCGCAGCGAGCGGCAAAACCAGCGAGCACAGCGAGCGGCAAAACTACTTAATTACCCACCTCGCGATTCTCGCTGAGCCGCGTTTGCCATTGACTATGCGCTTGAAAAGCCATGGCATGACTTTGCGGTAGAGTTTCTTGTGGTTGAGAGTGGAATAAGCCTTCTGTGCTGCGGGTTTGGCATATTCGGGATGCCCTTCACGCTCATAATGCGCCGCAAGGTCGAGCAATCGGTAGGCTAGAAGGTCATAGTAGCGTTGCTTGTCAATTAGGTTTGAGTTTTTCACATCGAGGTTCATGTATCGCAATGCTATCTCCCACTTGCCGTGATTCTCGCTGAAGCTGGTGCCGGTGATAGAGTTTGCCCCGCCATAAATCACATCGACGCGTGCCTTTCCCTCAAGATAGCCCACGATGGGCCGGGCGAGCAGTATTCTTAACCCATATTCAAAATCATTCCAGTGCGAGACGCTGTTGTTCCACTCAAGCTTCTTGATAAAGTCGTGACGAGCGCAGAATGCTTGTGTCGCCAGTACGCTATGGAGGATATGGTTGGCGATAATGTCCTTTTTATATATAGGCATCAGCTTTTTCTCACCCACCTCATTAACCTGATTGCGCCGTGAAATGACAATGTCAACCTTGCGTGGCGAAGATTGAAATGCGGCAATATACTTCTGCACCAGTCGCCGGTCCATTATGTCGTCGCTGTCGAAGAACATCAAGTAGTCACCAGTGGCAAACTGCATTCCACGGTTGCGCGCGGCACTCGCCGTGTGTTGCTTCTCTTGCGTAACAATCACCTCAAAATCGGGCATATCATTCTCCACCTTAAATTGATTAAGCACCACCAACGAGTCATCGGTAGAGAAATTATCCACCAATATCACCTGCAAGGGGCGATGCGTCTGTTCCAACACGCTTTTCAGTGTTCGTGACACTACATTCGCTCGATTGTAAACGGGAATAATTATTGATACTGTACTCATATTGACTCCAAAATTAGACATTTTCTTGGAGAAAAACAAAAAAAACAATAATTTTGCATCATTAATATAAAAATCTTTTCAAATAACGATGAAGATACTCTTCGTTGGCGATGCAAGCAATATGCACAACTGTCTGGCTCAAGCAATGCGTGACTTGGGGCATACCGCTGTCGTGGCAAGCAATGGTTCGCAATGGATGAACACTAACCGTGACATCAACCTCAAGCGTGAACCAGGCAAAATGGGAGCGCTAAAGTATGTGCTCAATGTGATGCGTGCGCTTCCTCAGATGAGCAATTTCGACGTAGTGGAAACCTGCGACGATATCTTCCTTGACCTTAAACCTTCAAAGGTGCGGAGAGTCTTCGACTGGCTCAAACGCCACAACCGCTGCTTAGTGATGGGGGCATTAGGCACCGACTATGTTTATTACCAGGCCTGCCATGACGGCAAGACCTACCGCTACAGTGATTATATGGTGGGCGACCAACCTTCGCCATATGCCCTCTCGGAAGAATATGTCAATAAACGTGATGAACTTTGGGGAGCGCCATTCATGCGAGAGCACAGCAACTATATCCTCAACAACATTGACGGCGCAATCTCTTGCCTATGGGAGTATCACGAGTGCTACAAGCCGTTGCTTGGCGACCGACTTGCCTACGGAGGCATACCCATCGACACCAAGAGCGTGAAGCCACACATCATCGACAGCGAACCCGAGAAGGTGAAGTTTTTCATTGGCATTCAGCGCGACCGCAACATCCTAAAAGGCACTGACCTGCTACTTGAGGCGGCACAACGTACTGTGGAACGCCATCCCGACCTATGTGAGCTGAAAGTGGTGGAGAATGTACCCTATGAGAAATATGTGAAACTGCTAAGTGAGTCGCATGTAATACTCGACCAACTCTATTCCTACACCCCCGCCACCAACGCACTGCTCGCAATGTCGCGCGGACTGGTGGCTGTGAGTGGTGCCGAGCCAGAATACTACGACCTAATTGGCGAACACGACAACCAGCCCATCATCAATGTGAACCCGCTCATCGATGGCGATATCGACGCCAAACTCGAGTGGATAGTTCTAAACAAAAGCCTTCTCCCCGACCTGAGCCGCCGCAGCCGTGAGTTTGTCAAGAAGCACAACGACGCCCATGTGGTAGCCCAGCGGCATCTTGAGTTCTATGAGAAATTATTGAAAAATGATGACACTAGAGATACTTATATGCTCCCTGGATGAGGGAATAAATAATATTTCAGCAATGTTGTTGCCAAAGCGTGAAGGCATTGGCTATCTCGTGTCATGGCAGCATAGCAGCAACAAGGAGATAGCTCTGCCCGATGAGCTAAAGCGCGACGACGTGAAGATTTGCGATTTGGCAGGAAGAGGTCTGAGCCGCAACCGCAATAACAGCCTGCGCCATGCCACTGCCGACGTGTGTCTTATTGGTGATGACGACTGCCGCTACACCCACGAGCAGCTACAGCAGGTTATCGACACTTTCGACCAAAACCCGAACGTTGATATCGCCACATTCTGCTATTCCAGCGATGGACACAAAAAGTACTACCCTACCACCAGCCAAGACCTTAGCACTTTCCCTAAAGGATATTACGTATCTTCAATAGAAATCGCCTTCAGGCGTGCAAGCGTGCAAGGCACACTATGGTTCAACGAGCACTTTGGTTTGGGAACCGAGCCGTTTCATTCTGGAGAAGAATCACTTTTCATCAAAGATGCGCTATTGAAGGGGTTGAAATGCCATTTCTATCCTATTACGATAGTTCACGACCAACAGCCATTGGCATTTCTCAACCGTTCAATGGATACCGGCACCTTAATGGCTCATGGCGCCCACCTGCAAATTTTTTATCAAGGCACTAAGTACTCACGTGCCTTGCTCAAAGCGTGGAGATTGAAGCAAAATGAAAAAGTGCCGTTATTCTATGCTCTTAGACACATTGTTAGCGGTATCAATTATATGAAACGCCATCCAGAAATATTGAAAAATAAACGCAAAATACCAGAATAACATAAATATTGACTACCTTTGCAAAAAATAATAACTGAATATGATAAATCAACAGAAGACTATAATGGTAATCGCCCCTCATGCCGATGATGAAGTGCTAGGATGCGGCGGATATTTACTACACCAAGTGAAAACGGGAGCACGAGTGGTGATTGTATTGGGAACAATTGGCGGCACCAATGAGAAACAGAACTTTGAGATGCGACATACCGAAGCCAAACAAGTGAATGAACGATTAGGTGCCGAGTGGTTCTTCCTCTTTAAAGATATGGATGCCATGCTCGACACAGTACCATCGCTTGAGATAACTGCAAAACTAGATAATTACATTGAGCAGTATCGTCCCGATGAGATTTTCATCAATTACCGAAGCCGCCATCAAGACCACATCAAGATGTATGACTGCGCCATGGCAGCGATGCGACTTAAGGAAGGATATATGCCTAAACTGATAGCACTCTATGAGTATCCGTTTGTGAGCGATGGACTCGACATCGTGCGAGGAGGTAAAATCTATCACGACATCAGCGACAATATCGACGAGAAGGTGGCTCTCTTCAACCTCTACGCCAGCCAGGTAAAAGCAGCACCCTCACCTCTGAACGAGGACGGCATTAAGTCTCTTGCCTCGATACGTGGACTGGAGTGCGGTATGAAGTACGCCGAAATGTTCTATGTGCAAAAGATGCTGCTATGAAAGTCGTAACTATCCATCAGCCTGAACACTTGTCCTATTTAGGTTTCTTCCACAAGGTGTCGATGGCTCAAACTTTAGTACTGCTCGACAATGTGCAGTATGAGAAAAACTACTTCCAAAATCGCAACAGAATTTTCACTAGCAATGGGGTGAGATATATCACTGTGCCAGTCTATGACACGCACGAAGACATCAACAAAATAGCCATTGCCGATGAATTCTTCAAGCGCACATGCCGCAAAAATGTGACAACCATTACAGATGCCTACCGCAAGTCACCTTACTGGAACACCTACGGCAAGGATTTCCTTGACATTTACCAATGTGGCGAGAAATCCTTAGCCTTATTCAATGAGAAACTGCTGCGATTCCTTCTTGATGCTTTGGGCATAAAGGTGGAGATAATCCATGCCAGCGAACTTAACGTTACCGGACAGAAGACTGAATTGCTGATGGACATATTGCATAAAGTAAATGCCGACAAGTATATTGCCGGCAAAAGCGGTGAAGACTATATGAACATGAGCATTGTCGATATATCTGTTGAGTTCCAAAAGTTCACTCACCCAGTATATACGCAATGGGGTAAGGACCACTTTGAACCTTACATGTCGATTATTGACGCTCTTTTCAACGTGGGGCCATCAATAATGGACATCATTGCTTGCACCAACAGTAAGCGATAGACTACAAATATTTTTTCAAGGTATCTTCGAGCAGGTCGATATTCTCCACTCTGCCCACTATGTCGCCTTTGCGGTTTATAAGATATATCATAGGTATCTCGGTCACATTATACAGCAACGCTGTAACAACGCCATTGGAGTCGCGTGTCACAATCCACGGCAGCCGCGCCACTGCACGGCGCCATGTTGTCTCGTCATCGTCGAACGACACCTGATATATCTCCAGCCCCTTTGAATGATATTTGTTAAAAACATCATTAAGCAGCTTGTTCAGTGACGGAGAGAACGACTCGTTTTGTATGGTGAAATTCAAAATCACCACCTTACCTTGCGAGCACACCTCCTTGAAACTCTGCAACTTACCCATCTTGTCACTCAACGAGAAATCGAGGATGCCAGTTTGGGGTGCTTGAATGGTGTCGCGCGCGATATTCCCATTAGCAGCGCGCCTAATCCTGAGCTTGTCCTTATAAGCCTCAATAAGATAAGGGGTGCGAGGGTCATTGGGGCGATAAGCTGAGAAGGCGTTGGTCACCGCACCAATAATCTTGAAGTCGCTATTATCCTCAGGGTCATAGAGTGGCTTAGTGCCAATATACTTGTTTACGATATAATATGACACTATACTCTTTGCATCACTCACCAGCTCACGACTAGTCGCTTCTTTCCATTTCTTGAATGCTTCGCTGCTGAAATCGCCGGCTTTGACAAATTTTGCCAGCTCCTTGTCAAATTTCATCATCCTCTCGGCATCCACGCTGCCGCTGATGGTATAATTCTCGGCAAAATTCTTGATATCTGTGTTAATCTCTAAATTGTCGATGCTATCGATGGGAAAATAAATGGCATCCTCACCATGCACAAGGCGATAGATATTTGGGTAGTCTATGGCATCGGCTTTGAACGAGAACTTGTCACCATCGGTTGACACAGAGTCTATAGGGTACCACATGCCATTTAAATTTGTCTCAAGATATAGGACAGTAGTGTCGCCGGCACCATCAACGGTGCCGCTAACTTTGAATTTGTTGCCACCATTACAGGAGCACATCAAAGTCATCATCACGACAGCCAAAATTGGTGCAAACCGAGAGAAAATCCACGCTTGTATGGGATATTCCGAGGTGCAGCCCAATTTATCTAAAAATATTAATTTATTCATTATCTATGTATTTTTATTAAACTCATTGTAGGGACGAAACAACCCTATTCCAATTATGCATTATGAATTGTGCATTATGCATTGATTAAAAATCATGCGAAATTACTGCAAATTCATTTAATGAGCAAATAAGGTGGGTTCTATAAATTAATTGAGATGGATTTTGATCTTATGTCGAGTAGATTTTTTCTTAAAGTTGAAGAATAGTAGCGGGCTACATTTCA
>ERZ842401.3168-NODE-3168-length-20819-cov-52.581198_pt1 | contig 20819 bp, 13 predicted proteins | sample MGYA00521270_ERZ842401 | MGnify/ENA primary metagenome ERZ842401 (study PRJEB31892, sample SAMEA3878208) | bioreactor metagenome | biome: Moose rumen | place: Sweden | collected 2011-10 | study: EMG produced TPA metagenomics assembly of the PRJEB12797 data set...
CTGCTATTGCCTTAGCAACATAGGGTCACTGGTTTGGGATTGGGGAGTACTATAATCACAAGCCCATTGCCTTGATACTTGGCACAAGTCCATTTGTCGTAATTGGTTAGGTTTTGCTTTAACTGTGATATAATCTCCGGCATCTGCATAGATGGTATATCTTTTGTGACATCACACTTGCATATTTCTCCATGTACTAATATCGCCTCGGTATCTATTCGGCAAATCCCCATGCCGTTTATAGTTTCGAGACATTGAACGATGTTATTACGGTTTATCAGTTGTGGATAATCATCCATTAGAATCTTACCCGTAAACTCTAATACAAGTTCCTGTTTGTTGTAGTCTGCCTGTATCAGTAGACAAAAAGGCGTTTCTTGCTTATATTTATAATAAAGGATTTCCCCATCCTTGGTGTGTGTGACAAATACAGTCGTGTCTATATCTGTAATGTCCTCGATGTTTGTGACAATTTTTAGTTTGTCGAAAGTCATCATTACTCATAAAGATATGCTTTTATTTTTCTTGCGTTTTTGCAAGTTTTGTCACCTTCAGAAGTAGTGAAGTGGAGGCTCTAACTCTCCGCTTCATTTTCTTCTGCAGGTATCGTTGCCCAATATTGGACTAATGCTGCTGCCAAAGCCTTACGGTGGCTCTCTGTTTTTGGTTTACCTTTTAAAGCCATAGAGATTTTCTGTCTCGTTTCCTGTGATAATCTTCTGCTTGTTCTTCTCATGTTCTTTTACCTTATATACATATAAATATAGGTAGCCATAACAAAAATAGCAAGCCTAATAGACTTAACTCTCAACTTTTTGGAAAATTTTTAAGAATCGCTTATCAATCCCTTCCCTCATACCCCCCTTCCCCCTATAGGCAGGACTGTAAGAGCGGTTACATAGAGGCAGGACTACGTATAGCCCTACCCGTCAGTCCTTTACAATCCAAAAGCCATCAAAAATGCTACTGAAAGTCCTCGAATTCCTTCAATGGTAAACCAAATAAAGCAAAAAAGTCCGAAAAACCTTTGTTAATCAGACTTTTTGTAGTACCTTTGCACATAAATAGATACTGAAAGTTAAACCCCAAGCCACGGATGATGTTTTATGAACTCGACAATCTTACGAAAGTCACGAATAAAGTTCGATAATTCGTCACAGTAGCCGACAGAACAAAAGGTCGTTTTTGACAGGGGGTGACTGATTATCAGTCGCTCCCTTTGTTTTCCTGTTATTATGTCTTTCATTTTCCGGCTCAATCGATTTCCTGTGTCTTTCGCGTGAAGACACAGCATTCACTGTGTGCTAAGTGAAGCGAAATTGTGGGGGTAAGCTGGCGGGTGAAGCATCGGAACTGTCAGAACCATGCTGGTATGGAGGCTGTGACGAGTTTCATCTGTCCTGAGAGTGTGAGGGTGCTGGTGTTGGCGGCGACGAGGAGTGTGTGGGCGGCGCTGATGGTGATGGGTGGTTCGCAGTCGGCCTGGAGGGTTCCACTGCCGTCGATGACCATCACCAACAGGAAGGAGTCGAGGTCGGCGAGGCGGAGTTGGCGGGTGCCGTCGAGGTGGAGGATATGGGTGGTGAAGTGGGGACAGCTGACGAGTGGTGTGAGCTGGTTGAGTGGGGCGTGGTAGTGGAGCCGGTAGTCGGGCTCGACACGGTAGTCGATGCAGGCGGCGGCCTGCTCGGTATGTAGCTGGCGCAGGTTGCCGTCCTTGTCGCGGCGGTTGTAGTCGAAGATGCGATAGGTGACGTCGCTGGTCTGCTGGATTTCGAGCAGCAGACAGCCGCTGCAGATGCTGTGGATGCGTCCGGCAGGCAGGAAGAAGCTGTCGCCCTCGCGGACCGGATAGTGTACTATGGCGTCGCAGATGGTGGAGTCGGCGACCATCTGGCGGTACTGCTGTGGGGTGAGGGGCTGCTGGAGGCCTACGCGCACGGCGGCATCGGGTGAGGAGCCTTTCATGATGACCCACTGCTCGGTCTTGCCACAGGGTTTTCCGAAGGCCTGGGCCTGCTGGTCGGTGGGGTGCACCTGGACCGAGAGGTCGCTCTGGGCGTCGATGAACTTGATGAGCAAGGGGAAGCGGTTGCCAAAGCGCTGGTAGAGGTGCTCTCCCATCAGGCGTCCCTGCTCGTGGTCAATCAAGCTGGTTAGCGACATGCCGGCATACGGACCATCGGCCACCACGGACACGTCGCCCTCTACGGCGGACACTTCCCAGCTCTCGCCCAGGTGGTCGGGAGCGTCGCTGAGATGTTTCAATGCTGCTATCTTGTCGCCGCCCCAAAGAGTGGGTTTGAGAATGGGCTCAAAGTGGTATACTTTCATATATAAGTTGAGAGTTTAGAGTTTAGAGAAGGATAGTTGAGAATTGAGTGATTTCGGGGGCAAAGGTACGAAAAAATTTTGAAGATAAAAAAAATGAGATGAGTATTTAAAATATTCTGGATGGGGAAGCGTTAAGAATTAAGAGTTAAGAATTAAGAATTAAGAGATATGGCATTGATTAAGAGTTATAAGGGTATGTCGCCGAAGTGGGGCAAGGACTGCTACTTCAGTGAGAACGCGACGATTGTGGGCGACGTGACGATGGGCGACGAGTGTAGCATCTGGTTTGGCGCTGTGGTTCGCGGCGACGTGGCTCCGATTACCATCGGCAATGGTACTAATGTGCAGGACGGCAGCTGCGTGCATGTGACCCACGAGACGGGTCCGACGCACATCGGCAACTACGTCACCATCGGGCATAACGTGACGGTGCATGCGTGCACGATTCACGACAACGCGCTGATTGGTATGGGTTCGACGCTGCTGGACGGCTGCGAGGTGGGCGAGGGTGCGATTGTGGCTGCGGGTGCACTGGTGCTGCAGAACACGAAGATTCCCGCCGGCGAAATCTGGGGCGGCGTGCCGGCGAAGTATATCAAGCCTGTGCGTCCCGGCCAGACGGACAATGCAAAACACTATATTGAGTATGCCAAGCATTACAAAACTTGAAGACAATCGTCTATAGTTTAGAGCTTAGAGATGAGAGTTTAGAGATGAGACTACAACCTATTAATAATATACTAACTAAAACAAACAAAGACATGAGAAAAACAATGATGACCTGTCTGGCTTATGGTTTTGCCGTGTCTCTGATGTTGCCGTCGGTAGCGGTAGCATCGGAAACGGCTTCTCCAAGCGAACCTGCAGCAGTGCAGCAGGCAAAGACTGTCAAGGGAAATGTTGTGGACGAGAATGGTGAGCCGCTGATAGGTGTCTCTATCAAAATCGTCGGCGCGACAGGTGGTACTATTACTGACTTGAACGGAGACTTCACGCTGAGTGGTGCTGACGGCAAGCAGTTGCAATTTACCTATACTGGCTACAAGGCCCAGACCTTGCAGGCCAGTGCCAACATGAACGTGAAGATGGAACCGGACGCCATGGGTTTGGACGAAGTAGTGGTCATCGGTTTCGGTACGGTGAAGAAGCGCGACCTGACGGGTTCTGTAGCCCAGGTGAAGAGCGATGTCATCCTGCAGACCCCGACAAGTAGTGTGGCTACTGCCCTGCAGGGCCGTATTACGGGTCTGGATGTCAACGGCAGCGAGCTGCGTATCCGTGGTAACCGCTCCATCAATGGTAACAATGCCCCGCTGGTCATCATCGACGGTGTGCAGGGCGGCTCGATGGGTGACCTGAACCCGGATGACATCGAGACGATAGACGTGCTGAAGGACGCCTCGTCGACGGCCATCTATGGTTCGCAGGGTGCCAACGGTGTCATCATCATCACCACCAAGAAGGCGCAGGCAGGCAAGATGCAGGTGTCGTACAACGGCTACGTGACGGCAGGCTTCCGCGAGCAGCATCCCGACTACCGTTCGGGCACAGACTACTATGAGGCCCACCGCATTGCCGCCGCCAATGCCGGACAGTGGAGTTCGGCATCCGACGACCTGAACCTGTTCAGCAGTCCTGCTGCCCTTGCGGCTTATAAGGCTAATATCTGGACCGACTACGACAAGGAGCTGCAGAAAGACATCACGTGGAGCACTCGCCACACCATCACACTGGCTGGAGGAACAGAGCGTACTTCTGCCCGTTTCAGCATTGGTTATGCCAACGATGGCAACAAGTGGAAGAAGAGTGGTGGTACGGACCGCTATACGCTGCGTGCCAACATCGACCACAAGCTTCACAAGTGGATTGATGCCGGTGTGAACTTCCAGCTGACACATAACCGCAGCGAGAACTCTCCGTATCAGTCGACGCCGACGACGGGCATGCAGCTGGGTTCTCCCTACGGCTACTATGACGACTTGAGCAATCAGTATATCATCGGAACCGATTTGGTGGAGCGCCCGTTGGAAGCTACGGGATATGTCAACCCGCTCATCAACACGCAGGGTGACAATCTCTATGCCCGTGAGAGCTATGGTACGAACGTGGTGGCTAACGGCTATCTGGACATTCACCCCATAGCCGGACTGAATTTCCGTACGCAGGTCAACGCCCATCTGGTGAATTCATCCCTGGGCGACTATGCTGACGCGAACTCTGCCACCGTCATCGACGCCGGCACAAAGCAGTCGACGGCAACCATGACGAAGGCCTCAAGCACATACGTGGAATGGAACAACGTGTTGACATATAAGTTTGTGCAGCTTCCCGAAGACCACAACCTGTCTGTCACGCTGCTGACGACGTGGAACAAGAAGATGGGTGACGAGCTGTCTGCCACCTCCATCAACCAGACACTGGCCAGCAACCTCTGGTGGAACCTGGCCAGCAACGACGGCGGCGACGGCCACTCCACTCATGGCAGTGCCTACGAGCAGTCGCAGAATTTCTCGTATGCTGGTCGTATCAGCTACGACTGGAAGAGCCGCTACCTCTTCACCGCCTCGCTGCGCCGCGACGGTGCGTCGGTACTGGCCAAGGGTCACAAATGGGACTCGTTCCCTTCTGCTGCCTTTGCCTGGCGCGTGAGCGACGAGCCGTTCATGAAGAACACCAAGTCGTGGCTCGATGACTTAAAGCTGCGCGCTACATACGGTGTGACGGGTAACTCGGGTATTCCCGTCTATGGTACAGAGTCGGGCGTGACCTTTGCCAACTGGAGCTTCGGATTCCAGGATACTGCCGCCAACCGCTACATCCTTGGCAAGAACAACCTCATCGGCAATCTGGACACCAAGTGGGAGAAGTCGAAGACCATCGACTTAGGTTTCGACATGGTTTTACTGAACAACCGCGTCAGCATCACCTTCGACTACTATAACACCAAGACGACGGACCTGATTCTGTTGCGCTCGCTGCCCACCTCGTCAGGTAACGATGGCAACTTTGCCACCTACACCAATATCGGCTCCACCCGTAACCGAGGCGTCGAGGTGACCATCAACAGCCGTAACATCGTCACCAAGGACTTCACTTGGAACAGCACACTGTCCTTCTCGGCCAACAAGGAGAAGATTATCGACCTCGTGGACGGAACCGACATCCAGATTGGTACCAACAAGGAGGATGGCACGCTGATGCTGGGGCACCCCATCAAGTCGTATAAGACCTTTACATATTTAGGCATTTGGAGCACCGCCGAAGCTGATTTGGCCGCCACCTATTTCAAGGATGCTGACAAGACGCAGCCTTTCAAACCCGGTGACGTGAAGGTAGCCGACCTGGACGGTGACAACATCATCGACCAGAACAAGGATGTCGACTACATTGGCTCTCAGTCGCCGAAGTGGTTTGCCGGTTTCAACAACGACTTCCGTTACAAGAACTTCGACCTGAACATCTACCTCTATGCCCGCTGGGGACACTGGGGAGAGAGCCCCATGGCTAACTTCGACCCGTCGACCGGTGGCAAGTACAGCAATATGGACTACTGGGTAGCAGGAAGCAATGAAGGTGCCTCGCTGCCGGGCCTGATGCTCAACCGCAAGCTGTTCGACTACACTGGCTATCAGTCACTCTGGTACTGCGACCAGTCGTTCGTCAAGATAAAGCGCATCTCTTTGGGCTATACGCTCCCGAGGAGTGTCTTGAAGTCGCTTTCTCTCTCTTCCGTGCGTGTCTATGCCACTGTCGACAACCCCTTCTACTTTGTCAAGGAAGACTGGATGAAGGAGCGCGACCCAGAAGGCCAGCAGCGCAGTGTAACGCTTGGACTGAATGTTAACTTTTAAGTAAAGGAGGAAATGAAATTATGAAACGCTTATATCAATATATCATAGGAGCAATGCTCCTGGGCACCGCAACGCTTGGTCTGGTCTCTTGCGACCTGGACGAGAACAACCCCTCGGGCGAAGGTGCTAATGCCGTTTTTGCCACCGAGCAAGGCATGGAGGGTCTGGTGAACCAGATGTATTACAACTTCAAGTGGAAATACTACGGCCGTGAGGACCCCGTGCTCTATTTCGAAGGAGCCGGTGACATCTGGGCCAATGTTCCTGAGAAGAACGAATACGGCATGCAGCTGACCCGTTTCGTCAACCTGCAGGGCGACCGCGGCCAGGTGGCTGGTGCATGGAACCGCGTTTACGACAATGTGAACCTGGCGAATACCGTGCTTGACTACCTGCCTGACACCAAGAACCTAAAAGAATCCACCCGCAGCGACTTCGAGGGTGAAGCCCGCTTTACCCGTTCTTACAGCTACTGGTGGCTGGTGGAGTGGTTTGGCGACATCGAGCTTCGCACCAAGGGCACGTCGACACCGGTGTTCACCGCCTATCGTACCGACCGCAAGGTCATCTATGATGAGGTCATCATCCCTGATGCCGTCAAGGCTACCGAACTGTTGCCCGTAACTCCTTATAACGGCAATGTAGGTCGTGCTACCAAGAAAGCCGCCTATGGTCTGCTGGCCCGTGTCTGTCTGGCCCGTGCCCAATATGAGACTGCCGGCAGCGCCGAGCAGAAGGCTTTCTACCAGAAGGCTTACGAAGCAGCCAAGTATGTGATGGACAACAAGGCAGCCCTTGGCATCCAGCTGTATGCCACTTACGATGAAATCTGGCAGGCTAAGAATAACAAGTCGAACACCGAGTTCCTGTGGGTGGTTACTCATAGCGAAAATACGTCGCTGAACCCCAACCCGAAGAACCCCAACCGTCTGCACCTGTACTGGTCGCCGCGCCTGCTGGACCGTGCCGGCATCACCAGCACCGCCACTTCGTGGGAGTATCCGAAGGAGAGCGCCCTGCTCATGCCAACCTATTATTTCCTGAAACTGTGGCAGGACTGGGACATCCGCTACGATGTGCTGTTCCAGGAGGACTTCCCGGAGAGCAACCGCCGAGGTTCGTACACTTGGGAGGAGACAATGGCCAAGAACTATCAGACCGATGACGATGTGGTGAAGAAACTGACTGACACTACCGTTGCAAACGATGATGTTGTACTGCGCTTCACCAAGCAGGAAGTTACCAAGGCCGACAAACTGGCAGCTGCTGAGGACGGCATCTGCTTAGTAGGCATCAACGACACCTACGAGACAGGCAATGTCAATGCCCAGGGAGGTTGCAAAATCAAAGCCGACATCAAGACCAAGTACGAGGCATTCCCCCGTTTCATGAAGTATCGCATTTGGGACCGCGACCCCAACGGCACCATCCTGTTGCAGGCTGCCAACGGCAATGTAGGCTTTGCCGACGTGCCCGTTATCCGCTATGCCGAGATGCCGCTTATTGCTGCCGAGGCCAAAATTGGTCTTGGCGACCAAGCCGGTGCAGCCCAGATTATCAACAGCGAGATTCGTAACGCCCGTGTCGTGAAGGCAGGCCACAGCTTGAGCGAGGCACAGGTCAGTGCCAGCCAGATGACCATTGAGTGGATTCTGGAAGAGCGTGCCCGCGAGCTCTGCGGTGAATGGCTGCGCTGGTTCGACCTCAAGCGCACAGGCAATCTGGTGAACTACATCCGCCAGCACAACCCCGCTTGGGACGGCAACGACGTGGTGGACGAGCACAATAACCTGTGGCCCATCCCCAATACGTTCCTCGACAAGCTGCAAAATGCAGAGGAGTTTGGTCAGAATCCCGGCTACAATCCTTATGTACGTGCAACGAAATAATATAATAAGGTAAAGGGCGGCGCTTGCTGCCCTTTACTTTTTTTGAAAAATTTCCTCAAAATTCTTTCAACATATTGTTTTTTTTCTTATCTTTGCAGCCAACAAACATACTATTCACTTAATTCAATTTATGCTTATGAAAAAAAATCTACGCTTTTTATTTGTAGCCTTGATGGCCATGGTGTTTGCCCCTTCGTTCGCCCAAGAGGTCACGATTGATTTTTCCGGCAGTACGGATAATTGGGGTATAGGTACTACCAAGTTAGTGGACGAACAGTCTTTTTCTTATAATGGCCTTACCATTACATTGAAAGGTACTACGGGAAATGGCTATCGTTGGTATGATAGTGGCAACATTATTTTGGGTAAAGAAGGAGCAACGTTAACTCTTCCTGCATTTAGTTTTGACGTTGAGCGCATTGATGTTGTAGGTATTTCGGGTGCAAGCGCCTCAGTGAAGCAAAATATTTTTGTTAACGACGAGGCAGTAAGTACAGAAACAACAGGTGCTAAGGATGTGACTAACCAGTACGCTATTCCTGAGGGTAAGCAGGCCGCAGGAACTATCTACACTTTGAAAGTGTTAAGTAACCACAACACTCAAATTACCAAGATTCTGGTTTGGAAGAAGGGTACTGCCAGTCAGACTGACCCTGAACCTCCTGCAGAAATCCAGGAAATCACCGTTGCCCAGGCTCTTGAGTACTGCAATGCTTTGGAAGATGGCAAGACATCAACAGAGGAGTATCGTGTAAAAGGCTTTGTGGTGGGCACTCCGGATATCCAGAAAAAGGCCGATGGCACGTTCTATGGCAATGCCAATTTCTACTTTGCTGACGAAAAGGGCGGCGCTACAACCATTTATGCTTTCCGCATTAAAGGCCTCAACAATGAGAATATTGAGTCCGAAACCTATATCCAGGATGGTGATGAGCTGACCGTTCAGTGCAAACTGCAGAAGTATGTCAAAAACGATGTTGTGACACCGGAATTGGTCCAAGGCTACATCTATGCTAAGGGAAATGGCTCTGAAACTTCTGGCCAGGTTTGGGACTTCACCGTTCTGCCCACGCAGAAGATTGACGGCACGGGCAACTTGGCTACCAATGCTGCTGACGGCGTGCTGGTTGAGGACGAAGGTGCTGCATGGGCCATCATCTATAATGTGGCTGGTATTGAGGACGGCACTGAGTTTACCGCCTCGAACGGTGTGACGTTTGAACCCACCAAGGGTCTGAAGTGGAGCGCCCTGCCCAACGACAAGATGGTTATCTATCGTAACTATCCTGCCAACTATGGCGGCAAGTACCTCTTCACCAACAAGGCCTGCGAGGTGATGATTCCCGCCAAGGCCGGTCAGGTCATTGAGATTATTGCAGGTACAGCCAAGAACAACAAGAAGATTACCAGCCAGGATGTGGAGGAGACGTTTACCACTGATGACGGAGAGACGCTGAAGGGCGTCGTTGTCGACGGCACTGTCAACTATGACTACAAGCCTTATACGCTGACCGTCAAGGTTGCTAACCCCTACATCAGTTTCGAGAACAACATCTGCATCCAGAAGATTACGGTGAAAGATGCCGGTACTTCAAGCGTCAAGACCATCCAGAATGTCACCAGACAGAATGGTGTCCGCTACAATCTCTCTGGTCAGAAGGTTGGCGACGATTACAAGGGCATTGTCATCATGAATGGCAAGAAATATATGGTTAAGTAATCATTCTGACATAATAATCCACTAAAATGGAACGGAATTAAACCTCCGTTCCATTTTTTATAATTACCTTTGCACCAGAATACTAAAACAAGCAATACGATGACAAAACAAAAATTACTGATGATGTTAGGCTTGATGGCTGTCACCCTGACAATACAGGCACAGGCCACGGTTTACGCAGGGGGCGACGGCACCCGTGAAAATCCCTATCTGATTAGCAATGCCGACGAACTGGCCAAACTGGCTGACGATGTCAATACGACAGTCAATTTCAGTCGCGGACGCTACTTTAAACTAACACAAGACATCGTCATCAATAGTGATGTGATGGCAAAAGGTACTACCAATCTTACCACCGGAACGGCATTCCCCAAAACACCCATGATAGGCAGTGTAGCCAGTGAGACCAGCTATCTTGCCTTCCAAGGCACATTGGATGGCGACGGACATACTATCCGTGGCTTCTATCAGGAGGAGGCAGCCCTATATATTTCTATTTTCCGCGTCACAGACGGTGCCACTATCAAGAATCTGCATATTGACGACAGCTTTGTCTATGGTAATGCCAACTGTGGCGCAATAGTAGGACGCGCTATAGATACCCGTATCATCAACTGTTCTGTGTCAAACTCGCTCATCGGTGGCTATGGTTCTTATTGTGGCTCATTGGTAGGACAGGCGTTAGGTACTACAAAAATCCAGAATTGCTATGCCACCAACTCTATTATGTGCAAAAACAATGCGGGTGGCATAGTAGGACGCATTGGGAATGGAGACCAGAATAGTGTCCTCGTAGAAAACTGTTACGCTGCCTGCGCTATCAGCACATCAAAGTCAAACCTCGCAGGTATTACTTCCGAGAACTCCGTCGGTAGCACGATACGTAATTGCTGGTTTTTGATTACGCGGAAAGTTACTAAGGGCATCTGGCTTGACAATGGGTCAACGGAGAATGTAGATGGCAAGACGACAGAGGAACTTGCTGCTTCCGATTTTCTGGACGTGCTTAATGCCAATGCCGAAACGATTGGTGGAGCCTGCCGGTGGACGGTTGGGCAAACCTCGCCGATACACGACTACGGCACTGTGACGCCTGAAGCGTCAGAACGCCTCCAAGAGATGCTGGCCACAGACCCCATACCTGCCAATAAGGATATGCATGCCGATGCAGACGATGGTACCGTCAGCTTGACGTGGACACTACCCCTTGACGGCAAGACGGTGAGCCAATATCTGTACTTCGGCACGGATTCTGCTCAGGTTGCCTCAGCAGGACTGTTGGATGCCATTGCCACGCTGGGACAGGAAAATTCATATAACGTCAGCAACCTCAATACGATAAACATCTATTACTGGCGCATCGACCGCATAGACGCTGACGGCAGGGTGACGCAGGGCGACGTCTGGTCGTTCCAGCCCCGCCATCTGGCCTTCCCCGGTGCTGAGGGCTACGGACGCTATGCCCGAGGCGGCCGTGGCGGCAAGGTAGTGTATGTCACCAACCTCAACAACGATGGCGAGGGTTCCCTGCGGTGGGCACTGACCAATGGCAGCGGACCGCGCACGGTGTTGTTCCAAGTCAGCGGTGTCATTGACATGGGCTTCAAGACCTGCTGGAGTGACGACCAAGTGACCATTGCTGGCCAGACAGCACCTGGCAATGGTATCTGTCTGAAACACTGCGATATAGGTATCGGCAGCGACAACATCGTACGCCACCTGCGGGCACGCCGCGGATTAGGCACACCAGAGGAAACGGGCAACGCCATCGGCACCGTCTATGCCGACCATACCATCCTCGACCACGTGACGGCATCCTGGGGCACTGACGAGACTTTCTCCAGCCGCAGTTCACGTAACATCACCTTCCAGAACTCCATGATTAGTGAGGCTTTGGGTATTGCAGGACACCGCAATTATGCCGAAGGTACCAACCACGGCTATGCAGCTACCATTGGTGGCGACATTGGCACGTTCTCACACAACCTGCTGGCTAACTGTAACGGCCGCAACTGGTCGTTGGGGGGTGGCACGGATGCCAATGGTGAGTATGCCGGACGCTTAGACATCTTTAATAACGTGGTTTACAACTGGAACGGACGTACCACGGATGGCGGTGCTCATGAGGTCAACTTCGTCAACAACTATTATAAAATGGGAGCCGACACCAAACAGACCTGCTTGTTTATTGGTCAGATAGAAGGTAACCTGAAGGGCACTCAGAGTGCCTACGTCAGCGGCAATATCCGTGACAATAAGAACGGTTCGCTGACACAGGACAAGTTAAACGACACCTATCGTATGGATATTAAAGACGGACGAGGCAGCATTGACTGGACCTATTTCGTCAATGAGCCATTCTTCCCCTCCTATGCTAAAATTGAGAGTGCCCAGGAGGCTTACAAGCATGTGCTCTCCGATGTCGGTGCCAACCAGCCTATGACAGACCTGACCGACCAGCGCATTCTCAGTGAGACGGCCAATCGTACGTACACCTATGTAGGGTCCAAGTCGGGCATCAAGGGCGAGATTGACGACGAACAGGATGCCGGCGGCTTCGAGGACTATCCCGAGGAGCTACGCCCAGTGACCTATGATACCGACTATGACGGCCTGCCCAACTGGTGGGAAGAGATTCGCGGCACCGACCCGCATACCAGAACCCGCGACTATGTGGATACCAATGCCGACCTGGAGGGCGACGGCTATACGGAACTGGAGCGTTATCTCGACTTCATGGCTCAGCCTCATGTGTTTCTGCAACCTGGAACATCGGCAACTATCGATATGGCGTCGCTTTTTGCCGGCTATACCAACCAGCCGGCTTATACGGTGGAGGTGGCAGGAACAAGCATCACCACTGGGCGTGACGGCTCCCTGCTGACCATCACGAGTCAAGGAGAAAACGCGATAGTAACGGTGAATATGGAGGTGAGAGATGCTGACGGCTCCGTTTTACAGCGACGCCTATGCGTTGCCGTAAGCAACAACGGAACGTTGCCTTCTTCCGTTTGCCCTATTACTGAGAAGCATGATGACACGACCGCTCGTTACAACCTTGCAGGTCAGAAAGTAGGCAACGGCTACAAGGGCTTCGTTATCATGAATGGTAAGAAATTAGTGGTTAAGTAGTCTGTTGTTCTTATAACATCAACAAGAAGGCCCGCCATCAAACTGGCGGGCCTTTTCCATATCAGTAGCGTTAATTTAGAGGTTCGGATTAATCTTGCTCCACTCGCTGATGGGGGGCACGATGTTCAGCGTCACCAGCTCGTCACGCATCTTGCACAGGTGCTCGTAGCTCTGGTCCAGCTTGGCGTTCTCCTCGGGAGTGCCCTGGGGAACCTCAAACTTGGCGCCCTCGGCGGTCATGGTGGTCTTCATAGCCATCATGATGTGGTCGTACTTGTCAGTCTTGACGTAGGTGCCTACGGGGAAGCGGAAAGCCTCACCGCCCATGGCGGCACGAATCATCTCAACGGAGAGGTACGAGGGACTCTGGAACGAGCTGCGTCCGCGGAGCTCGATAATCTTGGCACCGCCCTTGGTGACGTCGACCTTCATCTGCTCCCACTCTTCCGTGGGGAACTCGGCAGTACCGATGATGTCGGTCAGCTTGCGGCCTGCTACAACAACGTGGCTACCGAAGACGGCCATCTGCTCGCCGTGGCCACCATAGGTAGCACAACCCGTAATCTCGCTCTGCATCACACCGAACTTCTTGGCCAGGGCCGACTGCAGACGGGTGGTGTCCAGACCAGCCAGCGTGGTCACCTGACCGGGCTTCAAGCCCGAGTAGAGCAGCGTTACCAGACCGGTGAGGTCGGCGGGGTTGAAGATGATGACGACGTGCTTCACGTCGGGGCAGTACTTCTTGATGTTCTGGCCCAGCTCCTCGGCAATCTTGCAGTTGCCTGCCAGCAGGTCCTCGCGGGTCATGCCGGCCTTACGGGGAGCACCGCCGCTGGAGATGATGTACTTGGCGCCGCGGAAAGCCTCCTCGGCATCCGTCGTGGCCACGATGTTCACGTTGTCGAAGCCGCTCTGGCGCATCTCTTCAGCCACACCCTCGGGCGAGAAGACGTCATAGAGACAGATTTCACTTGTCAGCCCCATCATCAGGGCGCTCTGTGCCATGTTTGAACCAATCATACCGGCTGCGCCGACGATGGTCAGTTTGTCATTCGTTAAAAATGCCATAGTAATTTCTCTTTATCTATTTACAATTTACAATTTGTCTGCAAAGATACGAAATAATTCATGAAACATAAACCATAAAACGTATTTTTTATGTGTAATTATTCTTAAAAACCCCTTTCGCCTTTGTCGCAGGCCTGTCCATACACGTTCCTTTGTAAAGTCAACGTTGCAAAAGCAGTTGTTTGCGACAGCCGTCAAGGATGGCCAGCAGTTCGTCCATCTTCTCGGCCCGCAGCATTTTTATGCGCGTTTCGCGGAAGTTGGGGATGCCCTTGAAGACGGGCGTGGCAGCCAGGTGTCGGCGGGTATGCAGGATGCCGCGGTACTCGTCGATGCGCTCCACGTTGATGCGCAGCTGCTCCTCCAGGATGTCTATCTTCTCGTCCAGCGTCAGCTCGCGGCGGGTGAAGAGCCACGGACAGCCGAACGTCGCCCGGCCTATCATGACACCGTCGACGTCATACTCGTCAAAAGCGCGGTCGGCATCGTCCAGCGACTTGATGTCACCGTTGCCGATGATGGGGATGTGGATGCGGGGGTTGCGCTTCACTTCGCCGATGAGCGTCCAGTCGGCATTGCCGGTATACATCTGCGAACGGGTGCGGCCATGGATGGTCAGCGCCTGAATGCCGCAGTCTTGCAGCTGCTCGGCAAGCGTGGTGATGATGAGCTGTTCGTGGTTCCAGCCCAGACGCGTCTTCACCGTCACGGGCACCTGGACGGCATCCACCACCTTGCGTGTTATCTCCAGCAGCTTGGGGATGTTCTGTAGCATACCTGCTCCGGCACCCTTGCCGGCCACCTTCTTCACCGGACAGCCGAAGTTCAGGTCTATCACGTCAGGTCCGGCCTGCTCCACTATCTTTGCCGCCTCCACCATGGCGTCCGTGTCGCGGCCGTATATCTGGATGCCCACGGGCCGCTCGTCGTCGCTGATGGTGAGCTTCTTCACCGTCGACTTCACGTCGCGCACCAGGGCCTCGGCAGACACGAATTCCGTGTATACCATGGCAGCACCGAAGCGCTTGCAGAGCATGCGGAAGCCGATGTCCGTCACGTCCTCCATCGGGGCCAGCAGCACGGGCCGTTCGCCCAAGTCTATCGTTCCTATCTTCATTGTGGCAGCAAAAGTACAAAAAAAATAAGAATCAGCTATCAATTATTGATAATTATTTCGTAATTTTGCAGCCAAAATAAAAAATCAAGTCATGAAGAAAACCATCAAATACGTCATTGCTGCCGTGGCCGTTGCCGCCATGGCATCCTGCAGCCAGAAGAAGTTCCATGTGGAAGGTCAGATAACCAATGCCAAGGACTCGGTGCTCTACTTCGAGAACATCAGCCTCACCGGTCCCGTCGTACTCGACTCAGTACGGCTGGGCGACACTGGCGACTTCAGCTTCAGCGGCGAACAGACGGAGGCTCCCGAGTTCTACCGCCTGCGCATCAGCGACCAGATTATCTCGCTGTCCATCGACAGCACCGAGACCGTCACCGTCAAGGGTGCCTATCCGCAGATGGCCTCCAACTACGAGGTCACAGGCTCTGAGAACTGCGCTAAAATCAAGGAGCTGGCGCTCAAGCAGATGGACCTGCAGCAGCGCGCCATCGCCGTAAGCCGCAGCCAGCAGCTGACCGTCGACGAGGTCAACGACAGCATCCTCTCGATGATTGACCGCTACAAGCAGGAGGTGAAGAAGCAATATATCTTCGCCGAACCCGGCAAGGCATACTCCTACTTCGCCCTCTTCCAGACCTTGGGCAACATGCTGCTCTTCAACCCACGCACCAACCGTGACGACATCAAGGCCTTTGCAGCCGTCGCCACCAGCTGGGACACCTTCTGGCCTGATGCTGAGCGAGGCCGCAATCTGCACAACATCGCACTCGAAGGCATGAAGAACGTGCGTATTGCCGATGCCGCCAATGCACAGACCATCGACCCGTCAAAGATACAGGAGGCCGGACTCATCGACATTGCCCTACGCGACAACAAAGGACAAATGCGCCACCTCACCGACCTGAAAGGCAAGGTGGTGCTGCTCGACTTCCACGTCTTTGCTACCGAAACCTCACCGGCACGCATCCTGCAGCTGCGCGAGCTGTACAACAAGTACAACGCCCAGGGCTTTGAGGTCTATCAGGTCAGCCTCGACGGCGACGAGCACTTCTGGAAGCAGCAGACCGCTGCCCTACCCTGGGTCAGCGTCCGTGCCGACGACAACAACCCGTCGTTCCTCTCCCTCTACAACGTCCAGGCCGTCCCCGAGTTCTTCCTTATCGACCGCGACAACAACATCGTAGGCCGCTCCCAGACCATCCAGGACCTCGACCAAGCCATCAAGCGCCTGCTGTAACACAACATCAAAACTGAACCAGACAATGAAAAAACATATATGGACAGCCCTCCTCCTGCTGCTGTTCCTCTGTCCCGTGCAGGGCAGCGACGTCATCCGCATGCTGACGCGTGTCGACCAAATTGACGGTACGAAGGGAACCGTCGGCAGCCAGGCCTATACGGGCAAGGGGGTCATCGTGGCCGTTATCGACGGTGGCTTCGACTTCCAGCATCCGGCCTATCAGGACAGTGAGGGCCACACGCGCATAAAAGCATTCTATTCGCCCTTCGACGAGAACGGCACGACAGTGACCACCAGCGACGGACGCACACTGCCCGGCTCGGTGTACACCACGGCAGAGCAGATAGCCAGTCTGACCACCGACTTCAGCCAGTTCGATCACGGCACCCATACCAGCGGCATCGCCGTGGGAACCCTTTCTCCGCAAGGCTATGGCGGCATGGCCACCGAAGCCGACATCGTGCTGTGTACCACCTATCAGGAGACGGCCCCCGTGATGGGCGGAGCCACCATCGCCGATTTAGTAGCCATAGAACAGACCATCCTGCATACCCTCGACTTTCTGGAGGAATATGCCCGCCAGCACGCCGACCAGCGCATGGTCGTCAACATCAGCCAGGGACTGAACTACGGTCCCCACGACGGTAGCAGCCCCATTGCCCAGGCCATTGAGCGCCTCAGCCAACGAGGCATCGTCTTCGTACTCTCGTCGGGCAACGAGGGCAAGAGTGCGATTTTCGTGAACAAGACCTTCGAGAGCGATGCCGACACGTTGCGCACCATGCTGCCCAGCGATGCGCTGCACACCGACGGCTATACCCGCCAGAAAAGCAACGTTGGCGCCAGGCTGCTGCTGACGCAGATGAGCTACGACGAGAACGATGACTACAGGGTACACTACACCACGCTGTGGAGCTCGCCGTTAGTCACGCTGGGCAGCGACACCTGCTTCGTCAAGAGCAGCGACGATGAGGCACTGGCCGCAGGCTTCAACGGTGAAGTGCAGCTCAGCGTCACCGAGGAGGGCGACCGTACGCACCTGTCAATCATCTACTGCGGCGAATATCTGGACGGCTGCAAGTTCGAGCTGGCCCTCGGCAGTCAGGCCGGCACCGAGATGGATATTTTCAATGCCCACTTCACGTCCGACGACCGGCCAGGCTATACCGACGCCGAGGTGGCCATGACCATGGGCGACTGGTGTACGGCACCGAGCTGCATCAGCGTAGGCAACTACATGGGCAACACCACGAAGCGCAAATACGACGGCGAGACGAAAGAGGACCAGTCGGCAGCCTTGGGCGACATAGCCGCCAGCAGCAGTAGCGGCATCGGACTGAACGGCATACAGGTGCCAACGGTGTCGGCACCCGGCGAGAACATCGTGTCCAGCTCGAACCGTTACTATTTCCAGATGTTCCAGGAGACTCCCGCCGAGAGCATGACGTGGGGTAGCGGCTACTATAACTGCATGGGCGGCACGTCGCAGGCAGCCCCTGCCGTCAGCGGCATCATCGCCCTGTGGCTGCAGGCCGACCCCCAGCTGACACCATCGCAACTGAAGGGCATCATCAAGGAAAGCTGTACCACCGACAGCTATACGGAAGCCTCGCCCCTGCGCTTCGGCTACGGCAAGATAGATGCCCGCAAGGGTCTGGAGCTCGTTCTGGAGCAGAAGGCAGCAGGCATCGACCCGATAGGCCATGACCAACTGACAAGTGACTATGCCGTCTACGACCTGCAGGGCCGTCGTGTCGCCACCGTCAGAGCCGGCCAATCCGTCGGCGATGTTGTCCCGCAGAACGGCATCTATATCGTCAACGGAAAGAAACACGCGGTTTGCAGGCTCTTGCCTCAATAGTTAACCTGCCCTGATATCAGAAAGTTGCTTTAACTGTAATAGGGAATCGCTTCACCACCATACTGCCGTCACGTTGGCGGCAAGCCTCAAGCCATCGCAGGAAATCATCACTGTCCAGTTCTCTGGGCAGACCCGCTGTCCCTTCCTGTGTGGTGGTACGCTCCGAAGCATAGTCTAATGCCTTTATAAACTGGTTTGGCGAGAATACCACATATACCTCATTGCGCTCCTCGCCATGGTCGCAGGTCATTACATACTCGTCAGCGTCATCCTGTGGAGCCAGACTACGATTGAAGAATACATAGCGCTGATTAGCCATCACTGCATAAATGCCCCCCTGTTGATTTTGGTAGGGCAGCAGACATGAGGCATGTCCTTCGGCATCAAGCAGGTAGACAGCAACGAATCCGCTGGCTGGCGATTGGAACGACAGATACAAGGCATCACCACTTCGAAACACACTGTCAGCACAACTATCATCCGTCCCATTCCGCAATAGCTGTGCCTTGTAGTCAACGACAACGCCCGAAGCAGCTCCGGTGGCAGGCATCGCCAACGTCAGCACATAAGTCGTCAGCGGTATCACCCCTTTGTTGCCATAGTCATCAAAATGCACTTCCAACGGCAGGAATTTCGGGTGTTTTACGTGCAACTCTTTGGAGCCGGCTGTCATATACACCCAATATTCGCCCGTATGGTACTCCACTGGTGGGATGACATTACCTTCAAACTTTGCCCCCTCCGCAGCTAACCGCACCTTCACCAGCGCACACGGGTCACCATTCAGGTCCGTTCTGCGGAACCGACTAGCCGAGATGTCGTTCGTCGCCCGCATCTCACGCACCGTCAAATCCTGAGCCGCGGCCCCCGCCGCAGTCATCACCCACAGGAGCAACATCCCCGCCAGTCGCTGAGTCAACATCATTTCTCTTTTTACTTTATTATCACTGATTAATGGAACTTTAGTCTGACACAGGTCGAATAGGAAGACCGGCATATCGTTCACTTCCTTTAGCAATCCAGCATGAATTACCATTGCTGAAATTAAACATGTGTGCACGAGTTACATCATCCGTATTCAAATTACTGCTCCAGTAGTTACTCCCTTGATAATATGTACCACTCACTGTATTCCATTCAGAATAAGAAAGATAGTTTCCATACCTCTCAGGAGCATATGGAAGAAAAATGCTATTCCCATTCGTTTTACTTGTAAACTTCATACCATAGACGTTGTTCAGCGTTGTCCATACATAGGTACAATTTGATTTAAGCAAATTAAACTCATTCTGAGTGGGGATTCTCCAGTTTCCTCCCCATAATCTTTTTGCAGTATCATAATCCCAAACTCCACTTATATTATTCGTTGGAGAAGAGCCTCCATAAAATGATAAGCATTTGGTTTTGTCTGTCATATAATATGGATCATCTTTCTTGTATTCATAGCAATGTTCTTTATGCTCTCCTGTTGGGTCTCCCCAACCGTACAGTCCACCATAATCCTCTATTTTCTTTGCACCAAGATTCCAAGAAGACCAATAGAGCGGTTTGCCGTTATCACCATTGAAACCCATATAGACTTTCTCGCCAGGGGTTTCCCCAGACTCTTGCTGATGCTCTGTTATGTTAAGTGTCACAGGATATGTATATTGCTTCCCACTTTCCCACTTGGTGGCTGGGATGGCAATGTCATAATATTGAAAATTACCCGAGCTGCCTTTCCTTACCTCTATACTTAATATAACGCTACCCTCTGCCACTTCAGTGGGCAACACAAGAAAATCGAAGTTTCGCGTTTCTACATTATTTAAGAGGACGGGGGCAGTGTATCCATTAGTAATGCTTTGTCCTGTTTCATTCAACTTGGTAACATTTCCATTTTCGTAGAGATTACCTGTCGTACAGATGGTATTGCCATCATCTGTACTGTTTTTAAGAATTGCACTTCGCAGGTAGATTACGTCATCTGCATTGTCAGTACCCTTTTGAACCTCAAAGGTAATACGGGGTAACACATGTTTAAACCGTAATCGTGCATTAGGACGACGACTATCCACACTATCAATACTCTCAGCCCAAAGATAGTCTTGCTGACCATCGTTATGAGCAAAAGATGCAATATTAATTTTAGTAATAGGATAAAGTATGCGCATAGTAGGAGGTATTGCACGCCTTTCTGCCGCTGATGCCGTAACCTCCTTATAGGGATAGTAGGCCACGACCTTTGCTGGTACATCAGTAAGCGTCATTGCTGCGTCTATATTCCAAGCAGAATTTTTGAATACTGCTTTTCTATTCCATGCTGTCGTTTCGCCAGTATAACTACTATAGTCTTTGCCGTTCTTGTCAAATAGCCAAAAACCTATAGCATTCCCCTCCTGAAACTCAACATCATTTTTCAAACCTGTGCTAAATGCACGAGTAGTGACTATCTCCGTTGTGATGCTAAGTTGAGCTACTGTTCTGTTTTGTTCTGGTGATAACTCATCTTCTGCATTACATGCTGCCAGCATGACAGCCAAACCATATAATAAGTATTTTGTTCTCATATCACTACTGTCCCGTTAAAGTGGACTAATCGGTCTTTGAAATAATTGAAATACA
>ERZ842401.3169-NODE-3169-length-20817-cov-13.568683_pt1 | contig 20817 bp, 16 predicted proteins | sample MGYA00521270_ERZ842401 | MGnify/ENA primary metagenome ERZ842401 (study PRJEB31892, sample SAMEA3878208) | bioreactor metagenome | biome: Moose rumen | place: Sweden | collected 2011-10 | study: EMG produced TPA metagenomics assembly of the PRJEB12797 data set...
TCTGCTGCTGCGATAGGTTTTCTCGGGACAATTCATTAATTTTGTTCCACATAGTGACAATTTGAATAAAATTAATCTGTGTCATAAGTGCTGATTTTTATGACTTCAAGCATTATAAAAATAAGCACTTATGTTTTTCTATCCAACCGCACTTGCAGAACCCGGTTTTCACCAGTTTGGAAAACAACTTTTTCTGAAATCTGCTGAATCAAGATTTCCGAAAACTGCTGAAACTGATTTTTCCGATTTCTGCCGAAACAAAATTACCATTTACATTTTGTTCATAACATGAGCATCACTGTGCCCCCCATCAAGGCGGCGGTTTACATCCGGTCTCCGATAAAGAGGTTGATGGCGGTCAGGAGTTTCTTTCCCTGAAGATAAGGCAGGTTGACATGGTAGGACCGGGGCCACATACAGATGGCCTTCCCTGCCATAATCTGATCTATGCGATGCATCTTCTCCCTATGCTCCGGCGTATCCCAGACGGGGCCGAAATACTGCCTTCCCATAGACTGATAAAAATGCGTAAGCATCTTTCTATCCATGTGGAACAGGTGCTTGAGCATAGGATTGGGACCGTACCCACTCATGTGGGAGAGGATGTTAAAATCCAGCAAGGGGTCTCCATAGCCGAAATCGCCCAAATCTATCCAATATACCTTGCCATTCGCCATAATGATATTGCAGGGATTAAGGTCTCCGTGCAAACAGGTGTTTGCCGGCTCCAATTCGTCAAGATAGCCTGCCAGCCTTGCCTTGACATTGTCCGGAATCACCTTGTTCTCCATAATCATTTCCCGGGTACGCAAGGCAATATTGTCAAAAGATTCCGTATTGCATGGAATGGAGTGAAGCGCCTTGGCATATTCTGCCGTAACGCCGGCCAGTTCCTCCAGCCGTTCGGGATGGTCGGCAATAATCCTTCCGAACGACTCCTTGCCTTGAATCCGCTGGACAGTCATGCCGTAACGCTGCCCGTCCGTTACAAACTCATAAGGTTCGGCCGATGGAATCCCCATTTGAAAGACTGCCTTGGAGCGTAGAAACTCCTCCTCCGCCTTGCTGGCAGAAATGCCGGGTTTATTCAACTTAAGGATTACGGAGTCGTCTGTCTTGTTGTAGTAGGATTCCCCGAAACCTCCTCCGCCAAAAGATACCCATTCTTGAAGGTCAACGATTTTTGCTTCCATCGTACAATTATTTTGTGCAAAGATAAGAAAGATTTCATCTTTCTCTTCCTGTCTTCTCTTTGGCGCGAGGTGTAAGTTTGGAATTCTCTCGGTCATGTGCCATAGTTGTATCGCTTTAATGGTTTACGGCACAAAAGTAATTCGAGGTAGTACCATAAGCGTGGGACAACCTCGAACTATTTTCAGAATTATTTGTACAATTCAGCAGCTTCAATGTGCTGGCGCTTGATCTCATCTACCAGCCACTGCGGAGACAGCACTTTGATGAGTGGCCCTCTGGAGAGCAGCGGTGTGTAGAAGTCCGGCGTAGGCCGCAGGGTGAGTTCGAAGTCGGAGTAATCCTCCTCGGTGGCCACTTCCTCTTGGCTGGGGTGCAGCGGCAGGTCGCGCAAGTAATAAACCTGCTTTCCAAAGGCCCTGATGGTCACTTTCTCTACCGGGGTGTCCTGCACCGAGAGGATGCCGTAGCTGTTGCGGAAAAAGCCGATGGGGTCGAAGCCCTTCGGGTACCGGAACTTCTCGCTGGTGAGTTCCAGAGACTGCACGCGGTCAAAACCCAGCACAAAGATGTGCCCCTTGTCGTCCGGCTTGTGGACGATGCCGTACCAGCGCTTGTTGGTGAGCTTAACGAAATAAGGGTCCACCACTCTTTCGCGCACCTCGGATTCTCCGTATTTCCGGTACACCACCTTAACCCGCACACCGCGTTTCATGGCGTCGATGAATTTGTGCAGGTACTCTCCCTCAGACGGAATGGGCTCCAGCACGATGCGGTTATGCACGCCTTTGTTGTCGGAGAGGATGCTGTTAACAGACATGGTGGAGAGCATCCAGTTCTGGATGGTATCCTCTTCCAGCACATCGGAATTGTCGATGTAGTACCGGAATCCGTTCTTCTTGTTGCACTCGATGATAATGCCGAAGATATCCAGAATGGAATCCCTGTGCCGATTGAACGTGCTTCGGGCAATGGGAATACCCTCGCTGGCCTCATTTGCGAGCCAGCGCTGGTTGATCTCCTCCAGCGTGATGCCGTTCTCTGCCTTGTGGATGGTGTTTACCAGCCAGATGTATTGTTGAAAGAGTGCGTAGGTCTTCATATGCGGTTATGTCTTGCGTTCGTATGCCAGCATCCGGGCATCCTCTGCCTTGGCTTTCTCCTCATCGTACTGCCTATCCCATTCCCTGTAATACTCCATCTTGGGGTCTTCGAACAGGGACATCTGGATGGCCGATTCATGCGTTAACTTACTTACGCCAAGTCCCACCTGCCTAATGGGAGTTTCCCCGTCCCAGACCTCCGAGAGCATCCTTCTGGCCTCATTCAGGATGACGGCCGTCACATCGGTGGGCTGCGCCGTCTGGCACTGTTTCTGGGCAACCGAGAAGTCCTTATACTTGACGAACATCGACACCGTCGATGCCCGGAAATCGTCGCGCCGGATCCTATGAGCAACGATGCAGGCCACATTGAACAGCGCCCGGTCGATGTCCTTGGGGTCCACCAAATCTTTTGAGAAGGTGCGCTCGGCGCTGTAGCTCTTGGCCTCCGCCATCTCCGTCTCCACCGGAGAGTCGTCCCGGCCGTTGGCATTTTCGTGCAGCTGCTGGGCAAACTTCTGTCCGACCAGACGGGTCAGGGAGCCCATGCCCAGCTGCGCCAGCTGGCCGATGGTATGGATGCCGTAGGCCGTCAGGCGTTCTTCGGTTTTCTTTCCCACCCAGAGTAGGTCTCGTACACCCAGCGGCCACATCTTTTCCTGCACCTCGTTCTCCCAAAGGGTATGCACCTTGTCCGGCTTCTCGAAGTCGGACGCCATCTTTGCGAGGAGTTTGTTGGAGCCGATACCCACATTTACAGTGAATCCCAGCCGGGCTTTGACCTCGTCCTTGAGCCGGGTGGCCACTTCCACTGCATTTTCCGGAGTGCAGCGCAGGCTCATGTCGATGAAGCACTCATCGATGGAGAATTGCTGCAGCACCGGGGAGTAACTCCGGCAGATGGAGATGAAGCCTTCCGAACATGCTTTGTACCATGTCCAGTCGCCTCCGACGATGACCAGCCGCGGGTATGTGCGCAGCGCCATCGACACTGGCTGGGCCGTCTTGATGCCCAGCTTCTTGGCCGGAATGGATGCTGCCGTAATGATGCTCCTGCGGTCGTTGGGGTCTCCGGAAACTACTGATGGCACCAGCCGGATGTCCGGCTTGCCCTCACGCACCATCTTCACCGCAGTCCAGCTGAGGAATGCGGAGTTCACATCGATATGGAAGATGATGCGGGGCATGGGTTAAATGATTAAACGGATCCTTCCTTCTGATTTGCAGAATGTATCCGGATGAGACATCACCACAGCGTACACCATCTTGCCATCCACCGGGGCCTTGTCCCAGCGGTGGAACAGGCCTCGCTCGTTAATCTCGCGGGCAATCTGCTCGGTTTTCATGCCATGCCCGGAGGATGCAAGAACATACACTATGGCTTCTTCAATCTTCATTTATTTCAGTTGTTTTTTGTCCGCATTCGATTTTGCCAGTCCCTTAGAAATATGCTGCGTTATTTCAGGAAGAGTGAGATAATACTCCTTATTTGTGTACGGAAATTCAAATGCATAACGCTCAAGGCATCTGCATTTCTCCTCGCCCGGTTTGGGTGGATGCACCTCAATATAATACCAATCTAAGAATATCTGAATGCAACACTTGTCGATATGATGCATCTTGACCTCAAGATCGGAATTCATATGATAGACAAGTTTTGCTCCATATCCAGAAACAAACGAGAATGTCTGTTTAAAAGTGTTGCACCAGTTTATTTGATATCCTATTAACGCATTCTCGTCATCTACTCGATGCGCCTCTGCAGCAGAGTCCAAATCGTAAATGGTACGAAATGCATCCTCTAACATTTGCTGCGGATTTGTATTCTTTAGTTCATCCATTATTTCCTGCGTCTTTTCTGTTCATGAATTGCATGTTTCTGTAAGGGGAGTATATGCAGGGTATTTGCCAACAATGCCTTATCTTTTGTTTCCCATTGGAGTATAGATAACGTGAAAGCCGACTCCAACATATTGTGTACCTAACCAATCCCTTTGATTTCTGCCGGAGGAGCCGTGGTACTTCTTCTTTGTTTTTCTCTTCGCTTTTGCTTTCTTGGTTTTGCCCAATGAAGTAATATTAGCCTGAATACTGCCTTTTGTTCTAACCACTTCTACATAACAGGGGATGATAGAATTCTCAGCATAACCAGATGTTGATTCGCAATCATAACGTCGCCCTTGGGCATCCTCTAAAATGTAGGAATAGGACTTTCCACTTTTTGTACGAGAGACTATGTGCATCTTATAAATCCCAGAAGTACCACTCTTGTATGGGTCTCCTAATTTGGAATAATTAATACCGGGCTTAGCCTTTTCTGTCTTCTTTGATTTAACTACAGGCGTGGGCTTAATTTTAGGTCTCTCGGTATCTGGTAGCGGAGATGCAAAATCCTGTTTTTTACAGATGGATGTTTCAGTAACTACGAAACGTGCATTTTCAACCTTGAAGCCAACAATACATCGTAAAATGTCGTTAATCCCATAGCGCACCTTAGATGCTGACGAATATTCCTTCTCTTCGCCATCAATCAGGATGTACTGGTAATCACTATACGTCGGCGTCACTTCCTTTACTTTTAGCTTATATTTCCCTGTGACCCCTGAGCGAAAAGGAAGATCCAGTATGATGCTATCTTTCTCCATTGAACGTCAAAAATTACACTGTTTCAAACACGTCAACTATTATATCCAGCTGCCGCCTTATCCCCACAAACTCCTGATTCAGATCCAGCGTGCGCACCATGATGCGGTTGGGGCCGAAGTGGGCATCGAGGTCGGGGGCAATTGATTCTTGGGTGCGGGCATAGAGGAGCATCCCGGAAACGAGTCCGGTGTTGTCCTTGTCCAGATTCTTGACATAGGTGAACACCTGGTACAGGTTGCCGGAGTGGATGGTCTGTTTGTCAAACTGCTCCTGCATCATCTTCCCGTAGTATTTGGTATCGATGATGAGCGTCCGGTCGCCTTTGTGCAGGGTGATGTCCGTCTTCATTGACGGCAGGAAGTCAATGACGGCCTCTTCCGGATCCGTGATATTCCACTGGATGTGGTCTGGATATGCTGAGAGCTCTTTATGATGCACCCGGTAATACTCCAGCACAAACTTCTCAAACAGGCGATTCATGTGGTCGTCTGAGAAGGTGGCCATCTTATACGAGCCAGCCTCGGTGGTCATCAACATCCCGTCCAGAATGAAATAGCAGATGTTCATGAGCATCTTGTATGTCTGGTTGTTGCGCTGGAAACGCAGCATGTTCCAGTGGATGTTGAACGGATCAATGGTGCTCACGCCATCGAAAAACGGCATCAGAGACTTTAGCTGATTCTTTCGCTTTGTGGAGACCGTCTTTTCCCGGATAAGAATCCCGGCAGTCGTTTTGAGAATCTGGTTGAGGGTGTTGTCCTCGGACAGCTCGTCAAACTCGCAAGACAGTACCTGCCTGCGCTTGACTCGGTTTTTGATGGTCTCGTTGAGGTCCAGCTTTCCCCGGAGCACGGACAGCGTATCATGGCGCTCGATGTACTCCCGGAACAGCCCCTGCTTCAATTGATATGAAATGCCTTTGTAGAGAATCTCGGCAAACAGATCCTGAATGTACTCGAAGTCCTCCTTCGAGATATCATCATAGTTATTCTTCCTAAGCTCTTGGAAAGCATAGGAGAGCATATAATAGATGTTCCGGATCAGTATGCCTTTATCGTTAATCATTGAAGATGGAATTGAGCTCTGCTTCCCACTTCTTTACTTCGGAACGATTATCAAACCAATACTCCTGCAGCATCGGGACAATGTCGTAATTGATGACCTGATGCAGCCAAGCATCATCTACACTCTTCTGGCCGCAGAAATAGCTGTGGCCCAGCTCAAAGCCGGAGCCCAGAGACTCGTCCCTTGCAATGGCTCTGTTGAGCTCCTCAATTTTCTCAATCAGTCGGTCGAAGCGAGGATTGGCCAGTGCTGCCTGATACTTCTTAAAGCCGTCGCTTTCAAAGCCCGGACGCATGTCGTAGAAACTGAAACGACGACGGAGCGCATAATCAATCATGGCCAGCGAACGGTCTGCGGTGTTCATCATGCCAATGATGTAGACATTCTTGGGAACAAAGAACTTCTCGTCCTTGTACGCCAAGGTCAGTTTTTCACCCCGGTAGTCCTTCTCAATGAGCATCAAGAGCTCTCCGAATATCTTGGATAGGTTGCCTCTGTTAATCTCGTCAATGATAAAGAAATAGGGTTTGTCCGGATTATTGGCCGCGCTGATGCAGAACTTGTAGAAGGTTCCTCTCTGGAGTTCGAAATCGGATCCAGACGGCTTGTATCCCAGAATGAAGTCCTCGTAGGAATAGTTCTGGTGGAACTGCACCAGCTGGACGCGGGACTCATCTTTTTCACCCATCATCTCGTATGCCAAGCGACGTGCGCAGAATGTCTTCCCGACTCCCGGAGCGCCCTGCAGGATGATGTTCTTCTTGTTTTTGAGCAGATTCTCAAGCCCGATAAGGTCATCCTTGGACATGAAAACTTCATCGAGGAAATCCTCCCGGCTGTATTTATCATACGAAACCTCGTGGCTGGCTCCCTTGTTGGACTCGCGGATGAGATCCATAATGACGCCATATTCTTCCTTTGTTAACTTGAAGAAGCTGCCGTTGGGATTGGCAAGGAACTCCATCTTTTGGAGGTCTGCATTCTCCTTAATGGTGGTGTAGGGAATGGGGGTCATGAGTGACTCCACCTTCTCAAACCAGATCCGCTGACCGTCATTCTCCTTGGACACAATGGCCAGCGCGGTAATCTGCTTTGTAGGATTGGCTTCGTAGCAAATCACCTTGTCCCCGGCCTTGGCGTCGGTAAAGTTGTGGAAAATACGACGCTTGTTCCCATTATCGTTGTAGAGCGTATAGTCCTGCTCCTCGCCAACAGGCCAGTCCGTCATACTCCAAACAGAGGGATTGGCACAGAGCCAGAAGTAGTTACACTGCTCATCCGGAACAACGCCTCCGGTAACCAGAATGGCAAGCCGTTTGACATAGTCCTTGTAGTCCGTTATCTCGGTGAGTGTCTTCATTGCTTGGAACTCCTGCGTCTCCCAGTCGCCAATCTCCGTCCAGCGAACCTTGCGGATATGCTTGTATTCCTCTCGGTTGTCATCAAATGTGTAATCAGACTCAACGATGCCCCGGCCAATGATATGGTTGCGGCCTCGCTTGGCATAGACAATGTCTCCAACTTGGATGTCATTGATAAACTCCCAAGTCGCAAGGCTCGCATTCATGTAAGAGCCTTCCAAACCATACTCCAGACGCATCTGGTCTCGCATTGCATCGCGGCTCTCATATTCACTAAAGTCTCCTAGCTCATCCCATCCAAGACACATGAAGCCCTCGCGTGTACATTCGTTCCATTTGCGGGCATTCTCTCCGGGAGAGTACATCCATACATGGGGATTCTTCTGAGCGGCAGGCTTCTCCGGAGTGCTGGGCTTGAAATAACGACTCACGTAGAAGTCCAGATCCACGACGACACAGTTGAGGTTCTCATCCTTGTAGCAGTCCGATGTTAGGACAGCGTTGAGCATGGGACGGATATCGGGATCCTTCTGAACTTCAGTACGGAGCATATCGAAGAACTCGATGGCCTGCTTGAAACCTGCGGCATCTGCACCCTTGCGTACTACAAAGCTGGATTCCAGCGCACGAGTTGTTGCCCGGATCTCAGAATACTTGTAGATGTAGTATTTGTCCGGATATCGTGCCCAGAGGTACGTGCTTATGGCATTGAAATCTTGATAGTGCATCTTGTCCGGCCAATACTGCTCGCGAATACGGTCTGCCTCTGCCCGGAACTGATTAACTCTACCCTCCAGAGGTTTGGATTCATCAAACAGATTACGGAACATCTCCCGCACTGTCTCCGGTTCGGACTCATACATTCCCTTGACCATTCCACGCGGGAAATGATTCATGGAGGTCAGAAGGTTATCGAAAGTGGACGTCGCTTCCCAGAACATGGCGAGGAAGTCCGGGGCATCAATGTCCCAGACATCTTGGAAGTGCTTCACTGCCTTCCATTTGTAGATTTCGTCGCTGATGTGTGATGGGAAGTATTTCTTGTATCCTGCGATTACTTCCTGTAATTTAGCGCGGCTGATGACTATCATAATGTAATGCGATTAATCCATTGATTTCATGATATCCAGAAGGGTCTGGTAGCTGTCAACTTTGTGATAGCGGACATTGGAAGTCGAGAGATTGTTGAACAGTTTCTCGGCGCAGCCAATCTTGGCTTTTTCGATTTCTTTGAGCTGCATGGAATCCATCGATCCTTTTGTCTCCGCAATGAAGAAGATGTGCTTAACAGTACCCTTATTGAACGCAATAGCCCAGTCCGGAGCGTAATTGCCAACCGGAGTAGGAATCTGGAATGAACGAGGCAGCTTGGCATATACGCAGACTTCAGTTGCGGCATCCAGATCCTCGGCGAACTTCTTCTCTCCGTCGGAATCTGCAAATACATAATCCATGATGCTCTTCTTGGAAGAATAAGCCTTGTCTATCTTCTGCGAGTGTTTCTCTTGGGTAAAGATCTCGCTGTCATAGGTCTGGTCAATCTGGTCGTATTCGATGTGCTCCACAATCATGGTGGCTTTCTCATCCTTGATGATCCGGCTCACGTTCTTAATGAACTCTTCCGGGTTATTGCGGAACATGGCCAGCTTGGTAGGACGGATGCCTTTCAGAATAGTAGCAACAGTTTTGCGGGTCAGTGTAGTGCGTTTTGCGACCTCGCCAACAAGGTCATATTTCACCGTCGAGGTACTCACTGTCCCCAGCGCCTTGGTGCTGGTTTGGGTATCTCCGAATGTGTCCACAGCCTCCTGGTCGCCAACGGTCATCACGTACTTCAGTTCGGTGACGGTAAGATGAGCATCGATGGCAATAATGGCCTTGCGAATGAGTTCGGCACTGTCGTAATGGACAGTGTACACATATTTGTGATTGATCTCATTCCAGAGGGCTTGGAACTCCTTCTTGGAGAAGTTGTCATTCAGGCGGTTGGTGGCTTCTGCAGATGCATTGCCATCTTCTATCATATCATCGAGTGCCTTGCTCTCGTCGAATGTAGCCTGAATAAGCGTATGGATGTCTTTTTCGATGTGTTTGAGTCCGGGGAAAACTGGCTGAAGAGTACCATTCTCCATATCTTTTTTATAGACATCGGTAACCTTGTACTCGTTATCGATATAACCGAATCCGATAAGGTACCCAGTGATCATATTGGCATCCTGCTCGCTGATAGTGTAAGGCACGCCCGGAGTGCTCTCGGACTTGACCTTCTTGCCTTGGAAATAATCCAGAGTGGCCTTGGTGGGACGCTCGCGGAGTGCTTCGCGGGTTTCTTTTTGGAGGTCGGTCACGAAGGTTGAATAACTCTCGTTGGCAATAACCGTCAGCTTGTTGATATCCTGAACTTGCTCTTCGCCCAGTTCTTCCAAGTCCATACGTACACCATTCTGGTCTACGCAGATACGCAGACCGCGACCGACTTCCTGCCGCTTCGCAATAGCGGATGCCGCATGGCGCAGCGTGCAGATCTGGAACACATTTGGGTTATCCCAGCCCTCTCGGAGAGCGGAGTGAGAGAAGATGAATCGTGTAGGTTCCTCAAAGCTCAGTAGGCGTTCTTTGTTCTTAAGAATCAAATCGTAAGCCGAGATATCGTCAGAGATATCGCTCTTGCCCTTTGTCTCACTGTTAACAGCCCGGCCTTTCTTGTCGATTGAGAAATATCCATTATGGACTTGATCTGGAGTAAACCTACGCAGGTACTCTTGATAATCATCCTCAAACAGAGAAATATTGTCATTCAAAATGCGCTCATACTCTTCTTCGAAGATCTTCCAGAATGGCCCGTGGACTTCATTGCCCTCGGAATCATAGCTCTTGTAATGGGCAACTTCGTCGATGAAGAACAGAGATAGCGTTTTGATACCCCGTTTGAACAGGTCGCGCTCCTTCTCGAAGTGAGATGCTATGGTCTCACGTATCTGGACACGCTGCATGGCCTCCTCGCTGCTGTCGCCATAAACCTCTCCCTTCGCAATCTTTACACCGTTGAGGAAAGTAACGGTATTGCGGAAGGCATCAATGTCAGAGATAGTGAAATCCTTGTATTCCAGAAGGCCGGATTCGCTATACAGACTGTCGCCTTGTCCCAGCTTCTTCATCACTTTCTTAACTCCAGTGGCTGTCTCGATTTCCATTTCAAGTCGCACCATCGGAGGCTGGTTCTTGGAAAGAATAATGTCATCCAGATAGAGATAGGAGCTGGTTCCCTTGAGGTTTTTAACCTCGAAACCCTTCACCTGTATCTTCTTGACCAGCTTCTGCTTATAGGCATCCAACGCATCCAGCGCATAGATGCAGTTGTGCTGTGTCTTGTGGGTGGCAGAGTAATAAAGCACGAAGAGCGGCTTGAAGCGCTTAAGCGCAGTCTGGGTAGCAGCGCCTTCCATCTTCTGCGGCTCGTCCATGATGATAATGGGACGGTTGGCCGCAATTACATCAATGGGCTTACGGCTTCCGAAATCATCGCGCTCAGTGTAGATAATACGCGATGCCCCTCTGGTGGCTCCTTCCTTCATATCTGTTGCGAATGCCTGCGTGTTGATGATCATCACGTTGATTCCAGCATCGCTGGAGAAGGAGTCCAGGAGTTGGAGGTTGGACGAGTTGTAAATGAAGAACCGGGCCTTCTTGCCGTAGTGCTCCATGAAGTGGTCTTCCAGCATGTTGAAGCTCTTGTTCACACCTTCGCGGATGGCGATGGACGGCACAACGACGATGAATTTGTTCCAGCCGTAGCGTTTGTTGAGCTCGAACATGGTCTTGATATAGACATAGGTCTTTCCGGTACCTGTCTCCATCTCGATGTCGAGGCCGAGTTTACCAAGGTCGCTGACGAGTTTGGCGGACTGCTTGATATCCTGCGAGTCCTGAATCTTCTGGATGTTGTCCAGCAGCTGCGAATCGGAAAGCTCAATGTCGCTGTTGCGGTATCCGGCAAAGTCCTCTTCGAAGGTGAACTGGCCAGATTGTCCCTTTCCGAGGTCGCGCCTGTATTGGAAGGAGTCGCGGGACGGCTGTCCGGCAAATACCGCTACGGTGTTTTCTACCGCATCGGTCTGGTATTGCTGTATCTTAAACTTGAAATTCATTCTTAAATCTTTGAGAACCAGTTTTCGAAATCTTTATTCTGCCCCAATTCCCTACAATCATCTGTAGTGGAAATATGGGCAATAAAGCACTCGCTCAAACCATTGTCGAATACACCATTTTTGATTTCAGGATCAGTGACCAATAATATGGGCATGCCTTTCATCAACCCCATTCCTACTTCAATCTCATTCCATGGTGTAGACATCCACTTTTCTTCCCATTCTTCTGCATCCTGCGTACCTGGACGATATGACGCTTTATGAATATTGATTTGTTTTAAGCCAAAGGCAATCATGCCACAAGAACGCATAATATCCTGACGAACTTTATTGAATTGACCAAAACGGGGATAATCGTCACTCTTATAATAAACCACTTCGAATCCCTTATTTTCCAGCATCTCTTTAAAGTCTTTTGTCATCAACTCGTCATCTTTAGACATCATGCCAGGCATGGAGAAGAAAATAGTCTTATCCTTTGATTCATGCTTGGCTGAAACTGGTCCATCCGTTACAAATATCCCATTCTCCAAAGAATCGCTAATGCCAGTAGGAATGTTTAAAGCATCCGTAAAATCCGCCCCTTTGAGAGTACAATTTTTAAATGAGACACCAGTCAAGTCTGCACCTCTAAAATTCGCATTAGTGAAGTCACAGTTTTTAATACGGGCACAAAATAGGATAGCCCTGTACAGAATAATATCTTGTCCGGTGATACCCTCTAAATTTGCATATGACAAATCTGCCATGAAGAGGTCTGTTCCGTTCATAATGACCGGATGTTCCTTATTGTCTAAAAGGACATCTTGAAGATTAGTCTTTTGCAAATCACATTTTGACAAATCTACTGCATAGGCTAATCCATCAGCAAGCGTTTTCTGGAAAACACTTGTAGGCAAGGTCTTAAGCAAAGAAGATATTACATTTATCGTCTCTTTACGCAGGTCTATATGCTTCTTCTTTTTTGTGTCCTTGAAATAGCGACGCAACAAAATAGCAGCGGATAGTTGAGCTGTTTTATTATCAGAAGTAAGTTGAGCGACTAAAGTATCAAATGATTTCAGGAATTCTTCTCTTTTTCTATCATTACTGGTCGTCAGAAAATGTATGATTCTAAAAGCGCCGTAAATAACAGCACTAACCAAGCCGAGGACTGCAACCCACTGCAGTACGACAGCGGCTATCTGATAAAACTCATTCGCTTCCATATAATGTAAATTAGAGGATTTTACGGATTGTATCCTTGCTGTAGGCTTGGAAGATCTGTTCGAAGTTATCGGCGACATTGTCGGAGGCCAGAGAACTGTCACGCATAACGAAGTAGTATGGTTTACGCTTGGCGACAGCTGTGATAACCTCCTCATTAACATCTTCATCGAAGCAGGCAATCAAATAGCCGTTGTTGACGGTAAACACATCTTTTCCGGCGATCTTCTCGGTCTGAATCTTTGCTGAAAGAGGGAGATTACACTCCAGCATAACTTGGAAAAGTAAGTCTTCAGATGTGCGACCTTCTTTTACATTGCTTTCAAAAAGGGTTGACTCTGATGATTCTTCCGGCCGATAATACACATCTTCCATATTACTGGAATCAAGTTTTAGAACACGAAAACCCACGTCTGTTTTGGGCTTGGGTTCTGACTGGTCAAATAAGCCTCCCTCTAAATCGACTTTGGACTGATCCGCAACGATCTTTTCCCCAGCACGTCGGATCCTTTCTTTCCCTATCTCGCAAATAGTGCTTAGTCCAGCTTTGTATGCTGCTGATTTTTGGTCTAATTCCTCTGGCAATTGTACCATAACAAACCTGTAATGTTCGCCTTTGCTTGCATTGAGATTCATAACGGCATGCGCAGTTGTTGCAGACCCGGAGAAGAAATCAAGAACGATATCTCCGGGATTTAGATTTGCAAGGTATAAAAGTTTTTCCAAAAGAGAAGTTGGCTTGGGCATATCGAAGAATTTATCTCCATCAAATAGCCCCATTACTTCTTTTGTCCCTGCTGTCGTAGTGCCTATTCTGTCAGCAGAAAACCAAGAGTTGTCAATGGATCCGAATTCTTTCTTCTCCTCATAAAAAACTTTCAGTTGTGGTCTTCCGGTACCATCTTTACCAAATAAAATCCTACCATCGGCCAAGGCACTGGAGAACTGGTTAAAATCAGTTCTCCAGCACCTTCCACGGGGTGGAAGGTGCTGGACTCCCGTATTCGGGTTTGTTATCGGATATGTCAAATTCGGCCTAATATTCGGTGCATCAAAGGGGTCTGCCTTCCATGGTCCACGAGGATCGTTGTCAGGATTTTCAAACTTAGACCTATCCAAAGGGAGAGGCCTACATACAAAACTGTCTTTGTTATGCCACGCCTGATAATTACTCTCTTTTAACCTACGATTCTCTTGTCTGCGTCGCTTAGCAAAAACTAAAATATATTCATGATTGACACTAAAGTCTGTATCATTCTGAATTGAAGCACGCGATTGCCATGGGATTTCTGCAACAATATTGCTTTCTCCAAATATTTCATTACAGACTTTTCTTAGGTTCTCTACCTCATTATCGTCAATACTAATGAATATAACCCCGTCTTCTGAAAGGAGGTCTCGAGCGACTTTCAATCGAGGATATATCATGTTTAGCCAATCGGTATGAAACCGACCATTACTCTCAGTATTCTGAACAAGTCGATTACCTCGATCATCATTTTGCCCAGATCCGCCAAGATAGTCAGTTAGATCTTGCGAGAAGTCATCTTCGTACACAAAATCATTCCCGGTATTATACGGCGGGTCAATATAGATCATCTTCACCTTCCCAAGATAATCCTCTCGCAGAAGCTTCAGCACCTCCAGATTGTCGCCCTCAATATAGAGATTCTCGGTATTATCGAAATCCACACTCTCTTCCCGGCAAGGACGAAGGGTCATCGTGGACGGGGTATTCGCCAGCCGGATTGCCTTCTTCTTATCCGGCCAAGTAAACTGATACCTCTCCTGCGGCCCTTCCACGATCTCTTTCGACAGCTCCTGCCGGAGCTGATCGAAATCGATAACTCTTTCAACCTTTCCATCCTCGCCAATCCTCTCGGTGAGGCAATTCGGGAAAAGTTGACCGATCTTCTCAATGTTACTCTCGGTAATATCCGGAGTGTGCATCTTCATCTTATCCATTATATTGTGCTTTTAATTTTTCCAATTCAGTAAACATCTCCAGCTTCCTTCTGGGCTGCTTTTCCTGCCGGGCTTTGACCTCCAAAGCCAGAATCTGCTTGCGGAGTCTTTCCCGCTCATCGTTAACCACAATCTGTACGGCAAGGGTATTGCCATCAGCCACCTCAATACTGCCGATGGTCTTTACAAGATTCTCCCAGACGGTATCAGTGGTTGTGCCGGAGAGCTGAAGCTCAATGTCATCGGCCTTTGTCCACCCCCCGGAGATGAGTTTCGTATGGTATATGGCCATCTGGATCTCATCCTCAAAATGCAGTGCAAACAGAATCTTCTGGTGGATAAGCTTGCTCAGCATCTGGATGTTCTTCTCGTCATAACTGGGCTTTTTCAGGACCACCTCAATTACGTAGATGGTATCGACAGTTTCACCCTTCTGGAGTGCCGGGAGCGTATTCTGAGAGATAGCATTCACAATCACCATCTTGCTGATGTCTGCGTCGAAGTGATCCCTCTGGGCGGGCTTCAACTCGAACTTCTCAAAGATGGCCTTCTTGGGAAGTTGTTGTGGTTTGATCTCCGTACTCTTGGGCAATCCTAACATGGCATTCCTCCTACTTTACAACCAAGAAACAGATAAGCTCAAAATCATCCAATCCACGTATCTCCTTAGTGAACAGCTCGCCCTGAGCCCCCTCAAGGAAGCTCTCTATGTCACTCTTCTCCTTAACGCTGATAATGCTGGTAATGGCGTCGCCCAGCAACTTGGAGTAGGCCTCCATCTTGAAACCATCGCGCGTCTCTTTATTGAACTGTTTAGTCAGTGACGTGAGCGGCTGGCTCTTCCCCTTACAAAGGCTGCGGAACTTATCCAGCAGCTCTTTCGGGGCCAGATGATTGACAACGACGGAGCCGTCATTCCGCAGATAAACCATGTAGAAAGGATGCAGGCGATTTTTCTTGTCGATGTTGACCCCGGTATTCCTGTTCTTGAGAACATAAATAACACCTGGTTCTGTGAACTCGTTGGCTCCGACAACTGCATGGAGGCCAAACGGGGTATGCTCAACATCGGTGTGCGTCTTCATGTATTCCAGAAGGTCGAGCCGGAATTCATTCAGGCCCAGATCCATGATGGAGACACCGTTGTTCATGTCCTCGATGTCCACGACTTCTTCCTGCAGGCGTTTGAGCTGTTCCTTTCGGTATTCAAGATCGCCCTTCTCTTCCGGAGAAATGGGGTTGTCATCACCGGTGGAAGTCATAACGGATACTTTCATTCGGGCTTCGACGCGGCCTTTCAGATCGATGTACTCGTCCAGCGTCATATCCGGCCAATAGTTTACCAACTGAATCACATCATTCTTTGAGCCGATACGGTCGATTCGACCGAAGCGCTGGATGATGCGCACTGGATTCCAGTGGATATCGTAGTTGATGAGGTAGTCGCAGTCCTGCAGGTTCTGGCCTTCGGAAATACAGTCTGTGGCGATAAGCACTTCAATCTCCTCGTCGATGTTCGGATAGACAGATTCCTTCTCCTTGGAGATTGGCGAGAACAGCGTCAAGACTTTATTGAAGTCAAGTTTCTCTTTGAGCTTGATTGTGCTCCGGGCCTCGATATCGCCAGTAACAATGGCGGTATCCATGTCGTATTTTTCCTTGATGGACTTGGCGAGGTTGTTATACAGATACTCGGCCGTATCGGAGAAGGCAGTGAAAACGATGACTTTCTTGTTATTGCCGTTGATAGGATGCTCGAACTTATTCCGAAGGTCATCCACGAGTTGTTGGAGCTTACTGTCGTGTTCCGGAGTGATGTCGGCGAGCATGAGGCGAGTGAGTTCAAGCTCGTTCCAGTCAGCTTGCAGATAGTTTCGCCATGTGAGATAATCCATGTCCTCCAGAAGGATCTGGCGTTTCTTGGTGCCCACGAAGACATCGTTGTCACCATCTTCAATATCTAAGTCGTGGGTATCCACTTCCTGCGTTTCCAGAACGGCAGAACCGCTGTCTATCTTATCGATGGTGGATTTAATGAGGGATTCCAGACGCTCCAGCGTGAGACGGAAAGAGTTCACAGAACTCTCCAGACGCTTGAGCATCAAGATGCACATAATGCGCCTGATACCCATTTCTCGTCCGATTGAGGTCAGACCTTCCTGATCGCCGGAATCCTTGTATTTGTATGCCTTGCTGGGAAGAATGAAATCTGACGGAGTGTATATGGCCAGATTTAGCTTCGAGAGCTGGGCGAATATCTCATTGTAGTTAATGGCGTTGTTCAGATCGGTCAGCGGTGGCCTTCTGGAAATAGGCGAAAGCCTCGTCGGGAACTTGCCAACGGCCGCAGTGTCATAGTAGGCTTCGATGTGCTTACGGCTTCGGGCAATGGTGACGCTGTCCAGAACCTCAAAGAAATCAAAGCTGAGCATGCCCAGAAGCTTTTCCGTGGTGCGCTGCTCGCTTGGCAACTTGGCCCATTGGTTATAGGCCTTTTGTGCCTGACGGAAGATATCGTCCAGCGAAGCCTCGGTATTCAGGAGGCTGTCCATCCGCTTGACATCACCTTCATATGCCAGCTGGAGTTGATTCTTGAGGTCGTTGAAACGGTTGTTCACCGGGGTGGCAGAGAGCATCAGAACCTTTGTCTTGACTCCGGCCTTAATGACTTTGTTCATCAGGCGGAGGTAGCGGTTCTCGCGGGGATCATTGTCATCGTCACCCTTGCTAATCTTGCCGCCGTTACGGAAGTTGTGAGATTCATCGATGACAACCAGATCGTAGTTTCCCCAGTTGACTTTTTCGAGTTCTATGCCGTTGGATTTGCCCTTGTCTCTGGAGAGGTCAGAGTGGAACAGGACATCGTAGGAAAGGCGATCCTTTGCGATGGGATTTGTCTTGTAATTGCTGCGGTATGTCATCCAGTTATCGCTCAGCTTCTTGGGGCAGAGGACAAGGACGGATTTGTTTCTGGTCTCGTAATACTTGATGACGGAAAGCGCAGTGAAGGTCTTACCAAGACCGACGCTGTCGGCAAGAATGCAGCCGTTGTATTTTTCCAGCTTATTGATGATGGCCAAGGACGCATCTTTCTGGAAATCGTACAGCTTGTTCCATATCTGGCTGTCCTTAAACCCGGTGGCCTCGTTGGGAAGAACGTCTATGTCCTCAAGGAACTCATTAAAGATGTTGTAGAGCGTCACAAAGTAGATGAACTCCGGAGAATTCTCTTTGTATATGTTCGAGATGTGGTCAATAATCTGTTCTGTCACATCTGAGAACTGCGCATCGTTATTCCATGCCTCATTAAAGGCCCGAAGGTACTGCTTGGCGTTATCTCCATCGATGCGCTGGACATAGTTCATGAAGTTATTTCCCTTCTCGACACCCAGTCCGGTCGTGGTGAATTCGTTAACGGGAAGATAAGTGTAGTTTTTGTCGTTCCCGGGAAGCGAAATGAACCCCATCATCTGCTGTGGAGTAGTGTTGGACTTGAATTTCACTTTCTCCTTGATCCAGTTCGCACACTCAATGGCGATGGCCTTCTGGGTGAGTTGATTCCGGAGCCGGACTTCAAACTCGGAGCCATACAGAGTGCGCTCGCGGTTGAGCCTTGGGATGAAGAATTCCCGGCGCTGTTTGGATTCGCGCTCTTGAACAAAAGACGGCGCCGTAAAGATAAAGCGAAGTTCGTCGATATCTTTAAGTTGTTCTTTAAGCTCGTTAAAGGCATAAATGGAGAAGCAGGCCGCTGCAATGCTGACCTTGCTGCCTTTGCCAACGGTCAGACGGAGATTGTCTACGACCTTGTTGTTGACATTATCAAAAAACGACAGGTTTATGTCTGGCGATTCCATCTTAGTGTCTGCTGGGTATTGACTTGCTGTAACTCACAAATTTAACAAATTTCCCCTTTTCAACCTAATAAAATCGCTACAATCAGCAAGTTCCAATTTCCTGACCTTCATGTAAAAAATACAAAAATAATTTGTAAGTGTCTCATAATGTGGGACAATTGACGATTATTTTTGCTCGTAGAAAAGAAACAGGCAGAATACGTCAAAACATCTGTCCGACGAGGACATCGCCCCATTCAGAGCTGGACTCTCAGCTCTAAGAATTCATCGATCAGGCAAAAGCCCTTCTCTGTGGTGAGGAGTACTTCGAAGTCTCCGACATCTACGACAACCTCGTCTTGGCTTTCGACGAGGTTCTGCGCGGGGAAAAAAAGGACTGGTCGCCGCCGGGGAGGGGGTCGAATTTCCTTCGGGGGGTTGAAATGTCAATCGCCCCCTGAGTCGAGAACGCACGCGTGCAAAATTGTAGAACTTAGGAAACCCTATAACCTGAAATATTGATGCTTCATCCAGTATGCATACATGGGGTCTTGAAACGAATAAACCCCTCCAATATAATCGAGGATATCTTTCTCGACAAGGGCTTTTCGTGCGCGGGATATCATTGTCGGCGAGGAGAGATTGTATTTGTCCATGACCGCCTTGGAAGTAAGTCTTTTTTCTCCGGCAGACATCGCCCGCAAGAGACAAATCTGGCCGTTGGTCAATGTCTGTGTCAGATTATCAAACATGAGGCCCAACTGAGCGATTATGTCAGAATGAGCTTCACATACGATTTCTTCCGTTGCATCGACCTCTGTTCTGAGCCATACTTGCTGGGAAAGCTGTTGTACATAGTACGGGTGATTATCGGCAAAAGACACAATGCTCTCGCAGAGTTTGTCGCTGATATGCTTACCTGTCTCACTGAATGTGGAGCTGATAAAATGCACCCATTCAGGAGTTGCGATTTTATCCAGAAACATGAGTTCTCCAAACTTGTAAAACGGCATGGAGTAGTCTGTAAAGACTTCCATCATCATGTGTCTTTTACTTCCGTACAGGCAATAACCCACGTTCTGATGTTGCTGCCAGTGTGCTCGCAATTTCCGTTGAAAGGCCAGCGGGTCATCGAAATTGGCGATATTCTGAAACTCGTCAATGCAAACTATTATTCGGGATTTCTTTTCGGTGGCAATTTTCTCAGCGAGATCAAGTATTTCATCGGGATTCCTGCGCAGTTCCTCCATATTGAGGTCCACGGTAATCTCGGTCATGGAATCTCCTGCAAAAGAAACCTTTGGGACGAAGCGGGAAAGGAATCGTGTAGCATTGCCAAGCGCTTCCTGCCACTTGGATTCTGTGGAGGCAATGACACTCTGCGCCAGAGCAGTATAGAACTGTTCTTCTGTCCGCACATTGAAAAGGTCTACCATGCAGATGCGCAAACTCGAATCTTCTTTTTTCGCTATCTGTGCAGCCTTGTAAACAAGAGAACTTTTGCCCCATCGTCGTGGAGAAATCAGAATAGTATTTATGAGCGCTTTGAAGTTTGTAACGAGGTGTTGTGTCTCGTCAGTCCTGTCTGTAAAGTTGCTCTCCTTCGCAAGTTTCCCAAAGATGAATGGTGTTTTCATATACCGTGTCCTATTTATTTCAGGCAAAATTAATAACAAAAATTGATATAACAAAAATTGATATATCACAAATTGAAATGAAAGGAAGAAAGAAAATATCAGATGCAAGTAAGCGGCTGCGGGGAACCGACCAGCCCTGCCGGATGGATGGCGAGTTGGTACCGATGTCCCCGGCCAGCCGAACGAGGGTCGCAACAATGATTGCCGGGATCCAGAAAATGGATGACTTCGCTGACTTCGAGACGGTGGATGAACAGTAATTTTTATGCAGATATAAAATCTGATTTTAGAATAACCAATACTTCGGTAAATTTTAATGTTTAGGAGCCGCAAGGCGGCAGGCTAAACGAAAACATACAGTTTAACAACAAAAGTTCATTGAAAACACTGTCAATAACGACCGCTCAGAAGGCAACTGAGAGTGGGTGCAAATGCTCCGAAAAAGATGCGTAAAGTGCTGAAAATAAAGCAGAAGAGTATTGCATAAGTCGTTGATTATTAGTAACTTAGAGTGTTCCAAGCTTTAAGTTATGACTAACTCAAACGTACTTACGCAATACCAATCCGAGGTCATTGAAGCCCTCAAATCAGCAGCAAATTTAGGCAAACCTTTTGAGAAAGTAATCATCGATACCCTAAAACTTTTCATGGCAATACCC
>ERZ842401.3170-NODE-3170-length-20815-cov-4.786657_pt1 | contig 20815 bp, 20 predicted proteins | sample MGYA00521270_ERZ842401 | MGnify/ENA primary metagenome ERZ842401 (study PRJEB31892, sample SAMEA3878208) | bioreactor metagenome | biome: Moose rumen | place: Sweden | collected 2011-10 | study: EMG produced TPA metagenomics assembly of the PRJEB12797 data set...
GCGGGGCTGTGCCAAACAGCACAGCCCCGCAGGGGAAACAAATCACTATTCAATTCAACTGTTCAAAAAGTTTCCCTATGATACGCGGCAGAAACCGCTCCTCTTTTTTCTTATCATGCGGCCGTGGCGGGCTCAGGCGGCCCCCTCCGGGGAGGGGGACCGCTCCCGCCGGCGGACGGCGGTGAAGGCCGTGACCAGCAGCCACCCTGCGAAAATGGCCATCAGGGGGTAATACTGCAGAGAGTACCGGGAGGTGGGCACGAACAGGAAGGCGCTGAGAAAGTAGATCCAGAAGAGGACGGCGTACCGGCGGCCCTTCCGGGTGAACAGCGCCAGCAGCCCGCCGAACAGCCCCAGGTACAGGGTGATATCCTTGACCACCGCGGTGAGCACGATGGGCGAATAGGTAAAGTCCGTGAGGAAGATGACCTGGAACTTGCCCAGGGTCATCCAGTTCAGGGTGCCCACGAAGTTCTCTCCCAGCAGCTGGAAGAACAGGGCTACGTTCCCCAGCAGGCTGCCGGGGTTTTTCAGGCCCATGCCGTAGACGTCCGGGGCCAGGCCGGCAAAGATGGGGTTGGTCTGGGTGGCCAGGGGCACGAAGCGGTGCAGGGTCACCAGGTTGCGCACCCACCAGGGCAGGCACACCGCCACGAAGCCCCCCAGAAAGCACAGCAGGGGGATCCAGGCGGCCTTCCAGTCCCGGCGATGCTTCCAGAGATGGGGCAGGTACAGGAAGGGGACCAAAATCACCAGCTGGGGGCGGACCAGCACGGAGACGGCCAGGAGCATCCCGGCGACCAGGTGCCTCGCCCAGCCGCCCTTCTCCCGGGCCGCCACGAAGGCCAGGAAAAAGACCACCATGGTGAAGAAGTAGAGGGTCTCCGTGAGGACACGCTGGCTGTAGTAGTAATAGGGGACGTTCCCGGTCAGGAGGGCGGCGGCAATGAGCCCCACCACGCCGCTGCCGGTGACCCGGCGGCCCAGCAGGTAGGTGAGCAGCACCGTGGCGGCGGCCAGCAGGCACTGGAGGACCCGCACGGCCAGGATTCCCTGCTCCCCTGTGCCGAAGAGGGCCATGCACCCCGCCAGGAACAGGGGGTAGCCCGGGGTGACGTAGGCGTCGGGGCCGTTGCCCCAGAAGCTGTAGACGCCCTCCTCCACCAGGCGCTGGGCCATGGCGATGTAGTTCTGGGCGTCAGGCGAATGACCGGCGGTGGAGTGGAGGCTGATATGCAGCGCCCAGCCCAGAGCAGCGCCGGTGAGCAGGGCCGCCAGGCAGATCTCCGCCAGCAGGCGCCTGCCCTGGGGGCCGGAGAGGGCCTCCTTACTCTTGAGGATCCACGGATTCATGGGAAGCCTCCTCCTTTTTCTGCTCCTGGTATTTGTCGATGGAGACCATCTGGGTCAGCCGGGTGATGCGGTCCGCCTGCTTGGAGAGCTTCACCGTCTGGTTGAAGGCGATGAGCAGCAGGGCCACGATGCCCAGCAGGAAGATCAGGTTGGTGGCGGTGCGGATGCCCGTGAGCTCGCACAGCCAGAAGATGATCCCCGGGAAGAAGGCGGCGATAAGCATGCCCAGGGCCACCAGCAGCCACACCAGAGAATACTGCAGCCGCAGTCGGCCCCGATTCACATTGCGGACGATAACGAAGACCACGATCAGTGCGGTGAGGATCATCTCCACCCGCAGCAGCATGCTCATTTCCTGGTCGACCAAGACGGATCCCTCCTTCTCACGGCCGCGCAGAGGATAGCCAGCGTGACCTTGATCATATAGTAGACGGAACGGGTGCTGGAGATGGAGGACTGGCCCCCCTCCCGTTCAAACATGTTCACCGGCACCTCCCGGATGCGAAAGCCCCGCTTGCGCAGCAGCACCAGGGACTCCGGCTCCGGATAGTCCACGGGGTAGTCCCCGGCCAGGTAGGTCAGGGCCTGGCGGTTGGCGGCCCGGTACCCGGAGGTCACGTCCAGCACCTTAGCGCCGGTGACCAGCCGGATGAGCCCGGAGAGATACCGGATGCCCACCCGCCGCAGCAGGGTGGAATGAAACCCGCTGGAGCCCTCCTCCAGGAAGCGGGAGCCCACGGTGAAGTCCGCGGTGTCCTCCAGCAGGGGCTGCAGCAGCGCCCCCAGGGAGCCGATATCGTGCTGGCCGTCGCCGTCGAACTGGACGGCGGCGTCGTAGCCCTCCCGGAGGGCATAGAGATAGCCGGTCTGCACCGCTCCGCCGATACCCAGGTTTTGGGCCAGGGTCAGGCAGGGGATCCCGTGCTCCCGGCAGATGGCTTCCGTGCGGTCGGCAGAGCCGTCGTTGATGACCAGGTAGTCCACCGCCACCCCCGGCGGAAACGATGCGCTCCGTATCCGGGAGACGGTCTTCGCAATGGTCTCCTGCTCATTGTAGGCAGGCAGGATCAGCAGGACCCTCATGCGCCTTCCTCCTCTTCTTCCCATAGCAGTATCACATACCCTGTCATTATACCCTGCCGGCAAGTGCTTTTCAAGACCTGGGGGGAAGGATTTCCCCCGCGGCCTCGGGCAACTCCCACAAAAGAGGAAACACCCGTTCCCCGCATTTTGGTTTGCCTTTTTGCGCAGGGTGTGCTATACTTGCCCAAAATGGAAAAGGAGGATGCCCTATGTCTCCCAAAATGGTGGAACTCCATGACGTGAACGTGCCCGCCTTCCTGAAAGTGTTGGACAGCTGCCAGGGCGAGGTCTATCTCATGACCCGGGACGGGGACCGGCTCAATCTCAAGAGCAAGCTGTGCCAGCTGGTGGGCCTGACCAACCTTATCGAGGGCGGGAAGATTGCCGAGGCCTTCATCATGTGCGAAAAGGCGGAGGACGAGTCGAAGCTCTTCCGCTTCAACCTCTATCAAGGCGAAGAGGAGGAGTAAAAAAGGCGGCCCAGGCCGTCTTTTTTGTTGACTGCCATGAAACCCTCCAAGAAAAAACTGGCTCTCCTTCTGCTGGCGGTGATCGCCGTGGCCGCCGTGGGCTGGCTGCTGCTGAGCCACTACGGCCTGGAGATGCCCGAGGTGGATCTCTCCTCCCTGGCCCAGGACGCCACCGCCCTGCTGCCGGGAGGGACCTCCCAATGGGCCCAGGCGGCGCCCACCCCCGGCCCGGCGGAGGAGACCTCCCCCCAGAGCCCGGGGCTGCTGCAGGTGTACTTCCTGGACGTGGGCCAGGGGGACGCCACGCTGGTCCGGGCGCCGGACGGAGACGTGACTTGGACCATGCTCATCGACACGGGCGAGTACGCCTACGCTGACGGCCTCACCGACGCCCTGAAGGGGCTGGGGGTCAACCGCATCGACGCCTTGGTGTGCACTCACCCCCACCTGGACCACATGGGCTGCATGGCCCGCATCGTTCAGCGGTTTGAGATCGGGGCCCTGTACATGCCGCTGATCCCCGACGAGCTGGTGCCCACCACCTCCGGCTATGAGGCTCTCCTGCGCCGGATGAAAGAGAAGGACCTTGCCGCCACCCGGCTGGCTATGGGCACGGTCATCCCCTGCCCGGAGGCCCTGGAGATCCAGGTCCTCTCCCCCGACCCGGAGGCGGTGTGGGAGGAGATGAACGACTACTCCGGGGTGCTGAAGCTGGTCTGGGGAAGCAACAGCTTCCTTATCACCGGGGACGCGGAGAAGCCCAGCGAGCAGGTGATGCTCTACTCCGGGCAGGACCTGAGCGCCCAGGTGCTGCGCCTGGGGCACCACGGCTCCAGCACCAGCACCTCCGTGGGGTTCTTTGACGCGGTGGACCCGGAGATCGCGGTGATCTCCTGCGGCCGGGACAACAAGTACGGCCACCCCCACCGGGAGGTCCGGGCCCTGCTGGAGGAGCGGGGCACCCCCACCTACCGCACGGACCAGGACCACACCATCCTTATCACTGCGGATGGGACCTCCCTGACCGTGACCACGGACCTGCCCTCCGTGGCGGAGAAGATCTGGGATTGATAATGAGGAGTTAGGAATGAAAAGGCAAAGGCGGGACGGCAGCCAAAGCCCACCCTTCACTCCTCACTCCCAACTGCCCTCGAATCATCGTCATTGGCCCGAGAATATATAAAATGTCAAAAAGAAAGAAGGCTTGCAGATGCTGACCCCATTCAAGAAAGAATTCATCGAGTTCATGCTTTCCGCGGAGGTGCTGCGGTTTGGAGACTTCACCACCAAGAGCGGGCGGAAGACCCAGTACTTCGTGAACACCGGGCGGTACCGCACCGGCGCCCAGCTCTCCCGGCTGGGAAGCTACTACGCCGCGCTGGTCCACGAGACCGCCGGGGAGGACTTTGACGCTCTGTTCGGCCCGGCCTACAAGGGCATCCCCCTGGTGACGGCCTGCGCCGCCGCCCTGTACCGGGACTATCAGGTGGACAAGCCCTACTTCTTCAACCGGAAGGAGGCCAAGGACCACGGGGAGGGCGGGACCCTGATCGGGTACCAGCCCGCTGACGGAGACCGGGTGGTGATCATCGAGGACGTGATCACCGCAGGCACCGCCGTCCGGGAAACCATGCCCATCCTCCAGAGCGCCGCCAAGGTCCAGGTGCCCCACATGTTCATCAGCGTAAACCGCTGCGAGGTGGGCACCACCCCGGGAAAGACCGCCATCATGGAGGTGGAGGAGGAGTTCGGCATCCGCGTCCACGCCCTGGTGACGGTGGAGGACATCTACGAGTACCTCCAGGGGGAGCAGTTCGACCCCGCCCTGCTCCGGGCCATGGAGGGCTACATGGCCCAGTACTGCATCCTGTAAGGCCTGGGCATCAGAAAAGGACCCCCGTCCGCCGGACGGAGGTCCTTTTTATTTTGCCTCAGCGGTCCCCCTGGGACCAGTTCTTGAAGTAGTCGCATTTCAGGGCGTCCATGGAGGCGTCCATCCGCTGGGTCACGTCCGCGGTGACGGCCAGGAGGGTCGGGTCCTCCGTGGCCTCTCCCCGGTAGTAGGTGACGCCGTCGTACCACTGGTAGTTGGGCAGCATCACCACGCCGCCCCTGTCCCCGAAGATATCGTCCCCAATGTAGTAACGGCGGTCCGTGGGCAGACCGAACAAATTGGCCAGGGTGGGCACCAGGTCCACGGAGGAGCAGTACTTCTCCACGGTCTCCGGGGCCAGGCCGCCCCCGTAGAGGAAGCAGGGGGTATGGTAGAGCTCCACCGGGTCGTCGGCGGTAACGCCCTTGATCTCATTGAGGAAGTGCTTGTTGCTCATGTACTTGCTGTAGTGGTCCCCGTAGAACACCAGCACCGTGTCCTCCAGGCGGCCGTCGGCCTCCAGCCGGGAAACCAGCTTTTCGACGAACTCGTCGGTCTCCATGATGTGGGCCACCGCCCGGGTGTACTCGTCCATGTCGGCGGCGCTGCCCGTCACCCCGGAGGCCGCCACCGCGGCCTGGGCCTCCGCCCAGTGGGGCACGGCGATGTTCCCCATCTCCTCGGTGTAGGGGCCGTGGCCGGAGTAGGTGATGACGTAGGTGAAGAAGTTCCCCTCGTCGGGCACCATCTGGTCGTACCCGCCGATCATCTGGGCGTCCAGCTGGTAGTCGTCCATGCCCATGCCCACATAGTTGGTGTAGGCCTCAAAGCCCAGATTCAGGTGCACCGTGCCCCGGCTGTAAATGGCCGGGCTGGCGGAGTGGAAGGAGTTGGCGGTGTAGCCGGCCTTCTCGAACACATGGGCCAGGGACAGGGGGAACTGGTTGGTGGAGTAGGCGGAGCTGGAGAGCCCGGACACCGCCGGGATCAGCCCGGTCTGGGTGATGATCTCCGTATTGAAGGTGCCGGCGGACAGATAGAGCGGGGTGTAAAAGTGCTCCAAGTTCACCCCCTGCTGCTGCAGGGCATAGAGGGTGGGGGTGTACTCCGGGGTCACCATCCAGGTATCCAGGGACTCCACCATCACCATGATCAGATTTTTGCCCTGCAGAGAGGCGGTGCGGTCGTTGTCCCCGCTGATCTGCTCTCCCCGGGCCTGGAAGAAGGCGTCCAGCTTCTCCACGCTGTCCCGGTCTACCCCCAGGCCCAGAGACACCGCCCCGTTGCGGAAGGTGTACTGGTACAGGCCTGTGAGCATCAGGCAGCGGTTGGGATCGGTGAAGGTCTTGTAAGAGGCGGCGGCAGGGTCGTAGGTGCTGCCCCACCACATGCCGCTGTCCTCTTGGGGCATCAGGCGATTATGCACCACGGCGATGGGCACGACGGAAAGCCCTGCCACCAAGCCGGCCGCCAGCAGGGAGAGCTTCCGCTTGCGGCTGTCCCGCACCGGGCGGGTGATGAACGCCGCGAAGGCCATGACCAAAACGGCCAGCAGAATGCACAGCAGCAGCGCCTTGCGCAGGTTCAGGTAGGTCCAGCTGAAGAACTTGGCCCCATCCCCGGCGTAGTTCAGATCGGAGAAGGAGAAGAAGTGGCCGGTCACGTTGTACAATGCCCCGTGGGTGATCTCCAGCAGGGAGAAGATCACCACCAGCGCCATCATGGCGATGCGCCGCCCCAGCCGGGGCAGAAGGGCGATCAGCGCGGTGAGCAGGGCCGCCCACCCGCAGGTAAACAGCATGGGCTTCAGGGACAGGGTGGCGGTGTCGCTCAAAAAGCGGTAGAAGTACCGGAAGGACACATCCAGCAGCACCAGGCTGCACCAGCACAGGGGCAGGCTCAGAAAGGAGACCTTCTCCAAGGCGGCGTACAGCTTTTTCATCCGTTCTCTCATGGCAAGCGACCCTTCCCGAAAGCGTGTTTCTCGACCATTTTCTGACAGTATACCACACCCCGCAGGAAACCGCAAGGAACAAACGGCCCGGCCCTTTTGCTCTTGCACTCTGCCCCAAAGAAGTGTACAATATAGGGTACAATATCCTTGATGAGGTGATATGCCATGCCTAAGGAGATCAAGATCGGCTTTATCGGCTTTGGAAATATGGCCCAGGCCATGGCCAAGGGCTTTCTGCGGAGGGGCGAGATCCCCGGGGCGCAGATCTTCGCCTGCGCCAAGCACTGGGACAAGCTCACCCGGGCGGCGGACGCCCTGGGGGTAAACCCCTGCGAGACCGCGGAGGACGTGGTGCGGGACAGCGACCTGATCATCGCCGCGGTGAAGCCCCACCTCATGGAAGAGGTGCTGGCCCCCCTGCGCAAGGGCCTGGCGGAGAAGGTGGTCCTCTCTGTGGCCTCCGGGTGGGATTTTGACAAGCTGGAGCGCCTGCTGGGGCGGTCCATCCACCATATCAGCTGCATGCCCAACACCCCCGTGGCCGTGGGAGAGGGCGTGGTCCTGCTGGAGGACCGGCACTCCCTGAACGACCGGGAGTATGCCAGCCTTCTGGAGGTGCTGGCCCCCCTGGGCCTGGTGCTGAGCCTCCCCGCCGCCCAGAAGGACGCCGCCGGGGTCCTCACCGGGTGCGGGCCCGCCTGGGCGGCCATGTTCCTGGAGGCCCTGGCGGACGCCGGGGTGGCCCAGGGCCTGCCCCGTGCCGTGGCCTACCGTCTTGGAGCCCAGATGATCGCCGGGACGGGAAAGCTGCAGCTGGACACGGGAGACGCTCCCGCTGTGATGAAGGACGCCGTGTGCTCCCCCGGGGGCACTACCATCGCCGGGGTGAAGGCCCTGGAGCGTGCCGGCTTCCGGGCCGCGGTGATGGACGCCGTGGACGCGGTGGCCGCCCGCAAGAAGGAGCTCAACTGACATGCTCCGCCTGGAGCCCGTCACCGGCAAAAACGTCCTTGCCCTGCTGGAGCTGCAGGTCGCCCCAGACCAGGAAACCTTCGTGGCCCCCAACGCCGTCAGCCTGGCGGAGGCCTATGTTGCCCTGACCCGAGGGGGTCACGTCTATCCCTTCGGGCTCTATGACGGCGATACCCCTGTGGGCTTTGTGATGATCGGCTTCGACGTGGACCAGGACTGGACCGACGCCCCGGCGGTGGCCTATGGCAGCTACAATCTCTGGCGCCTGATGATCGACCGCCGGTACCAGGGCCGGGGGTACGGCCGGGAGGCCATGGGTCTGGCCCTGGATTTCATCCGCACCTTTCCCTGCGGTCCCGCCGCTCGGTGCTGGCTTTCCTATGAGCCCGAAAACACTCGGGCAAAAACCTTATACGCGTCCTTCGGCTTTGTGGAAACAGGAGACTTTGACGGCGAGGAAGCCATCGCCGTGCTCAAGCTGTAAACTGATTTTTGGGAGGAATTGACATGCTGAAAAACTGGAACGCTCCGGAACGCCCGGAGGAAGAAGAGCTCAAGCGCCGCCTGAGCGCCGCCCGAGAGAAGCTGGCCCTGCAGCAGATGCAGCTGAAAGACAAGAAGCTGCCGGTGCTGGTGCTCATTGAGGGCTGGGGGGCCGCCGGCAAGGGCACTACCCTGTCGGCCATCATCCAGAACATCGACCCCCGGTTCTTCAAGGTGTTCTCCATGAACGACCCCACCCCCGAGGAGAAGCGCAAGCCCTTCCTCACCCGGTTCTTTGAGAAGATCCCCGAGGCCGGGAAGTTCACCCTGCTGGACTCCGGCTGGATGGACGAGATCACCAAGGGCCGGCTCCACGGGGAGATGGACGACAAGCTCTACGCCCAGCGAGTGGACTCCGTCAAGCGCTTTGAGCGCACCCTGACCGATAACGGCTACCTGGTGGTGAAGTACTTCTTTCACATCAGCGAGAAGGAGCAGAAAAAGCGCATCGACAACCTTCTTGCCAAGAAGGACACCGCCTGGCGGGTGAGCAAACGGGACCAGTGGCAGAACGCCCACTACGACAAGTGCCTGGAGGTCTTCGACCGGTACCTGGACGACACCAACATCCCCGCCGCCCCGTGGTATATCATCGACTCCCGGAACAAAAAGTACGCCGAGCTCCAGGTGCTGGAGACCCTGTGCGCGGGCATCGACACCGCCCTGCAGAACGAGAGCCTTTCCGTGCCCCTGCTGCAGAATAACTTCCCCCTGAAGAAGATGCCCAAGCTGGCCAGCGTCAACCTGAAGAAGACCATCTCCGACGCGGACTACAAGAAGGAGCTCAAGGAGCTCCAGTCCCGCCTGAGCTACCTGCACAACCGGCTGTACCGCAAGCGGGTGCCGGTGATCATCGTGTACGAGGGCCAGGACGCCGCGGGCAAGGGCGGCAACATCAAGCGCCTCACTGGGGCCCTGGACCCCCGGGGCTACGAGGTGCACCCCATCGCCAGCCCGGAGCCCAAGGAGAAGGCCCGGCACTACCTGTGGCGCTTCTGGACGCGCCTGCCCAAGGACGGCCACATCGCCATCTTTGACCGGTCCTGGTACGGCCGGGTCATGGTGGAGCGGCTGGAGGGCTTCTGCAGCGAGAACGATTGGCAGCGGGCCTACTACGAGATGAACGAGTTCGAGCAGGAGCTGGCCAACTGGGGCGCCGTCATCATCAAGTTCTGGGTGCAGATCGACAAGGACACCCAGCTGGAGCGCTTCACGGACCGGCAGAACACCCCCTCCAAGCAGTGGAAGATCACCGACGAGGACTGGCGCAACCGGGAGAAGTGGGACCAGTACGAGCAGGCGGTAGACGAGATGCTGGCCAAGACCAGCACCACCTACGCCCCCTGGCACATCCTGGAAAGCGTGGACAAGAAATACGCCCGCATCAAGGCCCTGAAGATCGTCATCGAGGCGCTGGAGAAAGCCCTATGAAATACCGCTGCGCCAGCGATTGCCACACCCACTCCACCTGCTCCCCGGATGGGGAGAGCACGCCCCGGGAGCAGCTGGCCCGGGCGGTGGAGCTGGGCCTGTACGCCTGGACCCTCACCGACCACTGCGAGGCCCAGGCCTGGGAGGAGGAATACCGGGACCGCGCCGCCGCTGCCCGAGAGGCCATGGCGGACCTGGCGGCCCGGGCACCGGCCGGCCTCCGGTTCTACCGGGGGGTAGAGCTGGGCCAGGCCACCCAAGACCCGGAAGCCGCCCGCCTGGTGTGGGAGCACCCGGACTACGACTTCGTCATCGGGTCCATCCACAACCTGCGCAACCGGGAGGACTTCTACTACATGAAGTACGAGCCGGACAAGATGGCGGACGTCAACGAGCTGCTGGAGAAATACTGGGCCGAGGAGCTGGAGATGATCGATCTGGGGTGCTTCGACTCCCTGGGCCATCTCACCTACCCCCTGCGGTACATGGAGACGGCCCTCCGGCACCCGGTGGACCTGACCCCCCATCTCGAGGCCATCGACGCCATCTTCACGGCCCTCATTCGCAGGGACAAGGCCCTGGAGGTAAACACCTCCGGCCTGCGGCAGGGGCTGGGGAAGACCTTCCCCGACCTGCCCCTGGTGAAGCGCTACCGGGCCCTGGGGGGAAAGCTGATCACCCTGGGCAGCGACGCCCACCGCACCGCCGACCTGGGGGCGGGCATCCCCGAGGGGATGGCCATGCTCCGGGAGGCGGGCTTCACCGAATACCACGTGTACGAGAAACACACGCCGGCGGCACTGCCCCTGGCCTGAATAGGAGGATCCCTCATGCTGCGCAAAGCCCCCTTCGTCCTGCTGACCTTCGGCATCATCTTCGGCAATATCGCCGCCATGTTCTTCGAGCTGTTCTTCGTGCTGCGGGCCATGCGCCGCGGCTGAGCCTATGGATACGTTTACCGTTTCTCTCCGGCGGGTGGTGGACGACAGCTACCCCATCCGCATCGGCGCCCGCCTGGAGGACGCCCTGCTGGCGGACCTGCAGAACGGCCTGCTGGGGGGCGTGAAGCGCCTGGCGGTGCTCACTGACGACACCGTGGCTCCCCTCTACGGGGAAGCCCTCACCGAAAAGCTGGCCGCTGCCGGGTACGACGCCCGGCTGTTTGCCTTCCCCGCGGGAGAGCTCTCCAAGACCCGGGAAAAGAAAGCGGAGCTGGAGGACCGGCTCCTGGCGGCCGGGTACCGGCGGGACTGCGCCATCGTCAACGTAGGCGGGGGCGTGGTGTCGGACCTGGGAGGCTTCCTGGCGGGGACCTTCGCCCGGGGAGTACCCTTTGTGAACTACGCCACCACCCTGCTGGCCGCGGCGGACGCCTCCGTGGGAGGAAAGACCGCCGTGGATACCCCCTTAGCCACCAACCTGATCGGGCTGTTCAACCAGCCCAAGGCCGTGTACATCGACACCGCCTGCTGGGCCACGCTGCCCCGGCGGCAGATCGCCTCCGGGCTGGCGGAGACCATCAAGCACGCCTGCCTGGGCCACCCGGGGTTCTTTGCCTGGCTGGAAGACCACCTGGAGGACATTTTGGCCCTGGAGCCGGAGGCCTGCCGACACATGGCCCAGGAGAACTGCGCCGTCAAGTACGAGGTGGTCATGCAGGACGAGCGGGAGGCCGGGCTGCGGGAGATCCTGAACCTGGGGCACACCGTGGGCCGGGCGCTGGAGACCGTCAGCGGGTATGAGCTGCTCCACGGGGAGGCGGTGGCCGTCGGCCTGGTGGCCGAGACCCGGCTGGCCCTGCGGCTGGGGACCCTCACCGAAGGGGACGCCGCCCGGGTCAAGGCCCTGCTGGAGCGGGCCGAGCTGCCCGTGGCCCTGCCGGCGGGTGTGGACCGGGAGGCCCTGGTGCAGAAGCTCTATACCGACAAGAAGGTGCGCAACGGCAAGCTGCGCTTCGTGGTGCAGCAGGGCCTGGGCGCCATGCGGGAGTTCTCCCCCGGGGTGTGGAGCACCACTGTGGACGAGGAGACGGCCAGGGAGATCATTGGGGAGCTTTGAATCGAGGCTTGCGGAGGAGAAACAAATGGCTTTTGACTTTAGGAAAGAATTCAAAGAATTCTATATGCCGAAAAACAAGCCGGAGATCGTAACCGTCCCAAAGGCAAACTATATCGCCGTTCGGGGGGAAGGCGATCCCAACGAGGAAGGCGGAGCCTATCAGCGGGCTATCGGCGTGCTGTACGCGGTGGCGTACACGGTAAAAATGAGTTACAAATCCGACTATAAGATCAAGGGCTTTTTTGAGTATGTGGTCCCTCCGCTGGAGGGCTTCTGGTGGCAGGAGCATACAGCCGGGATAGACTATGCTGACAAATCGTCTTTTCGTTGGATCTCTGTAATCCGCCTGCCGGACTTTGTGACAAAGAAAGATTTTGAATGGGCTGCAGCAACGGCGGCGGCAAAGAAAAAGCTGGATTGTTCCTCTGCCGAATTCCTCACAGTGGACGAGGGCGTATGCGTGCAGATCATGCATTTGGGCGCGTTTGACGACGAGCCCGCCACCATTGCGCTGATGGATGAATTCATCCATCAACAGGGATATGAAAATGACCTGAGCAGTACAAGACTGCATCACGAAATTTATCTTTCCGACGCAAGAAAGGTCCCGCCGGAGAAATGGAAAACCGTCATTCGGCATCCTATCAAGAAAGTATCATAATTCAATTCAGAAAAGAGGGATCGCTATGCCAATGGAACAGCTTTTGGAGCTGCTGGCCCAGGACGCCACCTTGTCCCCGGCCCAGCTGGCGGTGATGATCGACCAGCCGGAGGCCGAGGTGGCCGCGGCCATCCGCCGCTATGAAAAGGACGGCGTCATCAAGGGATACCACGCGCTGATCAACTGGGAGCGGGCCGGGGCCGAAGGAGCCACCACCCCCCGGGCCACGGCCCTTATCGAGCTGAAGGTCACCCCCCAGAAGGACACGGGCTTCGACGAGATCGCCCGGCGGATCATGAACTTCCCGGAGGTGGAGGCGGTGTCCCTCATGTCCGGCGGGTATGACCTGGCCGTGACGGTGACGGGCAAGACCATGTCGGATATCGCCATGTTCGTGGCCAAGCGCCTGGCCCCCCTGGACGGGGTGCTGTCCACCGCCACCCACTTCGTGCTCACCAAGTACAAGGACGGCGGCGTCATCATGAACGGCGAGGACGAGGAAATCGACGAAAGAGGGAGCAATCTCTGTGATTGATTACACCAACTATGTCAACGGCGTCATCCGGCAGGTGAAGCCCTCGGGCATCCGGCGGTTCTTCGATATCGCCAACGAGATGGAGGACGTGATCTCCCTCTCCGTGGGGGAGCCGGACTTCCCCACTCCCTGGCACATCCGGGAGCAGGGCATCGAGAGCCTGGAGAAGGGCCGCACCCGCTACACCCCCAACCGGGGCTTTCTCCGGCTGCGGGAGGAGATCGCCGCCTTTGTGGAGCGGCACTACCAGGTGGCCTATTCCCCCGCGGACCAGGTGCTGGTCACCGTGGGGGGCAGCGAGGCCATCGACCTGGCCCTGCGCTGTCTGCTGAATCCCGGGGACGAGGTGCTCATCCCGGAGCCCTGCTTCGTGTGCTACGTGCCCATCACCCAGATGGCCGGGGGCGTGCCGGTGACCATCGAGACCAAGCCGGAGGACGGCTTCCGGCTGACGGTGGCGGAGCTGGAGGAGAAGGTGACCCCCCGCACCAAGGTGCTGATTTTGCCCTACCCCAACAACCCCACCGGGGCCGTGCTGCGCCGGGAGGACCTGGAGGCCATCGCCGCCTTCGTGCGGGAGCACGACCTGCTGGTGGTGTCTGACGAGATCTACGCCTCCCTGACCTACGGGGACGCCCCCCATGTGTCCATCGCCTCCCTGCCGGGGATGGCGGAGCGGACCATCCTCATCAACGGCTTTTCCAAATCCCACTCCATGACCGGGTGGCGCTTAGGCTACGCCTGCGGCCCGGCGGAGCTCATTCAGTACATGACCAAGCTGCACCAGTTCGCCATTATGAGCGCCCCCACCACCAGCCAGTACGCGGCCATCGAGGCCATGAAGAACGGGGACGAGGACATGGCCCAAATGCGCCGGCAGTACGACATGCGCCGGCGGCTCATCGTGGATGGGCTGAACAAAATGGGCCTGACCTGCTTTGAGCCCCAGGGGGCCTTCTATGTGTTCCCCTCGGTGAAGAGCACAGGCCTGACCAGCGAGGAGTTCTGCGAGCAGCTCATTTACGCCAAGCGGGTGGCCGTGGTGCCGGGGAACGCTTTCGGCGCCAGCGGCGAGGGGTTCGTGCGCATCAGCTACTGCTACTCGGTGAAGCACATCACCGAGGCCCTGGAGCGCATGGAAGCCTTCCTCAAGGAGCTGTGAGCCATGGAGTTCACGGTCTCTGCCTGGGCGAAGATCAACCTGTCCCTGGACGTCACCGGCGTCCGGGAGGACGGGTACCATACCCTGGACACGGTGATGCACACCGTGTCCCTCTGCGACCGGCTCACCCTCTCCCTGGAGGAGGAGCCGGGCATTCGTCTTGCCACGGACCGGGACTACCTGCCTGTGGACGAGAAAAACACCGCCTACCGGGCAGCCAAGCTGTTCCTGGAAGCTACCCGCCGGCCGGACCAGGGCCTGACCCTGCAGATCGAGAAGCACATCCCCAGCCGGGCGGGCATGGGAGGCGGCAGCGCCGACGCCGCCGCGGTGCTCCGGGGGCTGAACGAGGCCTTCGGGCGCCCTCTCTCCGGAGAGGCCCTGGAAGCCCTGGGGGCGAGGATCGGCGCGGACGTGCCCTTCTGTGTCCGGGGAGGCTGCTGCCGGTGCACCGGCGTGGGAGAGCTCCTCTCCCCGGCCCCGGCCCTGCCGGACTGCTTCATCGTGCTCTGCAAGCCCCCCACGGGGGTCAGCACCCCCCGGGCCTACGCCCTGCTGGACCGCCTGCCTCCCGCCCGCACCCAGGCTACTCCCCGGGTGATGGAGGCCCTTGGCCAGGGCGACCTGCGGGCCATCGGGGAGAGCCTGAGCAACCGCTGCGAGGAGGCCTTCCGGCTCGTGCCGGTGCGGCAGATCCGCAAGGTGCTGCTCTCCGCCGGGGCGGCCGGCGCCCGGATGACCGGCAGCGGCAGCGTGGTGTACGGGCTTTTCGCCCGGGAGGACGCCGCCCGGGCCGCCATGGCCCGCCTGAAACATCAGGGGGAGGTCTTCCTCTGCCGGCCCTTGGCTGCCCTGCCGGAGGAAAATTTGCATTTGCCCACTTGACATCCTGCAAAAAGTGGGGTAAGATAGGCGCACAAATCAACAACCCAACGGCGATGACGAAGCTGGCGGGGCGTGTTTCTTGCAGAGAGTCGGTGGCCGGTGCAAACCGACAGAAAAGCGCCCGGGGCAAAGAGCCCCTGCCGATCCCTTCCGAGCCGGAGGCCCGAACCCCCTTGAAGAGAAAGAGGGGCAGTAGACGCCTCCCGAGCAGGCTGCGTTAGTGCCAAGGGCTTGAACAGGTCTCCTGCGAGCCCGCAGAGTGGCCGGAGCTTTCCGGCAAGTTGAGTGGTACCGCGGATCTTTCCGTCTCAACAGACGCTGCCAGCGTCCGTTGGGGCTTTTTTATTTCCCGCAGCCCCACGGGCAAACACCCAGCCGCATCGGCTGATCCCAAGGAGGAACCTGCCATGGAAAACACCGATCTGAAAACCCAACTGTCCGAAGTAGCCCAGCGCATCCGCACCATGCGGGAGATCATGGGGCTCTCCGAGGAGGAGATGGCCCGCTCCACCGACGTGACGGTGGAGGAGTACCGCCTCAATGAGGCCGGAGAGGCGGACTTCAGCTTCACCTTCATCTATAAGTGCGCCAAGCGCTTCGCCATCGACCCCACGGACCTGATCAAGGGTGTCAGCCCCACCCTGAGCAGCTTCACCGTCACCCGGGAGGGAGAGGGCCTGCCCATCACCCGGCGGCAGGGCTTCCAGTACCTGAACAAGGCCCCGCTGTTCAAGCACAAGACCGCCGAGCCCTTCTTCGTCACCATGCCCTACTCGGAGGAGGCCCAGAGCCTGCCCATCAAGCTCTCCACCCACCAGGGCCAGGAGTTCGACATCGTGGTGAAGGGCGCCATGAAGATGCAGGTGGGCAGCCACATCGAGGTCCTCCGGGAAGGGGACACCATCTACTATAACTCCGGCACCCCCCACGGGATGATCGCCACCGAGGGCGCCGACTGCCAGATCTACGCCATCGTGCTGCGACCCATCCAGGAGGACCAGAGTGAGGACCGGTTCGATCGGATCGTGGCCTCCAAACTGGCCCGCCAGGACCGGGAGACCGTCTCCAGCCCCTTCGTGGAGACCGAGACCGACGAGAACAACATCCTCAAGAAGATCACCTTCCACAACGAGGAGCAGTTCAACTTCGCCTTCGATATTGTGGACGCCCTGGCGGACCGGGAGCCCGACCGGCTGGCCATGCTCCACGTGGATAAGCACATGACCGAGCGGCGCTTCACCTTCGGGGACATGAAGCGGGAGAGCGCCCGCGCCGCCAACTACCTGGAAAGCCTGGGCATCGGCAAGGGAGACCGGGTGCTGGTGGTGCTGAAACGCCACTACCAGTTCTGGCACGTGATCACTGCCCTGCACAAGATCGGGGCCGTCATCATCCCCGCCACCAACCTGCTCATGGAGCACGATTTCACCTACCGCTTCCAAGCAGCGGGGGTCAAGGCCATTCTCTGCACCGCCGACGGCCAGGTGGCCGACGAGGCGGAGAAAGCCGCCGCCCAGTGCCCGGAGGTGCAGATCAAGGTGATGGTCGGGGAAAACCGCCTGGGCTGGCACGACTACGACAAGGAAGTGGCCGCCTTCCCCGACGTCTATGACCGCAAGCCCGACACCCCCTGCGGCAGCGACCCCATGCTCATGTTCTTCACCTCCGGCACCACGGGCTACCCGAAGATCGCCGAGCACAGCTACAAATACGCCCTGGGGCACTACATCACCGCCAAATACTGGCACAACGTCAACCCCGAGGGGCTGCACTTCACCATCAGCGATACCGGCTGGGGCAAGGCCATGTGGGGCAAGTATTACGGCCAGTGGATGAACGAGGCCGCCATCTTCACCTATGACTTTGACAAGTTCGACGCCCATGAGATTTTGCCCATGTTCGCCAAGTACCACATCACCACCTTCTGCGCGCCCCCCACCATGTACCGCTTCTTCATCAAGGAGGACCTCTCCAAGTACGACCTGTCCTCCATCGAGTGGTCCACCACCGCCGGGGAGGCCCTGAATCCGGAGGTCTACGAGCAGTGGAAGCGGGCCACCGGCCTGAGCCTCATGGAGGGCTTCGGCCAGACGGAGACTACCCTCTCCATCTATAACCCGGTGGGCACCGTGCCCAAGCCCGGCTCCATGGGCATCCCCAGCCCCCTGTACGAGGTGGACCTGATCCTGCCTGACGGCAGCCCCGCCCCCGTAGGCGAAACCGGCGAGATCGTCATCCGGACGGACAAGGGAGCCCCCTGCGGGCTGTTCAACGGCTACTACCGTGCCCCGGGCCTGACCAAGGAAGCCTGGGACGAGGGGGTCTACCACACCGGGGACACCGCCTGGCGGGACGAGGACGGCTATTTCTGGTACGTGGGCCGCACCGACGACGTGATCAAATCCAGCGGCTACCGCATCGGGCCCTTCGAGATCGAGAGCGTGATCATGGAGCTGCCCTACGTGCTGGAGTGCGCGGTCACCAGCGCCCCGGACCCCATCCGCGGCCAGGTGGTCAAGGCCATCGTGGTGCTCACCAAGGGCACCGAGGGCTCGGAAGCCCTGAAGAAGGAGATCCAGACCTACGTGAAGCAGAACACCGCCCCCTATAAGTACCCCCGCATCGTGGAGTTCCGGGACGACCTGCCCAAGACCATCTCCGGCAAGATCCGCCGGGTGGAGCTCAAGGGGTGAGGTCCGTGGCCGGACGGGCCACGTCGCGGGACGGCGCTTGAGGCGCCTCCCCTCCACCGAGAAATCAGAGCGTGGTCGCGGTCAGAGTTTTCCTGTTCCGCGACCTACTCATTTCCACCACCACAAGTACTTCCCCCGCGACAGAAACACCGCTTGCGGTGCGAGACTGTAAAACAGAGCCTTTGATTTCAGGAAAGATGCGCAGCACGACCTGAAATCAAAGGCTCTGTTGTCAAATATCGTTGAGCTGCAGGTCTTTAGGGCAGTTTTACTTCATGAAAAAATGAAGAAGTAACAAGAAATGTTTTTTCGGGCGGGGCCCTAGTCGGCAGGGGAGAGGCCTTTTCTCCGGGACGAGGGCTAATAGGCTTTCGCCTTTCACTGGCAGGTGCAGTGCTGGAGCATTTTCGCGGGGCGGCATCAGCGCGTGAGCGCGACAGCGGAAATGGGTCTGTCCTTCCCTCCGGCAAGACCTCTCCCCTGCCTCCCTCCCGCCGAGCATGGAGAAGGGAGAAGGGCAAGGGGAAGCGAATTAGCGAGCATTGCGCGACTTAAAAAAATTACCTATTGACAAAGTAGGTAAATCGTGGTAGACTCTCAGCAACCTACTAATTTGCTAGGTGAAAGGAGATCCTCATGAATCCTCGTTTTTCCTGCCTGGTCCGGCATAATTTCCGGCAGGGCCGAATGTGTTGCTGTTGACGCTGACTTGATCTGAGCACAAGAACGATCAAAAATCAACAACCACACATTGAAAGGAGCCCTTCCCATGTCTGAGTATAAATTTGAGACCCTGCAGCTGCACGTTGGTCAGGAGCAAGCCGACCCCACTACCGATTCCCGCGCGGTGCCCATCTATCAGACCACCTCTTACGTGTTCCATAATTCCGCCCACGCGGCGGCCCGGTTTGGCCTGGCCGATCCCGGCAACATCTACGGCCGGCTGACCAACTCCACCCAGGACGTGCTGGAAAAGCGGGTAGCCGCTCTGGAGGGCGGCGTGGCCGCCCTGGCCGTGGCCAGCGGCGCCGCTGCCATCACCTACACCATCGAGGCCCTGGCCCAGGCGGGAGACCACATCGTTTCCCAGAAGACCATCTATGGCGGCAGCTACAACCTGCTCTCCCATACCCTGGCCCAGTTCGGGGTGGAGACCACCTTCGTGGACGCCCACGACCTGGCTCAGGTGGAGGCCGCGATTCGTCCCAACACCAAGGCTGTCTATCTGGAGACTCTGGGCAACCCCAACAGCGATATCCCGGACATCGACGCCATCGCGGCCATCGCCCACAAGCACGGCCTGCCCCTGGTCATCGACAACACCTTCGGCACGCCCTATCTCATTCGTCCCATTGAGCACGGGGCCGATATCGTGGTCCACAGCGCCACCAAGTTCCTGGGCGGCCACGGCACCACGCTGGGCGGCGTCATCGTGGATTCCGGCAAGTTCGACTGGAAAGCCTCCGGCAAGTTCGCTCCCATCGCTGAGGCCAACCCCAGCTACCATGGCATCTCCTTTGCGGACGCCGTAGGCCCTGCGGCCTTCGTCACCTACATCCGGGCCATCCTCCTGCGGGACCAGGGCGCGGCCATCTCCCCCTTCAACGCCTTCCTGCTGTTGCAGGGCGTGGAGACCCTCTCCCTCCGGCTGGACCGCCACGCGGAGAATACCAAGAAGGTGGTGGAGTTCCTCGCCAACCATCCCAAGGTCAAGAAGGTCAACCATCCCTCTCTGCCGGACCACCCGGACCATGCTCTGTTCCAGAAGTACTTCCCCAACGGCGGAGCGTCCATCTTCACCTTTGAGCTCAACGGCGGCCAGGAAGAGGCCTTCCGCTTCATCGACAACCTGGAGCTGTTCTCCTTGCTGGCCAACGTGGCCGACGTGAAGTCCCTGGTGATCCACCCGGCTACCACCACCCACTCCCAGCTGAGCCCCGAGGAGCTGGCGGACCAGAACATTTTCCCCGGCACCATCCGGCTGTCCATCGGCACCGAACACATCGACGACATCCTGGCCGACCTGGACAAAGGCTTCGCCGCCATTTGATGGCCCTTGACAATTCCCCTCCTCTCTGTCATACTATATGAGTAACCTATCCTACTACTAGGCGAAAGGAGTCCTCTCCATGTCCCGTATCTATACCGCAGCTGATCAGCTTATCGGCGGCACCCCGCTGCTGGAGCTCACCCATCTGGAGCAGTCCCTGGGCCTGAAGGCCAAGATCCTGGCCAAGCTGGAGTACTTCAATCCCGCCGGCTCCGTGAAGGACCGCATCGCCAAGGCCATGATCGACGACGCGGAGGCTTCCGGCAAGCTGAAGCCCGGCTCTGTCATCATCGAGCCCACCAGCGGCAATACCGGCATCGGCCTGGCCAGCGTGGCCGCCGCCCGGGGCTACCGCATCATCATCGTCATGCCGGAGACCTTCTCCGTGGAGCGCCGGCAGCTCATGAAGGCCTATGGCGCCGAGCTGGTCCTCTCCGAGGGGCCCAAGGGCATGAAGGGCGCCATCGCCAAGGCCCAGGAGCTGGCCCAGGAGATCCCGGGCAGCTTCATCCCCGGCCAGTTCGTCAACCCCGCCAACCCCAAGGCCCATCGGGAGACCACCGGCCCGGAGATCTGGGCGGACACCGACGGCCAGGTGGATATCTTCGTGGCCGGCGTAGGCACCGGCGGCACTGTCACCGGTGTGGGCGAGTACCTGAAGGAGCAGAACGCCGCCGTGAAGGTGGTGGCCGTGGAGCCCACTGCCTCCGCCGTGCTGAGCACCGGCGTGGCCGGCGCTCATAAGATCCAGGGCATCGGGGCCGGTTTCGTTCCCGACGTGCTGAACACCAAGATCTACGACGAGATCATCGCCGTCACCAACGAGGACGCCTTTGCTACCGGCAAGCTCATTGGCAAGAGCGAAGGCGTGCTGGTGGGCATCTCCTCCGGCGCCGCCGCCTGGGCGGCCATCCAGCTGGCCCAGCGCCCGGAGAACGCCGGCAAGACCATCGTGGTCCTCCTCCCCGACACCGGCGACCGCTACCTCTCCACCCCCCTCTTCCAAGCGGATTAACTCTCCCGTAATCGTTTCGTAATAAGTTTTGATCAAACTTTTTCAAAAGTTTGCGAGGTGTGGAGCAGAGCTCCACG